>Ga0070668_100001874_pt1 | contig 15364 bp, 10 predicted proteins | sample KBSS43metaG_FD_64661 | JGI IMG/M metagenome (GOLD analysis project Ga0070668, IMG submission 64661) | Switchgrass rhizosphere microbial communities from Kellogg Biological Station, Michigan, USA - KBS S4-3 metaG | ecosystem: Host-associated > Plants > Roots > Rhizosphere > Soil ... | reverse complement strand
GGCCAGGCTGGGCGGGCCAGGCTGGGCGGGCCAGGCTGGGCGGGCCAGGCTGGGCGGGCCGGGCGTACCACCAGAAACGCCCGGGCCCGCCCGACGGTCCGGGCGCACCGCCGGCGCCCGGACCGCGTTGGTGCGGCTCGGAGCGCAACGCGCCCGGACCGTGGTTGTACGGTCCGGGCGCACCGCCACGGCGCCCGGACCGCGTTGGTGGCCCCGGTCCGCCGTCGGGGGTCGGCGGGCCCGGGCCCGCTCTTACGCCGGATCGAGGGCGATCGCGTCGAAGACGAAGTTGGGGCTCAGGAATGTGGCGCCGCTGCTGCCGCTCAGCACCGAGATGGACAGCGTGTTGGTGCCGGTCCGCAGGGCGCTCGCCGGGACCGTGAAGGTGTAGGTGTGGTTGACGCCGCGCCAGGTGCCGCGGGTCACGCCGCGTGAGTTCAGGTCGGCCGGGGGCGGGGAGGCCGATGCGGGCGACCGGAAGCCGCCGATCGCCACGGCCGGGCGGCCGCCGGCGAAGCCGCCGGTGGTGGCGATCCGCAGGCGTACGCCGCCGGGTGGCACCGTGGTGAGCGGGAAGTTCAGCGCGATCGGCGAGTTCACCGACTTGAACGCGGCCATCGGGAAGTCCGCGGGGGTGGCGGCGGCCGTCCAGCTCGCCATCCGGACGTCGGACGGGTGCATTGTCTCGATCTTGTCGGCGTTGCGGAAGCCGGCCGGGGTGCCGTCGAACGCGCCCAGCTGGAGCAGCGTGCCGGCGGCCGGCACGCTGCCGGTGAGGGTCAGTGGCGTGGTCGCCCCGGCGGTGACGGCGAGGGTGCTGGGCGTGCCGACGGCGAGCTCCCCGGCGTACAGGGTGGCGGTGTAGGTCCCGGGGCGGATGTGCCCGATGACGAATTTTCCGCCCTTGACCGGCGCCCAGTACTGGCCGTTCGGGCCGGCCAGCCCGACCGTGGCCCGCGACCCGCCCCACGAGCCGCCCGCCGTGCCGGTGACGCCGCCGCGCCGGGCGTTGGCGAGCAAGCCGGGGATCACGCCGGCGAGGAAGTCGAGGCTCTGCCCGGCCGGCCGTGGGCCGTCGGTGACCGCCAGGGCGTACGGTCCGTGCAGGCCGAGGCGCAGCGGCTCGGTCTGCTGGTGGCCGCTGAACATGTAGTGGGTGAGGTTCACCGCGCCGCCGGTGTCGTTGACCTCGATGTCGCGGAAGAACGGGCCGCCGGACGACATCTCGTGGGTGCCCGGCACGATATAGACGCCGTGCCCGGTGCCGCTCGCGCCGAACGACTGCTGCGTGACCATCCGCTGCGAGCTGTAGAACTTCGAGGCGGTCCGCCCGTCGGCGAAGGCGAAGACGTCCGAGCCTTCGACCGTGCTGGTCGATCCGGCCGTCCGGGCGGCCACCGGCGAGGTGGTGAGCACCGACGACTTCAGCCGGGCGATGAACCGCGCCTCGCCCGGGTTGAGCGCCTTGGTGATGTCGGTGGCGATGTAGATCTTGTTGTCGTTCCGGCGGGCGTAGTAGTACATCGTCACGCCGATGCCGGGGTTGGCCGCGGTGACCAGGATCGCCCCGTTGCCGAACGTCCTGCTGGTCACGGTCGCCGATCGCCAGCCGCTCTGGAACTGCCCGGCGGCCTGCCCGGGGGCGGCCAGTTCGGTGCCGTGGTGCTTGAGCGAGGTGAGGTTGCCGTTCGTGGAGTTGATCATGAAGGTCAGCCCGGCGCCGGTGTCGTAGCTGATGTTCGCGGCGGCGCCGGCGAACTCCTGGCGGCCGATCAGGCCGGCGCCGCCGGCGAGGGCCAGCGCCAGCAGGCCGGCGGCGATCAGGCCGCGGCGACGCCGGCGGGACGGATCAATGATCATGCGGATAGGTGGTCGCCCGAGGCGGAAAGGTTGCCCGGCCGCGGGGAGATTTTTTCCAGCAGCGGATCGAGCCGGCCGGCCTCCGGCGAGCCCAGCTCCTGCCAGCGGACCCGGGCTTCGTGGGCGTGCCGCCGCGCCTCGGCCGCGTCGCCCCGCTCGTGGTGTGCCCAGGCCAGGCCGGTGTGCGCGCGGGCCTGCTGCTGGCGGTCGGCCACGTCCGGCTCGACGGCGATGGCCAGGGCCTCGGTGTGCCGGGCGATGGCCTCGCCGAGGTCGCCCGCCGCGCGGGCGTCCTCGCCCAGGCCGTTGCGGGCCCAGGCCTCGCCGTCCCGGTCGCCGGTCCGCTCGAAGATCGCCAGGGCCTGCCGGTGGTGCTCGGCGGCCGGCGCCGGCTCGCCGCGGACGAGGTGGACGGTGCCGAGACAGTTGAGCGCCCACGCCTCGAACGTCGCGTGGCCGTGCGCCCGCGCGATGGCCAGCGACGCCCGCACGTGCTCCTCGGCCTCGCGGTGCCGGCCGAGCTGCACCTCGGCCAGGGCGACGTTGGTCAGCGTGCCGGCGTCGCCGAGCCAGTCGCCGACCGCCCGGTACAACGCGTTGGCCTGCTCGTAATGCCGGACCGCCGCCAGGTCGCGGCCCCGCCGGGACTCGAGGTTCCCGAGGTTGTGCAGGGCCCGGGCCTGGCCGAGGCGATCGCCGGTCGGCCGGTAGGCGGCCAGCGCCTCGAGGTGGTGCGCGGCCGCCGCGTCGTACCGGCCCAGCCGGGTCTCGGCGATCCCGAGGTTGTTCAGCGTGCGCGCCTGGTCGAGCGCGGTGCCGGACTCCCGCAGCAGGCGCAACGACTGCTCGAGGTGGCGCACCGCGGCCTCGTGCCGGCCCAGCTGCACCTCCGCGACGGCCAGGTGACCCAGGGCCCGGGCCTGGGCGGCGCCGTCGCCGGTCTCGCGCGCGGCACGGCACGCCTGGCCGTGCACCGCGACCGCGTCGGTGTGGTAGCCGCCGGCCAGGTAGCGGAAGAGGACGGCGGCCAGCCGGATGGCGTGCGCCGGCCGGCCGTTCCCGGTGGTGTGCCCGACGACGGCGACCAGGTTGGTGCGCTCGGCGTCCAGCCAGGCGACCGGGTCGGTCAGCTCGGGCGGCGGGGTGGCCGCGGGTGGCACCGCCGGCCGCCGGCCCGCCTCGGCCGGGTCCAGGACGTTCATCGCGGCCGCCGCGGTCGCCACGTAGTAGTCGAACAGCCGGGTCAGGGCCGCGGTCCGGTCGGCGCGGCGGTCCTCGTCGGCGGACCGGCCGGCCGCGTACGCCCGGACCAGGTCGTGCAGCGCGTACCGGCCGGGGCCGCCGGGCTGGAGCAGGTGGACGGCGCAGAGCTCGCGCAGCCGGCCCGCGGCGGCGTCCGGTTCGGTGCCGGTGAGCGCGGCCCCGGCGTACTCGTCGAAGTCCTGGCCGGGGTGCAGCGCGAGCAGCCGCAGCAGGCGGCGTTCGGCTTCGGGCAATTGGCGGTACGACACGTCGAGCGCGAGTTGCACGCCGGAGTCCAGCCGCCGGGCGTCGTGCCGCTCGTCGAGCCAGTCGGCGTGGTCGGTGAGCGTCCAGTCGGGCCGGGCCCGCATCTGCCCGGCGATCAGCGCGAGAGCGAGCGGCAGGTGGCCGCAGCGGCGGGCGATCCGGGCCGCGGCGTCCGGGTCCGTGCCGGCCGGCACGCCGGGCACGGCGGCGGCCAGGTACCGCAGGGCGTCGGCCGGGGTGAAGACGTCGACGGCGAAGGTGACGGCGGCCGGCAGGCGCAGGCTGCGCCGGCTGGTGACCAGGGCGACGCAGCCGGGGGTGCCGGGCAGCAGGGGCTCGGCCTGCCGTTCGTCGGCCGCGTTGTCGAGCACCACCAGGCTGCGGAGCCCGGCGAGCCGCTGCCGGAACGCGGCGGCCCGGGCGTCGAGGCCGTGCGGCACGTTCTGGCCGGACACGCCGAGCAGCCGCAGGAAGCCGTCGAGCACGGCCGCCGGGTCGGCCGGCGGCTGGGCCGGGTCGGGGTGGAAGCCGCGCAGGTCGACGAAGAGCACCCGGTCGAACGGCTGTTCCGCGGCGAGCAGGTGGCCGACGTGCACGGCGAGCTGGGTCTTGCCGACGCCGGCCATGCCGGCCAGCGCCGAGATGACCACCGCGTCGCCGGCGTCCCGGCTCTCCCGCACGGCGAGCCGCAGCCGGTCGAGTTCGGCGGTGCGGCCGACGAAGCCGGGCAGGTCGGCCGGCAGCGAGTCCTGGACGCGGACCTGGGCGGCGGCCCGGGTCTCGCCGCTGATCACGCGCAGCGCCTGCCGCCACTGGGTGACGTAGCCGGCGTCGGGGTGCAGCGCCGCGACGATCGTGACGACCAGTTCGGCGTCCAGCCGGCGGCGCCCGGACCGGAAGCAGTCGACGACCGTGGTCTTGCCGACCGGCTCGGCGGCCGGGCGCCGGGCGTTGACCCGGCCGGTGAGGGTCTCGTACGACGGGTTGCCGGCCCAGGACTTCAGCAGCAGCAGGCACTCGGCGAACTCGTCGAGGGTGGTCGCCTGCCCGGGGTCGGGCAGCGCCGCGAACTGGCTTGTCGGCGTCACGGCACGCTCCGGCGGATCGGGGTGTTCCGGAGGCTCACCTTAACGGTCGGGTGCGGCATCGGCCGACCGGGTGGTCCGCTGTTCGGATTCGTTCGGACTTTCCGTACGACCCCGCCCGCACCGGCCATAGTCGGGGCGGACCCGTCGTGCCCGGCTCGGTGAACGGGGGGTCGTTCCCGGCGGGCACCCCGGGAGCGGCGACGAGCCGTCCGGTACACGGGTGCGCACGGGACGGGCGCGGGGCCGGGCGGCCCCGCGCCCGTCCGGCGGCTCAGGCCCGCGCGCCGCGCAGCACCGCGTCGACCAGCGCCTCGGCGAAGCCCTCCTCGACCACCAGCGGGTTCCAGTGCAGCATGTTCTGCATCACCGACGGGCCGAACAACATCAGCAGGGTGAGCTCCACATCGAGGTCGGCCCGCAGCTCGCCGGCGGCCATCCCGCGCCGCAGCACCTGGCGCACGACGTCGCGGCGGGGCTCGACCACCGCCTGCCACATCCGGCGCAGCTCGGTGTCCCGGTTGAGCTCGGGCAGCAGGCACAGGGTGGCCTTGTTGTAGCGCTTGGCGCGCCCGGAGCGGTTGCCCGCGACCAGCATCACCAGGTCGTCGCGGACCGACTCGCCGGCCGGCTCGAGCAGCGGGCCCTTCATCGCCGCGACCGCGTCGATGAGCAGGGCCTCCTTGTTGGGCCAGCGGCGATAGATGGTGGCCTTGCCGACGCCGGCCTTGGCCGCCACCGCCTCGATCGAGATCGCTGCGACGCTCTGCCCCGCGCTGAGCAGGTCGAGGACGGCGTCGAGGATGGCCTCGTCGGCCTGGGCGTTGCGGGGCCGGCCAGGAGCCTTGCGCTCCTGGCCGGTCTCGGTTGCGGCACTGGCCGTGGTCATGGCGTCCATTGTCGCCGACGGCTCACGCCTCGACCAGTTCGGCGTCCGGCTCCTCGGCGAGAGCGCGGGCCGGGGCGGGCGCCGCGGTGCGCTTGCCGGGCAGCCAGAGCAGCGCCACCAGCGCGCCGAGCAGGGAGAAGATCGTCGTGCCCACCGCGGCGTAGTGCATCGCGGTGATGAACGCGTCGTTCGCCTGCGCGATCAGCTGGGCGCCGGCCGGGCCGGCCTGTTCGGCCACCCCGTACGCGCCGGAGATCGACTCCCGGGCCGCCTCGGCCGCGCCGGCCGGCAGGCCGTCGGTGGCCGCGCCGAGGTGGCCGCGGTAGGCCGAGGAGAGGACCGCGCCGAGCACCGCCACGCCGAGCGCGCCGCCCAGCTGCCGGACGGTGTTGCTGACCGCCGAGCCGACGCCGGCCTTCTCCCGCGGCAGCGCCGCCATGATCGACTCGGTGGCCGGCGGCATCACGTTGGCCATGCCGACGCCCATCGCGAAGAACGCCACCGCGACGACCCAGATCGGGGTGGCCGCGTCGATGAACAGCCAGGCCGCGAGCGCGCCGGAGACCAGCAGCAGGCCGCCGGTGCTGACCGCCTTGGGGCCGAACCGCTGCACCATCGCGGCGCTGCGCGGGGCGAACACCATCTGGCCGACCGCGAACGGGACGAACAGCGCGCCGGAGGCGAGCGGCCCGTAGCCGCGGACCAGCTGCAGGTAGAAGGCGCCGAAGAACATCGAGCCCATGGCCGCGAAGAAGACCAGGCCGATCATGCCGGTGGACGCCGCGAACTGGCGGTTCAGGAACAGCCGTACGTCCAGCGACGGGAACTCGACGCGCGTCTCGTACAGCACGAAGCCGGTCAGCACGGCGAGGCCGCCCAGGATGGTCCCCCAGGACGCGGCCTGGCCGAAGCCGTCCTCGCCGCCGCGGATGACGCCGTAGGTGAGCAGGGTGAGGCCGACGATCGAGAGCAGCACGCCGGGCAGGTCGATGCGGCCCGGCTTCGGGTCGCGCGACTCCGGGACCAGCGCGATGATCAGGGCCACGCCGATCACCACGATCGGCACGTTGATCAGGAAGACCGAGCCCCACCAGAAGTGTTCGAGCAGCAGGCCGCCGACGATCGGGCCGACCGCGACGGCGAGGCCGACGGCGCCCGCCCAGATGCCGATGGCCCGGCCGCGCTCGCGCGGCTCGAAGACGTTCGCGATGATCGACAGGGTGGCCGGCATGACCGCCGCGGCGCCGAGACCCATCAGCGCGCGGGCGGCGATCAGCTGGTCCGGCGTACCGGCGTAGGTCGAGATGAGCGAGGCGACGCCGAACAGCGTGAGGCCGGTGATCAGGGTGATCCGGCGGCCCAGCCGGTCGGCGAGGATGCCCGCGGTGAACAGCAGGCCGGCGAAGACCAGGGTGTACGAGTTGATCGCCCACTCGAGTTCGCTCTGGGTCGCACCTAAGCCGTGTTCCGGGTCGGCGATGGTGCGCAGCGCCACGTTGAGCACCGTGTTGTCGAGCACGACCACCAGCAGGCTGACGACGAGCACACCGAGGATCGCCCACCGCCGGGGGTGGCCGGTCGGGGCAGTCACTGGGTTGTCCATTGGATGCGTCCCCCATTTTCGAAACGGATACGTTCCGTATCCATGGAAGACCCTAGACCCGATCTCCCGAGAAACGGAACGTCTCCGTATCGAATGTGGGCGCCGTCACCTCTCCAGGATGGCGACCACGCCCTGCCCGCCGGCCGCGCAGATGGAGATCAGGCCGCGGCCCGAGCCCTTCTCGGCGAGCATCTTGGCCAGGGTCGCCACGATCCGGCCGCCGGTCGCGGCGAACGGGTGCCCGGCCGCCAGGGACGAGCCGTTGACGTTGAGGCGGTCCCGGTCGATCGAGCCGAGCGGCGCGTCCAGCCCGAGCCGTTCCTTGCAGAACTCCGGCGACTCCCAGGCCGCGAGGGTCGCGAGGACCTGCGAGGCGAACGCCTCGTGGATCTCGTAGTAGTCGAAGTCCTGCAGGGTCAGGCCGCGCCGGGCCAGCATCCGGGGCACCGCGTACGCCGGGGCCATCAGCAGCCCCTCGTCGCCGTGCACGTAGTCGACCGCCGCGGTCTCGCAGTCGGCGAACCAGGCCAGCACCGGCAGGCCGCGCTCGGCGGCCCACTGCTCGGTGGCGAGCAGCACGGTCGAGGCGCCGTCGGTGAGCGGCGACGAGTTGCCCGCCGTCATGGTGGCGTCCTCGCCCTTGCCGAAGACCGGCTTGAGCTTGGCGAGCTTTTCGGCCGTGGTGTCCGCCCGCAGGTTCTGGTCGCGGTTGAGCCCCAGGTAGGGAGTCACCAGGTCGTCGAAGAAACCCCGCTCGTACGCCGCGGCGAGGTGCTGGTGCGAGGCGAGCGCGAGGGCGTCCTGCGCCTCCCGGCCGACCTCCCAGTGCCGGGCGGTGATCGCCGCGTGGTCGCCCATCGACAGCCCGGTGCGTGGCTCGGCGTTGCGCGGGATCTCCGGCTGGAACGCCTGCTGCGGGCGCAGCTTGGCGACGGCACGCAGCCGGGCGCCGAGCGAGCGGGCCCGGTTGAGCTCCAGCAGCGTGCGCCGCATGTCCTCATTGAGCTGCAACGGCGCGTCCGAGGTGGTGTCCACCCCGCCGGCCACCCCGGCGTCGATCTGCCCCAGGGCGATCTTGTTGGCCACCAGGATGGCGGCCTCCAGGCCGGTGCCGCAGGCCTGCTGGATGTCGTACGCCGGGGTGCGCGGGTCGAGCCGGGAACCGAGCACCACCTCGCGGGTCAGGTTGAAGTCGCGGGAGTGCTTGAGCACCGCCCCGGCGACCACCTCGCCGATCTGCTGCCCGGCCAGCCCGAACCGGGCGACCAGCCCGTCCAGCGCCGCGGTCAGCATGTCCTGGTTGGAGGCGGCGGCATAACGGCTGTTGGAGCGGGCGAAGGGAATCCGGTTCCCGCCCAGGACGGCGACACGGCGCGGCTCGGATTGCACGACATTCCTCCACGGGAGATGATGAAGACCTACTCGTGAGTAGGCTACGCGCATGACTGACAGGTATGCGAGCTTCGCGAACTCCGGTCCGGGCCGCGCCGTGGTCAAGCGGCTCGGTCTGCCCGATCCCCCACGGCTGCGCCGCCACCAGCCGGGCGACCCGCTGACCACCGCTCCGGTGCTGGTCGGCGCGGCTCCCGGCGGCCGGCTCGCCGACGACGTCCGCAAGCTGGTCGAGACCGGCGAGACCGGGCCGTTCGGCGCGCTGGTCTTCGACGCCACCGGGATCACCGGCTCGGCCGGACTGCGCGCGCTCTACGACTTCTTCCACCCGGTGGCCCGCGACCTCGTCCGGTCCGGCCGGGTGATCGTGCTCGGCACCCCGCCCGAGGCGTGCGGGTCGCCGCGCGAGGCCACCGCCCAGCGCGCCCTCGAGGGCCTGGTGCGCAGCATCGGCAAGGAGTTCGGCCGGGGCAGCACGGCCCAGCTCGTCTACGTGGCACCGGGCGGCGAGCAGGCCATCGAGTCCACTGTGCGCTTCCTGCTGAGCGGCCGGTCCGCGTACGTGTCGGGTCAGGTGATCCGGATCGGCGCGGGCGCCGCCCCCGCCCCGGCCGACTGGGAGCACCCGCTGCGTGGCCGCACGGCGCTGGTCACCGGCGCGGCGCGCGGCATCGGCGCGGCCATCTGCAAGGTGCTCGCCCGCGACGGCGCCGAGGTGGTCGCCCTCGACGTGCCGGCCGCCGGGGACGCGCTCGCCGGGGTGGCCAACGACATCCACGGCCGGGCGCTGCAGCTCGACCTCACCGCGCCGGACGCCGGCGAGCGGCTGGCCGGCTACCTGACCGGCGGCGTCGACATCGTGGTGCACAACGCCGGCATCACCCGGGACAGGACGATCGCCCGGATGGACGAGGGCCGGTGGGACAGCGTGCTCGGGGTCAACCTCACCGCCCCCGAGGAGATCACCGACGTGCTGCTGGAGCGCGGCCTGCTGCACGACGACGGGCGGATCATCGGGGTCGCCTCGATCGCGGGCATCGCCGGCAACCGCGGGCAGACCAACTACGCCACCAGCAAGGCCGGCGTGATCGGCATGGTGCAGTCGCTCGCCCCCGTGCTCAGCGGCCGCGGCATCACGATCAACGCGGTGGCGCCGGGCTTCATCGAGACCGCGATGACCGCGAAGATGCCGACGATGCTGCGCGAGGCCGGACGCCGGATGAACAGCATGGCGCAGGGCGGCCTGCCGGTGGACGTGGCCGAGACGATCGCCTGGTTCGCGTCGCCCGGCTCGGCGGCCATCACCGGCAACGTCGTGCGGGTGTGCGGCCAGAGCCTGCTGGGAGCGTGACCGCATGCCCGTCGTCGAGGTGACCGGGGAACCCCGGGTCGACTATCTGCGGGCGGCCCTCGGGCTGCTTCCGTCCCGTCGCGGCGCCGACCTGCCCGACGTGGAACTCGTGCGCCGCGGCGTCACCGTGGACCGCGAGCACCTGGCCGCGTACGACCGGGTGTGCGGCTTCCGGCTCGCCGACACGCTGCCCGCCACCTATCCGCACGTGCTCGCGTTCCCGCTGGCCATGCGTCTGATGTCGGCGGCGGACTTCCCGTTCCCGGTGGTCGGGCTCGTGCATGTGGCCAACCGCATCACGGTACGGCGGCCGGTGCCGGCGGACGAGGCCCTGGATCTCGCGGTACGGGTGGCCGACCTGCGCCCGCACGCCCGGGGCCGGCAGTTCGACGTGGTCGCGTCCGCGAGCGCGGCGGGCGAGCAGGTGTGGACGGACGTCTCCACGTACCTGTCCAAGGAAAGCTCCGGCGACGGCCCGCCGCGCGAGGAGCAGCCGCCGGCACCGGCGCCGACTTCGTCCTGGCGGGTCGCGCCGCGGGTGGGCACCGACTACGCCGCCGTGTCGGGCGACCGCAACCCGATCCACACGTCGCGGCTCGGTGCCCGGCTGTTCGGCTTCCCCCGGCCGATCGCGCACGGCATGTGGAGCAAGGCACGCTGCCTGGCCGCGCTCGAGGGCCGGCTGCCCGACGCGTACACGGTGGATGTCGCCTTCAAGACGCCGATCCTGCTGCCGGGGAAGGTTTCGTTCGCCGCGAACCGGACGGCCGGCGGCTGGGCATTCACGCTCACCGGGCGGCGACCGCATCTTGTGGGGGAGGTTACCGGCCCGTAGTGTTACCGCCGGTAACACTAACTTTTGGCGGGAGAGGTGTCCGCGGGCATGGAGTTCTGGCTCGATCTCAACGAGGAACAGCGCGAACTGCGGGATTGGGTGCACGGGTTCGCCGACGGCGTGATCCGGCCGGCCGCGGCCGAGTGGGACGAGCGCGAGGAGACTCCCTGGCCGGTGATCCAGGAGGCCGCGAAGATCGGGCTGTACGGCTTCGAGTTCCTCATCAACACCTGGTCCGACAGCACCGGCCTGTCCCTGCCGATCGCCAACGAGGAGCTGTTCTGGGGCGACGGCGGCATCGCGATGGCGATCTCCGGCACCTCGCTGGCGGTCGCCGCGATCTACGGCTCGGGCACCCCCGAGCAGCTCGTCGAGTGGGTGCCGCAGTGCTTCGGCGACGAGGCCGACCCCAAGGTCGGCGCGTTCTGCACGACCGAGCCGGAGGCCGGCTCGGACGTCGGGGCGATGCGCACCCGGGCCGTCTACGACGAGGCCAAGGACGAGTGGGTGATCAACGGCCAGAAGGCGTACGCCACCAACGGCGGCATCGCCAACGTGCACGTGGTCACCGCCTCGATCGACCCGTCGCTGGGCTCCCGCGGGCAGGCCGCGTTCGTCGTGCCGCCCGGCACCGCCGGCCTGGTCGGCACGAAGAAGCTGAAGAAGCTCGGCCTGCGTGCCTCGCACACCGCCGACGTCTTCCTCGACGAGGTACGGGTGCCCGGCAGCTGCCTGCTCGGCGGCAAGGAGGCCCTCGACGAGCGGCTCGCCCGCGCCCGCTCCGGGCAGCGGGCCAGCAAGCAGGCCGCGATGCGCACCTTCGAGCTGTCCCGCCCCGCGGTCGGCGCCCAGGCGCTCGGCATCGCCCGGGCCGCCTACGAGTACGCGCTGGAGTACGCCAAGTCCCGCGTCCAGTTCGGCCGCCCGATCATCGAGAACCAGGCGATCGCGTTCGCCCTGGCCGACATGAAGACCGAGATCGACGCCGCCCGGCTGCTGGTCTGGCGGGCCGCCTGGATGGGCCGCAACGAGAAGCCGTTCGAGGCCGGCGAGGGCTCGATGTCCAAGCTCAAGGCCGGCGAGGTGGCGGTCGCGGTGACCGAGAAGGCCGTGCAGATCCTCGGCGGCGCCGGCTACCTGCGCGAGCACCCGGTGGAACGGATGTTCCGGGACGCCAAGATCTACACGATCTTCGAGGGCACCTCCGAGATCCAGCGGCTCGTCATCTCGCGGGCCATCTCCGGAATGCCGATTCGCTGAACTTGGGTTTGTGGGGGGCTGCTGATGGCCGGTGTCGCTTTCGTCGTGGGCACGATGGCCCGGCGCGGGCTGCTCGTGCCGGGACCGCCGCACCGGGTGCTGCGGCAGTTCGGCGCGCTGTACCGGTGGGGTTTCGGCCTCGCCGGCGAGCTGCGGCAGGCGGCCTCCCGCGACCCAGGGCGGGTCGCGGTGATCGACGAGCTGCGCGGCCCGGTGACGTACGGGGAACTGCTGGACCGATCCGAGAAGATCGCCCGGGTCCTGCCGGTCCGGCCCGGCGACCGGGTCGGCGTGCTGCGCCGCAACTCGGCCGGCATGATCGAGACGCTGATCGGCGTGACCCAGCTCGGCGCCGACCCGGTGCTGATCAACACCGGGCTGGCCGCGGAACAGCTCGGCCGCCTCACGCAGGACCAGGAACTGCGGACCATCGTGCACGACGACGAGTTCACCGCGGTGCCGGACGGTCTCGGCCTCGCCGAGTCCCGGCTCGACCAGCTGGTCGCCGCCGCACCGTCCGGCGCGCTGACCCCGCCGGCCCAGCCGGGCCGCACGATCGTGCTGACCTCGGGGACGACCGGCCTGCCCAAGGGTGCCCGCCGCCCGACCCCCGACGGGTTCAGCCCACTGTGCTCGATCATCGACCGGATCCCGCTGCGCGCCGGCGCCCGCGTGATGATCACCGCCCCGCTCTTTCACACCTGGGGCTTCGCCGGCCTGCAGATCGCCCTGGCGCTGCGCGCCACGATCGTGCTGCGCCGCCGGTTCGACCCGGCGGCCACCCTGGACACGCTGGCCCGCGAGCGGTGCACCGGCCTGATCGCCGTCCCGGTGATGCTGCAGCAGCTGATGGAGCTGCCGGCCGGCGGTCCGCGGCCGCCGCTGACCGTCGTGGCGGTGAGCGGCTCGGCCCTGCCCGGCGGCCTCGCCACGAGGTTCATGGACCGGCACGGCGACGTTCTCTACAACCTGTACGGCTCCACCGAGGCGTCGTGGGCGTCGATCGCCACCCCCGCCGACCTGCGGGCCGCACCGAACACGGCCGGCCGCCCGCCGCACGGCACCGTGGTCGCGGTGCTCGACGACGACGGCCGCCCGGTCCCGGCCGGCACCTCCGGCCGGTTGTTCGTCGGCAACGAGATGCTCTTCGAGGGCTACACCAACGGCGCCTCCCGCGAACTGCGCGACGGCCTGCTGGCAACAGGAGACCTCGGACACCTCGACGCCGCCGGCCGCGTCTTCGTGGACGGCCGGGAGGACGACATGATCGTCTCCGGCGGCGAGAACGTCTTCCCGTCCGAGGTGGAGAACCTCCTAGCCGATCTGCCCGAGGTACGCGAGGTAGCGGTGATCGGCGTCGCCGACGACCAGTACGGCCAACGCCTGGCCGCCTACCTGTCCCTGCACGACGGCGCCGCCCTGGACGCCGACGGGGTACGCGACCATGTCCGCCGCCACCGGGCCCGCTTCTGCGTCCCACGCGACGTGGTCTTCCTGCCGTCCCTCCCCCGAAACGCCACCGGCAAGGTCCTCACCCGCGACCTCCCCCGCTGACCCCCAACGGGCAACTCCCAACACCTCCGCCTAACCCACTCCAGCCGCCGCCCCACTCCCACAACGCGAGTCCTCCGCCAGCGGACCCACTCCCGCCGCCGGGCCCGCTCCCACATCGCGAGTCCTCCGCCAACCAACCCACTCCCCCGCCCGGCGATCCCGTGCGGGGAAGTATCGAACGGCGGCCAACACAGCGCGTAGTGCTTATAGGGGCATCGCCGCTCACTACTTTGCAGTAAGCACCGGTGTGGGCATGTCCGGCTCACTGGTCGGCGTGTCGCCCACACCGCCTGCGGCTGTGGGCACAACCGGCGCGCTGGTGGCCAATTAGCAACGTATACGCGACGATGTCAAAGAGTTGCCCGCCGCAATAAACTGCCAACGATCGGCGATTCCGGCGCGGACATGCGATCCGCATACCTTGCGACAGACTCGTGCGCGGATGCCCGACGGAATTTCGGAGCGGACAGTTGTCGACACAGAAGTCATAGCGATTGTTGGGTTTGTCGAGCCCGACCACAGCATGGTGACCCTCGCGCAGCCCGCGGCGTCGGACGGCGCCGAGTGTCGCCGCAACCACCATCCTGCCGCGACCAAAGAAATTCATGAATCTCCCACCCGCAGCCGCCACGAAGCCGCCACGGGCGGGAGGGGATCGGGTGTTGATCGCGGCGTCCGTGCGGGAGCGCCGGAGAACGGCGGAATTGAGTCGGCTCGGTCTGCCCCTCCCCTCCCGCGAGCTGGCGAACGCCCGCGCGCGCCGGCCGGGCAGTCCCGTCCGTGCCCGAGGCCCGGAGCCGGCGGGTTGCGGTGCGAGCCGTAAAGCGGTCCCCAGGGCAAGCGAAAGCCGATGCCGTGCCCGGGAAACCCGAGCCCGCACGTCGCCGATAGGCCACAGGCGCGAGGCCACAGGCGCGAGGCCGCGTATGGCGGAGCCAGGGTTTGCGGGACTTCAGCTGGCGAGGCCGGAGTTTGTGGAGCTGCGACTGACGGCGCCACAGTCTGCCCAGCCATAACCGACAGCGCCAGAATCTGCGGCGCTTTAGCTGACGGCGCCGGCGCCCGCCAAACCGGCACTGACGGCGCCGGAGACTGCCGAACCGCCGCGGACGCCGCCGAAGCCCGCGGAACCACCACTGACGCCGCCGGGGCTGTTGCCGTTTCGAGGGCTGGGGCCTTGGTCGCCGTTGCCTGCGCGGGTGTTGCTTCCGCTGGCAGGCCGTGTGCAGAGGCGGCCGGCGTGAGTGGGGCCCGTCGGGCGGGGGCGGCGGGTCGGGTTTGATCGGTTCTGGTGGTAGGGGTGGTCGGCGGTGTGGCGCGGTCGCGCTGAGCGTGGCGCAGCTTTGCGGCGTGTCGTTGTTGCAGTCCCCAAGCGCGGTGTCGCTCGTGCTCGCGGCGGAAGGCATGGCGCTCGGGGGAATAGTTACGCGCGGCGGTCCGGTCGCGCATCCTCGCGGTTTCCGCCTTGCTGAACAATGACATCTGCCCCATGAATACATTGTCTCGCATCCTGTTCCCGCGATGTCAGTACTGGATCATGCCAACGTTTTCCACAGCGGTTCCGTCGAATTCCACAGGCCTGTCCTTCCGGGTGTGGATACCGAAATCCCGGGACGCTGAGAAATCGCCCGGACGCACCCACAACGATCGACCCGAGCGCCGCGAAAGCAAGCCACCGAACGACAAACCAAGCGCGATCATCCGCGTAGTGCTCGGCACGGCGTCAGCGCACAGCAGGACCTCGGCGCGCGGCGTTACTTAACCCGCGGGCCGCCGGCCGGGGCGCTGCTCGACCGCGGCGAGGACTCGCGGTCAGCACTGCTACGGCCGCTCGTTGCCGCGCCGTTGCCCCGGTCGGGCGTTTCGTCACGCAGCCGCCAGCCGTGGCGCGTGCGGATCCACCGACACCGGCTGCCCGACCTGGGTGCGTGGGGCACTGCGCCCACCAGGGGCCTGGAAAGAAATAACACGTAGATTTACGAACTTTGGGCCCATCATGTGGTAAGTCGCTGTTCTCGCAGGTCAT
>Ga0070668_100001873_pt1 | contig 15364 bp, 16 predicted proteins | sample KBSS43metaG_FD_64661 | JGI IMG/M metagenome (GOLD analysis project Ga0070668, IMG submission 64661) | Switchgrass rhizosphere microbial communities from Kellogg Biological Station, Michigan, USA - KBS S4-3 metaG | ecosystem: Host-associated > Plants > Roots > Rhizosphere > Soil ... | reverse complement strand
GTGTAGCGCATGGCCGCGGCGTTATCGCCGTCGATGTTGCCGAAGTTGCCCTGCCCGTTCACCAGCGGGTAGCGCTGGGCGAAGTCCTGGGCCATGCGCACCAGGGTGTCGTAGATCGACTGGTCGCCGTGCGGATGGTACTGGCCCATCACCTCGCCCACCACCTTGGCGCACTTGCGCGCCGCGGCCTCGGGGTTCAGGCGCATCTCGTTCATCGCGTAGAGCACGCGGCGCTGCACGGGCTTGAGCCCGTCGCGCACGTCCGGCAGCGCCCGGCCGGTGATGGTGGAGAGCGCATAGGCCAGATAGCGCCGCGACAGCGCCTCGCTCAGGGGCTCGTCGATGATGCGGTCGCCGTCGCCGGGCGGAGTGGTGTGTACGGTCATGGGCGAATCGCGAATGGCTTGACGAGGCCGTTGTAGCCGCCCGAGCCTGCCGCGTCGCTGCGACGTGTAGGAACGCCGGGCCGCGCCGCCCTGCCCGGGGCTACCGCACGGCGCGCCTTTCGTCGGCAAACACAAAATCGCGTGGCGGTAAGCGCCCTTCCAGGCGCCGGGTGAAATTCATAGACCATCATGAAATCATCAACTTACTTGTCGTTCCTGACCAATAAACCGAATGATCGGCCGTTGACCGGGGTGTTTACCGGTCAATATCCTGCCCGTCCCATGCCGGCGCGTCGCATAGCCAGGAACGCTAACACGAAAGGAACATTTCAGGAACTATTTGTCGCCGGCGAGCCCTCAGCACAAGCGATCGGACATTTGTGGACAGGCAAGATCCTCACCAGTGGACAGCACGGACGGCGGCCATAAGCTTGGCCGGCAGTTCAGGAGGCCCGTGATTGTCCGATCCTGCCCCAGCGCAGCACGAGCCATCGGGCGCGCCGCACGGGCGGCGCATCCCGACTCCCTGGATCGTCTGGGGCCTTGTCGGGCTGGGGATGTCCCTGATCGGGACGCACCGCGGCCTTGTCCCCGGGCAGTCCCTGTTGCTGCTCGGGGCCATCGTGCTGCTTACGACCTTCCTCGCTGTGCGGCTCTATCCCCGGGGCGAGGTGACGTCTCGCCGCCGCTGGCCCTGGTTGCTGCTGCTCGCAGCGCCGCTGCTGATCTCCGTGGCCTGCGGTCCGCTCGGCTTCATCGCCACCAGTCAGGACCCCGCACGCCAGGCCTGGATGCAGCAGATCCAGAACGGAACCTTGATCGCGAGCCTTTCCCTGGCCCTCGCCCTGACCGTGATCATGCGCGAGGCGCGGGCCTTCACCGCCCTCATCGCGGCGCTCAGCGCCCTCGCGTGCCTTGTCCTGGTGTCGGTCAGCAGCCTCATCATCGCGCCCGGATCCTAGGGGGTTCGCGAGCCCGCCGCCTTTGCGGCGGCCTTTGAGGTCCGGCGCCAACCTCGCCTGGCGGCGCTTGCTTCGGGCCGTGGAATGGTGTCGGCCAAGCCCAAGCCTGCAACGCGGAGAACCGAGATGATCAGGGTCAAGCTCACCAGCATCATGGTCAACGATCAGGCCAGAGCGCGTCGCTTCTACACCGACGTCCTCGGCTTCGTGATCAAGCACGACATCCCGATGGGCGACGCCAGCTGGCTGACCCTGGTCGCGCCCGACGCGCCGGACGGCGTCGAACTGCTGCTGGAGCCGACAGGCCATCCGGCGTCGGTCGCGTTCCAGCAGGCCCTCTTCAGGGACGGCGTGCCGCTGACCCAGCTCTATGTCGAGGATCTCCGTGGGGAGCACCGGCGTCTGAAGGCGCTGGGCGTCGCGTTCCGGGACGAACCCAAGCAGATGGGCCCCACCCTTCTCGTGGATTTCGACGACACCTGCGGCAACCTCATCCGCCTCGTGGAAGGTTAGCCCGGGCGGGGAACCCCTGGCCCTACAGCCGCCCCGCATCGGTCAGCCGGTCCACCAGCCACAGCCGGGCGGGCGGCAGCGGGCGGTTGAGCGGGCCGAAGACGAAAGCCTCCAGGAAGTGGGCGGTCAGCGCCAGGCCGGCGCCGATGTCGCCCGGCGAGAGTCCCTGCTGCGAGGAGAGCAGGAAACGCGGAAGGGCGAGGAGCTTGTCCTTGTAAGGCTCGCCCGCCTCCCGGCTCACCGCCCGGCCCGTGCGCGGACTGACGTAGACGAGGTCGTCCAGCACGCCCGTCGCCGCGCACCTGGAAAGGTCGAGCCCGAAACCCAGGTCCTGCAGCAGGCCGGCCTCGAAGCGCACGAACACCGCCGGCCAGATCTGCGGAATCGCCAGGGCCTGGGTCAGGGCCTCGAACGCCAGGAACGCCCCCGGGTGCGGCTCCCGCTCGGGCAGGGCGCCGGCCGACACCGCGGCGGCGGCGGCCAGGCCCGCCAGCGCCAGGGGATCGTCGAACAGCGCCGAGGGCCCCTCCCCCACCGGCTCCAGGACCGCCGAGCCCAGCTGGTCGGCCGCCCGCGCCCGGTAGCGCGCGGTCACCCGGGCGCCGGCCTGCAGGATCGGCCGCAGCCGGCGCGAGGCGCCGCCGGCCACATGGGCCGCATAACGCCCGCGCTGGGCGGTCAGCAGCTCGACGATCGCCCCGCTTTCCCCGAACGGGCGCGCCGAGAGCACGAAGGCGTCGTCCTCAAACTCCATGTGCGCCCCGGCGAGCGCCGCGGATAGGGTCGCGAGCGTCGCAACGTCCAATACGGAGATCTGTGAATCCGATAGCGCCTCGTTCCCCTTCAAGGACGTCATCCTTGGGCTTGTCCCAAGGATCCATGATCACCGCGTCCGCCGGGCTTTCACCGGCTGTCCCGCCTCTTCCGGCGCTATCGGCGTGAATGGTTCCTCGGCATTCCGCGCTGCGCGCTCCAGCCGAGGACGACGTCCAAAGAAATGTATGAATCCGATGGCCCATCTAGGGGGAGAGGCTTTCACGCGTCATAGTCGAGGCCCAGGGCGGAATAATGCTCGCGGCGGTCCTGCCAGCGTTCGTCGACCTTGACCGTGAGGAACAGGTGCACCGGCCGCTCCAGCAGTTCGGCGAGGTCCTCGCGGGCCTTCTGGCCGATCCACTTGAGGGTCTGGCCGCCCTTGCCGAGGAGGATCGGCCGCTGGCTCTCGCGTTCCACGAAGATGGTCTGCTCGAGGCGAAGGGAGCCGTCCTTCTTCTCTTCCAGGGCGGTGGTCTCGACGGCCGCGGCGTAGGGCAGCTCCTCGTGGACCCGCAGGTAGAGCTTCTCGCGGGTGACCTCGGCGGCCATCAGGCGCACCGGCAGGTCGGCGGTCTGGTCCTCCGGATAGAGGAACGGGCCCTCCGGCATCAGGGCCGCGAGCCTCGCCTTCAGGTCGTCCACGCCGGCGCCGTCGGCGGCGGAGATCATGAACACCTCGGCGTAGACGCCGGTGTCGAACAGCGCCTTGGCCACCGCCAGCATCCGCTCGCGCTTGACGCCGTCGATCTTGTTCAGCACCAGGATGGCCTGCTTTCCCGCGGTCTTCAGCCCCTCGATGATGGTCAGGACGTCCTGCGCGGCCCGCCGCTCGGCGGCCTTGCCCGTGCCGTCGGCGGCGGCCAGCTCGGCCTGCACATCCACCAGGTGCACCACCGCGTCGGCGTCGGCCGCCCCGCCCCAGGCCGAGCGGACCATGGCCCGGTCCAGGCGGCGGCGCGGCGCGAAGATGCCAGGGGTGTCCACCAGCACGATCTGGGCGTCGCCCTCCATCGCCACCCCGCGCACGGGGAAGCGGGTGGTCTGGACCTTCTGGGTGACGATCGAGACCTTCGCCCCCACCAGCCGGTTGACCAGGGTGGACTTGCCTGCGTTCGGCGCGCCGATAACGGCTGCGAATCCGGCCCGGCTCATGCTGCGCTCCCGTGTCTGGAAAGGATGGCGGAAGCAGCCGCCTTCTCCGCCTCCTGCTTGGATCGGCCCTGCGCCCGCTCGGGCGGATAGCCCTGGACGACGACCTCGACGGTGAAGGCGGGCGCATGGTCCGGCCCCTGGCGGGCGGCCAGCCGGTAGGTCGGCAGCGGCAGGCCCTGGGCTTGCGCCCATTCCTGCAGCTGGGTCTTGGGGTCGCGCACCGAGGGATCGTTCAGCTGCGCGAACTCCACAGCCCAGGCCCGGTCGAAGAAAGCCCGCGCGCTTTCCAGGCCGGCGTCCAGGTAGAGCGCCCCGATCAGCGCCTCGCAGGCGTCGCCCAGCACGTTCTCGGACTCGCGCGCGCCCACCTTGGTGGCGCTGGCGGAGAGCCGCAGGGCCGGGGACAGGCCGATCTCGCGCGCCACCCGGGCGCAGGCGCCCACGTTGACCAGGGCCGCCAGCTGCCGCGACATCTCCCCTTCCGTTGCGTCTGCGTCCTCGCTCATCAGCCGCTCGGCGGCGAGCAGGTTGAGCACCCGGTCGCCCAGGAACTCCAGGCGCTCGTAGTGGCGCACCGCGCGCGCGCCGTCGCCGACGCTGGCGTGGGTCAGCGCCCGCTCCAGCAGGTCGCGGTCGGAGAAGCTGTGGCCGATGCGCCGTTCAAGTTCGGCGATCGCGGCCGTGCGGGCGTTCATGACACGGAATGGAAGAACCGGCTGGGCCTGGCCTTGGTGAACCAGGTCCAGGGCTTGAACAGCGACGCCCCGTCCCAGGACAGCAGCACGACCTGCGCCTTCCCCTCCAGGTTGGCCGCCGGAACGTAGCCGACGCCGATCGCCTCGGTCGCGCGGCTGTCCAGGGAGTTGTCGCGGTTGTCGCCCATGAAGAAGTAGTGGTCCTCGGGCACCAGGTAGCCGCCCACGTTGTCGAAGTCGGAATCCGGCCCGAAGTCGTTGACAATATACGACTTCCCGTTGGGCAGAGTCTCGCGGAAGCGCGCGACGCTGCGCTGGAAGCCATAGCCGGTGTCCGTCATCGCCGGCGGCAGCGGCTCGCGCGGGACCATCTTGCCGTTGATGTAGACCACCCCGCCCTTCACGTCGATGCGGTCGCCCGGCAGGCCGATCAGGCGCTTGACGTAGTCGGTGTGGTTGTCGCGCGGCAGCTTGAAGACGATCACGTCCCCGCGCTGCGGCTTGTGGTCGAAGATCCGCCCCTGGAACAGCGGCGGCCCGAAGGGGATCGAGTAGCGCGACCAGCCGTAGGAGTATTTGGAGACGATCACATAGTCGCCCTCCAGCAGGTTCGGGACCATCGAAGCCGAGGGGATGGTGAAGGGCTGGAACAGCAGCACCCGCAGGACCAGGGCGATGGCCAGCGCATAGACGACCGTCTTGATCACCTCGACGGTCTCGTGAAGGGCGCCGGATTTCTCCGGTCGCGCCTCCTGCGCTCGCTCGCTCATCTGGCGTCCCTGCGACCCTGTCCGGGCGGCCGGACAGGGGGTTAGCTAGACGCTCGCCTCCCCAGGGGCAAGCATCGCAACGGGCGGCTCAGCGCAGGACGGTGAAGAACCGGCTGGGTCGCAGGTTCGCCACCCAGGTCCAGGGCTTGAACAGCGAGGCGCCCTGGCTCCAGGACACCAGGATGATCTCGGCACGGCCGATCAGGTTCTCCGCCGGAACGAAGCCGACGCCGACCGGGCCCGGCGCGCGGCTGTCGAGCGAGTCGTCGCGGTTGTCGCCCATCATGAAATAGTCGCCGGCGGGGACGACCATCACCTCGGTGTCGTCGAGGCGGCGGCCGGTTCCGAAGTCGTTGACCACGATGGTCTTGCCCTCGGGCAGGGTCTCCCGGAAGCGGACGACGTCATGGATCCCGTTCCGCCACGCTTCGCGCACCACCGCCGTGCGCGCCCGGGGGACCTGGCGGCCGTTGATAAAGACCACGCCGCGGCGGACCTGCACCCGGTCGCCGGGCAGGCCGATGACCCGCTTGATGAGATCCATGCGCCCGTCGCCCGGCCGCTTGAAGACGACGATGTCGCCGCGCTGGGGGGCGCGCCCGAACAGCCGGCCGTGGAACAGCGGCGGGCTGAATGGAATCGAATGCCGCGACCAGCCATAGGCGTATTTCGACGCCACGACGTAGTCGCCCTCGTAGAGGGTGGGCTCCATCGAGGCCGAGGGGATGGTGAACGGCTGGAACAGCAGCACCCGGATCACCAGGGCCACGGCCAGCCAGAACAGCACCGTGCGGATCGTGTCGATCGTCTCATGCAGCGCGCCGGCCTTCGCCGGCCTGGCCGCCGCCTGCGCGCGCCCGCTCATCTGTCGCCCCCTCCGGCCCTAGTGAAGCAGGGTGAAGAACCGGCTCGGCTGCAGGTTCATCACCCAGGTCCAGGGCTTGAACAGCGAGGCGCCCTGTTTCCAGGACAACAGGATGATCTCGGCCTTGCCCACCAGGTCCTCGGCCGGCACGAAGCCGACGCCGATGGAGGCGTCCAGGCGGCTGTCCATGGAGTTGTCGCGGTTGTCGCCCATCATGAAGTAGTGGCCGTCCGGCACCACCATGACCGAGGTGTTGTCCAGGTCGCCGTCCGGCCCATAGTCGTTGACCATGATGCTGCGGCCTTCGGGCAGGGTCTCGCGGTAGCGCTGCACGTCGCGCTCGGTGAAGTTCTCGACTTCGCGCACCACGCCGGTCTCCACCCGGGGGACCCGTTCGCCGTTGATGTAGACCACGCCGCCGCGCACCTGGATCCGGTCGCCGGGCAGGCCGATCACGCGCTTGATGTAGTCGACCTTGGTGTCGCGGGGCAGCTTGAAGACCACGATGTCGCCGCGCTTGGGGGCGCGCTCGAAGATCCGGCCGTGGAACAGCGGCGGGCTGAAGGGGATCGAGTGGTGCGACCAGCCGTAGGCGTACTTCGACACCACGATGTAGTCGCCCTCGTAGAGATTGGGCTCCATCGAGGCCGAGGGGATCGTGAACGGCTGGAAGAAGACGACCCGCAGCACCAGGGCGATGGCCAGGGCCACCAGCACGGTCTTGACGACCTCGAACATCTCGCCGACAGCGCCGGACTTCTTCGGGATGGCGGCGCTCGCGCTCTCGGTCATGGGCGTTCCTTGGCTCAGGTCCGGCGTCCCGGACGTGGTCTCGTGCGGCGCACGGATACAGCAAGTGGGCGGCCAGCGCCCATGACTTCTTGCTCATCCCCTAGGGCCGTGAGTCGCACCTGGGGCCGCGCCCCTAGGCTTCCGGCAGCGCCTCGATCACCACGAAGGCCTGGGCGTAGGGATGGTCGTCGGTGAGGCTGAGGTGGATCACCGCCCGGCAGCCCGGCGGCGTCAGGGCCTGCAGGCGGGTCAAGGCGCCGTTGGTGAGCGCCATGGTCGGCTGGCCGCCGCGCATGTTCACCACCCCCATGTCGCGCCAGAAGACGCCCCGGCGCAGGCCGGTGCCGAGCGCCTTGGCGCAGGCTTCCTTGGCGGCGAAGCGCTTGGCGTAGCTGGCGGCGCGGTCGGCCTTGCGCTCGGAGCGGGCCCGCTCGACATCGGTGTAGATGCGGGCGATGAACCGCTCGCCGAACCGCTCCAGGCTCTTCTCGATGCGCCGGATGTCCGACAGGTCCGAGCCGATCCCGAGGATCACGCCGCCCGCCCCGCCCGGGCGTCGTCCATCAGCGCGCGCATGCGCTGGATGGCCGAGGCCAGGCCCACGAAGATCGCCTCGCCGATCAGGAAGTGGCCGATGTTCAGCTCGGCGAGTTCCGGGATGGCGGCGATCGCCCTGACCGATTCGTAGTCGATGCCGTGGCCGGCGTGGACCTCCAGCCCCAGCCGCGCGGCCTCGCTCGCGGCGGCCTGCAGGGCGGCCAGGTGCCGCTCGGCGTGCGCAGAGCGCTCGCGCACCGCGTCGCAGTAGGGGCCCACGTGCAGCTCCACCACCTGCGCGCCGACGGCCTTGGAGGCCGCCACCTGCGCGGCGTCCGGGTCGATGAAGCAGGAGACGCGGATGCCTGCCTGCGCCAGCCGCTGGGCCACCGGGGCGATGACGTTGTGGCCCCTGGCGACGTCGAGGCCGCCCTCGGTGGTCAGCTCCTCGCGGCGCTCGGCCACCAGGCAGCAGGCGTGCGGCCGGTGGCTCAGCGCGATGGCCTCCATCTCGGCGGTGACCGCCATCTCGAAATTCAGCGGCAGGCCGCGCCGGCGGGTGATGGCGGCCAGCGCGTCCATGTCGGCGTCGGAGATGTGCCGGCGGTCCTCGCGCAGGTGGGCGGTGATGCCGTCCGCCCCGGCGGCCAGCGCGATCTCGGCGGCGCGCATGGGGTCGGGCGTGGTCCCGCCGCGGGCGTTGCGCACCGTCGCCACGTGGTCGATGTTGACCCCCAGGCGCAGCCGGCTCATCCGTGCAGCCTCCGGCTTCCCGGGTCCTCGATCGGGATCGCCGCCAGCTCGGGCGGCAGGGCGTCGGCCGGATAGGCCGGCACGTCCAGGGTGGCCAGCGCCACCAGCGGCACGCCGATCTCGGCCCGGCCGCCGGAACGGTCGACGATGCAGGCCGCGCAGACCACGTCGCCGCCCATCGCCTGGATCGCCGCGACGCATTCGCGAGACGACAGACCCGTGGTGACGATGTCCTCCACCATGGCGATCCGCGCGCCGGGCGGGATGGCGAACGCGCGGCGCAGCCTGAATTCGCCCCCTTCCCGCTCGACGTACATGGAAGGCACGCCGAGCTGGCGGGCGGTCTCGTAGCCCGGGATGATGCCGCCGACCGCCGGCGAGACGCACAGGTCGACCCGGCCGACCTTCGCCGTGATCTGGTCCGCCAACGCCTTGCAGAGCCTGGCCGTGCGGTCGGGGTATTGGAAGACCAGGTTCTTCTGCAGGAAGACCGGCGAATGCAGGCCGCTGGACAGCACGAAATGGCCCTCGCGCAGCGCGCCCGCGCCGCGGAACTCGTTCAGGACGTCTTCGGTGTTCATGCGCGGCCTCCTGGATGCGCGGGATATCGAAAGCGGGGGAGTCTGTCATCCAGCTTGGGCGACATGAAACCATCAGAGGGCGGTGAACTCACCTAGACAATCGACCGGTGGTTGCAGATAAATTGATACGGGATCAGAGGGCGAAACCATGCAGGGTCGCGGATGTTGGCATTCGGGGATCATCGCGATCTTCGCCAGCGCACTAGCGGTGACATGGGCCGCCGATGCGAGCGCGGGCGGCGGCATGGCGGCCGCCACGCGCGACGCCGGGCTTGCGGCGCGGGACGAGGAGGTCGTGCGCGCCGCCCACGACGCCCTGAACTCCGGAGGCTATGAAGCGCTTGGTCCGCATCTCGCCGACGTCAAGGCGGTGCTCGACCGGGCGCCGACCACCTATCCGCAGATGGAACTGAAGGGCGATGTCCTTCTGGTCCGAAGCGCAGATGCGGACGAGGTGAACGCCGCCGCCGACGCGCTGCTGGCGTCTCACCCGCAAGCCCGTTCCGTGAAATGGGCGTTCAACGTCTATCCGATCGCCAGCCTCTTGCTGGGGGCCTACGCCAATGAAGTCCGCCAGCCCCAGGCAGCCCTGTCGGTGCTCGACAAGGGAGTGGCGCTGCAACCGGACGACACCGACCTCATACGTGAGAAGGGCGTCGCGCTGTTCGGGTTGAAGCGCTGGGAGGAAGCGCTGGGCCTCTACGAGCGTTGGCTCGCGATGGATGATCCGATGCACGCCGCCTTCGATCGCGCCCTGCTGCTCAGGGCCAAGGGCTTCGCCCTCATCGAACTGGAGCGCCTGGATGACGCCGAGGCGGCGTATCGCGCGTCGTTGCAGATAGAGCCCGATCACGGCGGCGCGAAATATGAGCTCGCCTACATCGCCAAGCTTCGCGCCGGGGCCGAACGCCAGCAGACGGGCATATTCACCTACGATAAGGCGAAGGCCCGCGCGCCTTAAGGGCTGGTCCGCAATCCTTGGATCCGGCGGCTGTGGCGGCGGCTGTCGCTGCGCGCCTACCCCATGGAGTCATACCAGCTCGATCTGCGCGCGATGGCCGGCGGCTGCGGCCAAGCGCCGGTCACAAGTCAGCAACGGGGCGTCGAGCGCCTCGGCCAGGGCGACGTAGGCGGCGTCGTAGGCCGTCAGGTTGTTCCGCAGCTCCCAGATGCGCGGCAAGAGCACCTTGTGCGGATAGCGTCGGAGCGGAATGTCTGTCAGGTCAGCGAGCGCCGTCTCCCCGCGGTGGTCCGCGATCTGGCCTCGCGCCGCGTAGCGCCGGATCACGTGGGCCATCTCCACATCCAGCAGGTACGGCGCGTGGAGTGTCTGGCGTGGGGCGAACAACCGGGCCTCCGCCGCCTTCGCCCCCGGCGTCCGGAGAAGCGCTTCGAGCAGGACCGAAGCGTCGACGACGATCACAAACGACCGCGCGCCGCGCGGACCATATCGGCGGGGGCGACGGAAGGCGCTGTTTCCGGGCGACTTTGCAATCGCGCCCGCATCTCGTCCAGCGTCGGTTGGTCCGCAACCTGGCGGATTTCGTCCAGCAGGTACTCTGACAAAGACATGCCCATCAGCGCAGCGCGGGCTTTCAACCGCCGATGCAAATCATCGGGGACGTTCCTGATCTGGACCATCACGCTCATGCGGGTAACATGAAAGCATGCGATTCACATGTCAATCATCCCAGGCCGGCCTCAATCCTCGGCGATCTTGCTGTGCCGGCGGGTGTCGCGCATCAGCAGGTAGACCGCCAGCGACCCGCCGATGACCGCGGTGACATAGGTGAAGAACCAGGTCTCGCGGCCGGCCTGCTTGAAGGCCAGGGCGACGTATTCCGCCGTGCCGCCGAACAGGGCGTTGGCGATCGAATAGGGCAGCGCCACGCCGAGCGCCCGGGTGGCGGTGGGGAAGAGCTCGGCCTTCACCACGGCGTTCACCGAGGAATAGCAGGCGACCACCAGCAGCGAGGCGGTGACGAGCAGGAAGGCGGTGAAGACGTCGCGGGTCCCGGCCAGGGCCGACAGGATCGGCCAGGTCATCGCCGCCCCGAGAACGCCGAAGGTGAGCAGGATCGCGCGCCGCCCCACCCTGTCGGAGAGGGCGCCGATGAGCGGCTGGACCAGCATGAACACCAGCAGGGCGCCGGCGGTGATCAGGTTGGCCTGGTCCTTGGCGAAGCCGGCGGTGTTGACCAGGAACTTCTGGATGTAGGTCGTGTAGGTGTAATAGGCGAGCGTGCCCCCGGCGGTCAGGCCCATGACGGTGAGCGCCTCGCGCGGATGGTCGCGGATCAGGCCCCAGGTGCTGGCGACCGGCCCGGTGCGGTTCTGGAAGGACGGGGTCTCGTCCATGCCGCGGCGCAGCCAGAACACCGCCAGCGCCAGGGCGCCGCCCATGAAGAACGGGATGCGCCAGCCCCAGGCGTGCATCTGCTCGGCGGAAAGCACGGCGGACAGCAGGATCAGCACGCCCATGGCCAGGAGCTGGCCGGCGATCAGGGTCGAGTAGAAGATCCCCGACCAGAACCCGCGGCGCCCGCGGACGGCCATCTCCGAGAGGTAGGTGGCGCTGGCCCCATACTCGCCGCCCATGCTCACGCCCTGCAGGATGCGGGCGACGACCAGGATGGCCGGCGCGGCCACGCCGATCTGCGCCTGCCCCGGGCAGATCCCGATCAGCAGCGAGCCGGCGCACATCAGGCTGACCGAGGCGACCATGGCCGCCTTGCGCCCGACGCGGTCGCCGTAGAGGCCCATCAGCCAGGCGCCGATCGGCCGGGCCAGGAAGCCCACGCCGAACACCGCCGCGGTGTTCAGGAGCTGGGTGGTCCGGTCGCCGTCCGGAAAGAACACCTTAGAGAAATAGAGGCCGAAGGCGGCGTAGACGAACCAGTCGAAGCTTTCGACGAGGTTGCCCGTCGAGCCCGCCAGCGTCGAACGCAGGCGATTGGTCCCACCCGCCCGCGCAGCGACGGTCTGGGCCGTGTCGGCGACACTGGCGGTCAATTGGCGATCCTCCCCCGGGCGGCGATAGGAGCCGTTTTCCGCGCCCGGTTCAACGGGAGCCGTCCGATCGCCCGCCCGCCGCCATATCCGCGCCACGCCGAAGGCCCATGAAATGTTGATGGTCCCGTCTTCGCCCAAGCCGCAGCATCACTATCCGACCCCCGCGGCCAGGTGCGCCGACCTCGTGGTCCACATAATCGGCCTGACGCTCGCCCTGGTGGGCGGGATCGTGCTGCTGGCGCTGTCGGTCAGCGCAGGCTCGATCAGCAAGGTCGTGGGCGTCTCGATCTATGCGGCGGGCGTGCTGGCCATGCTGGCCTTCTCCACCGCCTACAACTTCGCGTCCTGGCGCCATCGGCCGATGCTGCGTCGCCTGGACCATGCCGGCATCTTCCTGATGATCGCAAGCTCGTACACGCCGTTCACCCTGGGGCTGCCGGGGGCCTGGAGCTGGGGCATGACCGCGGCGGTCTGGTCCCTCGCGGCGCTGGGCGGCCTCGGCAAACTGTTCCTGATGAACGTCGACCGGAAGTTCTGGGTGGCGGTCTACCTGGTGCTGGGCTGGCTCATCGTGGTGGCCCTGAAGCCGATGATCGACCACCTGGCCTGGTACGCGCTGCTGCTGCTGCTGGCGGGCGGAGTGCTCTATTCCACCGGCGTGATCTTCTATGTGAACAAGCGGCTGAAGTTCGCCCGCGCCATCTGGCACGGCCACGTGGTCGCCGCCGCCGCCGCCCACTGGACCGCGGTCCTGCTGGGCGTGGTGCTCGCAACGCGGAACTAGAGCAAAGTCGGTCCGTGGTGACCCAAAGCCCGCTCACCCCGCGAAGGCCGGGGCCCAGGTGAAACCCACGAGGCGCCGAGGCTGAATCTGGGTCCCGGCCTTCGCCGGGATGAGCGGAGCTGAGTGCGATTCAACCTTGGGCGACCTTGCTCTAAGGACGCGTCGTTCGTCTCGACGGGCGCGTATCAGCTCTTCGCCCGGTCCACCGTCTCGACGCTGGGGTTGGCCCTGAGCGCGGCGGCGATGTGGTTGAGCTGGCGGGCGTCCTTCACGTCGATGTCGATGTCGACGTCGAAGAAGTCCTTCTGCCGGTGGTGCATGTGCAGGTTCATGATGTTGCCGCCGGCCTCGCCGATGATGGTGCAGGCTTGGCCGAGCACGCCCGGCGCGTTCTTGATGGTGGCGGTCAGCCGCGCGCGGGCGATGGTGTTGCGTTCGGCGTCCGGGGTCCATTGCAGGTCGCGCCAGAGCTCCTCGCGCTCCTCGAACTCGGCCAGCCGCTCGCAGTCGATGGTGTGGACGGTGAGCCCGCGCCCGTCGCCCTCCAGGATGCCGACGATGCGGTCGCCCGGCACCGGGCTGCAGCAGGCGCCGAAATGCAGGGTGACGCCCGGCGTCAGGCCGGAGCCGCGGACATAGAGCCGCGCCGACTTGCCGTCCTCGATGCGCCGCTGCGCGCTGGCCGCCTCGCGCTCGGCCGCCTTGAGGCCGGGGAAGGCCACGTCCAGCACCTGAGTGGGAGAGACGCGGCCGCGGCCCACCGCTTCGAACAGCTCGTCCTCGGTGGCCACGGCGAACCGCTCCTGCGCCGGGCGCAGCGACACCTCCTGCAACGACTTGTCGGCCCGGGCGAAGGTCTGGTCGAGGGTCGCACGGCCGAGGCGGATGAACTCCTCCTTCTCGGTCTGGCGGATGTGCCGACGGATCGCCGAGCGCGCGCGCCCGGTGACGGTGAGCGAGCGCCAGTCCGGCGGCGCCACGGGATTGGCCCCGCGGATCACCTCCACCACGTCGCCGTTCTGCAGCACGGTGCGCAGCGGCTTCAGCTCGCCGTTGATCTTCACCCCAATGCAGGTGTCGCCCACGTCGGTATGGACGGCGTAGGCGAAGTCCAGCGGCATGGCCCCGCGCGGCAGGCTGACGAGGGCGCCCTTGGGGGTAAAGACGAACACCTGGTCGAGGTACATCTCCAGCTTGGCGTGCTCGACCAGCTCCTCGACGTCGCCGCCGTGCTCCAGCACCTGGACGAGGTTGCGCAGGTTGACCAGCGGGTCGCGCCCGCCGGCGGCCGCCTGGGCCTCGGCGTCGAAGCCGTAGGACTTGTCCTTGTAGCGCCAGTGGGCCGCCACCCCCTCCTCGGCCACCCGGTCCATGGCCTCGGTGCGGATCTGCATCTCGATGCGCATGCCCTTGGGGCCCACCACGGTGGTGTGCAGTGAGCGGTAGTTGTTGCGCTTGGGGGTGGAGATGAAATCCTTGAACCGCTCCGGCACGCTGGGCCAGGCGCGATGGATCACACCCAAGGCACGGTAGCAGTCCTCTTCCGTGTCGACGATGACGCGGAAGGCGTAGATGTCGGAAAGCTGAGAGAATCCAATCGACTTGCGCTGCAGCTTGCGCCAGATCGAGAACGGGTTCTTCTCGCGGCCGAACACCCGGGCTGGCACGCCGGCAGCCTCCAGCCGCGAGGCGATCTCGCCCGAGACCACGGCCACCGCCCCGCCCTGGCTTTGCCGCAGCGCCTCCAGCCGGCGGCGGATCGCGTCGCGCGCCACCGGGTGCAGGTGCTCGAACGCCAGCTCCTCCAGCTCCGAGCAGATGCGGTGGCAGCCGATGGAGCGCGCCAGCGGGGCGTAGATGTCCAGGGTCTCGCGCGAGATCCGCTCGCGCTTGGCGGCGCTGGCGATGTGCTGCAGCGTGCGCATGTTGTGCAGCCGGTCGGCCAGCTTGACCATCAGCACGCGCACGTCGCGGGAGATCGCCAGGATGAACTTGCGCAGGTTCTCCGCCTGGCGGGTGTGCTCGGCGGTGAGCTCCAGCTTGGAGAGCTTGGTCACCCCTTCCACCAGCTCGGCCACCTCCTCGCCGAACAGCTCGGAGATCTGGGCGCGGGTGACCGGGGTGTCCTCGATCACGTCGTGCAGCAGGGCGGTGACGATGGTGGCGGTGTCCAGCCGGTAGTCGGTGAGGATCCCGGCCACCTCGATGGGGTGGGCGAAGTACGGGTCGCCGGAAGCCCGCTTCTGCGCCCCATGCATGCGCATGGCGTAGACGTAGGCGCGGTTGAGCAGCGCCTCGTCGGCGGTGGGGTCGTACGAGCGGACCTTGTCGATCAGCTCGTACTGGCGAAGCAGCTTCGGTTTTGGCGCGCGCTCAGGCGCGGTTGGCGTGGCGGTCTTCGACGCCGCCGGAATAGAGAGGGTGTCTGCGCCTTCCGGGCTCAGTACCGCTCCTCCTGACCGCCGTCGCGGTCACTCTGCAGGGCGCGGATCAGCTCGAGCTCGCTCATCTGCATGTGCGTCGGGTCCGCCAGCAGCGCCAGCGTCTCAGCCTCCTCCTCGGCTTCCGAGCGCTCGTCCACCCGCTGCAGGGTGCCGATCAGGCTTTCCCGCAGTTCCTCGGGGTCGACCACGTCGTCGGCGATCTCACGCAGCGACACCACCGGATTCTTGTCGTTGTCGCGTTCGACCATCAATTGCGCGCCGGCGGAGATGGCGCGCGCACGGTGCGCGGCCAGCAGAACCAG
>Ga0070668_100001870_pt1 | contig 15371 bp, 16 predicted proteins | sample KBSS43metaG_FD_64661 | JGI IMG/M metagenome (GOLD analysis project Ga0070668, IMG submission 64661) | Switchgrass rhizosphere microbial communities from Kellogg Biological Station, Michigan, USA - KBS S4-3 metaG | ecosystem: Host-associated > Plants > Roots > Rhizosphere > Soil ... | reverse complement strand
GTCCGCTTTACCCCAATAGCGACCGCGAAAGCGGACATCTGCCCCCGGGTCATGTCTGCTTTACTCCCGAAAGCGGACATGTGCGATGCAATGGCTCATGTCGGCTTTGGGCCAATAGCGGACATCGCATCGCCTGCGCTCAGCAAAATAAAAACCCCGAGCCGATGGCTCGGGGTTTCGATGTTCTGATTGCGACGGAAAACTACATCCCCGTCCAGAATCTGTAGTTCACGCCGGCCAGGACACTGACCGCAGTCGTGTTGCCGCTGAAGAGACAGCCATTCACACAGGCGGTGGCGACGGGGGTAAATATGACCCGATCGCGCGAGCCGAAGTCGTAGTAATTGCCTTCAATGAAGGCTGACCAGTTGGGCGCGAATCGATATTCGAAACCGCCGCCAACCGTCCAGCCGGTCTTGGTATCGGAGAAGGAACCGACTGCAACGAACGCCGGCACAGCCACCGTGATGTCTGCCGTGACGCGACTCCAGACCGCGCCGCCCTGGACGTAGGCCAGCCCGGGGCCCCACGAATAGCCGACCCGGCCCGTCAGGGCATCGAACCAACGATTACGGAAATCAGTCGTTGCAACCCCGGTTCCAGTCGGCGTTACGAATGAGAATGTCCTGTCTCTGTGGTTGGTTGTCCCATCGAACATGTTGCGGAAGCCGAGCACGAAGCCGCCCCCGGCAAATTGATAATCGCACCCGAACTGACCGCCGCCAGCAAAGCCCCAGTTGCCATCCCGAGAGGCGCTACCACCAAACGGACCGTCCAACTCGAAGCGAGGCCGTACCGCGCCAACGTTCACGCCGACGTAGCATCCGGTCCACGTCAGTGGCGGCGGCGGTAGTGGCGCCGGCGGTGCTTTCCGTGGCAGGTCGGCCGCGGTTGCCGCCTGACTAAGACCGACCGCAAGAGCTGCAGCCGCGATGAAGGACGACATTTTTCTCATGGGAGAACCCCCAACAATTTGTTGACGACGTGGAAACCAACCTATCAGCAGTTCCGGAGGCAGCTCATAACAACCACGTGTTTCTCACGAGTTATGGGCCGCTTTCAGCTGGGGTGTGGCACGCCGGTCACGCATTATGGCCGAATTGCGACACAAATATTCGAATCTGGCCAAAGCCATGACGTTGGGTCATTAGCAGGAGCTTACGTCCGCTTTGGGTCATAAGCGGACGCCCGCATTGCAAAACGTCATGTCCGCTTTACCCCCAATAGCGACCGCGAAAGCGGACTCTCACGAGGGGTCATGTCCGCTTTATCCCCGAAAGCGGACATGTGCGGCGCAACTAGGGACGTCTGCTGGGCCAGAAGCGGACATGGTCAGACTTATTCGATCACCTCGTTGGCGCGGCCGGACAGAGGAAGCGGGATGGAAATGCCGAGCGCCTTGGCGGTCTTGAGGTTGATGTACAGCTCAACTTTTGTTGCCTGCTGGACCGGGAGGTCGGCGGGCTTGTCGCCTTTGAGAATCCGGCCGGTGTAGATTCCGGTCAGGCGATACGCGTCGGTAATGTCCGATCCGTAACTCACCAAACCTCCGGCCGCAGTGAACGCGCGATTCTGGAAGATTGCCGGCACGGCGTGGCGAAGCGTTAGCGCGCCAAGTTGTTCACGATGGCCGGTAAAAAACGGGCCAGCGACGATGACGAGCCCACCCGCCCGCAACTGGGACAGCTTGGCGAAAACACCATCGAAGTCGGCTTCGCTGCTGGCATTCAGGACATGGAGCTCCAGCCCCAAAGTGCGGGCAGCCGCCAGCACCTCCTTCGCTGTGGGTTCCGCAATGGCGGGCTCCGCCGGGTTGACGAGGAGTGCCATCGTGCGTGCCGTTGGGAGCAGTTCATGCAGCAACTCTAGCCGCTTCGGCGCTATCTCCGCGTTCGATTGGGTCACGCCCGTGACGTTGCCGCCCGGCCGGCTCAGGCTGGCGACGAGGCCGAGCTGGATTGGGTCGCTGCCCGTCTCGAAGACGACCGGAATGGTCGTGGTCGCCGCCTTAGCGGCAATCGCCGCCGGCGTGCTGGTGGCGACAATGACGGCCACCTTGCGGCGAACCAGATCGGCCGCCATTGCTGGCAGCCGGTCGTTTTGGCCCTCCGCCCAGCGGTATTCGATCGCAACGTTCTGGCCATCAACGTAGCCGGCTTCGCCCAGCCCTTTGAGAAAGGCGGACACTTCCGGCGCGTGACCCTTAGGAGAATCGGCATTGATAAAACCTATTACCGGCATCACTGTCTGTGCGTTCGCGGCAAGCGGCCAGCCAACTGCCAATCCAGCTATCGCGTTGATGAACTCGCGCCGTCTCACTCAATCACCTCATCCGCAGCGTTTAGCAGGCCGAATGGCACGGTGAGACCAAGCGTCTTGGCGGTCTTCAGGTTGATGACAAAATCGAATTTGGTTGGCTGCAAAATTGGAAGTTCGCCGGGTTTTTCACCCTTAAGGATTCGTCCGGTGTAATTGCCTGCCTGCCAATACCCATCAGTGATGCTGGGGCCGTAGCTGATCAGGCCCCCTGCAAAAGCGTACTCTCGAAAGTGATACACGTTGGGCAAACGATTTTGTGCCGCGAACGCAATGATATGATCACGTCGCGTATCAAAGTATGGATCGGCGGCAACGAGCAAGGCGCCGATCCCCTGCTGGAGGAGAAGGGCGAACGCTGCGTTTAATTCTTCGTCGTTGCTGGCTTTCGCTACAAAAAGACGCCGACCAATGCACCAAGCCGTGTCTAACTGGATCACCCGCCACAAACACGATCGGGATCGTCGCGGTTGCGTGCTTCGCTGCGAGAGCCGAGGCATTGCCGCCGGTCGCCACGAGTACATTCACGCGCCGCTGCACAAATTCGGCAGCAAACGCAGGCAGCCGGCCGTACTCGCCGCGAGCCCAGCGGTATTCGATGGTCACGTTCTGGCCGTCGAAAAAGCCGGCTTCTCCCAGACCTTTGAGAAACGCCTGCAATACCGGCCCAGTATCGTCGGGGGAGCGGGCGCTCAAGAACCCGATCACCGGCCTCGCTGCTTGCTGTGCACGTGCTGTAAACGGCCAAGCCGCCGTCGCGCCGCCGAGTAACTTGATGAATTCCCGCCGCCTCATGCTCTTTCCCCCCGAGGCTCGGACACCAGGATCGTAGCAATTTTTGCGCGTGCTCAGGAAGGGGGCGATGTCCGCTTTGGGTCAAAAGCCGACGTGCGCACCGCAATAGGTCATGTCCGCTTTACCCCCAATAGCGACCGCGAAAGCAGACATGTGCCAATGGTCATGTCTGCTTTACCCCTCAAAGCGGACATGTGCGGTGCAGCTAGGGATGTCCGCTAAGTGCCAATAGCGGACATTGCGCCTACTCGACGATCTCGTCGGCTGTGGCCAGCAGCTGCGGATGAAATTTCAGGCCGAGCGTCTTGGCTGTCTTAAGGTTGATGATGAACTCAAACTTGGCGGACTGAACCACTGGTAGGTCGCCTGGCTTTTCACCAGGCGCGACCTCAACTAGGCGGGGAATTTGCTGGCGCACAACAGCAGCTGCTGCGTTGATGAATTTTACCATCGCCGCCGGCTTGGAATCGCGACTACGTTCCTTGATTGCAATTGTTTTTTGCTACACTTTGGTGTGCACGCGGCCAAATTTTTCCCCGCGCAAACGCGCTTTGCGATTAGCGCAAGGGGTAGCGGTCATGACCTGGACAACGAAAATTTTGATCGGCGCTCTCTTGCTCGTTGCCGCTGCCTATGGCGTGCACGTTTTTCGTTACAAGCTCACCGTCAGCCTGCCCGACTATCCGCCAATCGAAAAAGCTGTCTGGCTCGAGCAAAATTGGTCGGTGAAGAATCGTGACTGGTTTCACCATGCCAATCAGGGAACACTGACCTTCAGTATACCGTATGAATGGTTCGTCGCTTTGGAGCAGCCGGTGCTCTCTATTTTTGCCGCCGGCTTGCTCAGCGACCCCACCTATTTGGACCGCTACGGGTTCATTCCAAACAGCACAGAAACCGAACACGACAAAGCCAACGTGTTGCCGGTCGGTTTCGCGCGCGGCAAGCCGATACGCCGGGAGGATGGAACGCCTTGGCTCAATCCGCGGACCAAGCAGCCGATGATCGGTGTGGGGTTGACCTGCGCTGCCTGCCACACCGGTCGATTGACCTATAACAACACTACGGTGCTGATCGATGGCGGCTCAGCGCTCACCGACCTTGGGAAACTCCGACAGGGGCTCGGGATATCGGTCCTGTTCACGCGGTTGCTGCCATTCCGGTTTGAGCGGTTTGCGGATCGCGTTTTGGGACCAGGCGCGAGCAGCGAAGCGAAGGCCGAATTGCGCAGAGACCTCGATCAAACCTGGGCGAAGTTCAACGTCGTCAGGAAGCTCGACCAAAAGGTCGCGCAGCGAAGCATTGAAGAAGGCTACGCCCGGCTCGATGCCCTAAACCGCATCGGCAATACGGTGTTCGCGCTCGACCTCAAGCAATTTGACAACTATGTCGGCACGTCGGCGCCCGTGCATTTCCCGCGTATTTGGAATGCGCCATGGTTCGATTGGGTGCAATATAACGGCTCAATTTAGCAACCGATGGTGCGCAACGCCGGTGAAGCGCTTGGCGTTGGTGCCACGGTTGATTGCTCGGCAAGGAGAAAGGGCTGTACGCCTCGGGACTAGAGGTAGCGACCCTGTTCGAGATGGAGCAGCTGCTCGCAGGCAAGCAGCCCGATGTGAGCCAAGGCTTTAGCGGTTTAAAGTCGCCGCAATGGCCCGAAACTATTCTCGGACAGATCAACCCCGATCTCGCCGCCAAGGGCGCAGCGCTCTACCATACGATATGTCAAGAATGTCACTTGCCGCCGGTTACCAGCGCCGAGTTTTGGGGCTCCAAAAGGTGGCTGCCGCCGAATTCGGCGGGCGAACGCTACTTTCAAGTCGAGTTGATCCCCATAAGCCACATCGGTACTGATTCGGCGCAGGCGGAGGACATGAAGGCTCGAAAAGTTTTGCTTCCCGCCGTCCTGGGCATCAACTCAAACGAGTTCGGACCTGCGCTTGCTCGTCGAGAAGGCAGTCAAGCATTGGTATGACAACCAGACGCCACCCGCTCCGCAAGCCATGCGCGATGAAATGAACGCACACCGCAACAACGGTATCCAGGCGCCACTTGCGTATAAAGTCCGTCCGCTCAACGGCATCTGGTCAACGCCGCCATATCTTCACAACGGTTCGGTGGCCAATCTCTATGCGTTGCTTTCACCGGTGGCGGAACGACCGAAGACGTTCTACCTCGGCCATCGCGATTACGATCCGGTCAATGTCGGCTATCACCACGATGAATTGGATGGCGGGTTTAAATTCGACACCTCGATCCGTGGAAATCACAACACCGGTCACGAGTTCAGCAATGAAAAAAGAAGTGGGGTCATCGGGCGTCTGCTGAGCCCAGACGAGCGTCGCGCCCTCATTGAGTATTTAAAGACATTGTGAGATCAACGCCTAGAATTGTGCGGCCGAATCTTTCGCGCCTGGTAATTTGCTTTCTTTATCCATTTTTGGGTCATAAGCGGACATTACAGCCTTATTCAATGATGTCGCAATCTCAGTAGCGGACTACTCGCGGGGAACCTGTCAGAGCTTCAATCCGCGTGAGACGCGCCACGTGTGCCGCGCGATTGCGCGCCAGCTTGTCCCACGTTTCAGCCATTTTAATCAGGGCGGCTCTGTGTTCGGAGTTGCTGGATCGGGCAGCAAGTTCGCGGCACTCTTTGCCGTGCTGACGATACTCGGACGCTTTTTTCATTTACTGATCCCAGACAAGAGAAATGCTCACGCTTATCATTTAGTTCCGCACGCAGACGCTCGCGTTTCTCGGGGAGTCGTCCATTTGGCTAATGAACAAAGCGCGTTAGGTCGCATCATGTGGCTCAGCATTCGGGTCATAACCGTTGCGTCAGCCAGCCCGACCGGAACCCTCCCCTGCCAACTCTGTTGATAGGGCATCACTGGGACTTGGTGAGTTCCGTTGGAGTCCAGCAAGGACAGGGAGGCCATCATGGACAGTGTGCTTTTTACAGATCATGGCGTTTTGGTGTTCGTCATAATCGGTACTGCCATCGCGCTTGTGCTTTCTGTTTTGGGACTTGCAACAACGCAGCAAACGCACTCTGACATCAAACGCGAATTGGCTGCCGTGAGGAGTCTAGCGGCACATAATGAAAGGAATTTACTGAAAGACCAATTTCATGCGCTAGTGCGTGAGGGCTCTGAAAGCATCGAAGACATCTTTGATGCTCAGTTTCGTCGCCGCTTCACGGAATTGATAAACCGGAGCGTGAGAACCGAACTCACTCTGACGCGCTAAGAAAATCCTCCTGACGGCCAGCGGTTGGACGATCAAAACGTCCGTCGGACATGTGCGCTGCAAACCGTAATGTCTACTTTGGGCCAAAAGCGGACACGCCTAGTGTCATTGGAGCACTTCGTCGGCTCGAGCGATCAATGAAGGAGGCACGCTGAGACCAAGTGCCTTTGCGGTCTTCAGATTAATCGCTAGTTCGTAGTTGGTTGGCAATTCAACCGGAAGATCACCCGGTTTCTCACCCTTGAGAATGCGAGCGACATAAGCGCCAGCGCGGCGGTAGGCATCGATCTGGCTCGCTCCATAACTCATCAGTCCGCCAGCACCGACGACCCCTGCGAACGAGTAGCTAGCCGGAATTGCATGGAGAGCAGCAAGGCCGACCAGCTGGTTGCGCCGACCATTAAAGAACGGACCTGCGCCGACTAATATCGCACCAGCCCCTGATTTCGCTATAGTCAAAAAGGTAGCATCGATTTCCTGCTCGCTACCGGCTTTAAAGGTGACGATTTTTTGCCCAAGCGCGCCTGCTGCCGCTTCTATTTCGCGGGTTTCAGCCTGAAGGATCGCAAAGTTCGAGTCCTGCAGAACTGCGATGACGTTCGCTTCTGGAACCAATTCGCGGAGCAATGCGAGCCGTTTTCCAGTAGTGGGAACGTCATAGAAGCTCACGCCGGTCATATTGCCGCCGGGTCGATTGATACTGGACACGAGTCCGGCTGCCACCGGATCCGCACCCGTCACGAAAACGATGGGAATGCTTGTCGTGGCCTTCTTTGCCGCAAGCACCGCTTCGACGCTGCCAACAATCGCCGCCACCTTAAGGGCAACCAGTTCGGCGGCAAGTTTCGGCAATCGCGCTGCTTGCCCATCCGCCCAGCGAAATTCGACTGCGACTTTGTCGCTCGGATAGCCTGATTCACGCAAACCCTGACGCAAAGCGGCAACTAAATGACCGGACTCATCAGCCCTTGTCGGCCTTAAAAATCCGACTACCGGTATCGCCGACTGTTGGGCGCGCGCCATGAGTGGCCACACCGCCACAGCGCCGCCCAGCAAACTTATGAATTGACGTCGCCTCATCGCCCTCCGCCCCCGAGATTTAGCCACGGTAGCAATCCGCACCAGCGGTCGGAAGGGCCGTCATAACAGCGCCTGATGTCCGCTTTGGGTCATAAGCAGACATATGCGGTGCAAAAAGCGACGTCCGCTAAGGGCCAAAAGCGGACACGGCCGCGAAGTGAAGCGAGCTTAGTTGGAAGCGCGCACCAACAGCCCCCTAACTTCTCGCCTTTCGCACATTCGGGCAACAACGCCGCTTCTATGGAACCTCGTCTCGACGGGTGCGTTTCCATAAAACTTAGGACAATTGAACGCGCAGATCAGGCGGCGAGAGCGCCGCGTGTTGAGTTTCGCATGGTCAACCCTCGCTCCCCGCCAATAGCTTCCGGCGCTCCGCGCATCCTTGTCATCGAAGACGAGCCCCTGATTGCGCAGATGATTGAGGAAATGCTCCAAGAGGCTGGTTACCGGGTTTCCGGCGTCGCGCACACCATGGCTATGGCGCGACAGGAATTTGTGAAGCTCAACTTCGATGCTGTGCTTTTCGACCTCCATATTGGCGGACAATACCGCCCCGAAACTGCCGACTTTCTGTTGGACAAAGGCGTGCCGTTTGCATTCGTAACGGGCTATGACTACCTCGTTGAACCCCGCCACCAGACAGTGCCCGTACTTGAGAAGCCGTTCACGCCCGAGCAACTTCGCGCCCTCTTGAAAAACCTCGTCGGGTCCGGATCACCGACCGGCGAAATCGCACAGACCGCATAAGCACGTCGATGCGGGTCTCCTATTTTGCGTCTGTCGCGCAGAAACAGCCGCGCGATTTCCGCTTTACCTCCGAAAGCGGACGCGTACGGTGCAACTAGCGATGTCCACTAAGGGCCAGAAGCGGACATTCCGCCATTCATGCGAGGGAGCAGGCCAGACGTCGCACAGTATCCTTGCGATGGCAAAGTACGCCGTGTTGACTTTGACCTCGACTTTGCTGCGATTTTTTAGTTAGGACACTGACGCCCAATAGGCGCATTGTCGCACCATCACCGGCAGCGGCTCTGCCAGGCGCCGGCGACTGAGAGACCGATTGCACTCCCGCCTGCGCGGTAAAGGGAGTCAGTCATGTACCAAACCAAATCCGTTACACATTCGATAGAAATTGAACACCCAAAATGCACAACGTGCGCGGTGTCAATGTGGCTGGTTTGTATCGAGTCGAACAAGCCGGATCACGATAAGCGCACGTTCGAATGCAAGGCGTGTGGCGTCACCAAGACTGAATTGTCAGTTACAGATAAACGCCAGCGCTGATCTTTCGACGTTGTAAGTCCGCCTCGCGCTGCTGTCGAAACCGAGGGTGGAACTCTTGCTTTCAGAGTTCATTACCTTCCATCGAGTTCACCCCGGACCTGGATGAGCCATGTGTGTGCGATTTTGGACGGTAAACGTGTGCGACCATGAGCGATAGAAAAGAGCAGTCGACCAAGGCTGAGTTCGGGGTCCCCGGTCTCGATGACATTCTTCTCGGCGGCTTACGTCGGAATCGACTTTTCCTGTTTGAAGGAAGTCCGGGTGCCGGGAAGACGACGGTAGCGCTGCAATTCTTGCGCGAAGGCGCACGGGTCGGGGAAAAAGGCCTATACATCACACTGTCGGAAACTGAGGCAGAGCTTAGGGAGGTTGCAGTTTCCCATGGATGGTCCCTCGACGATGATGTGAATATTTTTGAGCTCGCGCCACCCGAAAACTTGCTCGACGAAACGCAGCAGCAAAGTCTTTTATACTCTTCTGACCTTGAACTTGGAGAGACCACGCAGCGAATATTCGAGGCGATGGATCGGGTAAAGCCGTCGCGAGTAGTCATCGACAGCCTTTCAGAAATTCGATTACTCGCTCAGAGTTCTCTTCGCTACCGCCGACAGATTTTATCGTTAAAGCATTACTTTGCTCAGCGTCATGCAACAGTATTGTTGCTTGACGATATGACCGCTGAGGTGGATGACAAAACTGTTCACAGTGTCGCCCATGGCGTGGTGAGACTGGAAGAACTTATCCCGGACTATGGATCGGAACGGCGACGTTTGCGCGTCATGAAGTATCGAGGGCAACCGTTCCGCGGTGGCTATCATGATTTCATAATAAAGACCGGTGGCGTGCAGGTTTTTCCGCGACTGGTGGCGGCTGAGCATCGCAAACGAATGAAATCCTCCGTTCTCGTGAGCGAAATCCCCGAACTCGACCAATTGTTAGGCGGAGGGATCGAAAGCGGATCAAGCACGCTAATCATCGGACCGGCAGGGACAGGAAAATCACTCATCGCGATGACGATGGCGGTAGCGGCCGTCAAACGCGGCGAGCGCGCCGCGTTATTTATATTTGATGAGGAGTTGGGACTGCTTTTTAGCCGGTCCAAAGGCATGGGCATCGATCTTGAAGCCATGCGAGACGATGGACGTTTATTCATTGAGCAAATGGACGCGGCAGAAGTATCACCTGGAGAATTTGCACACAAAGTTCGTTCCTGCGTGGAAAAAGAGGCCATCCGGACTGTGATCATCGACAGCTTGAATGGCTATCAGAATGCCATGCCTGAAGAAAAGTTTCTGATTCTCCACATGCATGAATTGTTGCAATACCTCAATCGTCTTGGCGCAGCGACTTTCCTGACGGTGGCCCAGCATGGTCTGGTCGGAGACATGAAATCTCCGGTGGACGTCACCTATCTCGCCGACACGGTCCTGGTTCTGCGCTATTTTGAAGCGTTCGGCGAAGTGCGGCGGGCGATCTCCCTTCTTAAAAAGCGAACCGGGCGGCACGAAAACACCATTCGCGAGTTCAGTATTGGGAACACAGGGCTCAAGGTCGGCCCTCCCCTCAATAAGTTCCAGGGCGTCCTGCGCGGCGTTCCGCAATATGTTGGGGAGCAAATGGATTCGAAGCCTTGAATGTAGGACACGACGGTCTCTCGCAGCGTGTGCTTATCCTCGCGCCACAGGGCCGAGACGCGTTTGTTGCGGCCCGTATTCTGGGTGAAGCGAACCTTGTATCTGAGATATGCGACAACCTGCAAAAGTTATTGCGGGAGTTGACGCTTGGTGCAGGCTTGGCCCTTATAACGGAAGATTCCATCCGCAGTGCAGACATCAGGGGTCTCGCAAATTGGACCGGCTCTCAGCCGCCATGGTCGGATTTTCCCTTTGTAGTCCTTACCGAGCGGGGCGCCGGCATTGAACGCAATCCCGCGGCCGAAAGACAAATGGAAGCACTGGGAAATGTCAGCTTCTTAGAGCGACCGTTTCACCCGACCACGCTGATCAGCGTCGTGAAAACGGCGTTGCGAGGACGACGACGGCAATATGACGCACGCGCTCGCCTAGAGGCGTTGCATGCAAGCGAAAGCCACGCCAAGCGCTCAGAGACCGCACTACGTCGACTGAATGAGACTTTGGAAACCCGTGTTGCAGAACGCACTGCCGAAATCGAAGCGACCAATAGGCAACTTGTGTCTCAGATCGAGGAGCGGGAGCGGATAGAATCGACTTTGCGCCAAATGCAGCGTCTCGAAGCAGTGGGTCAGCTAACAACTGGCGTAGCTCATGACTTTAATAATCTGCTTACGGTAGTTCTTGGCAATTTAGCATTTGTTGAAAAGGATCTTGGAAGCGGCCTCGATTTAAGAGTGAAGCAACGCCTATCCCATATGCGGGTGGCAGCGGAACGCGGAGCCAAGCTCACAGGGCAGTTGCTTGCGTTTTCTCGCCGTCAGCTACTCGTACCAAAGCCGGTCGATCTCGGCGATACGTTGGCAAATATGCATGATCTTCTTCAAAGCACGTTAGGCAACAGCGTGCAGATAAAAACGTCGTTCAAGGCTGATCTCTGGCGTGCCCTGGTTGATCCTAATCAAATAGAACTTGCCGTTCTTAACCTTGCAATTAATGCAAGAGATGCGAGCGAGGTCGGTGACAGCATCACGCTCGAAACCGCCAACGCGACTGTTGGTCCGCCGCAAAACGCGCACGAGCCACCCGCTGGGGAATATGTCGTCGTCTCGGTGACCGACAATGGGACCGGCATGACAAAGGAGGTACTCGCTAAGGCCTTTGAACCGTTTTACACCACCAAAGAAATCGGTAAGGGCTCAGGGCTGGGATTAAGTCAAGTTCTCGGCTTCGCGAAGCAGTCCGGTGGCGGCATGCGCATCGAAAGCCGCGTGGGCGAAGGGACTTCGGTGAAGATCTATTTGCCGCGAGCCATGCGCAGCGACGTTCCGTTACCATCGGAGTCGATTGGCGCGCCTAAACGCAGCGTCAAAGGAGCAGTTATTTTGCTGGTGGACGATGATAGCGCGGTCCGTGAAGTCACAGCTTCAATCCTTCGGGACCTCGGTCATGTGGTGATCGAAGTTGGTAGTGGTGGCGGCGCTCTAGATCTGCTGGACCGAAGTGCTCATATTGATCTCGTCGTCTTGGATTTTGCCATGCCGGGCATGAACGGAATCGAAGTCGCTCGACAGGTCCGTGCTAAAGTTCCGTCCCGTCCCGTGGTGTTCGTCACGGGCTATGCAGACACATCCGCGCTCGGAGACATTGACGACACACAGATCGTCAAAAAGCCATTTATTGGCAACGAGCTCGCCGACAAGGTGCAATTTGCCCTCGCTTATCGTGCAGGTAACTCGAGTAGAAAAATTGTCCCTCTTAGGCGATAGCCTTCTCGAATGTCCGCTTTGGGTCACAAGCGGGCATATGCGCCGCAACAAGCGATGTCCGCTTCACCCCCGATAGCGACCGCGAAAGCGGACCTCGCAAAACATCATGTCCGCTTTACCCCCGAAAGCGGACACTCATCGGTGGGGGCAGCGGCGGCAGTTTACCAAAAAGCTGTCGGAACTCATGCTCGCCGATAAGCCGCGCCTTGGCGTAGGCCTCGGTGTGATTAATTTCTTTCCACGCGCCGTCCACAAACGACCAAGCGCGGGTGTCACCGACGATTGTAGGCACGCCGCCGTAGTCGCAATAGTAAGGTTTGTTCATTTCAGATCGAAGCTTGAGGGGGTCGGATCGCTATTCAGCGGCTACCGGCATTCCAAGCGGAAGCAACGGCTCAGCCTGATCTTCGTCCCCATCAGTCGGTTCGCTAGGTTTATTTCGATCACGATCAAGCAATTCAACGTCATTGGCTAAATCCAGCCATTGCTCTCTCAAAACTTGAAAAAGGCTTTGCATCCCCACAGTAGATGCCGCTTCCGCCGCTTCCTCGCAGTCTCTCGCTCTCTGCCTATATTCCTCTGCGCGTGACAGCATGAACCGCTCCTAGAGAAGTCCCACCCACTAATAACTAAGGCTCTTGGACGGCTCAGATTTTGATCTAAATCAACGCGAGCTGCTGCCGTCAGGGCCGCTGATATTGAGCTAAATCAAATCGTTTAGTTTTTTCGTCAGCAATTGGCCTTAGGGGCAACAATGTCCGCTATGGGTCACAAGCGGACCTGTGCGGCGCAAAAGCTAATGTCCGCTTTACCCCCAATAGCGACTGCGAAAGCGACTTCTCTCAAAAATCCATGTCTGCTTTGACCCCAAAAGCGGACGTGTGCGGCGCACTAGCCGATGTCCGCTAAGGGCCAATAGCGGATATTCAAGGGCTGCCTCTCATCGGCGCGCGTACTATTTCTCACACAACTTGTCGAGACTAGCGAGGGCCGAACCGATCTCGTGGGCCTCTTTTGAATCCGGATCGATATCGTCAAGCCCACCAATTAACGCGACATAGTCGGGGCCCAGTTTCGTTGCTAACTCGTCCATTTTCGAATTCAGTTCGTCGATTTTCTTCATATCGTTTTTCTTATCGGCCTCTTGGATTTGGTCACCCAGCTTGCCGATATCGCAGTAGGTCCGCGTTTTTGCCTTGTCGGAGCTGATAGTTTTTACGACCTTTTGCGCAGCCGCTACTTTCGTGGTCTCTTCTTTCGAACCTTGCGGTGCTTTCGGCGCCGCTTTAGGGGCTTGAGTTGCTTTAGGCGCTTGAGGGCTTTGAATCGGTTGAGGGGCTTGAGCTTGCGCGCACACGGGCATGGCGGCGATCAGCAAATAGACAATAAATAAATTCAATTTCATGGGCCGCCCCCTTTTATGTGGCGTAGATGACGAGCATTCGTTGAGCGCCATCGCGAGCCGAGGCCCGCGTTGAGCCAGTCCCCATATAGGTACCGTCGATGTAGATGCGGTAGCCCAACCTAGCGACACCCTTTTGGCGCTTGATCTGGACTTTGGGCTTTTTGGTGCGTTGCATCGCGCTGCAATTGGGCACAAGGTGGATTAGCCAGCCGCGCGTTCTATGGAAGCAGGTTTTGGCGTAGTCAATGGCGGGTAGGACCAGTTGGCCGAGCGGAGCGTAGGGGGATTGATGCCGGGCTCGTGCAACGTTCTGATGATCTACCCGCGCTTCGGTGCCGGCACTTTCTGGAATTTTGCGGCGACCTGCGAGCTGATGGGGGCCAAATATCCGACTGCTCCGCTCGGCTTGATTACCGTGGCCGCGCTGCTGCCGGAAACATGGACAGTCCGCCTGGTCGACCGCAACATCGAGGAACTCGCGACCGCCGATCTCGCCTGGGCCGACCTGGTCATGACCGGAGGCATGCTGCCGCAGCACAACGACATGGTCGCAGTCATCGATCTTTGCCGGGCGAGCGGCAAACCGGTCGCCATCGGCGGGCCGGCTGTGACCTCGGTGCCGCACGCCTATCGCGCGGCGGATTTCCAAGTGCTCGGCGAAGCCGAAGGCATCATTGACGAATTCGTCGCGGCCTGGGAGGCAGGAGCGCGCCGGGGCGTGTTCGAGGCCAAGAAATTCGAAGCCGACGTAACCAAGAGCCCGATCCCGCGCTTCGACTTGCTGAAGCCTGATCGCTACCTCTACGTCGGCGTTCAGTTCTCGCGCGGTTGCCCATTTACCTGCGAATTCTGCGACATCATTGAGCTTTACGGGCGCGTGCCGCGCACTAAGACCAACGCCCAGATGCTGGCCGAGCTGGACCGGCTCTACCAGCTCGGCTATCGCGGGCACGTCGACTTCGTCGACGACAATCTCATCGGCAACAAGAAGGCGGTGAAGTTGTTCCTGCCGGAACTTCGCGGATGGCTTGAGGCGCATGACTATCCGTTCGAGTTCACAACCGAGGCTTCCATCAATCTGGCCGACGATGACGCTCTGCTCAAGCTGATGAACGAAGCAAATTTCGTGGGCGTATTCGTGGGCATCGAGAGCCCCGATCCGGCGACGTTGGTTGCCATGAAGAAGAAGCAGAACACGCGCCGCAGCCTGGTCGAAAGCATCCACAAACTCTATGGCGCTGGGCTTTACGTCACCGCCGGGTTCATCGTCGGCTTCGACACCGAGAAGGCCTCGATGGCAGATGTTATGCTCGAGCTTATCGAGGACGCAGCAATCCCGGTGTGCATGGTCGGCCTGCTCGTTGCCTTGCCGAACACGCAGCTCACGCGCCGGCTCGCGAGCGAGGGCCGGTTGCACCCGGTGCCCGAGATGCTGCCGACCGGCAGCACCGACCAGTGCACGCTGGGTTTGAATTTCGAGACCTTGCGCCCGCGCCGCGAAATCCTGCTCGACTACAAGCGTGTCCTGGAGAAGGCCTACGATCCGGTAGCCTATGCCCGACGGCTGCAGCGGCTGGCGACGCTCCTCGACAATTCCGGCCGCTGCAGCGCGCCGCCGGCCGGGGATTCCAAACGCACGCTGATGATGCACAGGATCATGACCAATCTGCCGGAGCCGCGCGAGACGTTCTGGCGGGCCTTCACCGAATGCGTAGAAAACAATCCGCGCTCCACCCGTTACATCGTGATGATGCTGGCGCTCTATCTGCACCTAGGCCCGTTCTCGCGCTACGTCATCCAACAAATCGAGCAAAAGATCGAGGAACTCGACAACGTGAG
>Ga0070668_100001868_pt1 | contig 15391 bp, 17 predicted proteins | sample KBSS43metaG_FD_64661 | JGI IMG/M metagenome (GOLD analysis project Ga0070668, IMG submission 64661) | Switchgrass rhizosphere microbial communities from Kellogg Biological Station, Michigan, USA - KBS S4-3 metaG | ecosystem: Host-associated > Plants > Roots > Rhizosphere > Soil ... | reverse complement strand
CCGACATCGAGGGCGTCGGCGAGGTCTACTCGTGCGCCGGGGACGTCGACCTCATCGCCACCGTGCAGGTGTCGACGCACGAGGACCTGGCCGACCTGATCCCGGGCCGGATCGGGAAGGTGCCGGGGGTGCTGAACACCGTCACGCACATCGCGTTCCGGTCGTACTCCCGCGCCGACACGGAGTCGGCCTTCGCGATCGGTGCCGAGGATTGACCGAGGTCCCCACCGAGATCCCCGCCGAACTGGCCGCCGCCCTCGCGGCGGCCCCGGACGCGGCGGCGGTGTTCGAGGCCCTGCCGCCGTCGCACCGGCGCGAGTACGTCGAGTGGGTCGCGGAGGCCAAGAAGCCCGAAACCCGCGTCGCACGGGCTCAGAAGACCGTCACGCGGCTTCGCGACACCAAGCCGCGGAAACGCTGAAGGCCACCTTCCGGAGCCGGAAGGTGGCCTTCAGTCGAAACGCGGCTAGTGCTCGGAGCGCTTGGCGGCCTCGGCCGTCTCGACGCTCTCCAGCTCGCCCGGTTCACCCTGGGTGACCGAGTGGCCGTTCCCGTGCCCGTTGCCGTGGGCCCGCTGCAGCGCGACGGTCTCCTCGGCCGGGTCCGGCGACCAGAACGTGCCCGGTACGGCCTGCCCGGCCGAACCCAGCTTGTTCATCTTCTTCGGCACGGACGCGCCCTGGTACTCGAGCGGGACCGCGTGGCCGTGGCTGTCCACGCCGCCGAGCGGCTGGTGGATCTCGATGAACTCACCGTGCGGCAGCCGCTTGATGATGCCGGTCTCGACGCCGTGCTCCAGCACCTCGCGGTCGGCCCGCTGCAGGCCGAGGCAGAGCCGGTAGGTGAAGTAGTAGGCCAGCGGCGGCACGATCAGCACGCCGATGCGGCCGGCCCACGTCGTCGCGTTCAGCGAGATGTCGAAGCTGTCGGCGATGATGTCGTTGAAGCCGGACAGCTCGATGACCATGAAGAAGCCCAGCGCCATCGCGCCCAGCGCCGTGCGGACCGGGGCGTCCCGGGGCCGCTGGAGCAGGTTGTGGTGCGCGGTGTCCTTGGACAGCTTCCGCTCGATGAACGGGTAGCCCAGCAGCAGGCCGAACAGGATCGGCATGCCGATCGCGCCGGGGAAGAACACCGCCGGGATCGTGTAGTTCCCGAGGTAGACCTCCCACGCCGGCCAGATCCGGAGCATGCCGTCGGCCCAGGCCATGTACCAGTCGGGCTGCGAGCCCGCCGACACCTGCGCCGGGTTGTACGGGCCGAAGTTCCACACCGGGTTGATCTGGAACAGGCCCGACATCAGCGCCAGCACGCCGATGACCAGCGTGAAGAACGCCCCGCCCTTGAGCGCGAAGTACGGCATGATCCGCACGCCGACGACGTTGGTCTCCTTGCGGCGCACGCCGGGGAACTGCGTGTGCTTCTGGTACCAGACCAGCGCCAGGTGCGCGCCGACCAGGGCGAGCATGATGCCCGGCAGCAGCAGGATGTGCAGCGTGTACAGGCGCGGGATGATCACGTCGCCGGGGAACTCCCCGCCGAACAGCGCCCAGTGGATCCAGGTGCCCATCACCGGCACCGAGAGCACGATGCCCGACAGCGTCGCGCGGATACCGGTGCCCGACAGCAGGTCGTCCGGCAGCGAGTAGCCGAAGAAGCCCTCGAAGCAGCCCAGGATCAGCAGCAGGCCGCCGATGATCCAGTTCGCCTCACGCGGCCGCCGGAACGCGCCGGTGAAGAAGATCCGCAGCATGTGCACGGCCATCGACGCGACGAAGATCAGCGCGGCCCAGTGGTGCAGCTGGCGCATGAACAGGCCGCCGCGGACGTCGAACGAGATGTCCAGCGTCGTGCGGAACGCCTGGGACATCTCCAGGCCCTGCATGTTCTTGAAGCTGCCGTGGTAGACGACCTCCTGCATGGAGGGGTCGAAGAACAGCGTCAGGTACACGCCGGTCAGCAGCAGGATGATGAAGCTGTAGAGCGCGATCTCGCCCAGCAGGAAGGACCAGTGGGTCGGGAACACCTTGTTCATCTGGTGCCGCAGGCCCTTGGCCAGGTGGTACCGCTGGTCCGCGTTGTTCGCGGCCTCGCCCACGTGCCGCTCCACGGCGCTCGACCCCTTGGTCGGCGTGGTGAGTGAACTCATGACTTACGCTCCCAAAAGGCCGGACCGATGGCCTCGTTGAAATCGCCTCGCGCGATCAAGTATCCCTCTTCGTCCACCGTGATCGGTAGCTGGGCCAGCGGACGGGTCGCCGGGCCGAAGATCGGCTTGGCGTAGTGGAGCGCGTCGAACTGCGACTGGTGGCACGGGCACAGGATGCGGTTGGTCCGCTGCTCGTACAGGGAGGTGGGGCAGCCGACGTGGCTGCAGATCTTCGTGTACGCGTAGTAGTCGCCGAAGTTGTAGTCCTCCTGGCCGGCCCGCTTGACCACCTTCGCGGCGTCGGTCGGGCGCAGGCGGATCAGCATGACCGGGTTGTCGACCCGGGTCAGCGCGGCGGCGAGCAGCTCCGGCTTGTCCTTCTCGGACTCGCGGTACGGGAAGACCGTCTCCATCGCCCCGGCGTCGAGGTCCTCGGCCTTGACCAGGCTGACCTCTTCGCCCTCTTCGAGCGGCTTGCCGGTGTTGCGGCGCAGGTAGACCTTCTCGCCGGGGAAGTTCGGCTGCCAGCCGGTGTGCCACAGCGAATCGCGGGTCTCGGTGTCCTTCCACGGGTCCTTGATGAAGGACGCGACCGGCAGCGCGGCGGCCGCGAGGCCGAGCGCGCCGGCCCCGGCGATCGCCGAACGCTTGATCAGCGACCGGCGCGCGATGGTGCTGCGGGTCCCGGCGTCGGCCAGGTGCGCGAGGATCGTCGCGCGGTCGACCTCGGCCGACCCCTCGCCGTCGTTGTCGCTGCGCTGCTGGACCGCGACCTCGGCGGGCACGAACTTCTTCGTGTACAGGATCACGCCGATGCCCAGGCCGAGAATGGACAGGCCGAGCGTGATGCCGAGCATCGGGGTGTAGAGGCTGTACCAGAAGTGGCCGCTCTCGTTGTCCGGCGCCTCGTACTTCCACGGCCACCAGATCAGCGAGACGACGAAGCCCAGCCCCGCCAGCGCGGACAGGGCGAACCAGAACGCGACCAGGCGCTCGGCCCGCCGCTCCGCCCGAGTGCCCTCCACCGGCCACGGCGTGGGGTACTCGACGATCTCGACGCCGTCGAGCTCCCCGCCCAGCTTGACCAGCTGGTCCCGGTCCATCTCAGCCAGCTCCGCCTCCGTCGGCGGCTTCGGCCCTTCGGCACTCATGCCTTCGATCCAATCCACAACGTCGCGCCGATCAGCGCGGCGATCCCGACGATGAAGGCGATCACGCCCTCCGAAGCGGGGCCGACCCCGCCGAGGCCGCTACCACCTGGGTCATTGTTGCCGTCCGACACCGACTTCACGTAGGCGACGATGTCCTTCTTCTCCTCCGGCGACAGCTGCCGGTCGGAGAACTTCGGCATGTTCTGGGGGCCGGTGAGCATGGCCGTGTAGATCTGCTCTTCGTTGGCCGGGTCCAGGTTCGGCGCGTACTTGCCGGCGGACAGCGCGCCACCGCGGCCGGTGAAGTTGTGGCACGAGGCGCAGTTGAGGCGGAACAGCTCGCCACCGCGGGCCGGGTCGGACCCGCGCAGGGCCTCGCCCTTCTCGGCGGGCCGCTGGGCGCCGCCGCCGTGCGCCTGGATGTAGGCGCCGATCGCGTCGATCTCGGCCTGGCTCAGCTTCGGCGGCTTGCGTGCGGCCTGCGCCTCCTGGCGCGCGGCGGGCATCCGGCCGGAGGAAGTCTGGAAGTACACCGCGGCGTCGCCGATGCCGATCAGGCTCGGGCCGCGGTCCTGCACGCCCTCGAGGTTCGCGCCGTGGCAGGCGATACAGGTGTTGTTGTAGACCTGCTCGCCGAGGCGCAGCTGCGCCGGCGTGCCCTGGGCCTGCGCGGTCTGCGGCTCCGGGGCGAACACGGCGTACAGGGCGCCGACGCCCACCAGCGCGATACCGAGCGCGAGCAGGCCGGCGAACCGCCTCCGCAGCTTCGACCGCGCGCGGTAGCGGCGCTCCGAGGACTTGGTGCTGGTGGTCATCTTGCGGCAACCCTTGCTGTCAGTTCAGGCCGATGGTGAAGGTGGTGGCGGCTGGGCGTGAACGCCTCACGGCAGGAGGTAGATCACACCGAACAGGCCGACCCACACGATGTCGACGAAGTGCCAGTAGTAGGACACGACGATCGCCGACGTGGCCTGGGCGGGCGTGAACTTGCTCAGTTTCGTGCGGATGAGCAGGTACACGAAGGCGATGAGCCCGCCGATGACGTGCAGGCCGTGGAACCCGGTGGCGAGGTAGAAGACCGTGCCGAACGGGCCGGACGGGATCGTCATGCCCTCTTCGACCAGGTTGTGGTACTCGTTGGCCTGGCCGCCGACGAAGATCGCGCCCATGATCAACGTGATGATGTACCAGCGGCGCAGCCCGTAGACATCGCCGCGCTCGGCGGCGAACACCCCGAACTGGCAGGTCAGCGAGGACAGCACGAGGATCACCGTGAACGGGATCGCGTACGCCACGTTGAGCTTGAACTCCTCGCCGTGCAGCGGCGGCGGCCACTGGCCGGACGAGTTCTGCGCCTTGACGGTGAAGAACATCGCGAACAGTCCGGCGAAGAACATCAGCTCGCTGGACAGCCACACGATGGTGCCGACACTGACCATGTTCGGCCGGTTCAGCGAGTGGACCCGCTGACTGATGGTGGGAGCTGCCGTTGTCACGCGTCGCATTATGTCCTCTCGCACCACCGCTCCGCCGGGTGGGTCCACGGCGGGTCGTCTGCGTAACCGATCACACCGGATGCCCGGGAAGGTGAGAGCTACTCATGGGTTTACTCGACCGGCTTCTTGACCTGGTCAAGAAGCGCGAAAGCCCCGGTCTCAGCGCCGACGCGCCGGGGCTGAAGATCGTCGCCGAGGCCTTCGACCCGGCGGTCGCGGACTCCGCCGTGCTCGCCGGTTCACCCGCCTGGGTAAGCCCGGCACCGGCCGTCCTGCGCCACCACCTGCTCCTGCCGCCGGGCCGGCTCGCCGAGGCGGCGTCGATCCTCGCCCAGGACGGCTACGAGCTGCGGGAACAGGGCGCTTCGGGACAGCTGGTGCGGGTGCACGCCGTCCGCGTCCAGGTGCTCGACGCGCTGCACTGCGCCCAGGAACGGTCCCGGATGGCGGGCCTGGCGCAGCGGCTCGGGGGCGACGCGAATGGCTGGGACGCGCTCCAGCCGGAGGCGCCCGCGTGATGTCGGTCTCGGCCGATACGATCGCGGGTAAAGCTTCGACGAGACGGAGGCGTGCTCAATGGCCGAGCGGGCGATGCGAGTCCTGGTGTTCAGCCACAAGGCGGAGGTGCGCGAGGCGATCGTGAACGCGGTCGGCCGGCGGCCCGCCGCCGACCTGGGCCGCGTGGAGTACGTCGAGGCGGACGGCATCGCCGACGTGCTGTCCGAGGTGGACGCCGGGAACGTCGACCTGGCGATCCTCGACGGCGAGGCGCAGCCGACCGGCGGCATCGGCCTGTGCCGCCAGCTGAAGGCGGAAATCACCGACTGTCCGCCGATCGTGGTGGCGGTGCGGCGGCGGGACGACCGGTGGCTGGCCACCTGGTCGCAGGCGGACGCCGTGCTGGTGCACCCGCTGGACCCGCTGACCGCCGCGGAGACCGTCGCCGACGTGCTGCGCGCGCGACGGGTCCCCGTCGTGAACGGCTGAGCCGGTGACCACCCCGGTCCCCCGTACCTGGCCACCCCTGCTCAAGCAGCTCGTCGCCCGGGTCGATCTGTCCGAAGAGGACACGGCGTGGGCGATGGACCAGATCATGAGCGGCGCGGCGAGCCCGGCCCGGATCGCCGGGTTCGCCGTCGCGCTGCGCGCCAAGGGCGAAACGCCCGAGGAGATCGCCGGCATGGCGGCCATGATGCTGGCGCACGCACGACGGGTCGAGCTCGACCGCCCGGCGGTCGACATCGTCGGCACCGGCGGTGACGGCTCCAACTCGGTGAACATCTCGACGATGGCGACGATCGTCACGGCCGCGGCGGGCGCGCCGGTGGCCAAGCACGGCAACCGCAGCGCGTCGTCGAAGTCCGGCGCGGCGGACGTCCTGGAAGCGCTCGGCGTCACGATTTCGCTGCCGCCGGAAGACGTCCAGCGCAGCCTCACCGAGGTCGGCGTCGGGTTCTTCCTGGCGTCGGCGTTCCACCCGGCGCTGCGGCACGCCGGCCCGGTGCGCGGCGAGCTCGGCATCCCGACGACGTTCAACCTGCTCGGCCCGCTGACCAACCCGGCCCAGCCGGGCAGCGCGCTGATCGGCTGCGCGTACGAGGACAAGACGCGGATCCTGGCGGAGGTGTTCGCCCGCCGCGGCGTCACGGCACTGGTGGTCCGCGGCGACGACGGCCTCGACGAGATCACCACGACCACGACGTCGACGGTGTGGGTGGTTTCGGACGGCACGGTCACCGAACGCACCTTCGACCCGGCGACGCTGGGCATCCCCCACGCGACGGCCGACGACCTGCGCGGCAGTGACGCGGCGGCGAACGCCGAGGTGATCCGCGAGCTGGTGGGCGGCAAGGCGGGCCCGGTGCGCGACGCGGTCCTGATCAACGCGGCGGCGGCGCTGGCGGCGTTCACCGGCTTCTCCGGGTCCCTCGAAGACGACCTGCGGGCAGGGTTGACGCGGGCCGCCGAGGCGATCGACTCGGGAGCCGCCGCGGCCCTGCTGGACCGCTGGATCGCCTTCAGCTGATCACGGCCGGCGGACCGGTGTCCGGGTGATCTCCGGCGCCGGTTTGGTGCGGCGCTGAGGTGCCAGCGTGGCGGCCAGTACCGCGAGCATGCCCACCGCTTCCGGCCAGTTGGGGCGGTGGCCGTAGAAGGTGATGTCGACCAGCACCGCGACCACGGGGTAGAGGTAGGACAGCAGCGCCACCGTCGTGGTCGGGAGCTTGCCGATGCTCGCGTACATCAGCACGTACATCAGGGCCGTGTGGACCGTGCCCAGCAGCACCAGCCAGAGCAGCCCTTCCGGAGCAGTCGGCAGCGGCGTCACGAGCAGCACCGGTGCCAGCAGCACCGCCCCGACGGTCGTCTGCACGGCCGCGAGCAGGTGCGGACGGATGTGCTTCAGCTGCTTCGCGACGAAGGACGCGCCGGCGTAGAGCACGGCCGCGCCGAGCGCGAGGCCGATCCCGGCGAGCTGGACGGGTTTGCCGTCCTCGCCGTGGGCGGACAGCGAGATCAACGCCACCCCGCCGAACGCGATCCCGGCCCTGGCCAGGTGGCTCTTGGCGACCTTCTCGCCGAGGAACGCCGCCGCCAGGCCGACCAGGATCAGCGGCTGGGTGTGGTAGACGACCGTGCTGACCGAGATCGACGACAGCGCGTACGAGGCGAACAGCAGCACCCAGTTGCCGACGAGGAACAGCCCGCCCAGCACGGCCAGCCCGAGATCGCGCCGCGACGGCCGCCAGGCCTGCAGCCAGCCGCGCGAAAGGCACCAGATCACCAACAGGGCGCCACCGACCAGGCAGCGGGCGAATGCCACAGCCGGCGCGGCCGCGCCGCTCTCCAGGACGACCGCGCCGATCGTGCCCGACATCGCCATCGCCGCGGACCACTGGAGCAGCGGGCGGGTTTCCGAGTTCGTCATGCGGACCAGGTTCGTCGCCTTCGCCCCCGGCAACCAGTGTCAGAGATGACAACGACCGCAAAACTTGTGACAGGCTGGCGGCCATGGACGTCAACCGGGTCGCGGTGGTGCTCGCCGACCGCGTTTCGCCGTTCGAGCTGGGCGTCGCGTGCGAGGTGTTCGGCACCGACCGCAGCGCCGACGGCATCGAAGGCTGGGACTTCGCCGTCTGCTCACCGGGCGGGGACGCGGTCGAGAGCTGGTCCGGCTTCGGGCTGTCCGGGCTCCGGGACCTGGACCACGCGGCCTCGGCGGACCTGCTGATCGTGCCGACGTGCGCGCCCCGCACCGCGCCGCCGCCGGCACCGGTGCTGGACGTCCTGCGGGACGCGGCCGCGCGCGGGGCGTGGGTGGCGGGGTTCTGCGCGGGCGTGTTCACGCTGGGCTACGCGGGCCTGCTCGACGGCCGCCGCTGCACGGTTCACTGGGTGTACGAAACCGAGTTCCGGCAGCGGTTCCCGGCGGCTCTCGTCGATCCCCAGGCGCTGTACATGGACGACGGCGGCATCCTGACCAGTGCGGGCACGGTCGCGGCGGTCGACCTGTGCCTGCACCTGGTCCGCCGGCTGCGCGGCGTCGCGGCGGCCACGACCCTGGCCCGCCGGATGGTGGCGGCCCCGCACCGCGCGGGCGGCCAGGCCCAGTTCGTCCAGGCCCCGGTCCCGGCCACGGCGGCGGCCGACGACGCGGTGGTCGCGGAGGCCCTGGAGTGGGTGGAGCGGCGCCTGGACCAGCCGTTCACGGTGGCGGAGCTGGCCCGCCGCAGCGGCCTGGGCGAGCGGACGTTCCTCCGCCGCTTCTCGGCGGCCACCGGCACGACGCCGCACCGATGGCTGACGGAGCGGCGGCTGGACCGGGCCCAGGCGCTGCTGGAGGAAGGGCGGCTGTCGGTGGAGGACATCGCGACCGCGTGCGGCTACGCGTCGGCGGCGGCGCTGCGGCACCAGTTCACCCGGCTGCGGGGCACCAGCCCGTCGTCCTACCGGACCGCTTTCCGTGGCTGAAAACGAAACCGGCCGCCACGCATCAGCGTGACGGCCGGTCCGGAAAGCTGTGACATCCGGGGCTCCGCCCCGAGCCGGGGGCTCCGCCACCCGGACCCCCAAAAGACCTGTGAGTCAGTCCTGGTGCGACGGGCCCGTGTGGTACTCGAACACCAGGCCGCCGATCGTGATGAGCAGCGCGACCAGCGCCATGACGAGCAGCCAGATGTGGAAGAACGCCAGCGCCAGGGCGGCGAGGGCGGCGGTGGCCGCCATGGCGATCGGCCAGTAGCTGCCCGGGCTGAAGAAGCCCAACTCGCCGGCGCCGTCGCTGATCTCGGCGTCCTCGCGGTCCTCCGGGCGCGGTTCGATGCGACGGGAGACGAACTGCAGGTAGCTGCCCGCGAGGAACGCCAGGCCGCCGGTCAGGAACAGCGAGACGATACCGACCGGCTCCGGGCCGTGGGTCGCGGCCGCCGCGGTCCACACCCAGTACACGACCGCCATGAACACGGCGAAGATCGCCACGATGAAGAAGATGCGGGCTTCGACCTTCATGGGTCTTTCCTACTCCTGTTTATCGCCGGGCGTCAGTTGGACGCGGTCCGCGCCGTGCGGTCGGTGTTGAACGGCTGGGTGGTCACCGCGTGCGGGGTGCACAGCACGCCACAGTTCATCTTCGTCAGCGCTTCGGACGCGGTGAACGTCTGGCCCGTGGCCGGGTTCACCTGCTTGCGCAGCTGGATGTACTGGTCGTACTTGTCCGGCAACAGCGCCCGGACCTCGAAGTTCATCACCGAGTGGTACGTGCCGCACAGCTCCGCGCACCGGCCGACGAAAGAACCTTCGCGGTCGATCTTGTTCTGGAAGGAGCTGTCCTGGTTGTTCTTGTCCGGGTTCGGCATGACGTCCCGCTTGAAGTGGAACTCAGGCACCCAGAAGGAGTGGATCACGTCGGTCGAGATCAGGTCGTACTGGATCGTCTTGCCGACCGGCAGCACCAGCAGCGGGATCTCGCCGGACGAACCGACCGTGCTGACCTGGCCGCTGCCGTCGGGCTTCGCCGCGCTGGCGTCCTCGTACTTGAACTCCCAGTTCCACTGGAACGCCACGACCTGGACCTTGACGTCCGGGTTCGGGATCTTGTCCAGGACCTTCGACTCCGTCGTCGCGGTGAAGAAGAACAGGACGCAGACCATGATCGTCGGGACGACGACCGTGAACAGCTCGAGCGGGATGTTGTACTGGAACTGCCGGGGCAGCTCCTCCGGCTCGCCGTCGACCGTCTTCTTCTTGCGGTGGAAGGTGGCGGTCCAGAAGATCAGGCCCCACACGATGACGCCGACGGCCAGCGCGGCCACCACGGTCCAGGTCCACAGGTTGCGCATGTCGTTCGCCTGCTCGGTGACACCGACCGGCCACCCGAACCGCAGGATCTCGTCGCCGGAGCAGCCCGTCGCGGTCAGCGCGACCAGCACGGCCAGCGCGGCGACCCGCACGGTCCGCTTCCCCAGGGTGCGCTCGGGTTGTCCCACTGCGCCTCGCCCTTTCACCCAGAGCCTCCTACGACCGATCTTTGTGACAGGTGCGGAGCCTAGCCGAGTTGACGCGCTCCGCTGACCAAGGGGTAACCATCGACGCGCGTGGTACTCGCCACGGTCCGCCCGGCATACTGGGCGCTTCCCAGCCCCGCGAAGACCCTGAAGGTGTGTGAGTACCCGTGTGCGGCCTGCTTGGACTGATCTGCGCGACCGAGACCGGTGCGGCGAACGCGCGTGACGCCGTCGGCGCGGCGATGCGCTGCCAGCGCCACCGCGGCCCCGACGAGCAGGACACCTGGGCCGACGCCGAGGTCGTCTACGGCTTCAACCGGCTCGCCTTCATCGACGTCGAGCACGCGCACCAGCCGCTGGTCTGGGGCCCGCCGGAGGCGCCGGGCCGGTACACGATGAACTTCAACGGCGAGATCTACAACTACCTGGAGCTGCGGGCCGAGCTGGCGGAGAAGCACGGCGCGAAGTTCGAGACCGAGGGTGACGGCGAGGCCATCGTCGCCGGCTTCCACTACCTCGGCGACGGCTGGGTGAAGCGGCTGCGCGGGATGTTCGCCTTCATGATCTGGGACTCGCAGGAGAAGCGCGTCTTCGGCGCGCGCGACCCGTTCGGGATCAAGCCGCTGTTCTACTCCGCGGGCCCCGGCGGGGTGGCGTTCTCCAGCGAGAAGAAGAGCCTCCTGGAGCTGTCGGACACCCTCGGCGTCGCGCAGGAGCTGGACCGGAAGGCACTGCAGCACTACCTGGTCCTGCAGTACGTGCCCGAGCCCGAGTCGCTGCACACCGCGATCCGCCGCGTCGAGTCCGGGACGTCGTTCGAGGTCGTCCCCGGCGGTGAGGTGAAGTTCACCCGCTACTTCCACCCGCAGTTCGCGACGAAGCCGGTCACCAGCGCCGCCGAGGCCGAAGCGCTGTACGAGCGCATCGCCGACGTGATGCGCGACTCGGTCGGCAAGCACATGATCTCCGACCCGGACGTCACGGTCGGCGCGTTCCTGTCGGGCGGCATCGACTCCACGGCCACCGCCACGCTGGCCAAGGAGCACAACCCGAACCTGATCGCGTTCACCACCGGGTTCGAGCGCGAGGGCTACTCCGAGGTCGACGTCGCCGCCGAGTCGGCCGCCGCGATCGGCGTGAAGCACGTCGTCCGCACGGTGACCGCGGACGAGATGATGGAGGTGCTGCCGCTCATCGTCTGGTACCTCGACGACCCGGTGGCCGACCCGGCGCTCGTCCCGCTGTGGTTCATCGCCCGAGAGGCCCGCAAGCATGTCAAGGCGGTGCTGTCGGGCGAGGGCGCGGACGAGCTGTTCGGCGGCTACACGATCTACAACGAGCCGATTTCGCTGGCGCCGTTCGAAAAGATCCCGGGCGGCATGCGGAAGCTGATCGGCAAGGTCTCCACGAAGATCCCGGAGGGCACCCGCGGCAAGGACCTGCTGCGCCGCGGCGCGCTGCCGCTGGAGGACCGCTACTACGGCAACGCCCGCAACTTCCGCGACGACCAGCTGCGTGCCGTTCTGAAGACCTACCAGGAAGGCGTGGGCTTCAAGGACGTCACCGCGCCCTGGTACGACGTCTCGCGCGGCTGGGACCCGGTGGCCCGGATGCAGCACGTCGACCTCTACACGTGGCTGCGCGGCGACATCCTGGTCAAGGCCGACAAGGTCACCATGGCGAACTCGCTCGAGCTGCGGGTGCCGTTCCTCGACGCCGAGGTGTTCAAGGTCGCCGCTTCGATCCCGCTGGACCAGAAGCTCGCGCACGGCACCACGAAGTACGCGCTGCGCCAGGCGCTGGCCAAGATCATCCCGGCGCACGTGCTGAACCGGCGCAAGCTCGGCTTCCCGGTGCCGATCCGGCTGTGGCTGCGCACCGAGATGTACGACTGGGCCAAGGGCATCATCAACGACTCGAAGACCGAGGAACTGCTCGACAAGAAGGCGATCCTGGCGCTGCTGGAGGAGCACAAGGCGGGCCAGCTGGACCGCAGCCGCCAGCTGTGGGCGCTGCTGGTGTTCATGCTGTGGCACGGCATCTTCGTCGAACACCGCATCAAGCCCGAGGTGCCGGAGCCGGTGTACCCGGTCAAGCTCTGAGCGAACGCTGACGAAGCCGTGAAGGTCATCTTGAGGACTCTGAGTCCCTCAAGGTGACCTTCACGGCTTCGTCGGACTCAGGCGGGCAACACCGCCGAGATCTCCTCCGCCGCGTCCGGGCCGAAGGCCTCGCCGATGCGGGCCAGCGCGTCGGCCCGGTCGAACGTCCACTCCTGGGTGCCGACCGTCTCCAGCACCAGCACCGCGATCAGCGAGCCGAGCTGGGCGGCGCGTTCGACGTCGAGGCCGCCGTCGAGGCCGGCCAGGAAGCCCGCGCGGAAGCCGTCGCCGACGCCGGTCGGGTCGGCCTTGGCGCGCTCGGGCACCGCGCCGATCTGCAGGGCGACGCCCTCCTTGCCGACGATCTCGACGCCCTTCTCCCCCAGCGTCGTGATCCGCAGGCCGACCTGGTCGAGGACGTCGGCCTCGGTCCAGCCGGTCTTCTGGAGCAGCAGCTCCCACTCGTAGTCGTTGCTGAACAGGTACTTCGCGCCGGCGACGAACGTGCGTGCCTGCTCGCCGCTCATCCGGGCCAGCTGCTGCGACGGGTCGACGGCGAAGGCGTACCCGCGCTGACGGCACTCCTCGGCGTGCCGGATCATGCCCTCGGGGTCGTCCGGGCTGATCAGCACCAGGCTCAGCGCGCCCGCACGCTCGGCGATCGGCTGCAGCTCGATGCTGCGGGACTCGGCCATCGCGCCGGCGTAGAACGTCGCGATCTGGCACAGGTCCTCGTCGGTGGTGCAGACGAACCGCGCGGTGTGCGCGACCTCGGACACGTGCACCCCGGACGTGTCGACGCCGTGCCGCTCCAGCCAGGAGCGGTAGTCCGCGAAGTCGGCGCCGACGGCGCCCACGAGCACCGGCTGGACGCCGAGCACCCCCAGGCCGAAGGCGATGTTCGCGCCGATGCCGCCGCGCCGGACCACGAGGTCGTCGGCGAGGAAGCTCAGCGAAACCCGGTGCAGCTGCTCGGCGACCAGCTGCTCCGCGAACCTGCCCGGGAAGTGCATGAGGTGGTCGGTCGCGATACTGCCGGACACCGCGATCCTGGCCCTGTCTGCCACCGGCTGCTCCTTTGTGTTCGACCTCACGGCAAAAGGCGCGAAGTTACCCCCGGGTCATGACCCATCCGGGTAGTTCGCGCGCGCCAACCGAGACTACCGGCTGGTACTCCTTCTCCAGTCGAGAGCGGATCAATAGCGTTACGAATCGTGAACGCCGTCACCGAACCCGAAACCCTGTCCGAGCTGATCGCCGACTGCGCGCTCATCCCGGCGACGCTGCAGGCCGAGAGCCTGCCGCTCCCCCGCGTCACGGCCAAGCCGTGGCAGGTCGACGAGGTGTGCCACGCCCAGGTGGCCGAGCTCGACGCCTACGTCTGAGACACCCCGAGACACCGCAGCGACGAAGAAGGCCCCGTCCTCCGAAGGGAGGCGGGGCCTTCTCGCGTCTTGCTCGGCTTGCGCTCGGCTCAGTGGAACGAGTCGCCGCAGGCGCAGGAGCCGGTCGCGTTCGGGTTGTCGATCGTGAAGCCCTGCTTCTCGATCGTGTCCACGAAGTCGATGACGGCTTCCGACACGTACGGCGCGCTCATCCGGTCCACGGCGACCTTGAGGCCGTCGAAGTCCCGGAACAGGTCGCCGTCGAGCGAACGCTCGTCGAAGAACAGCTGGTAGCGCAGGCCGGCGCAACCACCGGGCTGGACGGCGATACGCAGGTGCATGTCGTCGCGGCCCTCCTGCTCGAGCAGGGCCTTCGCCTTGGAAGCCGCGGCGTCGGTCAACGTGACCCCGTGGGTCTCCTCGGCGGTCTCGGCCTGCGTCGCGCCGGCGTGCTCAGCGGTCGTCATGGCACTCCCTCTAAGTTCGAACTCGCTGCGGATACTCCTCGTGCTGACGTCTTCAACACCCGGAGCGTCCGATCTGTTCCCCCACCATGGTCGCACATCGATCGACCTGGTGAACGGCGGCGTGACGCCTGCAATACCCTGATGACGTGAGGTTCCTGCGCCGAAGCACCACAGACACCGCCGCCGACGAGCCGGAGACGACGGAAGCCGTCGACGTCGCCGGTAAGGCGTACACGCCCGGTAAGGGCAAAGCTACGCCGAAGCGCCGGGAGGCCGAGGCGAAGAAGCGCGGCCCGGTGGCGCCGCCGCCCACCACCATGCGTGAGGCGATGAAGCGGAACAAGGAGCTGCGCAAGGCGAACCCGCAGACCAAGGAAGACCGCCGTGCGGCGGCCAAGGCCCGCCGCGAGGCCATGATGCGGGGCGACGACAAGGCCCTGCTGCCGCGCGACCGCGGGCCGGTCAAGGCGTACGTCCGCGACCTGGTCGACTCCCGGCGCAACCTGCTCGGCCTGTTCATGCCGCTGGCCATCCTGGTGTTCCTGGCGCTGCTGGTGCCGCTGCCCCAGGTGCAGTCGTACATCACGCTGCTGTGCACGGCGATGCTGCTGGTGATGGCGGTCGAAGGCTTCGTCAACGGCCGCAAGATCGCGAAGCTGGTGCGGGAGCGGTTCCCGAAGGAGACGGTGAACGGCCGGTCGATCGGCTGGTACGCGTTCGTCCGGGCGTCCCAGATCCGCAAGCTGCGGGTCCCGAAGCCGCGGCTGAAGCCGGGCGACGCGATCCCGAACTGAGCGGTTTTCGAGAAGCCGGGTGGAGCAGCCGCTCCACCCGGCTTCTCGCTGTCCGGGCTCAGCCGGCCGGTTTCCTGTCGTAGCCACCGCTCGGGCTGGCCCCGGCCCTGGTTCACTGTCGCGAATGACTCATTGGGGACCCCAGTGGTCTCGAATGAGTCATTCGCGACGCTCGACCCACAGCCGGGAGAGGCGCGATCGGACTCACCAACCCAGAGCGAGGCCGCGCCTCTTTGACTTTGCCGGAACCGTGGGGCTCCGGGACGCGAAAGTCATGGGAACTTTCCGGCATTCCCCGACGACTTGAAGGGAACAGCTACCGAAGGGAGCGCGATGTCCATCG
>Ga0070668_100001866_pt1 | contig 15397 bp, 20 predicted proteins | sample KBSS43metaG_FD_64661 | JGI IMG/M metagenome (GOLD analysis project Ga0070668, IMG submission 64661) | Switchgrass rhizosphere microbial communities from Kellogg Biological Station, Michigan, USA - KBS S4-3 metaG | ecosystem: Host-associated > Plants > Roots > Rhizosphere > Soil ... | reverse complement strand
AGTTCCGCCGCGTCGCAACCCGATTCGAAAAGACCGCCCGAAATTACCGCGCCGTCGTCACTCTCGCGGCAATCATCTTGTGGCTGCGATAAGTGTCCACACCACCTAGAGCGCGACGGTCGCTGGCATGTCCTCGGCTTTTCGACCTCAAAGAGCACTTCGCGGCCATTGGCTTGGCCTTGCTACCTGCTTATTGGGTTTGCTGGCGACGCCCGCATGCCGATGAACTTGCTCAAACGCGCACCGCGCTCACCTCGATCCTTGCTTTCATTGTCTGGTGGAGCTTCCTGACCGGCCACGTCGCCAACAACATCATGGGTTTTGGCTCATGACGCCATTGGTCTCTTTCCGCCGTTTTGCATTTGCGTTTGGGACGACATTCTCGGTCCTTTACGTAATCGTCCTCGCCAAGGATGTGGCGCTCTTCACCGTTTTCCCCTCGCTAGGCGTTATCCTCGCGGGCACGCATCGTTCGCGAGACGTCGCCGCCCCCGCAATGGGTTTCCTTGCACCGGCGATATACTGGTACGGCTGGGCAGCAACCGCCGCACTCGGGGCATTGACGTTCGGCCTTGTCGCCGCGGTGTTACCCGGGCAGTGGACGCGAGCGTTCTGGCTAGGATGGGTATGGTTGGTTCCCGCGCTCTCTATGATCGCGTGCGTCTATCTCACACTGCCTTGGTTTCGCCTCTGACCACCTCCGGGCGGCTCTCCATACGTTTACGCAAGGACCCCGGCCATTTCCCCCGCGCGCCCGGTAAACGCATCAGCGGACAAATGGCGCGTTTCATGGTGTTTCAAAAGCAAAAGCCCGGTCCAAATCCGACCGGGCTTCCGTTCTGTGCGGCATTAGAAATCAGGCAGCAAGCCGCCGTTCAGTTTCAGCCTGTCTCGCTGGTACAGACTGACCAATGATCCGCCGCAGTTCGGCAGCAACGCCATCCAGTACGGCGCGCTTCTCCTTCATCCGCTTGGAGTGGTTGTAGACCTTGCCGGTGACGCTGGGCACGATTTGCTCCTGTTTCTTGATTGCGGCGTGATCGAGGCATTTTGCGATGCACGCATCGTCAAACCCGAGATCGCCGGCCAGGGTCGCCGCCGTTCGGCGCAGATCGTGTGGCGTAAACGGCGTCATGCCGAGCAGATGCGCGGGCCTTTCGACCTTCCTTGACCTTGGTAGCGCGCAGCCTCCGGGTTATTGCTGTCCAGGTCATGCGATAATTTTGTTGGTGGACCGCGACGGGACATTCACTTGCGCTTATCTAGGGCGTGAAGTGATCTCGTAGTTTGGCGCCGGTATCCCCAGCGGCGTGTAAACATAGCTGACGACCAGGGAGGGTATGCCACGGATAGCTATTTCAAACAGCTTTCCATGCTCGGGATCATCGACGAGATCCATTGTGGTGTGCGCTAAACCTTTGTTTGCGACATGGAAGATCGAGAGGAACGCTCGCTCTGCCTCGGATCGCTCGCCGGTATATTTACCCAGCGCAGCATCAGGCGTGACCATCGAAAGAGGTCCATTGGCATTGCTGAAGCTCTCGATTCCAACGTCTCCATTTTTGCGGCCGCGGATGTTGCTCAAAACACCTTTCATGTCGCATAATCCCAGAAACTCTAGCAGCGCGCGGCAATGCACTAGGCCGGCTTCTATGGCCGGATTGGTGAATGCGTTGAGGTTGCCCTCCATAACCAATTTGTCATCGACGTGCATCGTCATCGAGGGCACCTCAGACCAGTTGGATCTTAAACTCAAGGCGTAGTGAAATATAGCAATTGCCTGCATACGGTAGGGTATGAACAACTTAGTAAGCTCAGCACCCTGAGATAATTGAGTCGCATTCATTGTCGATATATCCCTTCAGCAAAAAGCATCGATTGATTTCCTCGGCCATGCACTGGTTGCTAAAGCTGCATAAAGCCTGAAATCAGCGAATTAAAAACTACACTTCCAATTCTGAGGGGAACTGATGGGTGCCAATACCTTCTGCTTACGCAGGGCGGCGGAATGACAAAAGGACCGATAGAAGGGTATGAGATGAGTTGAGCCCTACAGGGGTACAAACACATTCGTGCGGTGGTGCGCGAGGTAGCTTCGGTTCTGATCCAGCAGGGGCGGCAGGACGGCATCAGCGGATATCCCTGCCGCTGCAAGCTGGTTACTTGGCAGTAGCTGAGAAATGACTATTCCCCCGTCGTCTGCAAAGGATATAAGTCCAGCGTCAAAGGCCGCATCGTATGCCGGGGCCAGCATGATCCCATTAAAAACGTCAAGGCGCTCCTGGTTGTCGGAGTCGCGCCAAGGCTTGATGTGTGACGCCCGCAACAGCGCCTCAACCTCAAGGCCTGAGACTGCACACTTCCCGGACCAGTGGCGAAGCAGGTCATGACGCCAACGTCCCTGACCGATCCTGGCTTTAACAAGCGCATCTCGTGTGGTCTTGTCTGGTACGGAGTGCTGCAGCGTATCAGCAACAAGCTGTTCAACAGGTGCGACAAACGCAAGCTGCGCGCAGATAAGCTGTCCCGCTTTTGGCGGGATTGAGAAGAGGTATCCCTGAACACCCGTCTTCAGTTTCGTGATGGGCGAATTTCTTTCAGGTAGCCGCTCGACCAGCGCATCCACAAACGTGGCTATCGGAACGGGAGGGGTCACTGTGCGATAAACAACATCGACACGACGCCCGTCGTTCTCCCATGCGCCACCTAGCTCATCAGGTTGGGGAGCATCGTAAGCGGATGAGGATGCGACACCAATCGCGCCGATCGACTGGTTGGCATACGAGAAAATAACGTCTCCCGGGCGCACGAGTGTCATGTTGGACCAGTGAGTAAATACAACTCCGCCTGACCCATTTTTCGGAGCCCAGAGATAGCCTCCGTCCCGTTCTTGCCGATGCGTTTTGTTCTGCGATACCCACCAGTAAGCCATGCAGTTCGCCCCACCACACTAGTCTTGTAATGTGTGACGATGCTTGTAAGTGCTGGCTTGGACAACGTGGAAGTGAGCGTTCTACACCGGATTCTCTAAATCGGCTGTATCGTAGCAGCAAGCCTGGCCGGCGGCCGCAGCGTGGCTTGCGGTCGCGAGCCGAAATGAACCCTCGAGGCCGAAGGCGCCTTATCGCTTGTCTGACAAATCAGGCGTTGATTTGCTTGTAAAGGCGCTGCCCCTCCGAGCGTGACTTGCCGACCTTGCGCTCGATCTGAGCCGCCGGACGCTCATCGCTTCAGTCAACCATCTCGGCTTGAAGCGCCGCGTAGCCATCAATGGTGCTTTCGTTCTCCGACGTCGTGGTAAGACGGCGGACTTTAGCCGAGCCCAGCGGCTTGATCCCGGATCGAGGTAAAGCCGGTGGGACATTGCTCAAAAAAGCCTTGGAACAACATAGAACGAAAACTGTCCCACTTTTCGGTTAAGCCATTGATGTGAAATAGAAGTGGCAGTCCCCTAGGGAGCGCCAGCGTGTTAGTTCTCATGTTGTTTTCCCTCTCTTTTTTCCGCCTTTTCCCAAACCGCTCACAACGGTTTGGGAAGCCTTGTTCGCCTTGTGTGCTTCAAGCTTGATTACTGCGTCGACGGCGAGCCCGATCTGATCGGCATCCGCGGTGTAGTTCTCAGCTTCGGCGAGTGTGGTGTGGCCGAGCACGGCCATGATCTCTTTTGCCGTCGCACCGGCTTCCGCCAGGCGTCTTCCGGTGGCTTTGCGCAGGCCGTGCGGCTGACATACGAGCGGCAAACCTGCCTCGCGGATCGCGTCACGCATATACTGCGAGAACCCGTCGACGGAAAACGGCTTGCCGTAGGCGGTGGTCAGGATCGAGACGTGATCGCGCTTCGCTACCGCCAGCGTGGTTGTGAGGTCGCGATGCACCGGGATCAGCAGGCGCCGGTTGGTCTTCTGCTGCACGATGCTGATCTTGTTGTCGGCCATGAAATGCGACCACGCCATCCGCACCACGTCGGATCGCCGCTGGCCGGTGTTGAGGAACAGTTCGAACGCCAGCCGCTGCTTGCTGCCTAGGTTCCATTTGTTTCGAAACGTCGCGATCTCGGCTTCGGTCCATGACCGGATGCGCTGGGTCTTCGGCCGCTTGATGCCGAGGCTCGGATCATGTTTCAGCTGGCCGATGTTGATCGCGTGGCGGATCAGGATGCGAAGCTTTTTCAGCGTGTCCAGGGCTTCGCCGGGACGGTCGGCGTAGGGCTGCATGATGCCCTTGACGATGTGTTCGCGTGTCAGGCCGGCGACGCTGCGGTGGCCGTGCTAAGTGCGAAGCACTTCCAGCCGCCGAAAATAGCCGACCTTGCTGGTATCGCGCAGCCCGACGTACTCGGCACTTTTCATGTAGGACGCGATCAGCGCCGCGATGGTGCCTGGCGCCGCAGTACTGAGACGATCGCGGACAGGTTCGACGACCTGGCCAAAGCAGCGCCGCCTTATAGGCTTCCATGAACGCATCGCTGGTCGGATCGTCCGGCAGACGGATGCGCGGACCATTGGCGTTCCGGTTGCGGAACGACAGGTAGGTCTTTCCCTTGACGTGGTTGCGTTCAACATGAAGCGGTAGTTTACGCGGCATCAACATCATCCCAGCTGTGATCGTCGTCTGCGGTGGCAGCGTCTGCCGGCAGCAGGTCGACGGCTGTGTCGAGTTCTCGAACGTCCCAGGCGTGGCGCTTTTCGCTCAGACGTTTCGCGGCCGGCATGATGCGGTCCCTCACCATCTTGTCGAACGTGGCCGGTGCGACCGCCACATACGCCGCCGCCGCCTCGCGGCCGATCAGCCGCGGCGGAAGGTTGGGCGGTAGAGCGATCTGCCTGGCCATTGTCACCACACCCGTAACGGCGCCAGCAGCGGACTGACACCGCCTGGCAAAACGGAAAAGTCGCCACCGTCGGCGATGGTCTGCCGGTTTTCGTAGAGGTCGCCGACCATGCGCTTGATCGCGGTGACGATCGGCGCCGGCACATTGGGTTGCGGCGTGGCGTCGGCTGTCAGGTAGCCGGCGCGGAAACGCACCATGATGTTTTCGTCGCCGCTCGCGATGCCTGGCCATGACCGGCCCGCCTTGAGCACGATGCGCGCCTTGCCAAAACCGCCGATGCCGATCACGTCATAGGTGCTCGACGGCAACGTCTGCAGCATATTGTTGGTGTCGTAGTAGCTGACGCCTTCCACCTCGATCAGCGGCGGTAGCGGCACCTCGATCGCGTTCCCTGAGAACGACGACAGCCGCAGTTCCCATGCCTGTTCGCCCAGCGCGCGGCCGAGCCATCCGTCACGGCCGTCGAGATTTGCGATCGCCGCGGCGACGTAGCCTTCGATCAGCGCGTCTTCCTCGTTGCCGTCGACGCGCAGATGCGCCTTGGCGTCGGCGAGCGTCAGCACGTCGTCGTTATCGGGCGCCTCGATCAAATAGAGCGGCATGGCCGTCATTCCTTTGCAGCGGTGCCACCGCCGCGATCGGCGACGGGCTGGCGTGTTTGTTCGGGCTGCATGTTGGCCGGCGTCAAATAGGTGTCGCCGTCCGGATCGGTGCGCGGGTTGGCGTTCTCGAACCTGCGTAGTTCGTTGGCGCTGTAGAGACCGACTTCCCGCGCAATGCGATAGGCCTGAAACCGCGTCAGCATGTCGCCGCGCAGCAACAGGTCGACGTCGAACTCGACTTCATAGGAACGCCGGCTTGCCTCGCTCAACAGCGCGCGCTCGATCGTGCGTTCCCATTTGTTGAGCCACGGCTGCAGCGTCTGGGTGTAGAACCAGCGCGTCACCTCGACGATCGAGCTATAGTTGCCACCGGAAAAGTCGCCGATGATCGGACCAGGCACACGGAAGATGCGCGACAGCTGCTCGACCGAGAAACGCCGCGTTTCCAGCATCTGCGCATCATCCGGCGACACTGAAATTTGCTGCCACTTCAAGCCTTCTTCGAGCACGGCAATGGCGCCGGCCTTGTCGGCGCCGCCATAGGTCGCCTTGAAGCTGTCGCGCAGGTTCTTGGTCGCTTCCTCGCCCAAATGATCCGGATGCGAAAGGATGCCGCTCATCGCCGCACCGTTGCGGAAGGTCGAGCCGGCGTATCGCTCGGATGCCAGTGCAATGCCGAGCGTTTCGCGGGTGCGCGTCAACCGCGACTTGCCGACGATGCCGTCGTCGGATCGGTCTTTGATGTGCAGCATGTCGTCGGGCAGGATGCGCCGCGTTCCGCCTGACGGCAGAAAAACGTCATAGGCATATCGGCCGGTGCTGCGGACGTGCACCACGCCCACCAGGTCGGGCGGAAATGGTGTCAGCCCGATCGGTGCGCCGCGGCCGTCGCGGACGATCTCGGCATAGGCGTTGCCGCGCAGCAGGCAATGCGCCGTCATCATCTCGATCAACTCGCTCGCGGTGAGGCTTGGCGTCGGATCGCCGCTGAACAGCCGCGCCACCGGATGCGCCGGTTCTTCCAGGCGGCTGCCGTCCGGCATCTTGCGATAGACGCGCAGCGGCAGCATCGCACAGCTTTCCGCGATCGCCTGGGTGCAGGCAAAGACGACCGACAGGTTTTCGGCGAAATAGGCCGAGACGTAAGTGCCGCCGTCTGTCGGGACGTCGCCGAGCTTCAACAAGTCCCAGCTTGTCGGCTGCGAGCGGGCTTCGGTCGATATGGTATTGAGGCGCGGCATCGTCACACGGTTTCCAGAAAGCGGCGCAGCGATCGCAGCCGCGGCGTCGGTGCAAATTTTAGTTCGAACGACCGGCGCGCGACCGCGGTGTCGAGATAGGCCGGCTGCGCCGTGATCGTGATCTCGTACAAGTCAACGTCGATCAGCTCGCGGATGGCGTGGTCGCCGCGCATTTCCCAGCGATCGCCGCCTGCAGGTGTCGAGAACGCAAAGCTTGCGCCCTTGACGTCGCCGCGCTCGACGCTGACCAAGAGGTCGCGCGCCGCAGTGGTGTCCGGCACGTCGATCTCAAAGGCGAGGCCCTTTATGTCTTCCGACAGCCGCAGCGTATTCGCCGAGCGCCGGCCGAGCACCAGCTGCGGCATGTGTTGCACCAAAGCGAGCGGGTCGCGATCGCTCTTGAGCGTGCGGGTGAACGCGCCAGGCCGGACGATCTCGACAAAGCCGCCCAGGTCCTGCGACAGCACATTGAACACCGCGGCGTGACCGACCAGCCGCGGGCGCTTGCCGTCACCCTCGGCCCTCAGTTCGATCGCGGCGCGGCGCTCGACGACGTTGCTCATGTGGTCAACAAGTCCTTGGTCGCGGCGAAAGACTGAGGATGGCGCAGGGCAACGTCGACCGTGCTCATCGCCCTGACCTGGACGTTTCCTTTGCTAAATGCCGCGCTTTCAAACGGGTTCGTCAAAATGTCGAGCTCGCTCCAATAGCCGAGCAGCAGATCACTGAAGTTTCCAAAGATCAGTGCGCTGCACGTTGTGCCAGATGTGCCTTTGACCAGGTTCGACGGTACCAAATTGGTTTCGGCGAGCGGATAACCGAGCAGCGTGTCGCGTTCCGTGATGATGAAATTGCTGCTGGTATCGGTCGTCGACTTCAACGTCGTTCGCAGCTTTGCGGCTACTTTGCTGTTTGTTAAAAACGCCATGTTGGCGCCGAGCGCATTGGCGGTCGCCACCGAGGCGATCAGCGCCGAGAGGTTGGCATAGCTCGGGGCGAGGCCGTTGGCGCCGCCAGGAACGTCGCCGATGCCGCTAGTCGCCAAAATGCCGACGGGCATGTTGCTGCCGCCGCCATTGATCGCCGCACTGTCGATCGCGGCCGCCAAAACCTGCGCGAAGTCGCGGCGCACCAGCTGCTCGATGTCCGGGCTGCTTTGTAGCAACATGTTGCGTGAAAACTCGACGATGCCGCCAGCGTGCTTAGGCGTCAATGTCACCTTCTCATGAACCTGGTCGCTTGGCGTCAGCGCGGAATTGTCGGCGACCCAGCCGACCGTTGCACTGGTCGCCAGGCGTCCGATTTCAACGTTGCCGACAAGGTCGGACAGCACCGTGGCGCCAAGCTTGCGGATCACTATGGCCGCGCGAAGGATGTCGATATATGCCTCGGGGCGCGGATCGACCGGCGTGATGCCGACGCCGCCGGCCGACGGTGTCATCACCCGTTGCTCGATGTGGAAGACCTGGGTCGGCGCAAAGATGCCTTCCGGCGAGCGGCCGCTGCGCCTGGCAAGCTCGCGGGAAATTTCGCGTTCGCGGCCGGCGTCAACGTCGAGCCCGGCTTGCGCTGCCATCGCCCGCACCAGACTATAGCTGCGGCACTCGGTTTCAAAATGCCGGTCGCCGTTGCTGACCGGCTCGCCTGGCGAGCGGCGCTCGGCTTCGGCGAGCGTCGTGGCGCGGCCGATCTTCTTGTCGAGGTCGCTGATCTCGGTTTTTAGCGTGGCAAACTTCTTGTCTTCGTCGTTCGTGAGGTCGCGCTTTTCAGTGTCGGCAAGATCGGACAGCGCGCGCATTGCGACGACGGCATTGGCGCGGGCTTCCTGTAGTTCGTGGACTTTCATGGTTCGATCCTTCCTTCAATTGCGTGCAGGTTTTAATTTTGAAGTCGCTTCAAAATTAGTTGCACGCGCGTCATTTTCAGTTGCTCACCGTCATTTCTACGGCGTCGTTCGCAAGATATCTGGCCAGTTCGATGAAGTCTGAGCGAGCCAGCGAAAACCAGATATCGTCCGCCCCAGTGCGAGCACGCAACAGCACGACGTCCGTCTTGGTGTGGACGAACACCTTCATCTCTTTGAGGTGGACCGCATGAAAAACGTCATCAGGTTTCGGCACTGCTCTCATGTGTCACTCGCCAGCTGGTCACGAAACAGGGTGGCGACCGCAGAAATGGGGTGATGGTCGATCTTGATCTCGATGCGGAAGGCGGTGCGGGCTGCCATCTGTTCGCGGGTCGCCTCGCGCTTCTCATCGAGGAAATACCCCGCTTCTTCCTGGTAATGGTATTCGCCGGCCCACATGTCGATAGCAATGGATGCGTCCGCATCAGGTCCGCCAAACACCACGTGGATGTTATAAATGGGAAGCGTTTCGTCGGGATAGGCTTGCTTGAACGCAACATCAAAAGCCTTGTCGCGAACCGCCTCGATCACAGCGGTAAGCGCGTCGACAAACGTGTGACGTGCGGGCAATTGCTGCAGGTGCGGAAGCTCAAAGCCTTTGACTTGCCACAGGCCATCGTCGTTTGTGGTCCAGCCATCCGGCGTCCCGGTGTGGTACGCTGTGTGCTGGCAGGGCATCACCGAAAACTCGCGGACGCCTCTCAACACCTCAACGCTGATGAACGAACAGGCGATCGCAATGATCGTGATCGCCGCATCGCGCGGCGTGACGTCGGCGCCGCCGCGGCCGCGCTTGCCTCTTGAAACTTCGCCGGCTTGCTGCACGACGCGATGCGGATAGTCGACCTGGTAGTCGCTAAGAAGCATCGCTTCAGCGAGCGCGGCCTTCAATTGTCCGGACGAAATAGGCGCCATCTATATTGCAATATCACGTTATTGTGGAAAGCGCAATAAGGTGATATTGCGTTATAAACAGCTGCGTTCACTCAACCAGAAGGATACATCGCCATGAAGCCCCGACTTCGCACCGCCGCCGACCTGCAAACGATGTTTTTTGCCGAGCATACCGACACTCTCACTGAAGCGGTAGCGGCATGGGTCAGCGCCGTGCTGCCCAGGCTCAACCAGCAGCAACGCGAGATTTTCGACGCCATGCTCGACGGACGTTGTGACGTCGCCGTCGAGGTCAGGCTGCGCAAAGGCACGATCGTGCTGAAGGCCATTGATGAGGCGCAGGGCAGGTTTTCCGAGCTGCATCGCGAGGATGTTGCACCGTTGCGGCCCGCCGGCCACGCAACGCCGCCCGACAGGGCGCAATAATTCACGCCGACCAACGACAATGAAAAACGAGAGGAGGAAACGATGAAAGCAAAAAGCCAAGCACTGCGATTTCGGCAAGCCCTCGAATTGCTGCATCGAACCGACACCAGGTTGATGCTGATGCACAGCCGGGACGGCGACGAATTTTACATCCTGCCCCGTGGTGGCCGCGTCGACGCACGCGACGCGCAAAAGATTTTAGAGCGTCCCGACGTTCGATCCTTCGACGACGGACTATTCCCCGGCCACGCACAGCAATGGCGGATGTGCCGATAACCTTACGCCACCCTGACGGCGACCAGGCCGCGGCTGGCATAAATGCTCGGCTTCTTCGCCGGCACTTTCGCCGCGGCGCCGACCGCCATGACGGCAGCGACCAACCCGTCGATGCGGCCGGTCTGTCGATCTTTGACCAGCTTGCGACCGCCTGTCGGATCGCTCACGGTCGCCGCATTGGCCACACACATTGCCATGACCGGATGGCCGGTGTGACGTAGCTGCCGCTGCAGCACCATCGTCTCGAACACGTCGATCGCCGGCGCCATGCTTTTCCAGCCCTGGCCAAATTCCTGCATTTCCAGTTTTACGCCGGCGTCGTCTAGCAGACGCTCGATCTCGTCAAGCCGCCAGCGATCGGCCGCGCAGAACTGCACCTCGTAGTCCTGCATCAATTCGCCGATGCGATGTACGACAAATGTCTTGTCGATCGCGCGTCCTGGCGTCGTCTCGATCAGCCCTTGCCGTTGCCATAGCCGATAGGGCGCATGATCGCGGCGCTCGGCGTGTTCGAGGTTCTCGGCCGGCATCCAGAACCAGGCCAGCAGGTCATGCGTCTGCGGAAAGAACGCACACAGCGCCGTCAGGTCGGTGGTCGACGAAAGATCGAGGCCGAGCACGCAGCGTTGGCCAACCAAATGTTGAACACGTTCACCATTTGCCGCTTCGCAGTCACGCCAGTCACGCGCATTGAGAAACCGTGCCGACGTCTCGACGGGTTGGTTCAAATACAACAGCCGAAACGACGGCTCGCGAGCCGGCAATGCTTTCGCCTGGTCGGCAGCGGCGCGCATTTCCGCGAGGCTGCGAAAGTCGTCGAGCGCCGGGTTGCAGGCGAACCAGGTTGCTTCCGCCCAGGGGTCGGCGTCGTCATCCGCTGCGTAGATCACGGGCAGAAACGTCTCGTCGCTGACGGTGCCGTCGAGCACGCGCCGGCCATAGGCGACCAGCTCGCTCATGACGTGATCCTTGTCGGCGCTTTGCGTCGAGATGGTCAGGAACAGCGGTTCGAGCCGCGCGGCGCCGCCGCTGGTCAATGCGTCGTACAGGTCGCGGTGTGGCCATTGGGCGAGCTCGTCGAGCACCGCAAACGAGACGTTCAAGCCATGCGCTTTTCGCGCATCTGACGACAATGCCTCGTAGGTCGAGCCGGTCACGACGTCTTCAAGCGTCTTAGAGTGCTCGCGGATGATGATCCGGTCGCTCAACGCCTTGTCAGCCCGCACAAAGGCGATCAGTTCGCGCAGGATCAGCGCCGCCTGTTGGCGATCGGCCGCGGCACTATAGACCTGGCCGCGCGGCTCGCTTTCAGGTCCGACCAGGTGACAAAGCGCCAGCGCCGCGGCGAGCTGGGTTTTCCCGTTCTTCCGCGGCACCGTCAAAAGCGCCTGGCGCTTGATGCGGCGCCCGTTGGCGTCGACCGCATAGAGCCTTTCGATAATGTCGCGCTGCCACGGCCGCAGCCGGAAAGGCTGGCCGGCAAAGATGCCGGACGTGATGGTGAGGCTTTCAATGAACGCTATGACTCGATCGGCACGGTTGAGGCCGGGCTTTTCCCAGGGCAGGCGACGACGGCCGCGTTTCGGGGCTGTTGTTTCACCCCTTACGACAGGCTTGGCGTTTATGCCGCGCAGTCCCATTTTTTCCAGCCAAGGTAAGTGGTAGCGAAGGTGAGCGGCCGCTTTCGGCGTTCTGGCCCTATATGTTCGAACCCCCGTGGCCCTTGTACCACGCATGACAGGGATCGCGGGCGAGCCGTCAGGATAGAAGCCTTTGACGCGCAGCTCGCCGGCATGGCCGCGTCTGCCGTGCTTGTCCTCTTTGACTTCGTGGTCATGGGCCTTGCACAGCGATCGCAGGTTATCGAACGTATCAGGCCCACCTTGGCGCCTGGCCTTGATGTGATCGACAGCGAAAGCAGGCTGGCCACAGCCAGGCACGACACAGGTGTACAGGTCACGCCGCAGCACGGCGCGACGCAGGCGCTTCCATGCCTTGGTCTGGTAGTATGGGTCAGCCGGTCGCAACGTCGCCTCGGCGGGCGATGGTGTGCAGTTCCAGCCCTGCGCGCCGCCCCAGTTCCCGCACCTCATGGATGTCGTGCAGCTGTCCGTCGTAGTCGACGCGATCTTCCGTGGTCATGCCCTCGATAAAGCGCAGGTGAAACACCACACGGGTTTCAGCCTGGATCGCGGAAAGCGCAAAGAACTCACGGCCGGTCTGCTGGATCACCCTGGCCCAGACGGTCGCGAGGTTGCCCCAGTCGATAATTTCGTTGCCGTAGCCGTCGTCGCCGACAACCATTTCGCGTTGGACGGTGATCCGCCTGTCGAGTTTGCCTATTTGCATGGTCAGCCTGTCCGCATCAGCGGTGGTTGCGGTGGTCCGGTTTCCCTTTTTCCCTGCCAAGCCTCTTGTTTTCTTTCTGTGCTCTTCGTGGGGCTCACCAAATTGGCAGTGTTGTGCAAAGTTTTGGACCCTATCGGCCGGTGAGCCATTGGCCCGCGCTCGATCCACGTTTTCCACTCGCGGAAAATGATCTTGACGATGTTGGTCAGGTTCTTCCGGCCAGGCACCGGCCGCTCGGTGATCTCGATGTGACCGAGCCGCCGCGCTTCGTGCAGCGTGGTCTGCACCGTGGTCCGGCAGACGCCAGCCAATGCCCCGATCTCGTCGATCAGTAGGTCGCAGGTTCCATGATGCTTGATCTCGCCGGCAACGATGCAGAGCACCGCGCGCTGGCCTTCGGTGTAGTGGTGTCGCAGCGTGTCGGGCAGGGCGCTGGATCCGCCGAGCCGGCGCCGCCGCTCGCGTGACGCCTGGCGATCGGGCGAGCGTGGCCGCTGCCGCGGTGTGAAGCGGCTGCCAATGCGCGCGTTGAGCCGTCCGAGCGGCTTGGCGCCCAGATACTGCCGATCGGGCGCGCGCCGCTTGCTGATCGCCTCGGTCAGAAACGTGGTTTCGTCGTCGGCGACGTCGCCCTTGCCGTAGCTGTGCCAGATGGCGCGGGCGAGGTTGTCGAGCTGGTCGGGCGAGGCCGCGGCATTGATGCCGTCGTACAGCGCCGTCGCGGTGGCTGACAGGCTGGCCAGGGCGCTCATGGCTCGCCCCTTTCAGTCTGCAGGCCAAGCTCGTTGGCCACGTCTAGCGCCTTCGTCAGCGCGTCGATCAGCGCCGGCAGGTGCCATATCGCCAGCGTGAGGCCAGACGGTGTTGGTTTGAAGCCGCCTTTTGGATCGTGATACCAGCCGCGCAGGTCAATGGTGTCGCAGCCTTTGTAGTGATCGACCGTGACCCGCACGACCTGGCGTGCATTGCGGTCCCATTGCGCAACAACGACCGGAAGTTTGGGCGACGCTGCTGAAACGCTTTGTACTTCAATGCCGGATGCTTTTCCCAAACCCTTGTCTAAGTGTTTGTCTTTCCTTGAAATGGGCACTTCCCTCGGGAGCGCCAGTCAATAATCTCAATAGCTTGTGAGCATAACTAGCGACGCTAGCGACAGCTAATAGCGGCAACGTGCTGGCCGCCGCGCCTGCTGGGCGAGTGCTTTGATGTTGAATTATCGCTGGCGCTTTCCGGTCGCTCGTCTGCCATCATGGCGGGCGAACCTATTTGCAACGACCTCGAAATGCCCGGCCATCGCAAGCTTTTGCGAAATCGTCCCTTGGGCACGATCTCGGTGGAGGCTGTCATTTAGGGTCGGAAAGGGCAGTCGATCGGGGCCGTGCAACCTAGTTTGGAGGAAATTCTATGACGACGAAAACTTCGGGCTTTGATCCGTGGTGGAACTTTCGGGCGCCGTGGTCCGGCGACGTAGCTCAGCGCATTACAGCGCCGTGGTTCTCGCCATCGCTGACGGTCAACTATGCCGGCGATCCAGCAGTAGAGGACCGGGTAGTGACGGAGGTCGCGAGCTATGGAAAGCAGCTTGGTTGGCTTACGGAGATCGCGATCGCGTTGGCCAAGATGCAGCCAGTGCCCGAGGAAACGTTGGGGCGTTTGGAAAAGGCCGCAAAGGACATCGCCGTAATCAAAGAGCAAGTTGGCTTTTCCGCCGTCGAGGCGGCGAATGACGCACTCGATCGACTGGAACGCCACGACCCGGCTCAATATGATAACCTGCTGCGCGAACGGCGGAGCGCCAAATAGCCAAAGGCAGCAGCTCATCCGAAGCAGTGACCGCCGACCAAATTCTCATAAAAGCGTGTGGTCTGACTCGGCCAGTTCAGCAAGCTTAGCTAGCGCGTCTTTTGGCCGTCTTCACCACGACCGAAAAGGTACCGTCATTGTCCTCAATGCATATCCAGAACCACGAGACCCAGAGCGGACGAGTCTAATGCACGCCCGCCATGCAGGCGGATTCTTCTACGAGCTTGTGAAGTACGTCACACGCAGTCTGCAATCGCCATTCGATGATCCCAATCTGGCTGCGTTCTCCAAAGAATCGGACAAAGAAGGCGCTTCCATCGATTTCAGATCCGGACGCCTGGAAAAGAATAAGGGGATCTGACCCGGCCCCCAACCATTAGTCCCTGATGGGGTCGAGGGCAACGACTGGTCTTCCCCGAAACTCTGAACAAGCAATGCCGATGCCCGCATCACAATCAAACATCACGTCGAGCACACCGCTAGGAGCGACTGTCGCGCCGGGTGGAGTTACCTTTCGCACTTGGGCGCCAAAAGCTCTGGAGGTGTACATCGCCTTGAAACAACCGACCGGAACCGTGCCCGCTGCATTCCCCAAAAATTCCGGCGATCTACTCGTGAAGGACGCTGAAGATTTCTGGGCCGGCTTCGTACCCGGTCTTAAGGACGGGGATCTTTATCGCTTTTACGTCGTCGGAACGGGGAGCGAGGGCTTCAAGCGTGATCCGTATGCGCGGGAGCTAGAGTTCAACGGGTATCCCGATTGCAACTGCATCGTGCGCGACCCGGGCACGTACCCTTGGCACGACGCCGGGTTCCGTCCGCCGGCTTTCAGCGACCTGATCATCTACCAGTTTCATATTGGTGTGTTCTTTGCGCAGGATTCCGCGGGCACCGATATCCGGCGTCATCGCATCTGCAAAATTCTCGATGTGGTGGACCGCATCGAATATTTCGCGGATCTCGGCGTGAATGCCGTGATGCCGCTGCCGTTTCAGGAATATCAGGGCGAGAACAGCCTCGGCTACAACGGCACGGACCTGTTTTCGCCTGAAATGGATTACGCGGTGCC
>Ga0070668_100001865_pt1 | contig 15397 bp, 20 predicted proteins | sample KBSS43metaG_FD_64661 | JGI IMG/M metagenome (GOLD analysis project Ga0070668, IMG submission 64661) | Switchgrass rhizosphere microbial communities from Kellogg Biological Station, Michigan, USA - KBS S4-3 metaG | ecosystem: Host-associated > Plants > Roots > Rhizosphere > Soil ... | reverse complement strand
AACAACCCGTCACGTGCCCTCAAACACCCGCTCGACAAGGATCTCTACACCCAGCGCTATCTCGTCGAATGCTGCTTCTCAAAACTCAAGCAGTTCCGACGCGTCGCAACTCGCTTCGAAAAGACCGCCCGAAATTATCGTGCCGTCATCACCCTCGCAGCAATCGTCTTATGGATGAGATAAGTGTCCACACCACCTAGTCCACAAAGCTCGCGGCTGCGACCTCCGTTTTCGTGCCAGAAGCGGACGAGTCGCAGCCTAGGGAGCCTATTCCGTCCGTTCAGACCCACCACCACGTCTTTGGCGAAGTCCCGACGATTCCATGCTCTCGTCGATTATTTGATCAGTGAGGCGCGAAACCAAGCGGGAGGTCGTCAGGTTGCTCTCGTCGTAAAGCACGAGCAGACGTCGCACCGTCAGCGAGCAGCATAAACTGAAAAACGGCGCACATCTAACCGGATGACGGGTTTGTTGGCGTCTCTTAGCGTGATGGATTCGCGTCCAAAGGAATAGAGCAGTCGGAGGTGGCCAGCTAAGCAGTCACCGACATTCCGCGCCGATCCTTGATTCCTGAACACGCGCGCAGAACCATTGCATCGCAATGCGTCAACGCGACAGATACGCTTGCTCACCGTGCAACTCGGTATCGAGTCCATGCCGCTCAGCCAGGGCATCGACCTTCACTGGTGTCACGTGGTCGATGAGCCACAACATCACACCTGTAAAGATAAATGCCCAGGCACCGGACGCGAACACCGCAATGCACTCCTTGACAAAGAACGTATCGCCGCCGAGCAACAGTCCGTCGGCACCCGCTGGGTTCCAGGCTTTCGACGCAAATGCCCCAAGCAGGATCGTGCCAGTCAACCCACCCACACCGTGCACGCCCCACACATCGAGTGCGTCGTCGAGTTCGAGCTTGTTTTTTAGCGCGACTGCACCATAGCAGACTGCCGCAGCAACGATCCCGATGATGGCGGCCATGCCCAGCGATACGTAGCCGGCTGCGGGTGTGATTGTTGCGAGGCCTGCCACCGATCCAGTCAGCAAGCCGACGAACTTCGGGCGCTGCACATCAAGCCATTCCATCAGCAACCAGGTAACCGCGGCGAATGAGGCTGCGACGTCGGTATTGAGGAACGCCGATGCCGTCACCGCATCGACACGCAGTTCAGAGCCAGCATTGAAGCCATACCAGCCAAACCAGAGCAGACCCGTTCCGAGCGCGATCAACGGCACGTTATGAGGCTTGTGCGTCATCTCCTGGCGGCGGCCTACGTAGAGCACCGATGCGAGTGCCGCGAACCCGGCCGTGTTATGCACCACGATACCGCCGGCAAAGTCAAGAACACCCCACTTCGCAAAAATGCCATTTGGACTCCACACCATGTGGACGAACGGAAAGTACACGAAGATGAGCCAACCGGTGAGGAATAGAAAATAGGCCTTAAAGGTTACGCGATTAGCGAATGCACCAGTGATCAGCGCCGGCGTGATGATTGCGAACATCATCTGATACGCGATGTGCACGAAGAGAGGCATAGCGGCATTGTTACCCGTATACATCGTATGCAGATTTACGCCGCGCAGGAACGCGTAATATGCCGGGTCGCCAATGATGCCGTGCCAAGTCGGACCAAAGCACATCGAATAGCCAAACGCAAACCAAAGCACTGTCGTCCAGGCGAGAGAGACGAAGCTTTGCATCATGATGGAAAGCACGTTCTTGCGCTCAACCAGACCGCCGTAGAAGAATGCAAGTCCAGGTGTCATCAGCATGACAAGACTCGCGCAGAGCAGCATGAATGCTGTATTACCTGTATCAACGTCTGTCATGACGTGGTTCCGCCTTTCGTGGTTGTCGTCAGGAGACCTCCGGCAGCGGTCGCTGCGAGCATCTTGCGACGTGAAATGGGATCCATGACTTCTCTCTTTTGGTGTTCAATGGCGGCTTCCGCTGGTCGACCCCGTGCGGATCACCCTTGCTGTTACCAGGGCTTGGTCGGAAGATATTTGCCGTCAAGCGTGATCACGGCGCGGTGTCCGCCGTCCGGGTCCTCGACCTTTTCGATGTTCATGCGGAAATTGATGGCACTGATAATGCCGTCGCCGAACTTCTCGTGCACCAGCGCCTTCAGCGTCGAGCCATAGACCTGCACCATCTCATAGAAGCGATACATGGTCGGATCGGTCGGGGTGGAGGCGCCCAGGCTGCCGCGCACCGGCATGGTCTGGAGGAGTGCAGTGTCGCTCTGGTCGAGACCAAGGTGCTCGCCCACCTTCACGGCAGCCGCCTGCGGCAGGGGGTGCTGCCCGAGAATGGCCGCGGTGACGAACACGGTGCTGAGGCCGGTCCCTTCGGCAATCTGTTCGAAGGACAGGTTCTTGCGCAACTTGGCGGCAACGGCCCGCTCGGCCAGTTCCATCCGCGCGTTCTGGTTCACTTGGGTCTGCAGCATTTTATATCCTTTCATCGGTTGCTTGGAGAAAACTATGGTTCGCGTTCAGGCACCGCCGGACAGGGCAAGCGGGGCGTGCTCGCCGTCGCTCGTGACGGCGCAGGCGTCGGGATACTGCGCGAGCGACACGAAACGGCCGGTGGCGCCGTCGAGCGCATCGATCTGCCCAGTCTCGATGTCGTAGACCCAGCCGTGCAGCCGCAGCTTGCCCTGGCTCAGGGCCAGCGCGACGGAGGGATGGGTACGCAGGTTGGTGAGCTGCGCCACAACATTGTCGCGGATCAGCGCGTCGAGCTTTTCGTGCTCAGTCTGGAAATGCTGGCGCGCATTGATCGCCTTGGCGGCGTCGGCATGGTGCAGCCAGTTGCAGACCGCCGGCAGATGGCCGAGGTCCTTTCCCTTGGCGATGGCCGTCATGGCGCCGCAGTCGGAGTGGCCGCAGATCACGACATCCTGCACGCCCAACACGGCCACCGCATATTCCACGGTGGCCGAGACGCCCCCCGGCTCCGGCCCATAGGCAGGCACGATGTTGCCGGCATTGCGGATGACGAACATCTCGCCCGGCTCCTGCTGGGTCACCAGTTCGGGTACGACGCGGCTGTCCGAGCAGGCAATGAACAGCGCCCCGGGCGACTGAGCATGCGCCAGCTGGTGGAACAGATCGGTCCGCTCCTGGTATCCCGTCTCTCGGAACTTCAAAAATCCTGCAACGAGGTCATTCATGGCTTGGCCCTCATCAATCTTTCGATTGGATAGTTGGGCCACGGCTGGCATGATTTCCAAGACTATGTTCTTACGGACTCTATAGGCGTTGCTTATCCTTCTGCGCCACGCCCGCTATCTCGTCGCGATCGCCGGTCACGGCAATTTCACTCGCGCGGCGGTTGAGTTGCATGTCTCCCACCCTGCACCTTCGCAGCAGATCGGGCAGCTCGAGCACACGCTGCACGCGCCGCTGCTCGACCGCTCGGGCCGCACGATCGCGCTCACGGACGCAGGCGTCGCGTATCTGGGTTACGCGCGTCGTGCGCTGCAGGACCTCGAAGCGGGCCGCCGTGCGATCCACGACGTGAACGGCTGGTTGCGGATCGGACGGCGTTGATGAACTAACTTCGTGCCCTTTTGCGCGAGCGGGGCATCGTGCTGCTGCTGCGCCGGCGGGCGCTGCTGGGTTGGCTCGACGCGCCGGCCGCCGACCGGGGAGCGCGCATGATACCGCGAGCGCGTCCGGATGACGGAGCGAGCGCGGCGCTTACCCGATCGTCGACCTCACCCGGCTTCGCCACGCTGCGAAGGGAGTGCGCTCAATCACCGGCGGGAAGCGACGGCGCTTGCCGGCCCAAGCGCTGCGCGCCCAGCCACAGCATGAGCAGGACGGCCGCGCATGCCGCGCCGGCCAGGCACACGCCCGGCCAGCCCGCGCCGGCGAAGGCCATGCTGGCGATGCTGGACCCGGCCGTGGCGCCGATGAAGAAGCTCGTGAGATAGATCGTGTTGAAGCGGCTGCGCGCATCGCCGGCGAGCGAATAGATCACGCTCTGGTTCGAAATATGCAGCCCATAGACTCCGACATCGAGCAGCACCATCCCGGCCAGCAACGCAAAGAACGAATGCCCGCCCATCGCGACTAGGGCGAACGACGCGAGCACCATGCACACGAACGCGCCCGTCGCCGCACTGCCATGGCCGCGGTCGAACAGGCGTCCGGCGGACCTCGCGGAAAGCATTCCGCCGATGCCGACGAGGCCGAAGAGCCCGATCTGCCCTTCCGAATAGCCATATGGCGCCTTGGTCAGCAAGAAGGTCAAGCTGGTCCAGACCATGTTGTAACACGCGAACACCAGCGCGCCGTAGAGCGCGCGCATAACGAGCGTCGGGTTCGCGCGCGCGAGGGTGACGAGCGAAGCCATCAGCGCGCGGTAGTCAACGCGGCTCTCGCGGCGTTCGTCCGGCAGCACGCGGGAAAGCAGCAGCATCAGCAGGAGCGTCACGAGCGCGGCGACGCCGAATACCGTCCTCCAGCCGCTTGCCTGAGCAATGCCGCCCGACACCGAGCGTGTGAGCAGGATGCCGGTCAAGAGGCCGCTCATCACTGTGCCCACCACCCGCCCGCGCGTTTTCTCGCTGGCGAGCGACGCCGCGAACGGAATCAGCAGCTGAGCCGATGCCGTCGTGACCCCGAGGCAGGCGTTGGCCGCCAGGAACACCCAATAGTTCGTGCTCACGACGATCGCGACCAGCGCGAGCACGTTCAACGCCAACAGGCGGACGATCAGCTTGCGACGGTCCAGCACGTCGCCGAGCGGCACGATCGCGAGCAGCGCGCACGCGTAGCCGAACTGCGTCGCCGTCACCAGAAAGCCCAGGCTCGCCGGCGTGCGGTGGAAGGTCTGCGCGATGGCGACCAGCAGGGGTTGCGCGTAGTAGATGTTGCTGCCGATGGCGCCGCACGCGCAGGCGAACAGCAGCGTCATTTGGCGCGTGAGCGGCGGGTGTTGGGACGTGGATGGCATCGAGATGCCGTGTGAAGCGATGGAGAAAAATCAAAAAAGGGGTCGACGCCGCGCGCCGGCCCCCTCTTGAGATCCGGACGGCCGCGTCAGAACGGTTTCGCCGGCAGGTACTTCCCGTCGAGCGTGATCACGGCGCGGTGTCCGCCGTCCGGGTCCTCGACTTTTTCGATGTTAAGGCGGAAATGGATGGCACTGATAGTGCCGTCGCCGCCAGCTGGTGAAACAGATCGGTCCGCTCGTGGTATCTCGTCTCGCGGAACTTCAAAAATCCTGCAACGAGGTCATTCATGGCTTGGTCCTCATCAATCTTTCGATGATTGGATAGTTGGGCCAACGCCGGCTTGATTTCCAAGACTATGTTCTTACGGAGTCTATAAGCGCTGCCTATGCTTCTGCGCCACGCTCCTCAGCGTCGATCGGTTGACTCACACGACGCGGATCAGCCGACCCACGATGTGCGAGGAGGATGTCACGCTCCCCAGTCCCACGCCTGCAGCATCCGGAGAAAGGCTCTGCTCGCCGCACTGCGGAAAGCCCCGTCGCGCTGGAGCAGCGAAACCGTGCGGCCGGCGATCGGCGGGCGCAATCGAACGGCCTTCAGGCCGGGCACCTCGCAGGCGGCGGCTTGGGGCATGATGGTGGCGAGGCCGCCGCCGCGCAAAGTCGCCACGACGGACCCAACCGAGTTGGAGTCGATAGCGATTCGCGGCTGCGCGTTGTTGGCGCGCAGGTAACGATCGATCGACTCACGCGTGGCGAAGCTGGAATCGAGCAGTGCGAGGTTGATGTTCTCGAGTTCCGCGACGGCGAGTTCATCGTGGATGAAAGCGGGATGGCCGGCGTCGACGACGAGACAAAGCTGTTCGTCATAGAGTGGCTGAGCGATGACATCCGTCGACTGCACGTCGCCGAAAGCGATGCCGAGGTCGAGTGCGTCCTCGGACAGGGCCGCCTCCATTTCCGTCTGGGCGATCACAGCGACCGAGATCGCGATGCCCGGATGCAGCCCATGGAAGCGCCTCACCAGCGGACCGACCAGATAGGTCGTGAAGGTCGGCGTGAAAGCCAGACGGAGCGTGCCGGTCTCGAGGTTCTCCACATCCCGGATAGCCCGCCGTCCAGCCTCGAACTCTCGCAGCGCTCGGCGGGCGTGTTCGATATAGGCCTGGCCGGCATCGGTCGGCCTGACGGTCCGCCCCGTCCGGTCCAGAAGCTGGGTGCCGAGCATCTCCTCAAGCTGCCGGATCCGCTGCGAAAGTGCAGGCTGGGAGACATGCAACTCAGCCGCCGCGCGAGTGAAATTGCCGTGATCGGCGATCGCGACGAGGTAGCGGGCGGCTTCGTTCCGCATTTAGGGCACAGCTTCGAGCACCATCTGAGGTGCCGCATTGGCATTACTTGGAAAGTAGTGAAGCTGGTACATGCGCTCACTCGGCCGGGACAGTGGAGGTCTTGCTGGCCGTCGTCGTCTGAAGTTTGACGAAAGGGCGCGCCTCAAGAAAGGCGCGGGCGCTGTCAGCCATGATCAGCAGGCCGCCGGCCAGCAGCATGATATCCTTCAGCACGAGCCGCCCGCCGCCTGACAGATAAGGGAAGCCGTGCTGTGCATCGCCAAGTGCGGCGACCCACGCATCCGGCGTCGTGATCAGGAAAGACAACGTCACGAACGGCGTCAGGAACGAGAGCGTCGCGCCCACGATGCCCCATCGGCGCGAGAACACGCCCAGCAGCGTCAGCAGGCCGATCGTTATCTCCACGGTTCCGAGCCCGTCGGAAAAGCCATAGGTATTATTCGCGGTCTGCCAGGCCCGCTCGGCCGACTTCAACTCACCCTCGTGCGTGAGGTGCGCCTTGTACTCGGCCGGATGCTCGTAGAAGAACGACATAAACGGGCTGTTGGCGACAAAGGGCGTGATGCTGTCGGCTTCATAGGGCGCGAATTTGAGCGCGCCGATCCACAGGAAGACGATCGCAATGGCGACGCGCATCAGCGGGATGCCGACTCGATCGGAATGAGCGATCCAGGAAAGCGGCAGACGAAGATAGCCGATCATGAGTTCTCCTCAGGCGTTGGGATTGATTTCGGCGGCGGCGTCGAATGCATCGAGCGTACGGGTGGAATAGACGACAGCCGCGCCGGCATTGACGGAGACCGCAACACCCAGCGCTTCGGCGATCTCTTCCCTGGTCGCACCCCGTTCCCGGGCCGCGGCGGCATGCACCGTGATGCAGCCGTCACAGCGCAGGGTGATGGCGACTGCAAGCGCTATGAGTTCGCGGGTCTTTTCATCGAGGTGACCGGCCTTCTCGCCGGCCCGGCTGAGGGTGGTGTAGCCCTTGATGATATCGGGGTTGAGCTTGCCGAAGCCGCCCACCCCGGCGAGAAGCTGCTGCCGATAGGTATTCCAATCCAGCATGTGCATGACGTTCTCCTCTTCGATGCGATGTGAAACGCGGAATGAACGGTGGGATTGACTGTGTTCAGCGCTCCGCGTTGCGCGCCGAGGCGCGAGCGGGATAAGCCAGGACCGGCAATGCAAGGGCGCCGCCGATGAATGTTCTCTTGATCGCGTATTCGTGACCGTTGGGCGTCTGAACTCCGCGCTTGGGTTGGCGCATCCGCATTACATTCTCCTCATTCATTCGATGCTTTGGGAAATCGGTGCGAACATGGAATTGGCGATGCTCTCGCGGCGCAAAATTTGTGCGGACCGGATCAAAGATCCGGACGCCGGGACTGAGGCGCCTCCTCTCGACCCGCTCAGTGCGATTGCTCCCCTGTTCCGGGTGCGCCCGGAAATTGAGGAGGTGTGCCGATTTGCCTTGCAATGGGAGGTCGTGCACGAAGCGGAGCCGGCGGGCTTTGCTCAATTTCACATCGTGACCAATGGAAATTGCCTGCTGGAGCGGTATTCCGGGGAAACGTTCAAGCTGGAAGCCGGCAGCATCCTCCTGCTCCCGCAGGGCGACTCCCACGTCGTGCGATCGGCGAGCCGCGGCGGGAGCTCCGGAGCGCCGATCAGAACCGAATACAACAACGCGATCAGAATCAAGACCAACACCCGCGGCGCGAGCGACACCGAGCTGATCTGTGGCCGGCTGCGGTTGGATGGGGCCTTGTGTAGCCTCGTTACTGCCGCATTGCCAAAGGCGATCGTGCTCAGCATCGGCAGAGGAGAGCTGTTCGACCGGATGCGGATGTTGGTGCAGGCGATCGATGAGGAACTTCAGGCCGCGCGTCCGGGCGCAGCGACGATTGCCACCGAGCTTGCCACCGCTCTCTTCCTGATGACGCTTCGCCTGCATTTCGAACAGTCCGCGTCATCGAGCGGCATATTACGGCTGCTCGCATCGTGGTCTTCGGTCAGAGCCGTCACCGCCATGTCCAGAGCCGTCACCGCCATGTTGAGAGCTCCCGCGCATCCCTGGACGCTGGACGCGCTTGCGGCCGAAGCGCATGTTTCGCGCGCGACCCTGGTTCGGATCTTCCGCAGGGAGGGCGATCTTCCGCCGCTCGGCTTCCTCAGCGAGTTGCGGCTTGGTCTGGCACGCCAGCGCCTCAGCTCGACAACTGGAACCCTGGCGCAGGTGGCGGCAGCGGTCGGCTACGACTCCGAGAGCGCATTCGCGCGCGCGTTTCGGAAACGTTACGGGATTTCGCCCGGTAGACTCCGCGCCCGTCACGAGGGGCGATCGCGAGTAAGAAATGACATCCAATCGGCCTCAGACGCTCAGACCTGATCAGGCCCGATGTCTCGGACTATCCGGGAATGACCGCTTCTGGCCGATAGTGTTGAAAAGTCCTTTTTGACTAACAAGCGAAAATTTTTAGGACCACTGATGCGGTTCGTGCGCGGCGACGTGAGGGACCACATCGTTACGCCCAAATCGACCACGGTTCTTCGTAGCGGCGCTACAGAGCGTTTCAGCGGCAAGGAAGTCTAAGAACTAGCTTTCGCGAGATTTTCGACGCTGCTCAATTTTCGACTTTTTCAACAGTATCTGCCACAGCCAGACATAAGCTCACTTAATCGATCAACTCGTCTGCTCGACCGAACAAGGAGAGCGGAACAGTTAGACCGAACGCCTTCGGAACACATAAACTATATTTTAATTGAGGATCTCGCAGTGGCTGGCGATGCTCCGTTCCATGGTCGGCGTGGACTCCCCAAGGAGGCGTAAATGGCGGAGATCGGTGCTCTTCATCATTCGATCACACGGCGGCGGCTGCTGGGTGTGGCAGGTGTGGGAGCCTTGGCTCTTACAAATCCGAGCTGGGCAGAGACGACGATTGATCTTCCGCTACCCAGTGGTCCCGGAGCGCGGCCGATCACGACCGGCTTTCCACAGAAGGGGCCGATGATCTTGCAGCGGACCCGTCCACCGCTACTGGAAACGCCGTTTGAAGTTTTCGATAAGGGTGTCTTCACCCCCAACGATCAATTCTACGTTCGCTGGCACTGGGCGGTCATTCCGACCGATATTGATATCGGCAAGTTCAGCCTGACGGTGCGCGGCCATGTGAATCAAACATTGTCGCTGTCCTTGAACGATATCCTTCACGGATTGCCGAGCGTTCAATTGGCCGCAGTGAATCAGTGCTCCGGCAACTCGCGAGGCTTCTTCCAGCCTCGCGTACCTGGCGGAGAATGGGCGAATGGCGCCATGGGTAATGCGCTCTGGACCGGGGTCCGTCTCAAGGACGTGCTGGATAAAGCTGGCGTGAAGTCGGGTGCCGTACAGGTCCGGTTCAAGGGCCTGGAAGAGCCGGTCGTGGCAGATGCGCCGCATTTCATGAAGTCGCTGGACATCGACCACGCGCGCGATGGTGAAGTGATGATCGCGTATGCCATGAACGGCGAGCAACTACCTTTGGTGAACGGATTTCCACTGCGGCTGGTCGTGCCCGGCTGGTATGCAACCTATTGGGTCAAGATGCTGAACGATATCGAGGTGTTGCACGAGGTCGACACGAACTACTGGACAAAAGTCGCTTACACCATTCCCGACACGCCACACGCCAGCATCAAGCCGGGCGAAACGAACGTGAAGATGGTTCCGATAAATCGAATGGTGCCTCGATCCTTTGTCACAAATATTGCCTCGGGCCACAAGGTGAACGCTGCTGCACCGACGACATTGCGCGGCATTGCGTTCGGCGGCGATTGCGGCGTGGCAAGCGTCGACTACTCAATCGATCGAGGTCAAAACTGGCGCCAAGCGCAATTGGAAAAAGACGAAGGCAAATACGGATTCCGGCGATGGCAGACGCAATTCACGCTGCCTTCGCCCGGTAAGCACACCGTGCTGACCCGCTGCACCAACAGCAACGGCGTAGCGCAACCGGACACACCAAATTGGAATCCCGCCGGCTTCATGCGCAACGTTGTGGAATCGGTCGATATCGTCGCGGCTTGACGGAGTATCTTACGATGTTTCGCAATTTCCTGCCGGCCATCGTTCTGTTGGGCGTGGCGTCAATGCCTTTCGTCGCTCGCGCCGCCACACCCTTCGAACTGAAGTCGGTGAAGATCGATCTGCCGGACAGCGACAGGATGTTTCCCGACGGTCCAGGTTCGGACACGATCAACAACAACTGCCTCGCCTGTCACTCAGCTGACATGGTGTTGAACCAGCCGGCTTTGTCGAAGCAAGCTTGGGGCGCGGAAGTCAACAAGATGATCAACACCTACAAGGCTCCGGTGGCCGCGGAAGACGTCGGGCCAATCGTTGAATATCTGAATGGCCTCAAGGGCGCGAAATAGAAGATCGCCGACCGGCCTGTTGTCCACCGCGATCGCCCCGTGCAACAGACTGCCGCAGAACTAACCCCCGAAACCACGGAGAGCACACCTTGAAAAGACTGACGCTGAGCGCATTGGTTGTTATCGCATCGTCGGCGGCCACATCCGCGGCGCTGGCGCAGGATGTCGCCGCCGGCAAGACGTCGTTCAACAAATGCATGGCCTGCCACGCGATCGGCGCAGGCGCCAGGAACAAGGTCGGCCCGGAGCTCAATGGACTGGACGGCCGCAAGTCCGGTACCGCGCCGGATTATTCCTATTCGGACGCCAACAAGAATTCCGGCATCACCTGGAACGAGGCTCAATTCGAGGACTACATCAAGGACCCGAAGGTGAAGATCCCCGGCACCAAGATGGCGTTCGCCGGCATCAAGAACGAGAAAGAGATCAACGATCTCTGGGCGTTCATTGCGCAATACGACAAGGACGGAAAGACCAAGTAGCGGCCTCGCCGCGCCTGTCAGGAACCCCTAGCGAGCCACGCCTTTTGCCGGCGACAGAGCAGAGCTAACCTCTCAGGAAACTCAGGCAGCGCCCTTGCGTGCGCGGGTCGTTCCGAGCGTGAGGCAGCGGGTGATCGATCACATAGCTGCCGAAATTTGGATTGTGACCGTCTGGCTGGGCACGTCGGTCTGCTCCCACCGCACGCGCCAACAACGTATAACGGGCGGGTTGGGCCGGCGTAATTCAGTCGTACTTACAGCGTCGCCATGCGTGCCGGTTGATCGGGTCGAGAAAATCGCCCTGAACCCACGATCCCCCGCCATCGAGGCTGATCCAGATCTCGGTAACATCGGTGTCCCCCGCCCATGCGGCGCCAAAAATGGTGTAGGAGCGATTGGGTTCGAGCGTCTCGTACACGCGCGGACGTGCGATCTGCGACTTCAGTTTGATTTCGGCGAGCGGCCGGCGCACAGGTGTCCCCTCGGAATCATCCCAATACCCGTAATCGGAGGTCTGCCAGTTTCGGACGGAAGACCGGTGCCAAATGCTGCCCCGAGGCGGTCGGATGCCGCGGCCGTTGAGAGGACGCCATCCTGCATCAAGACGACGTCCGTTGCACCCCGAAAGCGGACATCATCTGGCCGCCCGCTCAAGTCTGTTAAGTGCCAATTTCGGAAGTAGGCAGATCAGCGCTGCAATGGTCCTCAGCGCCCGCTACTGTTCGTGTCGGGCGCGCGTCTCTTTGCCACACGGATCAGAAGGCGACCTGCAGCCTTATCTGGCCGATATCAGCCTCGGCCGGGCGGCCGGTCACAGCCTGAGCAGTCGGATTGGCCCAGGCATGGATGTAGTTCGCCATCACGCGGATATAGGGCTCCGGGTACCAGTTCAGGCCGACCGTCACGCCCTGATGAAACCCGCCCTGGATGTCGCGGCTCGCGAGGTCGATGACGGAGTAGCGGGCGGCCACCTCGAATACGCCAACTCCGCCGTGCGAGACGCGCTGGCCGCTTTCCGGCTGTACCCGCGAGAACACGCCGATCTCGGTCGCTACGTTCGCGTCGAGCGCGTAGCGCGGCGACTTGCCGTTGATCACCCAGGCTGCCTGCAAGTATCCGCCCTGGAAGGCAGCGTGGCCATCGACCTGTGTCGCGATGTATTCGGCCTGCATCCGGAATGGCCCATTTGCCCAGGCGAATTCGAAGCCGAGGCGGCCGATCGCGTTCGCGCCGACTTTGCCCGTGTCGAGAGCGCGGCCGTGAAAAGGAAGCTTTCCGGGCTCGTGGCGAAGGAGACATCCGGCCTGGCCTGATCGAGCGAGCGATAGCTGCCGGCCACGCCGAAATGGAGGACCTCGTTTGAGGTCAGGATCGGAGCGTAGGTGGCACGGATCGTTCCCGCGGTACCCTCGTGGTCGACCGAAGAATTGATATTCCCGCCGAAGACGCCGGCCGCCAGAGTCCAATTCGCGCCATGCGTGCCGATTGCGAAGCCCGTTCTGCGCCCGGCTGTGGGTGAGACGGTGCTCATGAGCGAGCGCTCCATGAACGTGATATTATTGTTGGACGTCAGCACCTCCAAGCTGAAGGGCTCCTTGAAGTTGCCGCCCGTGAACGTGAAGGGGGCGAAGCCCTTGTAGCTCACGAGGAGATTGTCGATTGGTGTCGACTCGCTCATCGGATCGTATTGCAGGTTGAAGAACAGGTCCTTGTCGATCGTCAGCCTCGGCTCGATCCACAAACGTCGGACCCGGGCGGTATCGGGGACCGCGTCCGTCACCGCCGAGCTGCCACCGGACCCAAAATCCGTTTGCAGGCGGCCACCCAAGTTGAAGTTCACCCTGTCGTCGGGGGAGCGCACCGTCAAACCTTGCTCGTCAAGCACCACCGGCGGGTTATCAGTCGCCGCTTGCTTGCGGTCCTCGGCGCGGGCCGCATCTCCCAGCATCAACGCCGCAGCGGCCATCGATGACGTTCTTCGCCGCAAAGCGGCACCGACCTTGCTCATCGCGCCCCTCATCATTGGGCAGCGATCCTATCACGGAAAAAGGATCTGGAATGCCATTCGGTTTGCCTAAGCTGCCAGGACCACTTTGGGTCAATGCGGTTTGCTCCAACGCAACCACCACCCTATGGCACTCCGACGCCCGAGAGTGGGCGCCGTCCACAGCATCAAAAGCGCCGTTTTGACCCTCTTTCGACCGTTTCCGGTCTACCCCTTTGAACAGACATTCTCAGGGGCTGTCGGCATGTCTCAAAGGGGCCAAGTGCGGACATCCTCTAGCTCTACCTAAAGCCGGGCGTCGCTTTTTCTTTGCTTTAGTATCGTAACGAGCGCCTTTGAGGCGGCGCTTCGATAAGCATCTTTCCTCTGCAAGACCGATAACGTCCAAGTTCCCGCCGAAGGTAAAATCGGAACAGCCTTGAGTCCTGGGAGCTGTCGCGCCGTTGCCGAGGGCATGACGGTGGCAATGGGAGCCCCCCTTACGATTGCAATAATCGAGTCTGCAGAGTTCGCTTCAATCGCGATTCGAGGCCGAACATTGTGACTCCGAAAATAGCGATCTGTCGGCGCGCGCGTTATGAACGCGTGTGTTAGTAGCGCCAAATCGGATCGCTTAAGCTCTGACACGCGGACCTTATCCTTGCGGTACATCGGGTGCCGCTTACCGACAACGAGGCAAAGCTCGTCCTCTTGTATCCGTTCAACCTCGATCTTATCGCTATCTACGTCGCCATGTGGGCGAGAATGGCTTACTCATCTGCACCGTCGCATTATGGCCGGCGGCCAGCGCTTCCATGATCTGGTCCCAGACGCCAGCCCGCCGCCAACGAACGAAGCGATTGTAACAAGTGGTGCGGGGACCATATGTCTCTGGCAGATCGCGCCATGGCGCACCAGAACCCAAAAGATGCCATTGAGCACGCGACGGTCATTTGCACGCCGAACGCCGCGCGGCTTGTTCGGCAGCATCGGCTTGCTGGCGGTCCATTCATAATCGCTGAGTTCGTAGCGCATGATTCGAGGCTCCGGTTTCGGAGCTTGAATCACGTCTCGGGCAGCGCCATCAACCCGCAATGGCCTATGGCGTTGCCGCTAATGCTCATCGGCGGGCGACGATTTCACGGTCCACCCTCGCGCGATGAACTGAAAGGTGGCGCCGCGGGTCTTGTTCGGAGTTGCCCACAACCGCCCCCCGTGCGCTTCGATGATCTCACGGCAGATAGATAATCCTAAGCCCAAACCGCTTGGTTTGGTCGTGTGAAATGCATCGAAGGCACGCTCAAGAGCCCCTGGCGCCACTGCCGGGCCGGAATCCCGCACTATCACAAGCACACCTGATTCCGCTTTCGAGCTGCTTATCAGCAATTCTCGCGGTCCCTCGTTCACGCTGCTCATGGCATCGACGGCATTGATGATCAAGTTGAGGATCACCTGTTGCAGGTGCACGCGATCCCCTTGGACGAGCGGCAAACCGTCCGCCAGTTCCAATTTTGCGGAGACGCCGTTCTTCACGGCCTCACCATGGGTGACCTCGATCACCTCGCGGATGGCTTCATTGATGTCCAGACGATCGCGCAGTAGCGGCGTTTTTTTGATGAGAGCACGCATACGGCCGATGACGTTGCACGCTCGGTTGCCGTCCTGAACGATGGAAGCAAGCACGCGCCGCACGTCTTCCAAGTTCGGAGCTTGACAATCCAGCAAACGCAGTGCCGCCTCGGCATTCGTCACCATCGCGGTGATGGGCTGGTTTACTTCGTGGGGAATCGAAGCAGCGAGCCGCCCCATCGTTGCGATGCGGTCCGCGTGCGTCAGCTCCGTGAGAGACCCATTCTCTTGCCGCTCAGTGTCGCGCCCGTAGGCAGGTTGCGATGGAGGCTCTTCGCGTACGGGAGGAAGGCGAAGATCTGCCGTATTTGCAGAGTGGTACTTGTACTCCATTGCAAGCTCCCTTCACGAAGCGGCTGACCTAATACAACGGGTGAGCCATACACTCAATAGAATGCTGGCAATGTTGTACGGATCAATTCCATACATTTGCGAAGGCGCGGAGCACTTCCTTCCTCGTTTCTGACGAGGTGACCGGACGTGCTTTTCAGTCGTGATAGGCATCGAAAGCTTCCTTGGATTGCAGCGGAAAGCTATTGTTCCGGACCAGCGCCGTCGATGG
>Ga0070668_100001858_pt1 | contig 15418 bp, 12 predicted proteins | sample KBSS43metaG_FD_64661 | JGI IMG/M metagenome (GOLD analysis project Ga0070668, IMG submission 64661) | Switchgrass rhizosphere microbial communities from Kellogg Biological Station, Michigan, USA - KBS S4-3 metaG | ecosystem: Host-associated > Plants > Roots > Rhizosphere > Soil ... | reverse complement strand
GAAGGCGGTCTCCGCGCCGTCGGCTCCGGGATCGGAGTCGGCCTGGGTCAGGGCCAGGGTGATCAGGAGCCGGTGGAGGGTGGACGTCCGATACCAGGCGCCGAAGGGCGCCTGGCCGGGGCGGCGCGCCAGGGCGTGGATGCGCCGCCCGGCCTGCAGCAGCGCGGCCTGGCGCGCTTCGCCGGGTGGTTGGGCCAGGGCGGCGCCGACCGCCTGGTAGACGGCGATCGTTGCGCGCTCCGCGTCATCCGGCGCGAACCCCAGCGGCGCGTCCAGCGCCGCCGCGGCGACCGGATCGGCCGCCTGTCCGAAGCCGGCGGCGATGGCGCGCAGGGCCAGGTAGGCCACTTCGTCGAAGGATGCGGGCGCACGCCCCGCCTGGGCGTAAAGGTCCGCGAACGGGTGTCGCGCGAGCGCGGCGTGAGCGCAGTCCAGGGCCACGAGCGCGACGCAGGCCGCCGCCTTGGCGTTCAGGGCGGAGATGAGGAGGTTCCGCCGCGCCTGTGGCTCCAACTCGATCCGGTCGATCGTGTCGATGGCGACGTCGAGGAACTTCACGGAGTCGGCGTCCCGCCCGACGTCCTGCAGCACGAGGCCGGCCCGCAGGGCGTAGAGCGCCGCGTCGACGCTCAGCGGTGGCGCGGCCGCCCCGACCCCGCCGACGGTGGCGCGAAACACGCCGTAGGCCCGGTCGGAATCGCCGATACGGATGAGGGTCTCCAGGATGTCCGAGAGGGCCCAGACGACCGTCGTCGAACCGTCCTTGGCCGGCTTCAGCGACGCGATCAGCGACAGGACCTTGTCGACCGAGCGGTTCGCCGCCTCCAGTTCGCCGAGCCGCAGGTGGACGTTGGCCGCCAGCACCTGGCGGCGGATGTAGAGCTCCTCGTCGTAGGCGTGCTCATAGGTCCAGTCCGGCCGCTTGAGGATCGCGGCGACGTCCTCGCGTGAGCCGTGCGCGAGCACGGCGGTGTACAGGTAGTAGGCGGCCCGCCGCGAGAGCTCGAAGCGCTGCAGGTCGTTCGTGGTCGGCGTCGCGGCGGCGGCGTCCGCGTACTGCGGCGCGTATTGCGCCACGCAGTCGTGCGCGAGGCTGGCCACACAAATCTCCAGCAAGGAATCCAGCGCCAGGCGGCGGCGGGTGACGTCCCGGCCCTCCGGCGTCCGCAGGAACGCCTCCAGACCGCTTCGTGCGGCCAGCGACCTGCCGCCATAGTAGGCGCTCCACGCCGCGCCGAGCTCCGGCCGCGGCCCGTCCGCCGCCCTCGCGGGCGCGGCCCACGACAGCAGCAGGCTTGCGCACGCCGCGCACGCCGCTAGCATTCGCGCCAGGGTAGCTTTCGGGGGGCAAGCCAAATGAACCGGCTCCTGTTGGGCGCGGCGGCGCTCGCGCTCGGGTTGTCATCATACGCATGGGCGGCTCCGCAGGAAGCTCTGCTGGGCGCGGCCATGCCGCCCCGGGACGCGGCGTCAGGCCCTGCTAAGGCCGCCTCGCCCAGGTCGGCGGACGCCGCGCGGGGCCTGGACCGCAGCGTGAAGCGGTATTCGGCGGCGCTGGACGGCCTTGCGCCGGATGGCCGGGCCGCCACCCGCGGCGCCAACGAGACCCGGGTCTACAAGGCCGCCGCCCAGGCCGTCGTGCTGGTGGTGGCCGACGAGGCGTTCGGCTCCGGGGCCCTGATCGCCGCCGATGGCAAGATCGTCACCAACCTGCACGTGGTGGGCGACGCCGACGAGGTGGGCGTGGTGTTCAAGCCTGCGGTCGAGGGCGCCGCCGTCGACAAGCGCAACGTCCATATCGCCAAGGTCATTCGGCGCGACGGGATCGCCGACCTGGCCCTGATCCAGGTCTCGGAGATCCCGGCCGGGGTGACGCCGCTGAAGATCGGGGCGGCGTCCGACGTGCAGGTGGGCGCCGACGTCCACGCCATCGGCCATCCCACGGGCGAGGCCTGGACCTACACCCGCGGCATCGTCAGCCAGATCCGGCGCGACTACGAATGGGCGGCGGACGACGACGTCCCGCACAAGGCCACGGTGATCCAGACCCAGACGCCGATCAATCCCGGCAACTCCGGCGGACCGCTGATCGACGACGCGCTGCAGATCATTGGCGTCAACAGCTTCAAGGGCGAGGGCGAGGGGCTGAACTTCGCCGTCTCCGCCGACGACGTGAAGGCGCTGCTGGCGATGACCGCAGACCGCGCGGCGGCGGCGCCGAAGGCCTGCGAGGTCACCGAGGTGTCGTCTAAGCCGATGAAGAAGCCCAAGGGCGTCGAGACGCTGCTCGACACCGACTGCGACGGCGAGGCCGACCTGATCGCCAACATCCCGGACAACAAGCGCGAGCCGATCACCTATGTCGGCGACAGCGACAATGACGGGAAGATCGACACCGTGCTGGTGGACGAAAGCCAGGATGGCCAGCTCGACCTGGCCATGTACGACACCGACGGGGACGGGAAACTGGACCTGGAGGGCTATTACCGGCCGGGCCAGAGCAAGCCGTACCGGTTCGAGAAGGTCAAGAAGTAGCGCCGGCCCGAATATGGCCGCGCCGCAATGCGCAGGCCCGATTCCATGGCAAGGTTTCGGTCGCGGCGCCCCGTCGTTCCGGAGACCATCCTGCGCTCAGCCCTGATCACTTTCGCGCTCCTTGCGGCGGCCCTGGCCGGCGGGGGCTGCGCGGCGGGGCCGCCCGGCGGACCGCATCGCCACGGCGCGCCGGGCGAAGGCCACCCCGGGGGCGGGCCGCGGCGGGGGCCGCAGGTGTTCATCAGTCCCAGCGGCCAGCCGTTCCGCGCCGGTCCGGGGGCGGCCTATCCGGTCGCCGCCTGGTTCGCCCAGGCGGACGCCGACCATGACGGACGGATCAGCCGCGCGGAGTTCCGCGCGGACGCCGACGCCTTCTTCGGCGTGGTCGACGCCGACGGCGACGGGGTCGTCACCATGGTGGAGACCAGCGCCTACGAGACCACGATCGCCCCGGAGATCACCCGCCTGAACATTCCCGAGATGCGCCGCGGCGACGGCGAGGAAGGGCCTCGCCGGCGCGGCGGCGGACGCGGCCGAGGCGGGGGCGGGCGGCCGATGGCGTTCGGCGGCGGGCGCGACGGGGCGGCGATGTTCGGCCTGATCAACGAGCCCGAGCCGATCCGCGCGGCGGACGCCGACTTCTCGCTCAGCGTCACCCGCGCGGAATGGCGTGCGGCCTCCGACCGGCGGTTCGACCTGCTGGACAAGGACCACGACGGCGCGCTGACGCTCGCAGAGCTGCCGCGAACCCCGGCCCAGGGGCCCGCGCCCCGGCGCTAGGCGTTGCGCGCCATCAGGCCCCCGTCGACCGGGATCACCGCGCCGGTCAGGAACGAGGCGGCGGGCAGGCAGAGGCTCAGGGTCATGTGCGCCACCTCCTCCGGCGCGCCGTAGCGGCGCAGGGCGGTGCGGCGCTTGGCGTAGATCTCCCGCTCGTTCTGCGGATAGCGGTTGGTCATGGCGGTGAGGATCGGCCCCGGACAGATGCAGTTGACGGTGATCCCCTCGGGGCCGAGCTCGACGGCCAGCGCGCGCGTCAGGCCGGTGACCCCGGCCTTGGCCGCCGCGTAGGGGCTGTTGCGGGCCGTGGCGCCCAGGGCCTCGGTGGAGGCGATGTTGACGATGCGCGGACTGGCCGACTTGCGCAGGAAGGGCAGGGCGGCGCGGATCACGCGCTGGTGGGCGGTGAGCAGCACCGACAGGCTGCGGCCCCAGACGTCCTCGTAGCCGTCGTCGTCGACGGGGCTGAAGCCGGAGACGCCGGCGTTGTTGACCACGATGTCGAGGCCGCCGAAGTGGTCCGCGATCGCCTGCGTCACCGCATTGATCTGCAGGCTGTCGCTGACGTCCAGCCGCCAGGCCTGGGCCGTCCCGCCGGCGGCGGCGATCCCCTCGGCCACGGCCTTGGCCCCGTCCTCGGAATAGTCGGTGACGGCGACGTTGGCGCCTTCCTGGGCGAAGACCTGGGCGGTGGCGCGGCCCATGCCGCTGGCGGCCCCGGTGACCAGCACCGTCAGTCCCCGGACCGACCGGCTCAGCTTCGGCTGTTCGTCCATTCCGGACCTCCCTGTCTCTCGTTGCGACCGGCCCGCAACCTGCGGGGCGGCGGGCGGCGGCGCAAGCCGAAGTGTCGACAAGCGCCGGCCGAGGCCTGATGCTCGCCTTGAACCGGCGCCGACGCCGGGCGCGACAGGGAGCGAACAATGTCCGGCAAGCCCATCAAGCTCGGCGTCCTGCTGGACGAGCCACGCTACGAGCGGCCCGACTTCCTGCTCAACGCCCTGCGCCTGCGGCTGGAGGAATTCAACGCCGCCGGCGGCGTGGAGGGCCGGCAGGTGGAGATGCGTCTGCAGGTCGCCGAGGGGGCGCATTCGGGCCTGCCGGAGAACCTGCGCCCCGCCTACCGCGAGCTGGCGGAGGATTCCGAGGTGGTGGGGATCATCGGGCCCGGCGTCACCGACAACTGCCTGGTGCTGGTGGACGACGTGGACCGGGCGCAGGTCCCGACCCTGTGCTTCCCCGGCTCCGAGGATTGTCGGGGGGAATGGTATTTCCAGTACCAGCTCGGCTCCTTCGCCTGGGAGGCCCTGTTCCTGGCCCGGGCCCTGGCCAAGGCCGGACATCGGCGGGTGGGCGTGCTGCAGAGCGGAACGGTGGGCGCCTTCTACTACGCCCACTTCGAGCGCGAGGCGCGCTTCCTGGGCCTGACCATCGTCGGCAAGGCCTATGCCGACGTCCACCAGGGCGACGTGACGGACCAGATCGGCATGCTGCGGGGCCAGTCGCCGGACGCGATCCTGTTCCTGGGCATGGGTGAGCCCACATTGGCCTTCGCCCAGGCGCCCGGCCGGATCGGCTGGGAGGTCCCCGCCTATGCGAACATCGCCATGATGCAGATGGCGTCCCGGCCCGAGGCGGAGCTGCGCGCCTTCGACGGCCTCGTCTGGGTGGACCAGTACGAGCCGCGCAACGCGACGCTGCAGGCGTTCGAGGCCGCCTACCGCGCCCGCTTCGGCGCCGAACCGCTGCCCCACGCCATCCCGCCGGCCAGCTACGACATGATGACCCTGATGGTGGAGGGCCTCAGGCGCGCCCCCAACCTCAGCCGCGCGGGCCTGAAGGCGGGCCTTGAGCAGGTGCGCCAGATCCCCGCCGCGGCCGGCGGCCTCGCCCCGGTGATGGGCTTCTGCAAGTGGGACCGCCAGGCGCTGAAGGGACCGGATGTCATGACCTACCGGCGGGTGCGCGGCGGGCGGGTGGAGACCTTCGAGCCGTAGACCGAGGCGCCGCTCGACGTCGGTGTCCCCGAACGCCCGCAAAAACGCATCAATCGGCGCGCTTAGACGGGCTGGAAGCGGCCCGCGCCGGGCGTATGGTGCGGCGGTCCACGGGGTTCGGAGGAAATTCGCCATGAGCACGGCTGAAGCGGCCAAGGCTGACACGACCAAGGCCGACGCTAAGAAGAGCGACACGTTCGGCAAGATCACCGACTCCGAGATCGCCCGGGCCCAGGCGCAGATCGGCATCCCGCAGCCCAGCCACATCGTGATGCACGACGCCGTCCCCTCGGCGAACGGCATCTCGCACTTCGCCTTCTCCTACGGCGACGACAATCCGCTCTACAACGACCCGGAGTACGCCAAGACCACCCGCTGGCGCGGGCAGATCGCGCCGCCGACCTACATGGCGATCACCGGGATCAACGAGACCCCGCCGCTGGACCCCGAGAAGAAGAAGCTGTTCCGCCAGCTGTTCCCCGGCTGCGGCGAGTACGTCTCGGGCTTCACCTACGAATGGTACCGCCCGGTGCGGCCGAACGACCAAGTCTATTACGAGACCACCACCTGCGGCGTCAGCGTGATCGAGCAGAGCAAGTTCGCCGGCAAGACCGTGCACGTCACCCGCCGGCGCCTCGACGTGGACGCGAGCGGCGCGCCGATCTCCAACCACGAGACCCTGCTGATCGTGGCCGAACGTTCCGGCTCGAAGAAGGGCGGCAAGCATGAGGGGGTCGAGCCCTGGGTCTACAGCGACGAAGACATCGCCAAGATCGACGCCATGTACGCCGCCGAAGAGACGCGCGGCGCCAAGCCCCGCTACTGGGAGGATGTGGAGGTCGGCGACCTGATGCAGCCGCTGGCCAAGGGCCCGCTGACCGTCACCGACATCATCGCCGAGCACCTGGGCCGAGGCATGGGCCACTACGGCCACGGGCCGCTGCGCTACTGGTGGAAGACCCGCCAGAAGATCCCCGGCTTCTATCCGAAGAACCCCTACGGCGTGCCGGACGTGGCGCAGCGGCTGCACTGGGAAACCGACTGGGCCAACAAGGTCGGCCTGCCGCTGCCCTACGACTACGCCGACATGCGGATGAACTGGATGGGCCACCTGGTCACCGCCTGGATGGGCGACGACGCCTGGCTGTGGCGGATCTTCTGCCAGATGCGCGCCTTCAACTTCATCGGCGACTTCCACATCATGGAAGGCCGGGTGGCGGCCAAGCGGCGCGAGGGCCGGCATTGCGTGGTCGACCTGGAGATCAAGGGCACCTGCCAGCGCGGCTGGGTGACCACGCCCGGCACCGCCACGGTCATCCTGCCGTCGCGCGAGCACGGCGCCATGACCTTGCCGGACGCGCCGGAGCCGTTCGTCAAGCGCGGCGCGGAGATGATGACCGAAGCCACCGCACGGGCGCGCCGATAGCGTCGCGGCCGCCTTGCGCCCAGCGGCCGGCGCCCCGATAAAGGGCGGCCGACCGCGGGCGGCGAACAAAGGCGGGATGCCGGCATGGGTGTCCCCGACATTGGAGGGACTGCATGGCGGCGCCGGTGAAGATGGGCCTCAACATCGTCTGGGTGAAGCCCGAGCTGCAGGTCGAGTGCGCCGTGCTCGCCGAGAACCTCGGCTTCGACGCCGTATGGTCCGGTGAGCACATCTGCCTCGACAAGAGCCCGGGCTGGTGGCGCAACTACCCCTCCGTGGTGGCCAAGGGCGAGGCGGGCAGCCAGGACGACGTGAGCTTCGGCCCCGACTCCGACTTCCTCGATCCGCTCATCGCGCTGGCGGCCTTCGCAGCGGCCACCAAGACGATTCGCCTTGGCGTCGGCATCTACATGCTGCCGCTTCGCGACGCCGTCCTGGCCGCGAAGATGGTGGCGTCCCTCGACGTGATTTCCGGCGGCCGCCTTGACCTGGCGGTGGGCCTGGGCTGGAGCGAGGCCGAATACGCCTACACCGGCAACGACTGGTCCAAGCGGGGCCGCAAGATGGACGAGACGATCCGCGCCATGCGCGTGCTGTTCGAACAGGAGACGCCGGAGTTCCACGGCGAATTCTACAACTTCGGGCCGTGCGGCTTCTGGCCGAAGCCGATCCAGAAGCCGCTGCCCATCCACATCGGCGGCGGCAGCCCGCCGGCGGAGCGCCGCGCGGGTCTCCTGGGGAACGGCTGGCACGGTCCGGCGTCCAGCATCCCGGCGATCAAGGCGCACCTGGCGGCGGCCGGCCGGGCGAACGAGCCGTTCGAGTTCGGCACCATCACCCTGGGCTCTGTCGATCGGGCGCACCTCGAGGCCATGGCGGCCGAAGGCGTGCACCGTGCGGTCGTCACCCCCTGGGACGGCGCCAAGGTGGGCCAGGTGGGCCGCGAGGGCTTCAAGGAACTGGAGCGCTACGCCAAGTCCGTCGGCCTCGGCTGAGCCGTCACTGTTCCGGCGGCGGCAGGGCGCTCTCGGGCGCGGGGGCGTCGGGGTTTTCGATGACGGGCAGGGCGCCCGGCGCCGCCTCTTCCTGCGCGGCCCCGCCCTCCTCGGGCGGCGGCGGGGGCGGCGGCAGGTCGTTCAGCGGGATGGCGGAGGTCACCGGGCCGGGGTCCGCCGCGACGTGGTCCGGACTTGGCGGTCCCGGCGGGGCCGCGAGCACGGGCGCGGGGACCTCCGGGGCCGCCTGGGTGAGCCCGCCGCCGAAATAGGCGCGGGCCAGCACCACCAGCACGACGCCGGCCAGCACCACCAGAGACGCGATCAGGGCGAAGTACGAGCGCCGGGGCCGCGGCGTATCCATCAGACCTGGTCCTCTCGCCCCTCCCGCGCGCCGCCCCGCGAACCCTAGAGCGTGATCGCCGGAAGTGAAAACCCCGTTCCGGCGGCCGGCGCGCCCGGTCCGGACGGCGGGGCGCGGCTACCAGGCCAGCGGCAGGTAGTCGACGCCGAACACCCCGATGGCGTGGGTGACCGGCGTCTCGCCGGGCTTGACCTTGAACGGCGGCACCCGGCTCAGCCATTCCTCCACCGCGACCCGCATCTCGCGGCGGGCCAGGTGCGAGCCGATGCAGCGATGCGGACCGGCGGCGAAGCTGATGTGGTTGACCTTCTCGCGGGCGAAGTCGACCACGTCGGGATCGGGGAATTCGCCGGCGTCGCGGCCGGCCAGCATGGTGGCCAGGGTCACCCGGTCGCCCTTCTTCATCCGCACGCCGTGGAAGTCCGCGTCGCGGGTCACCAGCCGCGAGCTGACCACGATCGGATAGGCGCGCATGAGCTCCTCGATGGCGTCGGGGATCAGTTCGGGCTTGTCGCGCAGCTGCTGCTGGTGCTCCGGGTGCTCGGCCAGGTGCTTGAAGATGAAGCCCAGCGTCGCGGTCACCGTGTCCAGGCCGGCCACGAACAACAGGAAGCAGACCCCGAGCGCCTCCTGGTCGGTGACCTCGCGGCCGTCCACGCCCTGGGCCAGGATATAGCTGACCAGGTCGTCGGTCGGCGTCTTCCGGCGCTCCGCGATCACGCCGAGCAGGTAGTCGTTGATCGCCCTGGCGCTGGCGATCCGGGTCTCCATGTCGTCGCTGTGCAGGATGCCGTTTTCCCACTCGAGGAACCGGGCGGTCTGGTCCAGCGGCAGCCCCATCAGGCTGAGGAAGATGGCGACCGGGAAGACCTCGCTGAAATCGCCGACGAACTCCGCCTCGCCCTTGGCGAGCACGCCGTCGACAAGCTTGGCCGCGGTGGCCTTGATGTCCGCTTCGACGGCCTTCATCCGCTTCGGGGAAAAGACCGGGTTCATCAGCACGCGCCATTTGTCGTGCTCGGGCGGATCGACCTCCAGCGGGAGCAGGTCCCAGGTCTCGCCAAGCAAGGCCGAAAAGTTCGCGCCGCCCTTGCTCGAGAACAGTTCCGTGTTCTGGAAGACCTCGCGGATCAGCTCGTGGGTGGTGACGACCCAGTTGTCCTGGGCCCCGTGCCGGACGTTCAGCGCGTAGAAGATCTCCGGCCCGCCGCGCACGCTGTCGGCCGCCGCCTGCACGGCGTCGACGGCGGCGCCCGGAAGGTTCTGGAACTGGAAGTCCCGCACCAGCTCGGGCGGAACGTGCGCCGGCGCCTGGGCCGCCACCTTCGCGATCTGATTCATCCTGGTCCTCCGTGGGGCTGCGTCCGCCCCGGCGTCGTCTGCGCCGTTGGCCCGATAGTAGCCCGCGGCCCCGTCGCGCCATAGCCATTCCGGTCCGCCTGGGTATGATATGCGCCACGGAATGACGAAGGGGCGCGCCCACAAGCGCTCACGGCGGCGAGGAGGAACGATGCTCTCTCCCGAACAGAACGATCTGCTGACCCTGGTCGAGGGCGACGCGCCCATGGGCCAGATGATGCGGCGCAACTACTGGATTCCATGTCTCCGCGCCGGGCTGCTGGAGGCGGGCGGCGATCCGGTCCGGGTGCGGCTGTTCGGGGAGAATTTCGTCGCCTTCCGGGACGCCAAGGGCGCGGTGGGGTTCCTCGACGAGCACTGTCCGCATCGGCGCGCCTCGCTGACCCTGGCCCGCAATGAAGGTGACGGGCTTCGCTGCATCTTCCACGGATGGAAGATGACCGCCGAGGGCAAGGTCGTGGAGATGCCCAACGAGCACAAGGAGCCGGAGAAGCTCTGCGCCCGCGTGCCGGTGCGCCATTTCCCGGTCCGCGAGGCGGGCGGCATGCTCTGGGTGTGGCTGGGCGCGGGCGAGGCGCCCAAGTTCCCGGACCTGCCGTACATGCAGGTTCCGGCCAGCCACTGCTTCGTCGCCAGCACCAAGATCCCGGTGAACTTCGTGCAGGGGCTCGAGGCGACGCTGGATTCCTCGCACATCGGCTTCCTGCACCGCGACTGGTTCGGCGAACTGGGCGACGCCTACAAGGGCGCCAGCGAGAACCTGGCGCCGCGCTTCGAATTCCAGCCCACCAAATACGGCTATCGCGGCGCGGCGCTGCGGCCCTTGGCGGACGGCGCCACCCTCGTGCGGCTGAACGAGTTCGTGATGCCGTTCCACGCCTCGATGCCCACGGGCCAGCCGAACAAGGCCGCCTACCAGATCCTCGTTCCGATCGACAACGAGACCACCTGGTGGGTCTTCGTGGGCTGGAGCTACGACGAGCCCTACGACGGCGAGAACTCGATCCTCGCCAAGCCGGGCTCGGACATCGACAACTGGGCGCCGCCGCTGGGGAATGCGGAGAATCGCTGGGGCCAGGACCGCCAGGCCATGCGCGACGGCCGTTCCTACGCCGGCTTCAAGGGGGAGGGCGGGCTCTTCACCGAGGACACCGCCATCGAGATGAGCATGGGGCCGCGGACCGACCGGTCCAAGGAGTTCCTCTGTTCCGGCGACATGGCCATCGTGCGCATGCGCTGGACCCTGCTGCAGGCGGTCGAGGACTTCATGGCGGGCAAGCCCCCGCTCGGAACCGATCCCTCGATCGCCTATTCGAGCCTCTACGCCATCTCCGAGGTCATCCCCGGCCAGACGAGCTGGAAGGAACGCTTCGCCGCGGCGTGACCGACGACGGGCGCCCAGGCGGCCAAGAGCAGACAATCACGACAGCAAGCCGCCGGCGCGCCTCGCCAAGCGGACCGGGAGGAATGATGACGACGACCGCCACCGAGCCTTCCGGGCTCGCCGTCGAGGGTTCGGCGCCGGAAGCGGCGGCCTTCACCCGCGGCTATCGTCGCTACGCCCTCTCGATCCTGCTGCTGATCTATATCTTCAACTTCCTGGACCGGCAGATCGTCTCGATCCTGGCCGAGCCGATCCGCAACGACCTGCACCTGGCCGACTGGCAGCTGGGGGTGATGACCGGCCTGGCCTTCGCGCTGTTCTACACCGTGCTGGGCTTTCCCGTGGCGCGGCTGGCCGAGCGCGGCGACCGCCCCTTCATCATCGCCGGCGCGGTCGCCCTGTGGAGCGCCTTCACCGCCGTCTGCGGCCTCGCCCAGAACTTCTCCCAGCTGATCCTGGCCCGCATCGGCGTGGGTGTCGGCGAGGCCGGCTGCACACCCCCGGCGGTCTCGCTGATCGCCGACTATACGCCGAAGGCGGAGCGCGCCTCGGCGATGGCCTTCTACACCATAGGCTCGCCGGTCGGCAGCCTGCTGGGCATGGTGATCGGCGGGCTGGTCGCCGACCTGTGGGGCTGGCGCGCCGCCTTCTTCATCGTAGGCCTGCCGGGCCTCCTGCTGGCCGTCGCAGCCGCCACGCTGTTGCGGGAGCCCCGTCGTCGCCTGAAGGCCCACCTCGCCGCGCAGCAGGAGCAGGCGCCGCCGCTGCTGGAAGCGCTGCGCGAGATCCGCGGCAAGCGGGCGCTGTGGCGGCTGATCTTCGGCGGCGCCGTGAAGTCGTTCGTGACCTATGGGATGACCGCCTTCCTGGGCTCGTTCTTCTTCCGCAACCACGCCGAGGAGATCGCGGTCCTCGCCCAGCGCGTGGGGCTGGAGGCGACCGGCTTCGTGGGCGTGGCGCTGGGGGTGACCACCGGGGTCTCCGGCGCGATCGGCGCCATCCTCGGCGGCAAGCTGGTGGACCATTTCGCCAAGCGCGACATCCGCGCCTACGCCCGCATCCCGGCGATTGGGATGCTGATGGCCGTGCCCTTCTACACCGCGGCCTTGCTGTCGGATTCCGTGCTGATCGGGTTCGCGCTGCTGATGATCCCCGGACTGTTGAGCAGCCTGTGGACCGGGCCGGTCTATGCGGCGATCCAGGGCCTGGTGCGGCCACGGGTCCGGGCGACGGCGACGGCCAGTCTCCTCTTCACCACCAACCTCATCGGCCTCGGCCTGGGACCGCTGGGTATCGGGATCGTCAGCGACCTCATTTCCAACGTGATGCGCCTTGGCCCGGCCGCGGGCGTCAAATGGTCAATCCTGCTGTTCACCGTGTTGGGGATTCCGGCCGCCCTCATCTACTGGAGCGCGGCGAAGACCCTGCGCGAGGAAATGATCAACTAGCCGGCCGCCTGGGCCGGCGCGTCTTGCGGCAGCGGCCGGAAGCGGCGCTCCCACGCCTGGGCCAGGTCGAGGCGGGGGCGGCGGGCGGAAATGAACCGGTAGAAGGAGAGCTGGCGGCCGATCCCCAGGCTGCGGATCTCCACCTCCTCGAACAGGGCGTGGGCCAGGGCCTCGACCTCGCGGGCGTCGTTGACGTGCTCGTGGCGCATCAGCTGGCCGTAGTCGAGGCCGTAGCGCAGGCGGAACTCCAGGCCCGTGGTCAGCATCCAGCCCAGCGCCCAGACCAGCCCGCCCTCGCTCGGGATCGCGGCGCGGAGCACGCCGCCCTCCTCCAGGAGGCGCGCCGACCGGGCGAGCACGAAGGGCAGGTCGCAGATGTGCTCCAGGGCCGCGACGCTGGTGATTCGCGCGTAGCGCCGGGTTTCCGGCACGTCGCCGATGTCGGCGAACACCTCGCGGATGCGGCCGCGGTCGGCGGAGTGCTCGAAGAGGGCGCTGAAGGGCTCGACGATGTCGTAGACCTTCGTGTGCGGCTCGAACGGCAGCTGGTTGAGGGTGCCGGCGCCCAGCTCCAGGGTCGCGCCCGCGACGCCGCCCAGGGCGTCGGCGGCCACCTGCCGGTGCAGCCAGCGCTCCAGCCGCTGGGAGAGGGAGGCTGCGACCGTCACGCCGCTGCGGTTCTGCAGGTATTGCTTCTCGTAGATCCGCTGCAGCGCCGGCGGCAGCGACGGGCGCTGCTTGGGGAAGCCGGCCAGCGTCGCTTGAAGGTCTTGATCCTGGCGGGGCGGCATTGCGAGGATTCGGGCGGGTCCCTGGCCGGCGGAGCGGGCCACCATAGGCCCTGGCGGGGCGGACGCGAACCTTTTGAGGCTTTGCAGCGGCCGGAGGGCCGACTACCAACGGCGCCGTCGGGGCGCCGCGGCGCCGGGGAGGGTTCGCTTGGAGGATCGCACGGTCAGGTCCTGGTTCGAGCCCAGCGCCGCCAACGCCTACCGGATCGTGCTGATCGGCGGCTTCGTGCTGATGCTGGCGGCCAATCTGCCGGGGCACCTGTCGCTGGATTCGGTGGTCGCGCTGCACGAGGGCCGCACCGGCGTTCGGGAGACCTGGGCGCCGGCGGTGGTGTCGTGGATCCTGGGGCGGTTTGACGAGCTGCTCAGCGGGACCGGGCTCTACGTCGCCGCCAGCGGGGCGCTGCTCTACGGAAGCCTGATCGCCATGGGGGGGCTGCGGCCGCGGATCGGCTGGGCGGCGCCGGCGCTGACGCTGGCGGCGGTGCTGACGCCGGGGCTGTTGGTCTACCAGGCCATCGTCTGGAAGGACGTGCTGTTCGCCAACCTGGCGGTGGCGGGGTTCGTGCTCCTGGCGCATGCGGCGCGGCGGTGGCCGACGGCCGGGCGGATCGCGCCGCTGGCCGCGGCGGGACTGTGCTTCGCCCTGGCGGCTCTGGTGCGGCAGAACGGGGCGGTGACGGTGCTGGCGGCGGCCCTGGTGCTGGCGTGGATCGCCCGGGGCGGGGGCTGGCGCGCGAGCCTCGGCTGGGGACTGGGCGGGCTCGCAGCGGTGATCGTGTTAGCGGTGGGGATCAACGCCGCCGTGCAGCCCGGGGCCATCGCGCCGAAACTGCGGCCCAACGCCGGCCTGCTGGTGCTGCAGCACTACGACATCGTGGGCGCCGCGGCGCACGATCCGGCCCTGACCTTCGACCTGCTGGCCAAGACCAACCCGGCCGCCGCAGCCCTGCTGCGCGCCAAGGCGGCCACGACCTATTCGGCCGAGCGGGTGGACACCCTGGATGTGGACCCGGCGTTCCGGCGGGCGCTGTGGCGCAACCCCGACCCGGTGATGGGGGCGCAGTGGCGCGAGGTCATCCTGCGGCACACCGGCGACTACCTCGCCCACCGCTGGGCGGTGTTCGTCCAGGTGTTCGCGACACCGAAGCTGGACCGCTGCCTGCCGGTCCATGTGGGCGTGACCGGGCCGCCGGCGCTGCTGGAGGACCTGGACATCCCCGCGGGCGTCGAGCCGCAGGACCAGGCGCTGGCGGACTACGCCGGGCGGTTCTTCGGAACGCCGCTCTATTCGCACCTGAGCTATGCGGCGGTGGCGGCGCTGGTGGCGGCGGCCCTGCTGTGGCGGCGCGAGCCGGCGGACGTGGCGATGGCGGCGATGCTGGTCTCGGCGCTGGGATTCGCCGCCAGCTTCTTCGTGATCTCGGTGGCCTGCGACTACCGATACCTCTACTTCCTCGACGTGGCGGCGATGGCGGGGCTCATCTACCTGGCGATGGACCCGGCTGTCTGGCGGCCGCGCGCGGCGGCCTGAGACCCTCCACAGGGGTCGCCTACGACGGGCGCTGGCCGCCGTCGGGACGCAGGCTTTCGAACTGGTCGGACACGATCGCGTAGCATTCACAGGCATGTCGCAGCAGGGCCTTGCGATCGACGATCCTGAGGTTGCCGCGCGAGTAGTCGATCACCCCGGCCTTCTTCAGCGCGCCGGCCATGTTGCTCACCGTACTGCGCTGCACGCCGGTCATAACCGCCATATAGTCCTGGGTCAGCGGGAAGCTGTCCGTCCCCACCCGGTCCTGCGTCATCAGCAGCCATCGGGCGAGGCGTCCGTGAACGCCGTGCGCCGCGTTGCACGCCACCCCTTGCTCGGCCTGCATGGCCGTGGCGCGGGCATGCAGCAAGGTCAGCGCCAACAGGTCGCCGCTCTCCGCCAGCCGTCCCCGAAACGCCGACGCCGCCATCTGCATGGCGCTGCCGCCGATCTGCGCGAAAACCCTCGAGCGGGACGGCTGATCGGTGATGGCGTCGATCAGCGACACGACGCTTTCGCGGCCGACGGTCGCGGTTTCTACGGTCTTGCCGTCGCTCAAGACAATGACCACGGAAATGCAGGCGCTGCCGGGGAAGTAGATGGTGTCCACGAGATCGCCGGTCTCGAACAGGACCTGGGCTGCGCCGATCGCCACTTCGGACATGTTCGCCGTCAGCGCCGCACGATCGTTCGGCTTCAAAGCGGACAAGAAAAAGTTAAGTAGCTGCACCTGGGCTCCCGATGGGTCAGACCCATCCGTCGCACTATTTTTGGGGACTATGAATTTAATTCGGAAGTTCTTTGC
>Ga0070668_100001857_pt1 | contig 15420 bp, 13 predicted proteins | sample KBSS43metaG_FD_64661 | JGI IMG/M metagenome (GOLD analysis project Ga0070668, IMG submission 64661) | Switchgrass rhizosphere microbial communities from Kellogg Biological Station, Michigan, USA - KBS S4-3 metaG | ecosystem: Host-associated > Plants > Roots > Rhizosphere > Soil ... | reverse complement strand
TCGCAGATCCGGGCGAACCCGGCGGGCACCTGGTCCATCAGCGCCGGGTCCGACGGGAACGCCTGGGTCAGCGCGTCGACCAGGTCGCGGTGACGCTCGATCCGCAGGCCGAGGATCGCGCCGAGCATCTCCGAGGAGACCACGCCGGCGAAGTCGTCCATGACGTCGAAGACCCCGAGCCCGGCGCAGCGGTCCAGGGTCCGGTCCACGAGCCCGGTGAGCGTGTCCCGCCACCCCTCGATGCGGCGGGTGGTGAACGCGCTCATCGCCAGCCGGCGCAGGCGCGTGTGCGCGGGCGGGTCCACCACGGTGACGGCGCGTTCGAGGACGCTCCCGGCCCCGCTGACCAGGCCGGCCTCGCGGAACTCGTGGTTGCCCCAGGTCCCGCCCTCCGAGCTGAAGCGGGGGTCGGCCAGCAGGGCGCGCACGTCGTCGTAGCGCGTGACCAGCCACACGCGCACGTCGCCGACCGGGAACCGGAACTCGTGGACCGGGTCGTGCTCGCGCAGCCAGGCGAGGGTCGGGTACGGGTCCTGGTAGTACCCGGCGGTGAACAGCCCGGCCGGGGGTGCTTCGGCGGGGGTCCTCATTTCAGCTCCTTTCCGTCCGGACCACCTCGGCGACGACCGCGCAGCGCACGATGTCGGGCTCGGCCACTTCGAGCCGGGCGATGTCCGGCTGGCCCGCGGCGTTGCGCGGATCGGCCATGTAGGCGTCGAAAGCGTCGACGTCGGTCCACTGTGGATAGTTGACGAACGTGGTGTGGTCGGGGCTGATCGCGGCGTCCGCGGAGATGAACCCCGGGAACCCGCGCTTCCAGTCCCCGCTGCGCTCCAGCAGCTCCGTCAGCGCGAGGGCGTTCCGGCGGCCGCCGACGTGCCGGACGGCCAGCACGGCCACCCCGGGCACGTCGCCGGCGTCCGGCCCCTCGAGCCGGGCCACGAGCTCGCCGCCGTAGCACCGCGGCGCGCGGACGCCCGCGCGGCCGGCCACGCCGCGCAGCCGCTGGGCGAAGTGCCCGTCGCGGAACGCCGTGTGGTCGGCGGCCGTGCGCCACCCGTGCCGGAGCACCACGGTCCGCCCGTCGACACCGAGGTGCAGGCGCGCCGACCGGAACCCGGCCGCGTCGCCCAGGCGTGGGAGCTCCTCGTCGAGCCGCGCCACGAGGTCCTGTGCGGCCGCCGCGTCCGCCGCCGACAGCACCCAGAACCCGGCGAAACCCTCGTCGTCGGTCATCGCGGCCACCTCACCGGAACAGGTGCGCGTGCTCGGCGGCCCACGTGCGGAACGTGCGGGCGGGCCTGCCGAGCACCTCGGCGACGGTGTCCGTGCGGGTCTCGGGTTCCGCGACCAGGGTGGCGAAGTAGTCGAGCGCGCCGTCGGCGTAGGCGGGCGGCCAGCCGGACTCGACCATCGCGCGCCGCGCGGCGTCGTGGGCGACGTCGGCCCAGGCGAGTTCGCGCCCGGTCGCCTCCCCGATGATCCGCAGCTGCTCGGCCTGGGACAGCTGCTCGGGACCGGTCACGACGTACCGGCGGTTCTCGTGGCCGGTCTCGGTGAGCGCGCGGACCCCGACGGCGGCCAGGTCGCCTTCGTGGATCGGCGTGCGGACGGCGGCGCCGTAGGGAAACCGGACGACGTCGCCGCCGGCGAGCTGGCGGGCCCAGCCGAGCGCGTTGGCGGCGAACCCGGTGGTCTGCAGGAAGGTCCACGTCAGCCCCGCCTTCTCGATCTGCTGCTCGAGGTAGGCGTGGCAGTTGTTGTCCACCGGCTCCAGTCCGATGTGGACACCGATCGAGGAGACGAAGGCGACCCGGCCGGTGTACCGGCCGATGACCTCCAGCACGCCCGGCACGGTGGTCACGTCGAGGGTGAAGAACGGCCACATGAGGTACACGCCGGTGACGCCTTCGAGGGCGGGGGCCAGGCTCTCCGGTTCCGCCAGGTCACCGGGGAAGACCTCGGTGCCTGCCGGGATCCGGTCCGCCGCCGGGTCGCCGGGCTTCACCAGCGCGCGAGCCGAGACCCCGGCTTCGAGGAGCTGGGCCAGCGCGTGCGGGCCGACGTTGCCGGTGGGCCCGACGACCAGGACGGTCTGCGGTTTCTCGGACACGGCTTTTCCTTTCCCTGAGGGGTTTCCTTGCTCGGCGGGCGTCACCGCGGCGCCCCTCGCGAACGCAGCACCGCGAGCCACCGCGCCAGGACGCGCCGGGTCTGCGCCGGCTGGATCACCTCGTCGGCCACCGGCCGCGGCCCCTCGTCCCGCCACGCCAGGCAGACGTCGGCGCCGAGCGGGCGGGAGTCCAGCGTCAGGCCGCCCGCGGCGGCCACGGGACGCAGCAGCAGCGAGATCCGGGGCACGGTCGCGGAGCAGTAGGCCGCCAGCAGGTCCGGGTGCGGCCGGACGGGCGGCACGTCCGCCACGGTGACGAGGGGAATGCCGAAGGTGTCGCAAAAACCGACGAACCGCGCCGCGTCCCCGGCACCCGCCGCGCGGTCGCACGCGGCCACCAGGCCGACGGCGTGCCCGCCGATCCGGGCCAGCGCGCACCGGGTGCCCGGCCCGGTGCGCACGTTGACGCAGTCGCCGTCGTCCGCGATCTCCTCGACGAGGTCGCCCACGTCGAGGCCGGCCCGGTCCCGCACGACGCGGACTTCGCGCTCGGGTGGGTCTTCGGACGGCTCGTCGCGGGGCGGTTCGCGCCGGTTCGGCGGCAGCAGGGCCAGCAGCCGCCGGACCTCCTCCAGGCAGGTCGGCTCGTCGTCGTACAGGAACTGCGCCGTGGCCGGCGCCGCCGAGTCACGGACGGCGAAGACGAAGTCGGCCAGTGCCGCGGTGTAGGACGTGCCGCCGGGGCAGGGCCCGAGCAGGACCGTGACCTGCGGGACGGTGCCCGCCATCGCGGCCGCCCGGCGGAGGATGCCGCCGTAGCCGTCCGGCGCGGCGACCTCCTCCCGCACCCCGGCGCAGTCGTTGAGCGCCACGACCGGGGTGCCCTCGGCGAGCGCGGTGTCCATCAGCCGGTGGATCCGCCCGGCGGACGCCTCGCTCAGGACCCCGCCGTCGAACCTCAGGTCGTGCGCCCACAGGTGCACCGGGCGGCCCTCGACCTCGCCGCGCCCGGTGAGCACGCCGTCGTCGTGGTCGAGCTCGGTGAACGAGCGCGGGTCCAGTAGCAAGGCGATCCGCTCGCGGGCCGTGAGCAGGCACCGGTCGTGCCGGCGCGCCGCGGCGGCGCCGGGGTGTTCGAGCGTGTTCAGGCTCATCTGCTTCCTCCTCGAGACTCCGTGGACGCGCGCCGCCACCCCGCGACCGCGACGGCCGCACCCGCGGCCCCCACCGCGGCGACCACCGTCCACAGCGGACCGTCCAGGCCCGCCACCGCCACGCCCGCCAGGAGCACGGCCACCGCGCCGAACTGCACGCAGCTCTGGTAGACCGGCACCGCCCTGGCACGGGCGGCGGCCGGCAGCGCGGCCACCGCCTGCACGTTGAGCGCGCCGAAGGCGAACACGAACCCGATGCCGACCAGCACCAGCGTCGGCGCCAGCCGCGGGTAGCCCGCCGACGGCAGGGGCAGCAGCTGCCAGGCGTAGCCCGCGGCCGCCGCCACCGCACCGGCGGCGATCAGCCGCGCGGTGCCGAACGCCGCGACCAGCCGCGCGGTGACCGGCGACGTCAGCGCGACCGGCAGGCAGGCGGGCAGGCAGCCGGCGGCGACGGCGAGCGGGCTCCAGCCGCGCTCGTGCAGCGCATAGGTCGTCACCAGCAGGGTGGTGAGGTACGTGCCGTTGAGCGCCGCCGCACCGAACGCCGAGCGCGCGAACGGGCCGTTGCGCACCAGCCGTCGCGGGAACTCCGGGACCGGGGTCCGCGGCGCGTCCGGCGGCACCACCGCGGCGGCGAGCCCGGCGAGGACCAGCGCGACGGGCGCCGGGAACAGCAGCACCCACCGCACGCCCGCCCCGGCGAGCGCGCCGGACACCAGCAGGCCCACGGTGAAACCCGCCGCGCCGAACGCCGCGTAGAGCGCCACCGCCCGCCGCTGCCGCGCGCCCTCGGGGACGGCGGCGGTGAGCACGGCCAGCCCGCCGGGCGCGGTGAGCGCCGCGCCCGCGCCCTTGACCAGCCGGGCCGCCACCAGCACCGCGAAGTCACCGGTCACCCCGGCGACGACGGACGCGGCCGCGAAACACAGCAACGCCACCAGGTAGACCCGCCGCCTGCCGAACCGGGCCGCCAGCCAGGGTCCGGCGGGCAGCACCGCCCCGAAGCCGGCGGCGAACGCGGTCAGCAGCCACTGCGCCTGCCCCGGCCCGGCGCCGAACCGCTCGCCGAGTGCCGGGAGCACGGGCACGAGCACCGACACCTCGAGCGCGTCGAGCAGCATCGTGCCGGCGAGCACCAGCGCCAGCGGCCGCGGTGCCGCGCGGACCGGCCGTACCGTCTGCGCCACGATCCTCAGCCGCCCAGCAGCGTACCGCCGCTGGCGTCCACATAGGACCCGGTGATCCACCGGGCACCCGGGCCGGCCAGGAACTCGACGACGGCGGCGACGTCGTCGGTCTCCCCGACCCGGCCGAACGCCGAGAGGGACGCCATCTGCGCGACGGCTTCGGCGTTGCCGAAGACCGGCGAGCCGTTGTCGGTGATGCCCGGCCCGACGCTGTTCACCGTGATCCCGCGCGGGCCGAGGTGCTTGGCGAAGTGCAGGGTGAGCTGGTCGACGGCGCCCTTGGTCATCGCGTACGCCACCTCCTGCGGGTTCGCGAACCGGGTCAGGCCCGAAGAGATGTTCACGATCCGCCCGCCGTCGGGCAGGTTCCGCAGGGCGCGCTGGACGATGAAGAACGGCGCCTTGGCGTTGACGGCGTAGAGCCGGTCGAACTGCTCGGGCGTGATGTCCTCCGGCGCGACCCCGCCCATCACGCCGGCGTTGTTGACCAGGATGTCGAGGTCGGTGCTGCCGGTGCGCTCCTTGAGCCCGAGCTCGAGCGCGAAGAACAGGTCGTGGACCCCGCCGGGGGCGGCCAGGTCGGCGCCCACCGCGAACGCCCGCCCGCCGTCGCTTTCGATGCCCGCCACGACTTCCGTGGCGGCGTCCTCGTTCTCCGCGTAGTGCACGGCGACGAGCGCGCCGGCCCGGGCGAGCCGTTCGGCCGTCGCGCGGCCGATGCCGCGGCTCGATCCGGTCACCAGCGCGGTCTTTCCGCTCAGCTGAGCCATGTCCGTCCTCCTGGGTGCGGGGCCGGCGTCGGGGGGCGCGGCCGGCCGTGGGGTGTCGAGCGAGCTGATCGCCGAGGCGAGGTGCCGGCGCACCGGGCCGAGTTCCAGCAGCTCCCCGACCACTTCGCGGAGTGCCTCGACCTCCGGGCCGCCGAGCAGCAGGTTCGCCTGGGCCTCGATGCCGGCGAGCGCGCGCCGCCCGACCGCGTGCCGGACGTCGTGGTAGCCCTCCAGCAGCGCCTCGTCGGGCTCGCCGGTGAACTGGGCGGCCAGCCGCGGGGCGAGCTCCGCGGCGTCCTGCAGGCCGAGGTTGATCGCCTGGCCGCCGACCGGGAGCTGCGCGTGGGCGGCGTCGCCCGCCAGCAGGACCCGGCCCGCGCGGTAGCGGTCCGCCTGCCGCCTGGCGTCCCCGAAAGCGTTGACCCACCGGGCTTCGCCGTGGGAGACGTCCTCGCCGGTGACGCGGAGCCAGACCTGCGCGAACTCGGCGAAGCCGGGCTCTCCTGGCGAAGTGCGCGGGGCGCGGCCGTACTCGTGGACCATGAGCCGGGTCGTCCCGTCCGGACCGCGCGAGGCGATCGCGAGCCCGGCGGGCCGGCGTTCGAAGCGCCGGTCGGGCACGTCGATCCCGCGGACGTCGGCCCGCAGCAGCTCCCGGCCCGCGTCGTGGCCGGGGAACCCGATGCCGGCCAGCCGGCGGACCGTGCTGTCCTCGCCGTCGCAGCCCGCGACGTAGGCCGCCCGCCACCGCACCGGTTCGGCCGGTCCGGCCGGCCCGGTCGCCGTCACCTCGACGTGCGTGCCGTGCTGGGTCAGCGCGGTGACCCGGTGCCCGCGGTGCAGGACCGCACCGTGGGCCAGGGCCCGCCGGGCGAGCACGGCTTCGATCTCCGTCTGCGGCGCTTTCCACTGCCCGGCGTACGGGTGCTCGGCGTCGGCCTCGGTCAGGTCGAGCCCGAGCCCGCCGAAGTGGCCCGCCCCGCCGCGCGGCGGCGGCCCGAGCTCCTCGAGCAGCCCGCGTTCGGCGAACAGTTCCATCGTGCGGGCGTGCAGCGTCGACGCGCGGGACTCGGTGTGCGGCGCGGACCGCTGTTCCAGCACCGTCACCGCCACGCCGGCGGCACTGAGGTCGTGCGCCAGCAGCAGGCCGGCGGGACCGGCGCCGACGACGAGCACGTCCGCGGTGTCGGGGTGGGTCATGGCCGGTGCCGCGCTTCCGCGTGGTCCTTGGCGTGGCCGAGCGTGGCCCGGCTGTTGCCGCTCAACGCGTTCCGGACGAACTCGCGGGCTTCGGGGATCCCCGCGTCGTCGCCGAGCACCTTCGCGATGTTCGCGGTGTTGAGCACCACGGTGTGCTCCGACGACGCGGTCGTGCCGCCGTCGGGCTCCTCGGTGAAGTCCCAGCGGCCGGTGTGCACCGTCATCAACGCGGGCAGCGTGGTCTGCTTGTACACGATCCGGCGGTGCGGGAAGCACACCCGGACCGATTCGGTGGTGTGCACCGACCCGTCCTTCGTGCGGGTGTCCATCCGCAGCACCTGCAGCCCGGGGCTCGGCTCTTGGAGGTCGACCGCGGCGACGTGCGGCAGCCTCTCCTCCCACAGCCCGGCCTGGTCGACGAAGTCGTACGCGTCCTTGGCCGGGCCGTCGATCCGCACGGTGTCGGTGAACGAAAACGTCAGCTCCGGGTTCGTCACCAGCTCGACGTTGTGCTTGAGCGCGGCCAGTTCCGACCGGCTGTTGCGGTCGACCGCCTGGTCGATCCACTCCAGGCCGGCCGGGTCGTCGTCGACCGCGCGGTAGGCGTGCAGCAGCCGCACCTTCGCCGCGGACGCCGACACCGGTTCGATGATCCAGGTTCCGCTCATCTCGGCGACCGGCGGTGCGGAAACCTCCTGGCGGAAGGAGATCCGCCGGGCCGCCGGGTCGAGCTCGCGCCGCGAAGTCCAGTTCTTGGGCTCGCCGTTGGCGGTCGCCCAGATCCGGATCCGCTCGGTGCCCGCGCCCTGCTCCACGTGGTCGACGAAGACCGTCGGCGGGAAGATCCGCGGCCAGTTCACCACTTCCGCGACGAGCCGGTAGACCTCCTCCGCCGGCGCCTCGACCCGGATGTCGTGCTCCACTTCGCGCATGGTCATGCTCCAGTCCCTCCGCCGGTTCAGAAGTTGCCGAGCCCGCCGCAGACGTTGAGGGCCTGCGAGGTGATCGAGGCCGCGGTGTCGGTCACCAGGTAGCCGACGAGGCCGGCGACCTCGTCCGGGGTCGAGTAGCGGCCGAGCGGGATCTTGGCCTGGAACTTCTTCAGCACCTCGGCTTCGGACGTCCCGTACGCGGCCGCGTAGCCCTGCCGCACCCGCTCGGCCATCGGCGTCTCGACGTAGCCGGGGCACACCGCGTTGACCGTGATGCCGGTCGGGGCCAGCTCGTTGCCCAGCGCCTTGGTGAACCCGACGACACCGTGCTTCGACGCCGAGTACGGCGCGCCCAGCACGACACCTTGCTTGCCCGCGGTGGAGGCGATGTTGACGATCCGCCCGTGGCCCGCGGCCGCCATGCCGCCGGTGGTGAGGACCTCCCGCGACATCCGGAACACACTGTTCAGGTTGGTCTCGATGACGTCGAGCCAGAGTTCGTCGGCCAGCTCGGCCGTCACGCCACCACCCGAGCGGCCGGCGTTGTTGACGAGCACGCCGACCGGCCCGAACCGGTCGACCGCGGCGCGCACGAACGCGGCGACGTCCTCGCCGGAGCGCACGTCGCACGCGGCCCCGTCGACCTCGTGCCCGGCGTCCCGCAGTTCCTTCACGGTGGTGGCGACGTTCTCGGCGGTGCGGGCGCCGAGGAACACGCGCATGCCCTGGCGGGCCAGCAGCTTGCTCACCGCGAGCCCGATTCCGCTCGTGGCGCCGGTGACGACCGCGGTGCGGCCTTCCTGGTCGGTCATTTCTGCTCCCGTCGTCGTGGGTGGTCCGGGTCAGGCGGCCGGCGCCAGGTGCTCGTTCACCAGCTCGACCAGCGCTCGCGGCGTCGTGGCCTCGGCCAGCGCGGACTCGTCGAGGGTGACGCCGTACTCGCGCTCGATCCGGCCGCTGGTCTCCAGCAGCGCCAGCGAGTCGTAGCCCAGGTCGGCGAACTCCACGCCGGCCGGATCGCCGGGGGGTTCCTCGGTGTCACCCGAGCCCTCGCGCAGGATCCGCATCAGGTCGTCGAGCGTGAATTCCTTGTCGGACATACCTTCCTCTCAATGTGCTCCACTGTGGACAGCGTGGACGTCGTGGGCGGCGCGGACGAGCAGTGCCGAGTTGAACCCGTTGCCGCGGGCGAGGACCAGTGCCGCCCGCAGCGGGCGCGGGCGCGCCGCGGTGACCAGGTCGAGGTCGTGCTCCGCGGCCGGGCGGACCCCGGTGGTCGGCGGGACGACGCCGTGCCGCAGCGCCAGCAGCGCCGTGGCGAGGTCGAGCGCGGCCGCCCCGGAGCAGAGCCGCCCGGTCATCGTCTTCGGCGCCGTCACCGGCACCCCGTGCGGCCCGAACACCGCGCCGATCGCCGCCGACTCCGCCCGGTCGAGCTCCGGGACGGCGGCCGCGTCGGCGAACACGACGTCGACGTCGCCCGCGTCGGCACCGGCGTCGGCCAGGGCGAGCTCGATCGCCCGCCGCAGCCCGGGTTCGCCGCCGGTGCCCGGCGGCGGGTCGAAGGTCGCCGCGTAGCCGGCGATCTCCCCGTAGACCTCGGCGCCGCGAGCCTCGGCGGCCTCGAGCGGCTCCATGATCAGCAGCGCCCCGCCTTCGCCGGGCACGTGCCCGGTCGCCTCGGCGTCGAAGGGCAGGTACGCCCGCCGCGGGTCGTCGCACGTGCTCAGCGTTCCGGCGGCCAGCTGAGCCGCCCAGCCCCACGGGCAGATCGACGCGTCCATGCCGCCGGAGACCACCAGGCCGGTGCCCTTGCGGATCTGGCGGCGGGCCTGAGCCACCGCGTCGAGGCCGCCGGCCTGGTCGCTCACGACCACCCCGCTGGGTCCGCGCATCCCGTGCCGGATGGAGATCTGCCCGCTGTTGACCGCGTAGAACCACGCGAACGACTGGTAGGCGCTGACGTACTTGCCGCCGCGGGACCACAGGTTGCGCAGCTCGTTCTGCCCGAACTCGAACCCGCCGGACGAGCTCGCGGTGACCACGCCCATGTCGAAGGCCGGCAGCTCGTCCGGGCGCACCCCGGCGTCGGCCAGTGCCTCGTCGGCGGCCACCAGCGCGAGCTGGGTCATCAGGTCGGTCTGCGGCAGCAGCCGTCCCGGCAGGTGCTCGGCCGGGTCGAACCCGGTGACCTGCCCGGCCAGCCGCGCCGGGTACGGGGTGGGGTCGAAGCGGGTGATCCGGCCGATCGCGGGCATGCCGTCGCTGGTGGCGGCCCAGTGCCGGGCCGCGTCCAGCCCGGTCGGCGCGGTGACGCCGATCCCGGTCACCACGACCGGCCCGGGGTTCCCGCGGTCCGGTGCGGCCTCCGCCGGCCGCGGGGCGATCGCCGTCATGCCGCCTCCCGGGGCCGGGTCAGCACGACCGCGCTCTGGAACCCGCCGAACCCGCTGCCGACCGACAGCACGGTGTCGGTCCGGTGCTCGCGCGCGGTCACCGGGACGTAGTCCAGGTCGCACTCGGGGTCGGCGGTGTGCAGGTTCGCCGTCGGCGGCACGACGTTCTCGCGCATCGCCAGTACCGAAGCGGCGACCTCGATCGAGCCGATCGCGCCGAGTGAATGGCCGACCATCGACTTCACGGAGCTGATCGGCACCCGGTAGGCGTGGTCGCCCAGGCTCAGCTTGAACGCGGCCGTCTCGTGCCGGTCGTTCTGCCGGGTACCGGAACCGTGCGCGTTGACGTAGTCGACCGCCTCGGGCGCCAGCCGGGCTTCGCCGAGCGCGACCCGGATCGCCTCGGCCATTTCCCGGCCGTCCGGACGCAGGCCGGTCATGTGGTAGGCGTTGCACCGCGAAGCGAATCCCGCGACCTCGGCGTAGACCTGCGCACCGCGGCGGCGCGCGCTTTCGAGCTCCTCCAGCACGAACATCGCCGAGCCCTCGCCCAGCACGAACCCGTTGCGCGTGCCGTCGAACGGCCGCGAAGCGTGCTCCGCGTCGTCGTTGCGCGGGGTGGTCGCCTTGATCGCGTCGAAGCAGGCGACCGTGATCGGGCTGATCGGCGCGTCGGTGGCGCCGGCCAGCATGACGTCGGCGCTGCCTTCGCGGATCAGCTCGGTCGCGTGGCCGACCGCGTCGAGCCCGGAGGTGCATCCGGTGGACACCACGGAGACCGGGCCGCCCGCCCCGACCGTCCAGGCCACTTCCGCGGCGAAGGAGCTGGGGACGAAGTAGTTGTACAGGTGCGGCACGGCGTACTCGTGGTCGACGAGCTCCAGCCGCCCGCCGTCGGAGACGGTCCGGTACTCCTGGTCCAGCCCGGTCGTCGCGCCGACGGCGCTGCCGACCGTGACCCCCACCCGGTGCGGGGGCAGGCCGGCGAACTCCAGCCCGCTGTCGGCCGCCGCCTCGCGCGCGGTGACCACCGCGAGCTGCGCGGCGCGGTCCATCCGCCGGATCTCCTGCGGGCCCAGGCCGGACAGCTCCGGGTCGAAGTCGATCTCCGCGGCCACCTGGGACCGGAACGGCGACGGGTCGAAGAAGCTGATCCGGCGCGTCGCGGTGCGGCCTTCGGACAGCAGGCTCCAGAAGTCCTTGACCCCGGTGCCGCCGGGCGCGGTGACGCCGACGCCGGTCACGACCACTCGCCGGGCCGTCACCGGGCACTCCAGCGGTAGAAGCACTCGGCCATGGCGTCTTGGGGCGAGCGCCAGGTCTCCGGGTCGTAGGCGGCGATGTGCGGCTTGAGGTCTTCGCTGATCCGGACGAATCGCGGATCGGTCTTGGCCGTCTCGATCCGTTCGCCGCCGTCTTCGGCGTCGAAGTCCTGCAGGTGGAAGTAGAGCCCCCGGTAGCTGAACAGCTGGCGCCGCCGGGTGCCCATCCGGTGGGGCATGTCCCCGGCGTCGAACTCGCCGAACAGCTCGGCGACCGCCTCGTCCGCGTCCGGGCGCATGCGGGCCACGATCAGGGTGCTGTACATCGTGCGTCTCTCCTTCTCGGGTTCTCTAGCGGTGCGCCGGGCCGAACCAGCGCTCGAGCGCCATCGGCAGGTCGGCGTGCGTGCCAGGGGCCGCCCAGGCGACGTAGCCGTCCGGGCGGACGAGGACCGCGGTGGTGCCGTCCGGCACCGGCCCCGCGGCCGGGCGGGCGGTGACGACGTCGATCCGGTCGGCCCAGGCCGCCGCACGCTCCCGCAGCACGTCGTTGCCGGCGAAGTCGAGCAGCAGGCCGCGGCCCGGGTGCAGCAGCTCGGGCGTGGCCGACGTGCGGTCCCCGCGGTCGAGCTCCAGCGGCGGCAGCCGGCGCCCCAGCCACGGGTGGCTCCCGCCGCCGACGTCGTAGGCGATCTCCAGGCCGCTGACCATCGCCGCGAGGTGCCGGGCGACGTCCGGGTAGCCGGCCAGCTCGGCGAGCACGTCACGCAGGGGCTGCATCTCCCCGCCGTTGAGGAACAGCAGTCCCTGGGCCCGGGTGTTCATCAGCAGCCGCACGCCCACCGGGTGCCGCTCCCCGTGGTAGGTGTCCAGCAGGGCGGCCGGGGCGGTGCCCCGCACGACGGCGGCCAGCTTCCAGCCGAGGTTCACCGCGTCCTGGATGCCGGCGTTCATGCCCTGCCCGCCCGCGGGCAGGTGGATGTGGGCGGCGTCACCGGCCAGCAGCACGCGGCCCCGCCGGTATTCGGTGACCTGCCGGGTGGCGTCGCCGAACGCGCTCAGCCAGACCGGCTCGGCGTGCGAGATGTCGATGCCGGTGATGCGCTTCCACGCGTCGGCGACCTCGTGGAACGGCGGGGCCTCGGTCCGCCGCCGCGGCGGGGCGTCCCGCTCGCAGACGATGATCCGGGTGACCCCGCCGGGGAGCGGGCCGACCATCACCATGCCGCCCGGCAGGCTCTCCCCGATCATGCGGGGTTCCAGCTCGACACCCCGCAGGTCGGCCAGGAACATCTCCCGCGTCGCGGCCGTGCCGGGGAAGTCGAAGCCGACGGCCTTCCGGACGACACTGCGGCCGCCGTCGCAGCCCACGAGCCACCCGGCCCGCAGGACGTGCTCGCCCGCCGGGCCGCGCACGGTGACCGTGACGCCGCCGCCGTCGTCGCGGACGTCGACCAGCTCGTGCCCGCGCCGGATGTCGGCGCCGAGCTCGCCGGCCCAGGCCTCCAGCACCGCTTCGGTCGCCGACTGCGGGATGGTCTTCGCCGCCTGGTGCGCCCCGTCCAGCACCCCGAAGTCCACCGGGATGCCGCCGAAGTGCCCCTGGTTGCTGGTCTCGACCTCACCGAAGCGGCGAAGCAGGCCACGCTGGTCGAAAACCTCCATGGTCCGTGCGGTGAAACCGAGCCCGCGCGACTCGCCGGTGCGCGCGGGCAGCCGTTCGAGCACGATCACGCCGACCCCGGCCAAGCGCAGTTCGCCGGCCAGCATGAGGCCGGCGGGACCGGCCCCGGCGATGACGACTGGCGCGTCCATTTCTCCTCCTCAACCGAGCGCGGGAAAGCCGAATGTGCGCGAATGAGTACCGGCGTCATTCCTTGCGCCGGCCGCGTTATCGGGTTCATTCGAAGTATCCAGGCGCGTCCCCCGGAGCGTCAAGAACGCAACTGACAGGAGAACTACAAGAAAAAATCAAGTGATCAGGAAAGTTGATCAGGAAATGCCCGGCGCGCCGCCGCGACCCGGCCGAAAACGTAAAGGCCATCGCGGACGAGCCGCGATGGCCTTTGATCAAGAATGCGCTTTCAGTTTTTGGTGAAGCAGAATCCCACTCCGCGGACGGTACGGATCCACTGGTAGGAGCCCAGTTTGCGGCGCAGCACGCTGACGTGGGTGTCGATCGTCCGGCTGACCTTCGTGTCGGCGGTGTGGGTCATCGGATCGTCCCAGATCTCGGCCATCAGCCGGCGCCGGGAGAACACCACACCGGGCTCGCTGGCCAGGCGGTACAGCAGATCAAACTCCTTGCGCGTCATCTCGATCGAGGTGCCGCCGAGACGCACCCGCCGCGTGGTCGCGTCGATCCGCAGCGGGCCCCGCACCACCAGCGCCCCGGTCGGCCCGACCTGGCCGCGCACCCGCCGGGTCACCGCCTCGATGCGCGCCATCAGTTCCCAGAAACCACACGGTTTGTCCAGGCAGTCGTCCGCGCCGGCCCGGAGCCCGTGCACCCGGTCGGCTTCGGTGCCGCGTTCGGTGAACGCGATGATCGGCGCATCCCTGGCGTTCCTGATCCGGCGGCACACCTCGAACCCGTCGATATCCGCAATGCCGAGATTCAGCAGGATCAAATCGGCGTCCCAATGCTTTTCGAGTGCTTCGGCACCGGTCGAGACCCCGGTGGCCTCGTGCCCCGAGCGCCGGAGGCCGTCGACCAGGATGGCCGCACTCTTTTCGTCGTCCTCCACCACCAGCACCTGCATGACCAACCCCCCGCAGAAAGGTCGTGATCCACTCGACCCGGACGGCCTGCGCCGCCCCCAGTCCGCCGGTCGCACCACCCGATGCGCACCCGGCGCTCTCATGCACACACGCAACGCACAAGCAACGCTCGTTGTACCCGCTCAGAGTAACAGCCCGACATCCTCTGTCAAGTCACGGGGAATCCCGTCGAACCGACGCCTGAAACCGGACGGAACGACGGAATTCGCAGGAGGAGGGCAGCAATCATGGACGATTCGCATTTCGATCCCACACCCCCAGGTAAGCGTTCGGCCGAAGATTTCGCGCCGGGCGGGCCCGCGGCGTCGCAGGCGGACCTGGTGCGCGGCCCCATGCCCACGCACCCACGGTCGAAGGAGTCGGTTTTCACACCTGACCGACCCCGAATTCACCGATCACCACGAGGCTACCCAGCCCGGCGACCGGCCAAACCGCCGCCGATCAGGTGACGTCATCATCGCAGTCCACTGAGGACGGTCACACGGCGTCGTCGGCCGCGCCGGAAACACTGTCTACAGTGGACGAAAGTCGCGACACGCGAACCTGGTGTCGCGCGTCCGAGGTGCGTTGACAGCGGTCCGGCGATGCGCCCCAATGTGGCGTTGGTTGCGTTCGACGCACCGAACGCCACATTGGGTGCGTTGGACGCACCGAACGCCACATTGGGGCGCATCGCCCCGAGCGTCAACCAGCTTTCGAGACTAGATCAGCTCCATGGGGTCGAGCTGGATGCGGATCGGTTCCGTGGCCTTGCGCGCGTCGCGACGAGCTGCCGCCGCGTGGATCGAGGCCGCCAGGGCCTTGCCCTCCGGGCGGGACACGCGGACCAGCGCCCGCTCCCGCTCCGCGTTGCCCTCTTCGTCCACTTCGCCGATCGGGACCGGGCCCAGCACCTCGCCGGACGGGGGCAGCGGCAGGTCGGCCAGCAGGGCCGCCACCGCGTCCGGGCTGCCCTCCACACTGGCCATCCGCATCGCCGGGGGGAAGCCCAGCTCCTGGCGTCCGGCCAGCTCCTGGCCCGCGTGCCAGGCCGGGTCCCAGCGGACCAGTGCCTGGACCACCGCCAGCCCCGCCTCGGCTCCGACGATCACGCGGCCCCCGGCGGCCGCCGGGCGGACCAGGGCCGCCGCCGCCATCCAGCGGCGCAGGGCTTCCTCCCCCGCCCGCAGGTCCTGGCGGCCCAGCAGCGCCCAGCCGTCGAGCAGCAGCGCCGCCCCGTAGCCGCCTTCCGCGACCGGCTCCGCGCCCGGCGTGCACACGATCAGCGCCGGCTTTCCCGGCACCGACGACAGCACCTCGGTGGCCCCGGACGTCCGGACCGGGACGCCGGGGAACGCGCGGCCGAGCTCCTCCGCCGTCCGCTTCGCGCCGACGATCACCGCGCGCAGCCGCACCGAACCGCACGCCGTGCAGCGGAACGCCGTCTCCGGGACGCCGCACCAGCGGCACGCGGGCGGTTTCGGCTGCCCGTCGATCGAGCCGCCGGGCAGCGACAGCGGCCCGGCGCACCGGCGGCAGTGCGCGGGCGTCCGGCAGTTCCCGCAGGCCAGGCCCGGCACGTACCCGCGCCGCGGCACCTGCACCAGCGCCGGGAGACCCGCCGCGAACGCCTGCCGCGCGGC
>Ga0070668_100001852_pt1 | contig 15429 bp, 17 predicted proteins | sample KBSS43metaG_FD_64661 | JGI IMG/M metagenome (GOLD analysis project Ga0070668, IMG submission 64661) | Switchgrass rhizosphere microbial communities from Kellogg Biological Station, Michigan, USA - KBS S4-3 metaG | ecosystem: Host-associated > Plants > Roots > Rhizosphere > Soil ... | reverse complement strand
ATTCATGGTGTCTTCAAGAGACCGCAGATTCGTCAGCGTCGAGATGGTCTGGTTAGGACCATCGCCAGGACGCCGCCGCCTGCGTTTCTCTTTCCAAATCAACGATGTCAAAGACCCGACTGGCTTTCGCCGGCCCCACCGTTTAGCGCCCGGTGGCGGCGGAGGCGGCTATCTAGTCGCCTCCGAATTCCGTGTCAACCGACCGTTTCCGGCTTTCTTGCGCCGCCGGGAACCCCCGAAATTTGGCGCAAGAAACGCTCGGGGCCGCCGAGGGGCATCCCCCATACAGTCCGTCGCGATTCGATTGAAGTCCGGGAAACTAGTCGCCTTCGAAGAGAAAATCAAGCGCCTTTCGGCTCCGATCCGCCTTCTTCCGGCCCCCGTCTCCCGGGGAGCGGCGTATCTAGTCGCCTGCTTCGGGGGTGTCAACCGCCCTGCCCGGCTTTTGACAGCCTTGCGCGTCGCAGGACGGGCGGTCAGAACAACAGCCATGCTGTCCCAGAAGGCCCGATACGCCCTGCGCGCCCTCGTCGAACTTGCCCGCGCCGAGGGGGCCCAGCTCACCGCGGGCGAACTGGCCCTGCGCGCCGATGCGCCGCGCAAGTTCCTGGAAGCGATTCTGCTGGAGCTCGCCCGCAACCGGATCGTGGTCAGCCGGCGGGGCAAGTTCGGCGGTTATTCGCTGGCCCGCGCGCCGGAAACGATCAGCTTCGCCGAGGTGATCCGGGTGATCGACGGGCCCCTGGCGCTGGCGCCCTGCGTCAGCCGCCTCTCATTCCGCAAGTGCGAGGACTGCCCGGACCTGGCCACCTGCGCCCTGCGCGAGGCGCTGCTGCGCGCCCGCGACGCCACCGCCCAGGTGCTGGAAGGCTATAGCCTGGCCGACGCCGCCGCCGGTGAAGGCGCTGAGGTGTTCTCCGCCGAAGGCTGACGGATGCGGGCGCCGCGAGGCGCCCTCATGGACACTGGCGTTCCCTCGGCGCCAACCGGATCATCATATCTCGTGATGTCACCGCTGCGCCTTCCGCGGTCAGGATGGGGCGCACCTTCGGCACGACCTGCACGGTGAAGTCGGGCTCCACCCAAGCCGTGACCGAATACAGCGCGATGTCGCGAAGCAGCTTGGCATCGTGAGCGCGACGCCCGTGCGCATCCAACCAAGCTTGCACGAATGCCTCGCGGTCGAGTTCATAGACGTATCGGCAGCCCCGCGCCTCGATGACCACCGACAGGCCCATCGACCTCCCGTCCCCCAATGCACGTCCGGCGCGATCCGGCAGGGACATCGGCTTCGCCGTCGTTCCGGCATGAATTACGATCGGGACGCCTGATTCATTGATCAGGAAATCGTATGGCGCTGGATCCCAGCATCCGCTGAGCAACACCGCCGTTGACCCCGTCATAACGGCTGACAGAGCGCTGCGAAAATCGATCCGCATCGGTCAACGCCCGCGCCGCGTCGGCCACGGCCGCGGCGGATCAGACATAGGTCCGACCTCGTTCCAGTTCCGATGACTGTGCCAGCGGGCCCCAAGGCTGTTGTCTTCCTCGGGATGGTCCGGCTTGTGCAGCAGCCCCCACACGCCCCCCAGGATGTTCGACGGCAGGTAAAGCGGCCCGAGCTGTTGCGCCTGGTAGGTGTGGTTCACCTCGTGCGGAATGGGATCGTCTCCGTCCTTCCACTGTCCCGGCGCCTTGCGCCAAGTGGTGTCATTCGGATCGTAAGGGTCGCCCGCCCACGTCACCGTGTTTCCGAGCGTCACGGCCCCGCCGGGATTGAGGCCGCCGGTGAACTGCACCGCATTGTCGCGCACGCGGATCCGCGGGTTCTTGCCGGCCAGCTCGCCCAGGATATGCATGGTCAGGCCGTACCCGAGCCCGATCGCCGTGCTGGGCGCGGCCCAGAACTTGCCGATGACGTCCGCAGCCTGGCGACGGGCCGCCGAGAGGCGATCATCACCATGCGGCGGCGGAAGCGGGCGCACGCCGATCTCGTCGTCCTCGAACCTCGACATACCGATCCTTGCCTTGTTGCTTCGCAATGGCGGCTGCGCCCCTCGGCGCGCCACGGCTGCTAAAGCTTCTCAAGCTTGGGCTGAAACGTCAAGAACAAAAAGGGAACACAAGCTCCACCGCGGACGGCCCCTACCCCGCCGCGATATAGGCCTTCAGCCCGCTGGCCTCGGCCTCGACCTCGGAAATCTTCGACTTCACCAGATCGCCGATGGAGATGATCCCCACCAGTCGGTCTCCCAGGCAGACCGGCAGATGGCGCACGCGCCGGTCCGTCATCCGCTCGAGCAGAGAATCCACCGTCTCGCCGGGCTCGGCGAACACCACGTCGCGTGTCATGCACCCAGACACGGGTTCGGCAAGCGCCGCCCCCCCGCGCTCGGCGACGATGCGGACGATGTCGCGCTCTGAGACGATGCCCACCACCTGCTCGGCGTCCAGCACCACCAAGGCGCCGACCCGCCTGGAATGAAGCAAGGCCGCCACGGCGGCCACCGTCTCCGTGGGCGTGGCCGTGAAGACCAGATCGCCCTTACTCTTCAGTATCTGAGACACCAGCATGCACGCATCCTCCCAACGTCCGGGGGTTTACCCTCCCTTTTGTGGAGGAAGACTCGCTCAGAACGGCGTCGCGATCAATGCAACAGAGCGTCATGAGCGGCGCACGGCCCACACCGCCGGCCTGAACAGCAGCAGACCTGCCGCAAAGCCCGCCAAATGAGCTTCCCAAGCCACGATCGCGCCGTTCGCCCCGGGCGCTATTCCCGTGAACGCCACCAGCAGGTTCACCGCCAGCCAGCCCGCGCCCATGCCGATCACCGGCGCGCTGAGGATCGGCCCCGGCCGCCCGCGGCCGGCGATCAGTTGTGCGGCGGCCGCCATCAGGCCTGAAACGGCGCCCGACGCGCCCACCAGCGGCGTCGGGTCCCCCGGGTGCAGCGCCGCGAACGCCAGGTTCGCCAGCACCCCGCACGCCAGATAGAAGAGAACGAACATCCCCACGCCCGCCGGCCGCACGCCCAGGCAGCGCGCCACCGGCGTGCCGAACGCCAGGGCGAAGCCGGCGTTCATCAGCGCATGCGGCCAGCTCCCGTGCAGGAACAGCGCGGTCACGGCCGTCTGCCAGCGGCCTTCTTCCAGCGCTGCGGCCGAGAAGGCGCCGTTGCGCACCACCTCCTCCATGGGGAAGAAGCCCTGCAGCAGGTAGCCGCCGACGATGATCCCGGTCAGCGCCAGCGCCGGCCAGGGCGCGTTGAACACCGGCTGGCGGGCCGCGTCGCGAGGCGTCTCGGTGTCGAAGGGCATCTATTCCTCGGGGTGCGCGAGCGGTCTTAACCAAATCGCGAGGGTTGCTGCGGCTTAAGTGGGAACGATCCGGTTGATGCGCGACGTTCGTGCGCGGCCGGCGCTTGTGGATTCGCCCGCGGGAGTTCGTCGTTTCATGGTCGCAGCCTCGCCCGCCGCGTCGCGCCTCGTCTGGTTGGCCGCCCTCGCATCCCTGAGCCTCGCAGGCCAGGCTCATGCGCAATTCATGTCGACGAACTCGGCCGAACACAACGCCGGGTACGGCCGGATCTCCGGCCAGGAGAACCGGCCGGTGGACGTCACCACCCGCGACGCCAACGGCAACCGGGTGATCGTCGACGGGCTGATCCTCTCGGGCGAGGACCAGTCGAGCTTCTCCCGCGCCTCGGGCGCGGCCGACGCCTTCGCCGGCGTGGGCGCCGTCGGCGGCAACGCCAGCGCCGTCGGCAACAACCTCGTCGTCGTGACGCAGGGTTCCAACAACACCGTCATCGTCAATTCGACCCAGACCAACACTGGGAACGTCTCGGCGAACTCGAATCTGAATGCAGGGGTCGGCAATGGTGAGTAATCGCGTGTTCCGCGCAGCCGCGCTGGTCTCGGTCGCCTCGCTGGCGCTCGCCGGCTGCGTCTCGCCGGTCGCCGGGCCCAGCGGCAACTACGCCCATCCCATCGGCAACGCCACGGTCACGGCCAACCCGACGCCCTACTCGGCGGCGCTGGTGTGCCTGGCCAATTACGGGCGCAGCGCCAGCATCGCAGCCCCGCGGATCGCCATCGGCCGGATCGCCGACTACACCGGCAAGGCCGAGGCCGACGGTTCCGGCCGCAAGCTGACGCAGGGCGCCTCGCTGATGGCCATGTCCGCCTTCGCCAAGGCCGGCATGCCGCTGGTGGAACGCTTCGACACCTCGGTCTCGGAACTCGAGCTCAAGTACGCCAACAACAAGCTGATCTCCGACAACCCGAACCCGGCGCCCGACATGCCGGCCGAATACCGTCGAATCCTGGCCGGCCAGGTGCCCGGCTCCGACTTCTACGTGGCCGGCGGGATCACCGAGCTGAACTTCAACATCCGCTCGTCCGGGGTCGACATCTCCGGCGGCGATCCCGATCCCAAGGACTTCAAGGGCTCCCTGCGCGGCCGGCTGTTCGTGATGAACATCGGCCTCGACCTGCGGCTCATCAACACCCGCACCCTCGAGGTGGTCGACGTCATCTCCTACCAGAAGCAGGTGGTCGGCCGCGAAATCAGCGCCGGCATGTTCGACTTCTTCAACGGCAACGTCTTCGACATCTCGGCCGGCGAAGGCGCCATGGAGCCCATGCAGCTCGCCGTGCGCGCCCTCGTGGAACGCGCCGTCGTCGAGATGACCGCCAACCTCTACGGCATGCCGGGGCCCGAAGCCTGTCTGAACTCCGACCCGCTCGCCAACGCCACCACAGGCCTCACCGGCGGCTATGTGCCCGCGTACAACAACACGGATACGAACAATGCGCAGACCCGCGAAGATGCTTCTCGCTGGAACTCTCGCCGCGATTCTGCCGTGCGCACCCGCTACTAGCCAGCCGCTGCCGAGCACGGTCTACAACGACCAGGTTCAGCTCGGCGACGTCTTCTCCGAGCAGACTCTCGACGTGGTCGAGGTCACCGACGGCGTGTCCGCCACGACGACGGCCACCGGCAACAGCGCCGATTTCACCGTCGACACCGGCGATCTCGACGTGCGCTCGAACCAGACCCTGCAGGCGAACGTCCGCGCCGACACCCACGTCAACGTCAGCGCAAATGCGGGCGCGGTCTCGACCCTCACCACCGCCGCCACCGGCAACACCGGCGACGGCGGCGTGGTCGCGGGCACGCACACGGGGGTCTACAACCAGGCGACCGAGGCTGTGAGCATCAGCGCTCGTAGCCATTTGGAGGCGCCCGACGCCCAGGCGGGCGACATCTCCTCCAGCGTCCAGGCGATCGGCAACAGCCAAGGGCTGGCCGCCAGCTATGGCGCGGCCGGCGTGCGGGTGAACCAGGTGAACAACGCGACGGTCGCATCCGACGGCGGCGGCAACGTCGGCTACGTCGCCGGCACGTCCAACTTCACCGCGACGACCGCGGCCAACAACGTGACGGTGGCCGGCGTCGGCTCCGGCCAGCGGCTGGAGATCAACCAGACCAACAACGCCGACGTCACCCAGGCCAGCCAGTTCACCGCCTACGGCAACGCCTACCTGAGCACCACCCAGGCGACCGCCACCGGCAACAACATCAGCGCCGCCGAGGAAGGCCCCTTGCTGGACGTCACCTCCAACCAGGAGAACCTCGCCTATCTGCGCGCCGAGGCGGTGAGCTCCGGTTATGAGTTCGGCGCAGGATCGGCCGTGGCCTATGGCGTCGGCAACAGCATGGTCGCCGGCAATGTCGGCCTCGCCACCGTGGTGGACAACAACCAGGTCAACGACGGCGGCGGCATCGACTCGATCGCCAGCTATTCCGGGAATCAGGGCTACGACGCCTCCTCCTCCGCCACCGCCATCGGCAACGCGGCCACCGGCTACGCGTGCTCGGACTGCTCCGGCTCGGTCTCAGTGAACAACCGCCAGCGCAACGCCGCCGAAGTGGGCGCGACGGCCACCACGTCCGTCGCTTCGGGCCGCTCCGCGACCGGCGTCGCCAACGCGGTGGGCAACACCGCCAGCTATTATGTGAGCCGCCCGAGCCACTAGCGCGCGACAGCCGAAAGTGGACGTATGTTCATTTTCAAGTGAAACGAACATGCTCTAGGTTCCGCGCTCGGCGTCAGGTCCAGGGTCTCTCGGACCATCATTTCGCCCCACAACGTCGAAATGCGATGAAATTATCACGCCTTGCGATCGCCACGCCGCGCGGCAAGAGTGCGCGCCGCCTATTTCCCGGGATTTGTCGATGATCCGTCCATTGCGCGCGAGCCTCGCGCTCGTCGCAGCCCTTGCTCTCGCCTCCTGCGCCGGCGGCCTGCGCGCACCACACCTGGGCGGCGCCTCGGCCTATGCGTCCGCTGGCGGCGCGCCCCTCACGCTCAAGCCCGGCGAGTGGCCCCAGGCCCATTCCGACGTGGCGCCGGATCCCGACACGCGGTTCGGCGCCCTCCCCAACGGCATGCGCTACGCGATCCGCAAGCAGTCGATCCCGCCGGGCCAGGCGGCCCTGCGCCTACGCTTCGCCGCCGGCTCGCTGATGGAGGCCGATCCGCAGCAGGGGCTCGCACACTTCCTGGAGCACATGGCCTTCAACGGCTCCAAGGCCGTGCCGGAAGGCGAGATGGTGAAGATACTGGAGCGGATGGGCCTGGCCTTCGGCGCCGACACCAACGCCTCCACCGACCACGACGAGACCATCTACCGGCTCGACCTGCCGCGCACCGACGCGGAGACCATCGACACCAGCCTGATGCTGATGCGCGAGACCGCCGGCAACCTCACCATCGACCAAGGCGCCGTGGATCGCGAACGCGGTGTGGTGCTCTCCGAGGAGCGGGCGCGCGACACCCCCGCCTACCGGGTCGTCATGGCCCGCCAGGCCTTCTTCTTCCAGGACCAGCGCCCGCCGCTGCGCCCGCCGATCGGCAAGGTGGAGATCCTGAAGACCGCGCCGGCCAGCGATATCCGCAGCTTCTACGGCGCCTGGTACCGGCCGGAGCGGGCCGTGCTGATCGCGGTCGGCGACTTCGATGTCGACGCCATGGAAGCCAAGATCCGCGCCAGGTTCGGCGACTGGACGGCCGCAGCCCCCGCCGCCCCGGTCCCGGACATGGGCCCCGTCAAGCGGCGCGGGCCTGAGGCCAAGCTGCTGGTCGAACCCGGCGCGCCGGCTTCCATCCAGATCGCCTGGACCTCTCCGCCGGACCTGGCGCCCGACACCGAGGCCAAGCGCCGCCACGATCTCTACGAACGGCTCGGTTTCTCCGTCCTGAACCGTCGCTTCTCCGGCCTGGCGCGCGACGCTGACCCGCCGTTCATCGGCGCGGGAGCCTTCAAGGGCACGCAGTTCAAGGCCGCTGACGTCGTCATGGTGACGGTCAACACCGAGACGTCGCGTTGGCGCCAGGCCATCTCGGCGGTGGAGCAGGAACAGCGCCGCGCCGTACAGTACGGCGTGCGCCAGGACGAGCTGGACCGCGAGATCGAGGAGCTGCGCGCCGGTCTGAAGGCGAACGTCGCCGGCGCCGCCACCCGCCGCCAGAGCCAACTCGCCGCTGAGATCCTCGGCTCCCTGGACGACGACGAGGTGGTGACCAGCCCCGCGCAGGAGCTCGCCGAATTCGAAGCCGCCGTGAAGGATCTGAAGGCCGAGACCGTCTCGGCGGCGCTGAAGGCCGCCTTCAAGGGCGAGGGCCCGCTGGTGTTCATGGCCGGGCCGACACCCATTCCGGGCGGGGAACCCGCCCTGCTCTCGGCCCTGTCCGACTCCCGCAAGGTGGCGGTGATCCCGCCCATCGCGCCACGCCAGGTCGCCTGGCCCTACGAGAGCTTCGGGACGCCCGGCAAAGTCGTCGAAACCCGTGAGATCTCCGACCTCGACACCGTCTTCGTCCGCTTCGAGAACGGCGTGCGGCTGACCATCAAGCCAACCAAGTTCCGCGACGACGAGGTGCTGGTCCGCGTCAATGTCGGCGACGGCCTGCTCGACCTGCCTTCCGACCGGCAGAGCCCGGCCTGGGGTTCCGGCGCCTACGTCGAAGGCGGGACGAAGCAGATCAGCGCCGAGGACATGGAGCGGGTGCTGGCTTCCAAGGTCTACGGAGCCCGGTTCTCCATCAGCGACGACGCCTTCGTGCTGTCGGGCTCCACCCGGACCTACGATCTCGACACCGAGCTCCAGGTGCTGACCGCCTACCTTGCCGAACCTGCCTGGCGTCCGGAAGCGTTCAAGCGCCTGAAGTCGACCGGCAAGACCATTCACGACCAGTACGAGGCGACCGATTCCGGCGTCCTGTCCCGCGATCTGGCCGGCCTGCTTCACAGCGGCGACCGTCGCTGGACTTTCCCGAGCCGCCAGGAGATCGCCGACGCCAAGCTCGAGGATCTCACCGCCCAGGTGACGCCCAACATGGCCTCCGGCCCCGTGGAAGTGATGATCGTGGGCGACGTGACGGTGGAGAAGGCCACCGAGGCGGTGGCCGCGACCTTCGGAGCCCTGCCCCCCCGCCCGAACCCGGCGCCAATCCCCGAAGACCAGCGCAAGGCCTACTTCCCCGCTCCCGTCGCCCAGCCGGTGGTGCTGACCCACAAGGGCCGCGCCGACCAGGCGATCGGCTACATCGCCTGGCCAACGACGGATTTCTTCGCCGACCCTCAGCGCGCGCGCGAGACGGCGGTGCTGGGCGAGGTGCTCAGCCTGCGCCTCGTCAACGAGCTGCGCGAGGTCCAGGGCGCCACTTACTCGCCCAACGTGAACTTCAACCATTCCTTCGTCTGGCTGGGCTGGGGCTATGTCTCCGCCAGCGTCGAGGTGCATCCGGATAAGCTCGCCGAGTTCTATGCCGACGTGCGCAAGATCACCGCCGACCTGCGCGCCAATGAAATCAGCGCCGACGAGCTGGCCCGCGCCAAGACGCCGCGCATCGACCGCATCGAAAAAGCCCGCGTCACCAACGGCTACTGGTTGAACGAGCTCTCGGGCGCCCAGGCCGACCCGCGCAGGCTCGACGCCATCCGCGCCGCGATCGTCGGCAACGAGCGGGTGACCTCTGCCGACATCAAGCGCGTCGCCCAGCTCTACCTGCGCGACGACAAGGCCTGGGCGCTGGAGGTGGTGCCCGAGGCGAAGGTGGCGGGGTTGGACGCGAAGCCCGCGAAACCTTAGGGCGCCGCTGTCCAGCGCCGTCGGCGCACGGCTAGGCCCGACGCGGATGGCGGTCCCTCCGCTTCGTTCGTTCACGCTGAACCCCAAGCCGCGGACAGGTCCTCGCCAGCCGCGCGACACCCTCCTTCCGGGGGGAAATCTGACGGCGACAGCCGCAGGGTTCCGCCTTGCCGGCTGTCCAGCCGCGGCCCAGGATCGACGAAAACGTCCATGGGAGGACCGCGCGTGCCCTACGAATCCGTGGAAAGCCTGCCGAGCTACGACGAACTTCCGGTCAAGCCGGGCAGGCCCGCCGGGTCCTCCTGGGGCCTGTGGGGCGACGACGATGCGCTTGGAACGCTCAATCTGCTGACGCCGGAGCGGGTGCGCGCCGCCGCGACCCTCATCCAGCGCGGCCAGGCCTTCCCGCTCGACTGGGACCTGGGGCTGCCCGACCCGCCCTTCTTCGGACGCCCGCCGCTTTCCATGCAGGTCACAGTCTCCGAACACCACGGGAACGGCGAGAACGATTTCATCGCCTTCAACCCGCAGGGCTCCAGCCAGTGGGACGGCTTCCGCCACATCGGGTCCAACGACCCTGCGGTTCCTTGCGCCCGCTACAACGGCCTGCCCAGCGAACAGCACGGGGTCGACCACTGGGCGCGCAAGGGCATCGTAGGCCGCGGCGTCCTGGTCGACGTGGCCCGCTGGCGCGAGGCGCAGGGCCGCGCCCTCGACATGCGCGCCTCCGACGCCGTGACCGCCGAAGAGCTTCTGGCGATCCTCGAGGCCCAGAAGGTCCGGGTGCAGGCCGGCGACGTGCTGCTGCTGCGGTTCGGCTGGACCGACTGGTACCTGACCTTGTCCCAGGAGCTCCGCATCAAGTTGTCCCAGTCCCGCGCGCCGCGCGCCCCGGGCCTGATGGCCGGCCGCGAGATGGTGAAGACCCTGTGGGACCTGCATGTCGCGGCGGTCGCCTCCGACACCGCCACCGTCGAGGTCGCCCCGTTCAGCGCCGGGCTATCGCCGGAGGAGGCGGCCTCCCCCTACAACAACCTGCATCAGCATCTGCTGCCGCTGTTGGGCGTTCCCATGGGCGAACTCTGGAACCTGGGGCCCCTGGCCGCCGACTGCGCCGAGGACGGCCGCTACGAGGTGTTCCTCACCTCCGCCCCGCTCAACATCCGCGGCGGCGTCTCCTCCACCCCCAACGCCATCGCCCTCAAGTAAGGCCCGCCATGCTGATCAAGCGCATCGACCATCCCATCATCTGCGTGCGCGAGCGCGAGCCGATGGTGGCGGCCTTCAAGCGCGTCCTGCAGCTCGAGCCGCTGCACGCCCGCGAGGGCGACGAGTGGGGCTTTTCCAACGCCGAGATCGCCGTGGGCGACGGCCTGATCGGCGTGGTGGAGCCGGCGGGCGCAGAATCGCAGCTCACCAGGTTCCTCGCCGCCCAGGGCGAGGGCTTCTACGCCATGGCCGTGGACGTGGGCGGCTTTCCGGGACTGAAGGCGGCGGCCGCCCACTTCGCCGCCGCCGGCGTGCCCGCCCGCGAGGCCAAGCGCGACGGTGAGACCCGCCTGCTCTGGGTGCCGCCCCGGGCCGCGTGCGGCGTGCTCTACCAGGTCACCCCCGGCATGGCGCAGGAACAGGGGACCAACCCGCTCTACACGGGGATCTCCGAATACGTCGTCGCCGTGAACGACGCCCAGGCGGCGACGGACACCTACCGCAACGTGTTCGGGTTCGAGACCGCCACCCCGATCGACGACAAAGGCCTCGGCTTCAGGGGCTTCAGCCTGCCGATCACCGGCTCGGCGCTCAAGGAATCGCTGACGCTCGCCCAGCCCTCCAGCCCGGACAGCCCGCTCGGCCGCCACCTGGCGGCCAAGGGCGAGAGCCTCTTCCAGTTCACCATCGCAGTCGCCGACATGGAAGCCGAACTCGCCCGCCTGCGCGGCGCGGGGATCCGCTTCACCACTCAGGGCGAACGCGTCCGCATCGACCCGGCTGAACTGCTCGGCGTCCGCATCGAGCTGGCGCCGGCGTAGGCTCAAAAAATGATGCGCGCCCGAAGGCGCGCATCGGTCAACTCGCGATCCGGACCCCTCGTCTGTGGGGTCCGAAGGGTCCTAGTAGACGATCCCGCCCACGCCGCCGTCGAGGCTCATGGAGCTGGCCACCGTCTCGGAAGCCTCTTCCCTGTAGGCCGTGTAGGTCTCGACGATGGTCATGGTGAGGATCTTGATGCCGGCGCCGAAGCGGCGCAGCAACGAGCGTTCGTTGCAGTCGCGGGCCGGCTTCTGCCGCCGGCATTCCACGCCGCCGCCGGCGGTCTTGTAGAGGGCGTCGCCCTTGGCGCAGGCCTTGGTCTCGCCCTTCGAGAAGTCGATTTTGCCCAGGTATTCCGAGACCGTGTACTGCATGCGGGTGCCGGCCATGCAGCGGTAGAGTTCGCCCTCGAAGGCGTCCTCGATGTCCCGGTCCGGCCGGGTCTGCGAAGCCGGGTGGGCCACGAAGCGGTCGTCGATGCAGACCGCCTGGATGATCACCTTGGTGGTCTTGCTGCGGGTCGCCTGGTAGGCCGTGCGCTTGACGCCGCCGCCCACGTTGAGGCCCTGGATGACGCCGGTGGTCATGGGCGGGGCGAAGCCGCCACCGCCGCCACCGCCGCCGAAGAAGACGACGGAGCCGCTCGAGGCCGAGGCCCCGGCGGAGGCGCGCGCGCTCGCCTGGGCGTTCACCACCACGGCGCCGGCCACGAAGACATTGACGCCCGGCACGTTCACATTGTGCCCCGGCGTGCAGCACGGGGGCGACGTCGGCGGGGGCGGCGGAGGCGGCGTGCAGCAGGGCGGCGGCGCGCAGCAGGTGGGCGGCGTCGGCGGGGCGCAGCACTGGGCGGCGGCCGCGGTTCCCAGGAACAGGACGCCGAGCCCTGCGACCAGGCCCAACAGAGACGTACGCGCCATCAAAGGCCTCTCCTTCTCGGTCCGCCGAATAACGTGAGGAACGCCGCCGCGGCGCGTGCGTCCCCGCCTCCCGGCTCGATCCCGAATCGGGACGAAAGCCGGTTGGCCCGCATCGGTCTGCAAGCCCTGTGCGGCCGCTTTTGGCCGCGCGGAAGGCCCGCGCCTCGATGTCGATGTTCCATTCAACAACAGAACGATTGATAGAGTATTGGCGCGGCCAGGCCGTGGGCGGTGGCCTGCCGCCGCGGGCCTCGATCAGCCCGGCCGACTTTTCGGACCTTCTTCCGCGCGTGTTCATCCTCGGCCGCACGTTCACCGGCGTCTATCCGCTGCGGCTGGTGGGCGGTTTCGTCGCCGATCTGCATGGCCGGGACCTGCGCCGGCAAAACGGCCTGACCCTCTGGGCCGAGCGCGACCGCTCGCGCCTGCAGACCGCGCTGGAGGAAGCCCGCCGCCGGCCGGAGCCTATCGTCGCCATCGCCGACATGCTGAGCGACGCCGGCGCCCTTGGGGTCGAGATCCTGTTCGCGCCCCTCGCCGGCCCCGACGGCGCCGCCGACCGGTTCCTCGGCCTCTACCAGCCGCTGGGCATGACCGCCCGGCTCCAGGGCCTGCCGGTCACCAGCCTGGCCCTGCGCGCCATCCACAACGCCGACGGCGCCGACGAGCAGGCGCCGCGCCTGCGCCTGGCCACTCTCGACGGCCGGCGCATCGCCTGAGCGGACTCAGCCGACCAGGGTCAGGGTCGCTTTGAACCGCCGCCAGTTCTGCACATAGCTCTGGGCGCCGAGGGCCAGCTGCCGCGCCTGCTCGGGCGAGATCTGCCGCACCACTTTTCCCGGCGCGCCCATGACCAGAGAGTTGTCGGGGATCTCCTTGCCTTCCGTGATCAGGCAATTGGCGCCGATCAGGCAGTTCTTCCCGATCTTCGCCCCGTTCAGCACCACCGACCCGATCCCGATCAGCGAGTTTTCGCCGATCGTGCAACCGTGCATCATCACCATGTGACCGACCGTGACGTTGTCGCCGATGATCAGCGGCGTGCCCACATCGGTATGCAGAACGGAACCATCCTGGATGTTGGAGTTTTCACCAACGATGATCGGATCGTTGTCGCCGCGCAGAGTCGCGCCGAACCATACCGACGCGTTCTTCTTCAGGATGACCCGCCCGAGGACGACGGCGTTCGGGGCGATCCAGTATTCATCTTCCTTAGGCAGCTCGGGCCGGAATTCGCCCAAGTTGTAGACAGCCATCCGTATACCCCATTATTTGAACCATTTGGCGTGTTAAGCGGTTCTTAATCACGGCTAGGATCATACTAGTCGGGCGATTCGGGGCGGCGAAGGCCATCCCTGCATCCCGCCGCGGGCCGGCGTTCGGTTCGCGGACTCCTTTGGCGTGGAGCACCGGGTGACGTGTAGCGTGTTTCGGCGGAGATGCCCGCCAGGACCAGAGCTTTCCAGCGCGCCACCGGGCCTTGAGCCTCGCCGCATTCATTTCACCGTCTCGACCCCAAGGGCCATCCATTGCGGATGCGCCCTTTTTTCATGCCCCCACGGAGGCCTTGAATGACCAAAAGAGCCCTCAAGCGTCAGCTGCGCGAAGGAAGCTTCGACATGGACGGTTATGCGAACGACGCCAAGATCCGCCGGCTGCCGCTCGATCGGCCCTGGTCGCCGCTGGCGCACCACAACGACGACCGCGAGCAGGCCTACGTCAAGACCATCAAGGCCAAATCTCCCGGCCAGCAGGAGCTGCTGGAGGCCATAGACGCCAAGAACCTGGTCATGGCGCTGGGCCCGGCCGGCACCGGCAAGACCTACCTGGCCATCGCCAAGGCGGTCGAGGCGCTGGAGGCGGGCCGCGTCGCCCGCATCGTACTCTCGCGCCCGGCCGTCGAGGCCGGCGAATCCATCGGCTTCCTGCCTGGCGAGATGGAGGACAAGCTCGCCCCCTACCTGCGCCCCCTCTACGACGCCCTGTCCGACCGCATCTCCATGAAGCGGGTCCGCGCCCTGTTGGCGGAAGGCGCCATCGAGATCGCCCCAGTGGGCTTCATGCGCGGGCGCACCCTGAACAACGCCTTCGTGGTCATCGACGAGGCGCAGAACTGCACCTACGGCCAGCTCAAGATGCTGCTGACCCGCCTGGGCTGGCACTCCACCATGGTGGTCACGGGCGACCCCAATCAGTCGGACCTGCTGGCCGAGCTGTCGGGCCTGGCCCCGGTCTCCGAACGTCTGGAAGCCGTCCCCAACATCGCCGTCGTGCGCCTGCAGGACCGCGACATCGTCCGTCACCCCCTGGTCGCGGAGATGCTGGGGGTCCTCTAAGTCTCTGGAAAGCCTCTCCCCCTCGCCGGGGGAGAGGCGCTCAGAAAGCCCCTCCGGCCCGAAGGTTGATCCCGTATTCGAGGAACCCCTTCAGGGAGCACATCATGTGCATCCAGCCGCCGACGTTGCCGTAGGACGATTTGATCCCCGCCGGATCGTCGCGCCAGCCGCCTTCGCTGATCTGCACCATGGTGTTCTGCGCATCCAGCGGCTTGAACACCATCCAGACGCGGGTGTTGTAGTCACCGCCGGCCGCCGGCCACTCGAAGACGATCCGTTCGTTCGGGATCACCTCCTGCACCACCACGTCGAACGGCTCCGGAGCCTCGGCGAAGCTCCACTTTACGGTGGCGCCCTGGGCCAGCGGCCCGCTCGAGGTCTGGACGAAATAGCCGCTCAGCTTGGCGGGGTTCGTCACCGCCTCGAACACCTCCGCCACCGGCCGGCGGATCTTCAGCTGCACCTGAAATCTCGGTTCCATCGCGGGGTCTCCGGTTGTGATCGACCGCAAATATGTTATATAATTACAACATGTCAACGGATGATTCGGACGATCTGGTGTTCAAGGGCCTGGCGGATTCCCGCCGGCGCCGGATCCTCGACATGCTGAAGGAGGGCCCGCGCACCACAGGCGAGCTGTGCGAGCGCTTCGAAGGGGCGCTGGACCGCTGCACCGTGATGCAGCACATCGGCGTGCTGGAGCGCGCCGGCCTGATCATCGCCCGGCGCGAGGGCCGCAAGCGCTGGAACTACCTGAACGCGGCCCCCTTCAAGGAGATCTACGACCGGTGGATCTCTGCCTACGCCTCAGACGCGGTGGAGTTGCTCGCGCGGCTGAAGCGCGATCTGGAGGATGCAGATGGAAAATCCTGAGGACGCGACCGCACGTCCTCATCCCGTCCCTAAGGCAGGTCCTCGGACAGGATCGCCATCTCGAACATGAATGAGCCGTCTTCGTCCTCGTCCTGGTAGACGACGCCGA
>Ga0070668_100001849_pt1 | contig 15433 bp, 13 predicted proteins | sample KBSS43metaG_FD_64661 | JGI IMG/M metagenome (GOLD analysis project Ga0070668, IMG submission 64661) | Switchgrass rhizosphere microbial communities from Kellogg Biological Station, Michigan, USA - KBS S4-3 metaG | ecosystem: Host-associated > Plants > Roots > Rhizosphere > Soil ... | reverse complement strand
CCGATGAGCCGGTTGCGGGCCAGCGCCAGCTGCCGGTCGGCGAGCCGGCTGACGTCCACCCCGTCCAGCAGGTACGTGCCGGTACTGGGCACGTCGAGCGCGCCGAGGATGTTCATCAGGGTGGACTTGCCCGACCCGGACGAACCCATGATCGCCAGGAAGTCGCCGCGCCGCACGGTGAGCGACACCCCGCGCAACGCGTGCACGGTGGCCTCGCCCTGCCCGTACACCTTGGTCAGCTCGCGGACGTCGAGGACCGGCCGGGTCATCGGCCGCCTCCGCCGCGGTTGAAGCCTCCACCGGCCGGTCCCCCGCCGCCGGGGAGGCCGCCGAAGCCGCCGCCACCGGCCGGGAAGCCGCCGGAGCCGGTGCCCGTACCGGTCGACGTCGCGGTGAGCACGACCCGCTCGCCCACCTCGAGCCCGGAGGTGATCTGGGTGGCCGAGTCGCCGGCGAGGCCGATCTCGACGGTCCGGGCCTGCTGCCGGCCGTCGGCCAGCACGGTCACCGTGTGCCGGTTGCCGACCGTGGTGATTGCGGCCGAGCTGACGTAGGTCGCGCCGGTCACGCTGCCGGTGGTGACCGCGACCGACACGGTCTGGCCCACCTTGGCGCCGGCCGGCACCTTGTCCAGGGTGAGCGTGACGCCGTAGGTCACCACGTTGTTCGAGGTGGTCGCGGACGGGTCGATCGCGGCGACCACGGCCCGCGCGGTGGTCCCGCTCAGCGCGTTCCAGGTGACCGTGGCGGCCTGCTTCTCCTTGAGCTTGGTCGCGTCCGCCTCGGCGAAGGCCGCGGTGACCTGCATCCTGGTCAGGTCGGCGAGATCGACGAAGCCAGCGGACGACCCGCCTCCCTGGGCGGCGGACGACGAACCGCCGCCCGGCGAACTCCCGGACGACGAACCGCCCGACGAACTGCCCGACGACGAACTGCCCGACGACGAGCTGCCGAGCGTGCCGTTGACCGCGATCACCGTGCCCGCCATCGGCGCCTTGAGCACCGTGCCGGCCACCGCCGCCTCGGCCTCGTCGACGGCCAGTTCGGCCTGCTCCACCTGGTTCTGGGCGGTGGCGGTGGCGGAGCCGGCGTCCTCGGCGCGGGCGAGCGACTCCCGCGCGGCGTCCAGGTCGGCCTGCGCCGCGTCCAGGCCGCGCCGCGCCTGGGCCGGATCGACCTTGGCGAGCACCTGGCCCTTCTTGACGACCTGCCCGACGGTGACGTCGATCGCGGTGACGGTTCCCCCGGTCACGAAGCTCGCGCTCGCCGTGCTGGCACTCTGCACGGTGCCGTCCGCCGTCACGGTCTTGGTCACCGTGCCCTGCTGAACCGGCACGGTGCGGACCGAGGCGTTCGCCGCCGTGGTGGCGTCCGGCCCGGACAGCGTCTGGTATGCCCAGAAACTCCCGGCGGCGAGCGCGACGCCCAGGGCGGCGTTGACCGCCACCGAGGGGTGTCGCAGGTTGAGGCGCGCTGGCATGCGCACACTCTGCGGCCGTCTCCTCGGAGGATCTTCGACACCACCTCGGAGTCAGCTCAGAGCCGCGCCGGCCGGCTCATTCGTCGCCGCCGCGCGGCAGGCGCAGCGCGTAGCCGACGCCGCGGATCGTGTGGATCAGCGGCGGCCCGGTCTTGTCGATCTTGCGACGCAGGTAGTAGACGTAGGACTCGACGATCCGGCCGTCGCCGCCGAAGTCGTACTTCCACACCCGGTCCAGGATCTGCGCCTTGCTCACCACCCGGCCGGCGTTGACCAGCAGGTATTTGAGCAGGTTGAACTCGGTCGGCGAGAGATCGATGGGGCGGCCCGACCGGCGGCACTCGTGGGCGTCCTCGTCCATCTCGAGATCGGCGTAGCGCAGCACCCCGGCCGCCGCCGGGGCCGGCTCGGGCCGGCTGCGCCGCAGGATCGCCCGGATGCGCAGCACCACCTCTTCGAGGCTGAACGGCTTGGTCACGTAGTCGTCGGCCCCGGCGGAGAGCCCGGAGATCCGGTCCTCCACCGCGTCGCGCGCGGTCAGGAAGAGCACGGGCACCCGCCGGCCGGTCGCGCGCAGCCGCCGGGTCACCTCGAAGCCGTCCAGGTCGGGCAGCATCACGTCGAGCACGACCAGGTCGGGATCGAACTCCTCGATCGCGATCAGCGCACGGTTGCCGGTCTCGGCCACCCGCACCTCGAAGTCGACCAGGCGCAGGGTGGCGGTGAGCAGCGCGGAGATGTTCGGCTCGTCGTCGACGACCAGCACCCGGACGGCTCGCGCCGGGGGCTCGCCGAGGACGGTGAAGGAACGCGATTCGGTCAGCACCCCGAAGGAGTACCAACGGGGTCTAGGAATTCCCTATGAGTTCCCCAGATGTGCGCTGTGCCTTCGCCTCACCACGACCGGGCGACCGTGTCCCCGGCCGCCAGCCCGGAGGTGATCTCGGTGTACTGGTCACCACGCAGGCCCACCCCCACCTCGGCCCGGACCCCGGCCCGCAGCACCGTGCCCGAGGTGCCGGCGACGTCGTGCACCGCGGTGCTGGGCACCCGGAGCACCTCAGGTTTGGCGCCGGTGGTGACCCGGACGGCCGCGCTCTGGCCGACCAGCAGGTCGCCGGGTGCCTTGTCGAACGAGAGGAGCACGCCGTAGCGGACCATGGTGCCGTCGCTCGTGCCGGTCGGGTCGACCTGCACCACGGTGGCCGCGAAGTCCTGACCGGCCCGGTCGGCGAGGGTCACCACGGCCTTCTGCCGCACCGCGAGCCGGTCGGCGTCGGCCTCCGGGAACTCGGCGCTGATCTGCATGTCGTACACGTCGGCCAGGGTGATGAAGGCGGAGCCGGCGCTGACCTGGCTGCCCACCTTGCCGCTCACGCTGAGGATCCGGCCGGCGATCGGCGCGGTGATGGTGGTGGCGGCCAGCGCGTCCTCGGCCTTCTCCAGGGTGGTGGTCGCCTGGATGACCCGCTGCTCGGCGGCGAGGATCGGGTCCGACCCGCCCTGCTGGCCGCCGCCCTGCTGGCCGCCGCAGGTGCGCGCCGGCGCGCTCGTGCGCCTCGGGGCCGGCGCGTTGGTACGGCTCGGGGCCGGCGAGGCAGGGTTGGACCGGGACGGGGACGGGGAAGCGGTCGCCGAGGGGGAAGCGGTCGCGGTGGGCGAAGCCGTCGCGGTGGGCGAGGCGGTCGGTGACCGGTAGGCGGCGGCGACGTCGGACCCGCACGCCGTGCCGGTGCCGCCGGACTTCGCCTCGGCGAGCGCGTCCCGGGCGTCGGCCAGTGCGTCCCGCGCGTCGGCCACGGCCTTTGCCGCGTCGGTGTCGTCGGCCTTGGCCAGCACCTGGCCGGCGGTGACCGTCGTCCCGGCCCGCACCGGGACGCTCAGCACCGTGCCCCCGGCGGCGAACGAGAGGCTGCGGGTCTGCGCCGGCTGCACCGTGCCGGTGGTCGCCACCTCGGTGGTCACCGGGCCCCGGTCGGCCGCGACGGTCGGGGTCGCCACCGGCTCGGTCGCGCTCGCACTCAGCGCGCGCACCACCCCGAACCCGATCAGCGCGAGCACCGCGCCGGCCACGGCGGCCGCGATCCAGCGCCGGCGACCGGCCAATACCTCTCCCATGGCCGGGAAGTGTGCCCTCCGGTCCTCGCGGCCGGCTCGGTCCCACCTCGGAGTTGCCTCGGAGCGCCCGGCACAGCGCCGGCACAGGCGTTCCGAGCCGATTCCGAGGCGGGACCGAGCCGGTCGCGAGGTGCGCCCGCTTGGGTGGTGCGACAACTTTTCGTCGAGGAGAAGAGGCATCGTGCGCAGTCTGAGAAGGCACCGCCGCGCGGCGGCCCTGTTCGTGGCGTCCGCCGCCGTGCTGTTCACCGCCGCCTGCGGCGCGAGCTCCGACGACCCGGCCACCGGCACGCCGGGCGGCCGGGGCGGCAACGGCGGGAACAGCGCGTTCACCGCGTACATGGAATGCCTGAACAAGAACGGGGTGTCCATCACGATGCCGTCCGGCGGCGCCCGGACCCGCCCGTCGGGCCAGCCGCGGCCGGACGCGAGCGGGGGCCCACGCGGCGGCGGTGGCATGCCGGGTGGCGGTGGCATGCCGGATGGCGGTGGCATGCCGGGCGGTGGCGGCTTCGGCAAGCCCGCCGGCGTGGACGACGCGACCTGGCAGAAGGCGCAGGAGGCCTGCGCGTCGCTGCGGCCGAGCGGCGGCCCCGGCGGCGGCCGCCGGAACGCCGCCTACGAGAACTGCCTCAAGGAGAACGGCGTCACCACCACCGGCGGCGGCTCCGCGACCGCCGACCCGGCCGTGCGGAAGGCCATGGAGAAGTGCCAGGTGCTGCGGGGGCGGCCGAGCGCCGCGCCGTCGGCCTGACGCCTCACCACGGGGGCGGCGCGGACACCGGATCCTTGAGGTCGAGCCGGCGCCATTTCTCGGCGAGCTGGCGCCGCCGCCCCGCGACCAGGTGGCCGGCGAGGATGGCGGGCTGCCCGCCGCGGACGCAGACATCCGCACCGGCGGTCAGCACGCCGGCCACGGCATCGGGCGGCGCCTCCTCGTCGACCAGCGCCACGACCAGGGTCCGGGACGGCAGCACCGCGCGCGCGGCGGTCACGTCGGGCGCCCGGGCGCCGGCCAGCAGGACGATCTCGTCCGGCCGGATGTCGTCGAGGCAGGCGGCCGCCCGCATCGACCAGCCGGACGGCAGATGCTGCGGCAGGCCGGCGACCCGGCCCGGGTGGCCGACGACGGCCACCACCGGTGCGGGGCCACGGGCCGCGGGCAGGCTCGCCGGGTTGATCGGCAGGTCGGTCGCGGTCGGGGTGAATTCGCTCTGTCCGGGGTGGCGGTTCAACTGGACGAGCATCGGGCTCATCCCCCTTCGGCAAGTCTCGGGCGGGCACCGTCCACTTTTCGCCCGAAGCCTGAGTCGCCCGTGTGCCTCGCCTGTGCGTTTCTTGTAAACCCGCCGAGGATCTAGACAGATTCGCGGCGCACGACCCGCACCACGTCGGCCACTGGCAGTGCGGGGCCGGACCGGCCGCCGACCGCGGCGACCACGGTGGCCGCGAGGTGGGTGGCGATCTCGGTCTGGTCGGTGGTCACCGTGGTCAGCGCGGGTGCGGCCAGCCGGGCCGGCGGGATGTCGTCCACCCCGATCACGGCGAGGTCGGCGGGCACCGCCAGCCCCAGCCGCCGGCAGCCGCTGAGCACGGCCAGCGCCACCTCGTCGTTGTACGCGCAGACGGCGGTGATCCCGTCGTCGTGCCACCGCCGGCAGGCCGCGGCGGCCTGGTCCGGGTCGAGCGCGACCGTCTCGACCGCGGGCCCGGCGAGGTGGTCGTCGTGGCACGCCGCCCGCACCCCGGCCAGTCGCGGCTCGGCGAAGAACCGCAGCCGCTCGTCGTCGGGGAACGCGTAGCCGAGCCGGGTGTGCCCGACGGCCGCCAGGTATTCGGCCTGGCGGCGGCCGACCAGTTCCTGCGGCACCGCCAGCGCGCGGCCCTGCGCCCGCCCGCGGCCGGCCAGCGCGACCACCAGCGCCACCCCGGCCGAGCGCATCGCCGCCATCTCGGCGGCGGAGAACTCGGTGAAGGCGATCACCGCGGCCGGGGTGATCGCCTTCCAGATCTCGCTGATCGGCCGGTCCTCCCGGTTGCCCGGGTGCACCACGAAGGTCAGGCCGTGCCGGGCCAGCGCGGTGGACAGGTTGTTGAGCATCGAGCCGACCTCGGGGCCGATCGGCCAGTCCGGCAGCAGGCAGAGCACCACGTCGGAGCGGCCGGTGCGCAGCGTGCGGGCGGCCGCGGAGGGCGCGTAGCCGAGGCTCTGGGCGGCCTGCAGCACCCGGCTGCGGGTCTCCGCCGAGATCGTCTGCCGGGGCGTGTCGTTGAGGACATAGCTCACCGTGGCCCGGGAGACCCCGGCCATCCGGGCGACGTCGGCACTGGTGACCCGCCGCGTGGTCGAGTCGGTCATCGCAAGCCCCCCGTTCACAGACCTTACATCCTCAACTTACACGTGTAACCATGAGCGTATGACCCCGGACGACCACGCCACCCTGATCAAGTCACTCGACCTGCCGGCCAAGGTGAAGCTACTCACCGGCGGCTCGGCCTTCACCCTCGTGCCGGAGCCCTCGATCGGGCTCGGCGAGCTGCGCTTCTCCGACGGACCCACCGGGGTCCGCGGTCTCAAGTTCAGCGGCGGCCGGGTGGTCGCCCTCTTCCCCAACGCCACGCTGCTCGCCTCCGCCTGGGACACCGATACCGCGTACGAGGTCGGCCGGCTGCTCGCCGAGGAGGCGATGGCCCAGGAGATCCACGTCGTGCTCGGCCCGACCATCAACCTGCACCGCACCGCGCTGGGCGGCCGGCTGTTCGAGGCGTACTCGGAGGACCCGCTGCTGACCGGCAAGCTCGCCGCGGCGTACGTGCGTGGCCTGCAGGACAGTGGGGTCGCCGCCTGCCTCAAGCACCTGGTCGCCAACGAGTCGGAGACCGACCGCAACTCGGTGAACAGCGTGGTCGACGAGGCCACCCTGCGCGAGCTCTACCTGCTGCCCTTCGAGATCGCGGTGGCGGAGTCCGACCCCTGGTCGATCATGGCGGCCTACAACGACGTGAACGGCGTGGCCGCGACCGAGCAGCAGCACGTCAACAACGAGATCGTCAAAGGTGAATGGGGCTACTCCGGCCTGATCATGTCGGACTGGTTCGCCACCAAGACGGCCGCCCCGGCCGCGAACGGCGGCCTCGACCTGGTCATGCCCGGCCCGACCGGGCCGTGGGGGGACGCGCTGGTCGAGGCGGTCCGCGACGGGCAGGTGGACGAATCGGTCATCGACGATCACCTGGCCCGGCTGCTGCTGCTCGCGCAGCGGGTCGGCGCGCTCGGCACGCCCCGCGACTACCCCGCCGACCTGCCCGCACCCGCCTCCCTCGTCCGTCGCGACCAGCTCACCCGGCTCGCCGCGAGCGGCATGACGGTGCTGACGAACGACGGCGACGTGCTGCCGCTGCCCCGCACCGGCACGGTCGCGCTGATCGGCCGGCACGCCGTCGAGACGATCGACATGGGCGGCGGCTCCGCCCAGGTCAACCCGCCCTACCAGGTGAGCGTCGCGGAGGGCCTGACCGCCCGGCTCGGCGACCAGGTCACCGTGGCCGACGGCGTGGAGGTGCGCTCCCGCCCGGTGCCGGCACGCGGCGGCTTCCTCACCGACCCGTCGATCGGCGAGCCCGGCATCGCCGTCACCCTGCTCGACGCCGACGGCAACGAGCTGGAGCGGCGGTTCTGCGCGCAGGCCAGGACGATGGTCGGGTTGGACGACGACTTCGTGGGCACGGTCGCCTCGGCCCGGCTCACCGGTGTGCTGGCCGCCGGCGGCGCGGCCGAACTGGGCGTCCTCGGCGTCGGCGACTGGGCGGTCACCTTCGGCGGCCAGACCCGCACGTACGAGCTGCGCGTCGCCGGCCAGGGCTTCGGCGAGGAGGTGCTCGCTCCCCCGGTGCGGACCGACGTGTTCGAGGCGACCGCCGGCGACGTGTTCGAGGCGACCGTCACGCTGACCGCCGGCTGGGGCATGTTCGGGCTGATCGGCCGGGCCGCCTCCCGGGAGACGATCGACGTGATCGACGAGGCGGTCCGGGCGGCGGCCGCCGCGGACGTGGCGGTGGTCGTGGTCGGCCTCACCGAGGAGCAGGAGACCGAGTCGGTCGACAAGACCACGCTGAGCCTGCCCGGCGCGCAGGACCAGCTGGTCGAGGCGGTCGCCGGGGCGGCGCAGCGCACGGTCGTGGTGGTCAACGCGGCCACCCCGGTGCTGATGCCGTGGCTGTCCCGGGTCGACGCGGTGCTCTGGGCCGGGCTGCCCGGGCAGGAGGGCGGGCACGCGGTGGCCGCGGCTCTGCTCGGCGACATCGAGCCGGCCGGCCGGCTGGTCACCACGTTCCCGGCCGCGGACGGCGCGGCCCCGGCCTGGTCGGTCACCCCGGTCGACGGGCGCCTCGAGTACGACGAGGGCACGTTCATCGGCTACCGCGGCCACTTCGCCGGCAAGGCACCCGGCCCGGCGTTCTGGCTCGGCCACGGGCTCGGCTACGGCCGGTGGGAGTACAGCGACGTCCGCCTGGTGCCCGGCGACTCCCCGGCCGTCACCGCAACGGTGACCAACACCGGCGAGCGGGTGAGCCGCGAGGTGGTGCAGGTCTACCTGCGGCCGGCGGAGCGGGACGAGCCGGTGCGGCTGGTCGGCTGGGCCACGGTGACGGTCGCGCCGGGCGAGTCCGCGCGGGTCACCGTGCCCACCGACCCGCGACTGCGGCGCAAGTGGGACACCGCGGCGAACGCGTGGACCCGGCTGGCCGACGGCGGCGAGTTTCTGGTGGCCCGCGGCCTCGGCGACATCCGGGCCGTGGTGTCCTGAGGCGGGCGGCGGTCAGGCGGAGCGGTCCGCCGGGAGGAACTCGGTGGGCCGCAGCGCCCGGGCGGTGATCCGGACGTCGCCGAGCCAGCCGTAGAAGCCCTGTTTGTACTGCAGGTCGAAGGCGGTGGCGCCGAGCACGAACGGCCGGCCGAGCGTGGCGATGCCGTGCGCCGGCCGGTCCGGGTTCCGGGCGATCTTCGAGCCGTTGACCAGGATGACCGACCGGCGGCCGTCGTTGACGATCGCCACGTGCTGCCAGACCCCGGTCGGCAGGGCGTGGCTCCACGACGTCGGGTTGTGGTCGCCCTCGGCGCTGTACAGCACGTACTGCAGGAAGCGCTCCGAGGACACGTTCAGGCTGCAGGTCGGTTCGAGCGGCGACCACCCGCTGTGCTTGCCCGCGTCGCCGGCTCGCCCCTCCCAGCCGAGGATCCCCATGAAGGCGTGGTCGCCGACGAACGGGTCGGGCAGTTTGACGAACGCCTCGATGGTGTAGCCGTCCAGGAACCGCATGCTGTTGAGCGCCGCGTCCGGGGCGGTGTGCAGGATCGCGCCCCGGCCCGGGCCCCCGTCGAAGCGCAGGCTGGCGTGCGCGGGAGCGTCCTCGTGGTGGTCGGCGGACAGGGTGAGCGTGTCCTGCGGGCTGTTCGCCAGACGCCGTACGGTGAGATCGTTGCCCTGACCGCTGAGATCCCGCACCACGGCGCCGTCCGCGACCGACTGGCCGGCCCCGTCGAACCGCCAGTAGGCGACGGTGTGCCGGTCGACCACCTGCCCGGCGGGCCGGGGCGTGGCGAGCGCCGGCGGCGCAAAACCGGCGAACCGCTCGGCGAAGTCGATCGGCAGGCTGAACCGGTCGGCGTCGCCGGTCAGTTCGATCGTCTCGGCCTCCAGCGGGGTGCGCTCGGCCGGGTCGATCGCGAGGAACCACGGCGCGAAGGTCTCCACGTCGATCCGGTTGCGCACCAGATCGAGGTGGTAGAGCCGGACCATCGCCGCGCCCCCGTAGTAGCGGTCCTGGTAGTTGGCGACGTGCACGTGCACGTCGTGGCCCGCCGCGTTGGTCAGCACGGTGCGCCCCGGCGGCCAGTCGTGGCCGTTGACGGTGAGGAAGATCTGGTCGTTGTCCTTGATCAGCTCGTCCCAGAGCCGCTGCCCGTTGCGGGACAGATACGCGCCGCCGGCCGGGTCCGACTGGGCCAGGTCGTGGGTGGTGAGGATGGCCGGCGTCGCCGGATGCCGCCGCAGGACCTGCCGCGCCCAGCCGAGACCGCCGTCCGAGATCCGCCAGTCCAGCGCCAGGACCAGCCAGCGCCGGCCGCCCGCCGTGATCCGGTGCGCGCTGTTGTAGCCATCGGGCGACGAGCCGAGGAAGGTCGGCTCGCCGCGGAACCGGGCCGGGCCGAAGACCTCCAGGTACGCCGAGTCGCCGCGCTGGTCGTCGGTCTCCGCCGGAACGTCGTGGTTGCCGGCCACCACGCTGTACGGCAGCCGGCCGTCGATCCGCCCGAACGTCGTACCGGCCAGCGCGACCTCCTCGGCGGTGCCGTGCTCGGTCACGTCACCGAGGTGGCTGAGAAAGGCGATGTTGTCCGCCGCGCGGTGCTCCAGCAGGTAGCGCAGGGTTTCCCGGAGCGGGTCCGGCTGGGTGCTGTCCGCGTCGAACAGGTATTGCGTGTCGGGCAGCACGGCCAGCGCGAACCGCGGGCTCAGCCGGTCGAAGCCGTCGGTCGGCGGCGGGTCGCTGCCCCGGGTCGCGGCCAGCACGGACACCGTGGGCGCGGCCACCGCCGCCCGGAGCAGATTTCGACGATGCACGCCTGCCAATATGCGCCGTCCCGGCAAGTCGTCAGCCGGCGTTCCACGAGGCGATGGCCGGGCGGCCGTGCTCGAAGCCCAGCACGGACAGCGTCGCCGTGCCGAGTTTCAGCAGCCCACCGCCGCTGGCCGGTAGCCCGATCCAGCGCGCGCCGGCCACCCGCAGCGAGTGCCCGTGCGCGATCAGCGCCACGTCGCCGCCGGTCAGGAAGGTACGGGCGTGCGCCAGCACCCGGTCGAGCCGGGCCGCCACCTGCTCGGGCCGCTCCCCGCCGGGCGCCCCGTCGGTCCACAGCCACCAGTCCGGATCGGTCTCCCGGATGGCCGGTGTGGTGATGCCCTCGTACTCGCCGTAGTTCCACTCGGCGAGATCCTCGGTGGTCTCGGTGACCGCGAGTTCCGCGAGTTCCGCGGTGCGCAGGGCTCGTTTGCGCGGGCTCGAGATGACGGCCGCGAACGCACGGCCGGCGAGCCGCTCCCCGGCCACGCGCGCCTGCCGCTCCCCCTCGGGGGTCAGATCCAGATCGGTGTACGACGTGTGCCGCCCCGCCGCGCTCCACTCGGTCTGCCCGTGCCGGATCAGCACGATCTCGCCCATCGATGATCCTCTCGTCGGCCCGCACCACCCTTTCTACCCCGCGCCACCGCGCCGTGCCGCATGATCACGACGGCTGGTGACCAGCAGGAAGATCGACTTTGGTCTACCATGCCCCGATGTTCTCCCGTCCCGGGCGCACGCTGCCCGAACTCTGTACCGACCTCGCGGACGCGGTGATCCGGCTGGACGAGCGCGGGTCGTCGACGAGCTTCCGCGCGGTGGTCGACCGTGCCGGGCAGGCGGACCAGGCCGAGCTCACCGACGGGCTCGGCCGGCTGATCCCGGCGCTGCGGCAGGTGTCGCTGGGCAACGGCGCGATGCTCGCCGGGCTGGTCGCCGGGCTGATCGAGACGGGCGCCGACCCGGTGCCGGTGCTGGAGGTGCTGGTCGACCGGGTGGCTCGCGGGCTGGAGCAGGCCGCCCGGTTCCCGGTGCTGGCCGACAAGCTCGGCACCGAACTGGTCGCGCCCAACTCGGCCGCCGAGGCCCTGGCGGTGCACGACCGGGTCGTCCGGGCGGCGCCGGCCGCCGGGCTCGGCGCCGAGGAGGCGGGCGAGATCACCCAGGCGTGGTTCACCGTGAACAGCTGGATCCCCGCGCTGCTGCTGCCGCTTCAGCAGAAACGGGCCCGGCAGGCGCTGCCCCAGCGGGCCCGGCTGACCGGCGCGGTGGCCGCGATGACCGAGGCTGCCGAGGACGCGCCGTGGCTGCTCGGGCTGCTGCTGGTGCTCGACGACGAGCAGCTCGTCGTGGTGCACCGGGAGACCGGGCGGGCCTACGCGCTGACGATCAGCGGCGTCGGCGACAACTTCCAGCTGCACACCCTGCTCGCCGCGACCCTGATCGGCGACCCGGCCCGCGGCCTGATCGCCGGGGAGCCGCCGCACCCGGCCTGGGTGGCGGCCGCCACCGACGGCGAGCTGGCCCCGCCGGGCGGGGTGCACGGACGGTTCAATCTGGTCGACTGCGCCGGCGGATGGATCTGGAACGAGGGCCGTCCGGCCGACATCCCGGCGCTCGACGGCCGGCGGGTCGTCGTCCTCGACCCGCCGCCGTACCCGCGCTCGTGGCACGTCGGCCGGGTGTATCCACTGATGACGCCTCAGGTCACCCTGGATCGCGTGCTCGACGCGGAGGAGGCCGCCTGGTGGGCGGCACGGCTCGCGCCGCCGACCCGGTAGCGACGATCTTCTATCAGACCCGTTGTCGCGGCGCCACCGGCCACGAGATGCGGGCGCTGTCGGCATCCCGACAAAGCCTGTCGATCACGCAGCGTGTCGTCGTATTTACTCTGCGAGAGGTTTTCATCGCGGGGGGCTCAGCGGAAGTCGCGACGATCAGAGGGAGCGACACCATGCGGTCCTCGACCGGAAACGACCGGCTGGCATCCGGCTCACCAGGCGAACGCCAGCTCCAGCAACGCCTCGGCACCCAGGATCGGGCGGCGAGGTTCTACCAACGGCAGGTTCTCGATCACGTCAACGAGGCGATGGCGCGGTTCATCGCCCGCCAGGAAATGATGTTCGTGGGCACCAGCGACGCCGAGGGCAACTGCGACTGCACGCTGCGGGCGGGGCCGCCGGGCTTCATCGCGGTGCTGGACCGCCGGCATGTCGCCTGGCCGGAATACCGCGGCAACGGCGTCCTGGCCAGCCGCGGCAACATGCTGGAAAATCCGCACGTCGCGCTGCTCTTCATCGATTTCGTCCAGGACACCATCGGGCTGCACGTCAACGGTCGCGCGGCGCTCGTGGACGACGAGGAGCTGCGCCGGGCCCATCCGGATCTGCCGTCGGACACCGTGCCGGGCCGTCGCCCGGAGCAGTGGGTGGTGGCCGAGGTGGAGGAGGCGTACATCCACTGCGCGAAAAACATCCCCCGGCTGCACCACCACCCGGGCGATCGGCGGCTGCACCGGCCGCGCGGCAAGAAGAGCGACTACTTCATTCCCGACCCCGCCCCGTCCGCCGGGCCGGCTTGCGCGATCGATCCGTCTTCCTTCGGCGCCGAACCGGCGCACGGAATCGAGCCGGTCGGCGGCGGTGACGCTGTCGGGCAGGGTGCCGTCCGGGCCCTGACATTGGCTCCGCCGCCGGAGGCGGCGCCGGCGCAGCGCGGCTGGCGGCGTCTCATCTCCTGGCGGCACCAGGGCTGACCACCCGCTCAAGCCCGGAAGCGGCGGCACGGCCCGTCAGTGGCGACTGGCTCGCCTGGCGGGCCGTGCGCACAAGCACGACTCGTACGAAATGGGTTCAGGATCTTAGAAGATCTTCGAAGGAGACGTTCAGGGCGAACGGGTCGGCCACCTCGACCGGCTCCCGGCGCGCGAGCTCGCGGGCGAGTTCGTCCGCCGCGCGGATGATGCGGCCGCGCAGCGTGCCGTCGGCGGAATCGGCACCCCAGTCGTCGCTGGCCGCGAAGACGGCGGTGGGCAGGACCACCGCACGCAGGTAGGCGAACATCGGCCGGAGCGCGTGCTCCAGCGCCAGGGAGTGCCGGGCGGTGCCGGCCGTCGCGGCGATCAGGACCGGCTTGTCGACCAGCGTGTCCTTGTCCACCACGTCGAAGAACGACTTGAACAGTCCGCTGTAGCTGGCCGTGAAGATCGGCGTGACGGCGACCAGGGCGTCGGCCGCGGCGACCGTGTCCAGGGCCTCCTTGAGCGCGGCCGGCGGGAAGCCGGTGAGCAGGTGGTTGGCGATGTCGTGGGCCAGGTCGCGCAGCTCGATCACGACGACGTTCAGCTGGACGTCACGCTCGCTCGTCGCGGCGACCGCCGCCGCGGCGAGCTGGTCCGCGAGCAGGCGGGTCGACGACGGCTGGCTCAGGCCGGCGGAGACCACCGCGAGGGTGCGCTGCTTCATGCCTTGACCTCGTCCTTCTGTTTCGCCGCCAGCAATGACGCGTGGGTGGGTGCGTCCGGGACGTGCGCCGGCTTCAGCCCCGCGAACTCCTTGCGCAGCACCGGGACGACCTCCTCGCCGAGCAGGTCGAGCTGTTCCAGCACCGTCTTGACCGGCAGGCCGGCGTGGTCCAGCAGGAACAGCTGGCGCTGGTAGTCGCCGACGTAGTCGCGGAAGCCCAGCGTGCGGTCGATGACCTGCTGCGGGCTGCCGACGGTGAGCGGCGTCTCCCGGGTGAAGTCCTCGAGCGACGGACCGTGGCCGTAGACCGGGGCGTTGTCGAAGTACGGCCGGAACTCCTTGACCGCGTCCTGGCTGTTCTTGCGCATGAACACCTGGCCGCCGAGGCCGACGATGGCCTGGTCGGGGTCGCCGTGGCCGTAGTGGGCGAACCGCTGCCGGTAGAGGCCGACCATGCGCTGGGTGTGCTCCTTCGGCCAGAAGATGTGGTTGGCGAAGAAGCCGTCGCCGTAGTAGGCGGCCTGCTCGGCGATCTCCGGGCTGCGGATGGAGCCGTGCCAGACGAACGGCGGGACGCCGTCCAGCGGGCGCGGGGTCGACGTGAACGACTGCAGCGGGGTACGGAACTTGCCCTCCCAGTCGACCACGTGCTCGCGCCACAGCCGGTGCAGCAGCGCGTAGTTCTCGACCGCGAGCGGGATGCCGGCCCGGATGTCCTTGCCGAACCACGGATAGACCGGGCCGGTGTTGCCGCGGCCCATCATGAGGTCGACCCGGCCGCCGGAGAGGTGCTGCAGCATCGCGTAGTCCTCGGCGATCTTCACCGGGTCGTTCGTGGTGATCAGCGTGGTCGCGGTGCTGAGCAGCAACCGGTCGGTCTGCGCGGCGATGTAGCCCAGCGTGGTCGTCGGCGAGGACGAGAAGAACGGCTCGTTGTGGTGCTCACCGAGCGCGAAGACATCGAGGCCGACCTCCTCGGCATGCTTCGCGATCGTGATGATGTTCCTGATCCGCTCGTGCTCCGTCGGCGTCCGCCCGGTGGTGGGGTCGGTGGTGATGTCGCTGACGCTGAAGATCCCGAACTGCATGACCCGCTCCTGAGCTTCTCGACCGGTGTTCCGACTTGCTGTACTGACCGCTGCAACATCTCTGATCGGTCAACTATTTCAAAATCAAAGAACCTGCGCTGCGGTACGGGTCACACCTCCACTAGAGTGATCGGGTGAATCCGCGGGGGCCCTGGTTCATCTCGGCGATCTCGACCGACGCCGACTGGCGGCTGGCCGTGGCCGCGCTCGTGGCGGCCGCGCCGTCCCGGGTGGCACTGATCGACCTCGATCCGGACGGCACGCCGGCGCCTGGGGCGGTCACCCGCCTCGAGGTCAGTGACCCGGCCGAGCTGACCCTGGCGCAGGCCGCCCGGCTGGTGCGGGCGGTGGCCGACACCCACGGGCTGACGCTGGTGACGGCCGGGCCGGGCTTCCTGATGCCGGTCGGCCGGGACGGCTGGACGTTCGCTGACCTCGCCGCCGAGACGGGCGGGACGGCCGTGGTGGTGACCGGGCCGGGCCCGGACGCGGTGAACCACACGACGCTCGCGCTGAGCGCACTGGCCGGACACGGCATCAGCGCCTCGGTGGTGACGATCGGCGAGGTCGACGACGACGCGCTGCCGGTGATGCCGGCCGGCCGGATCCCGGCGGACGCCGATCTCGCGCAGGCGGCCGACTGGTTCGAGCCGCTGTTC
>Ga0070668_100001848_pt1 | contig 15437 bp, 13 predicted proteins | sample KBSS43metaG_FD_64661 | JGI IMG/M metagenome (GOLD analysis project Ga0070668, IMG submission 64661) | Switchgrass rhizosphere microbial communities from Kellogg Biological Station, Michigan, USA - KBS S4-3 metaG | ecosystem: Host-associated > Plants > Roots > Rhizosphere > Soil ... | reverse complement strand
GCGTCGAGACCGAGGTCGTTGACGATCTGCTGGGCCTCGCGCTGGCGGCTCAGGTCCGGGCTGACCCACACGCCGGCCACGGGCGAGCCGAAGCCCGCCCACGTCAGCCGGGTGCGCAGCCGGTGTCTCAGGTCGCGCTTGGCCTCCGGGACCGAGACGATGAGCATCAGCCACTGCCCGTTCCAGTGGCGTTCCTCGCGGCCGAACGCGTAGATCCGGTCGGCGCCTTCGGTCAGCAGGCGGCGTCCCGGCGGGGTCAGCGACCAGCGCACCCGGCGCCCGACGCGCTCGGAGACCACCCAGCCCTCGGCGGCGGAGCGGGCCAGCGCCTGCCGCGCCGACTTCTCCTCGATGTCGAGCATGCCCAGCACCTCGACGAGCATCGACGTCCAGACCGGCTTGTCCCGGGGCAGCGCGTACTCGCCGAGCACGGTCATCAGCAGCGACCGGGCGCTCGCGTGGCTGACTTCGCGGCGGCGGCTCACCGTGGGCCGGGGCGCGGACGGGCGGCCTTCCCTCGGCTTCGGCCTGCGGCCGAGGGTGACCGGGGGAGCGGGTTCGCCCATGCTGTTCACCGACCTCACTGTCGCGGGACTGACAACCGAACAGGTTACCCACACTGAGTGATCAAAGCGCCACCGGACACACACAGCCGGTGGCTTTGACCATGATCTGACACCTCTGCCCGGCCCCGTAGACTCGGCCACCTCATGAGCGCAACACTCGTCGCGAAGGACCTGGCCGCGGGCCACGGTGACCGTGTCCTCTTCTCCGGGCTCGACCTGGTCGTCGCCCCCGGTGACGTCGTCGGCCTGGTCGGCGTCAACGGCGCCGGCAAGTCGACCCTCCTGCGGACCCTCGCCGGGCTCGCCAAACCGGACGGCGGGGAGGTCCGGCTGAACCCGCCGACCGCGACCGTCGGCCACCTGCCGCAGGAGCCGGAACGGCGGGACGGCGAGTCGGTGCGGGCGTTCCTGGCCCGGCGCACCGGCGTCGCCGCGGCGCAGGCCGACCTCGACAGCGCGACCGAAGCGCTCACCGCGGGCGAAGCCGGCTCGGACGACCAGTACGCCACGGCCCTCGACCGGTGGCTCGCCCTCGGCGGCGCCGATCTCGACGACCGCGCCGCGGAAGTGGCCGCCGACCTCGGCCTGGCCGTCGACCTGGACCAGCCGATGACGTCGTTGTCGGGCGGCCAGGCCGCGCGGGCCGGGCTCGCTTCGCTGCTGCTGAGCCGCTACGACGTCTTCCTGCTCGACGAGCCCACCAACGACCTCGACCTGGACGGCCTGGCCCGGCTGGAGCGGTTCGTGTCCGGGCTGCGGGCGGCGACCGTGCTGGTCAGCCACGACCGCGAGTTCCTGGCCCGCACCGTCGACCGTGTCGTGGAGCTGGACCTGGCGCAGCAGCAGGTGAACGTCTACGGCGGTGGTTACGAGGCCTACCTCGAAGAACGCGAGGTCGCCCGGCGGCACGCGCGCGAGGACTACGAGGAGTACGCCGGGACGAGGGCCGCGCTGGAGGCGCGCGGGCGGATGCAGCGGGCGTGGATGGAGAAGGGCGTCAAGAACGCCCGCCGGAAGCAGCCCGACAACGACAAGTCCGCCCGCAAGTTCCGCAGCGAGGCCACGGAGAAGCAGGCGTCGAAGGCACGCCAGACCGACCGGATGATCGAGCGGCTGGACGTCGTCGAGGAGCCGCGCAAGGAGTGGGAGCTGCGGATGGAGATCGCCGCGGCCCCGCGGGCGGGCGCGGTGGTCGCGACCCTGCGCGGTGCGGTCGTCCGCCGCGGCGGGTTCACCCTCGGGCCGGTCGACCTGCAGATCGACTGGGCGGACAAGGTCGCCATCACCGGCGCGAACGGCTCCGGCAAGTCGACGCTCCTGGCGGCGATGCTGGGGCGTGTCGAACTGGACGAAGGTGGCGCAGCGCTCGGCCCTGGTGTGGTGGTCGGCGAGGTCGACCAGGCGCGCCGGCTGTTCCTCGGCGACGTTCCGCTCGCCGACGCGTTCGCGCGCGAGGTGCCGGAGCTCGCCGACGCCGACGTCCGGACGCTGCTGGCCAAGTTCGGGCTGAAGGCCGCGCACGTGCTGCGGTCCGCGGCGACGCTGTCGCCGGGGGAGCGCACGCGCGCGGCGCTGGCGCTGCTGCAGGCTCGCGGGGTGAACCTGCTCGTGCTGGACGAGCCGACCAACCACCTCGACCTGCCCGCGATCGAGCAGCTCGAGGCGGCGCTGGACGAGTACCCGGGCACGCTCCTGCTGGTGACGCACGACCGCCGCATGCTCGACGCCGTGCACGTCACCCGCCGCCTCGAAGTCGGCGGAGGTAAGGTCCGCGAGCTGTGATCATCCGGCTCTTCCCGTCGGGACGCGGGTGAGCGGTGCTCTCGATTGGGAGCGCCGCGCCGGAACTGCTCGTGAGCAGTGCTCTCGAAACTGAGCACTGCCTACCGCTGGGAGTGAGCAGTGCTCTCGGCTGTGAGCGCTGTCGAATGGTGGGCGTGAGCGGTGCTCTCGAAAGCGAGCACCGCGACGCAAAGCGCGTGACCAGTGCTCTCGCAGGAAAGCGCCCGCTCACCCCTTCGTCGCGCCGCCGGTGAGGCCTTTGACGAACTGCTTCTGCAGCGCCAGGTAAAAGATCAGCACCGGCAGCGTGGCCAGGAACATCAACGCGAACACGCTGCCCAGATCGGCCTGATACTGGCCGATCGAGCGGTAGATGCCGGTCGTGATCGTGGTGCCCTGGCTCGGTCCGAGGATGATCAGCGGGTCGATGAAGTCGTTCCAGATCCACACGCCGAGGAAGATCAGCACCGACGCCGTCGCCGGGCGGAGCAGCGGGAACACCACCCGCCAGAACACCTGCATGCGGCTCGCGCCGTCGAGCAGCGCCGCCTCCTCCAGCTCCACCGGCACGCCGCGGATGAAGCCGGTGAACACGAACACGCCGAACGGCACGTAGTACCCGACGTTGAACAGGATCAGCCCCTGCAGCGTCGCCATCAGGTGCGTGACGCGCAGGACGTCGGTGATCGGGATGAGGATGACCTGCGGCGGGATCATCAGCCCGGCCAGCAGCACCAGCGTCAGGACCTTCGTCCACCGCTTGCCCGACCGCGCCAGGTAGTGGCCCAGCATCGCCGACAGCACCGTCAGCACCAGGATCGACAGCACCGTGACGACGACGCTGTTGGCCAGGCTGACCCAGAACAGCCCGTCCGGGCGGGTCAGCACCGCGTGGATGTTGGCCAGCGTCGGCGGCAGCGGGAGCGACGCCGGGTCCTTCGCGATGAGATCGCCTTGCTTGAACACGTTCGTCAGCACCAGATACAACGGCACGAAGAACACCGCACCGACCAGTAAAGCCACCGCCGGCCGCAGCCACGAGCGGGTCACAGGTCCACCTCCCGGCGGCGCAGGAAGTTCAGCACGACGGTGGTGACGACCGCGACGATCACCAGCATCAGCACGGCCATCGCCGACGCGTAGCCGACGTGGTTCGAGTCGAACCCGGTCTGCAGGACGTCGAACGCGATCGTCGCGGTGGCGCCGGAACCCGGGCCGCCGTTGGTGATCACCTTGACGTAGTCGTAGGTCTTGAACGCCGAGATCAGCAGCACCACCGTGTTGATCGTCAGCGACGGCGCGAGCAGCGGCCAGGTCACCGCGCGGAACCGGCGCAGCGGCCCGGCGCCGTCGATCTCGGCGGCCTCCAACAGCTCCGCCGGCACGCCCTGGAGCCCGGCGAGGTAGACGACGACGCAGAACCCCAGCATCTGCCAGCACACGATCGACGCGACCGAGTACAGCGCGACGTCCGGATCGGACAGCCAGCCCGGCGGGTGCTCGATCCCCAGCGCCCGGAGGAGGTCGTTCAACGGCCCCCGGTCGTCGAGCAGCCGGGACCACACGATCGAGACGACCACCGAACTGAGGATCACCGGCGTGAAGAACACGCTGCGCAAAGCGTTGTACAGCCAGCCTTTCCGGTCCAGCAGCAGCGCGACGCCGAGGCCGAGGACGTTGGGTACGACGACCACGATCACCGTCAGGATCGTGGTCACCTTCAGCGCGATGAGGAACTGCTCGTCGGTGAAGAGCAGCCGGTAATTCTCGAGGCCGACGAACTTCACCGGCGGGTTGAACGGGTTGTAGTTGGTGAGGCTGTACCCGAAGCTGATCAGGATCGGCGCCAGCACGAAGCACAGGTAGACCAGCACACCCGGCGCGCCGAACGACGCGAAGTGCGCCACCCGCGGCAGGATCGGCTTGCGCCGCCTGCCACGGGCGGGGGAGCGGCGGGTACGGGGCGGAGCAGGGGAAGCAACGACGGCGGCCAACTGCGTCAGCCCGCCTTCGCCCACTCGGTGTCCAGGAACGCGCACGCGTCGGCCACGGACTTGCGGCCGGTGATGACGTCCTGGGCGGCCTGGTCGACCTTGTCCTTCATGCCGGGCAGCAGCCCGTCGTCCGCGGTCTCCCAGCGGAAGGCGTGCACCACGGCGTTCTGCTGCACGGCCTTGGTGTAGAGGTCGTAGCCGGCCTTGAAGGTCGGGCCGACGTCGGCCGGCGGGGTGTAGCCCTTGATCGCCGGGAACAGGCCGTCCGCCTTGACCGACGCGTCGAGCTGGTCCTTGTCGAGCTGGAAGCCGAGGGCGAACTTCTTGGCGGCGTCGAGGTGCGCGGCCTTGGCGTTCACGATCATGCCGCCGCCGGTGTAGGCCGGCACGACGAGCTTGCCGTCCTCGGTGGGGAAGTCGAACACGCCCACCTCGAAGTCGTGCTTCTTGGTGTCGGCGTTGGCGGCGAACCAGTTGCCCATCGGGTACATCGCGCCCTGGCCGTCGAGGAAGGCCTGCTCGGTCGCCGCGTAGTCGCGGGACACGCTGGTCTTGTCGACGTACCCCTTCGCGGCGAGGTCGGCGAGCTTCGAGAAGGCGTGCTGGAACGCGGGATCGGCGAACTTGACCTTGTCCTGGCGGCGCTGGGTCAGCCAGTCCGGCATCGTGGCGTAGACCTCGGTGCTGACGAGGCCGGACAGGATCATCGACGACGGGAAGCCGTCCTTGCCGCCGCCGATGGTGAACGGCGTGAAACCCTTGTCCTTGAGCTTGCCGGCCGCGGTCTCCAGTTCGGCCCACGTCTTCGGGGTCGCGGTGATGCCCGCGTCGGCGAACATCTTCTTGTTGTAGTAGACCGGCGGGATGGTCTGGGTGTTCGCCGGCAGCTGGTAGTACTTGCCCTTCACCGGGTTGGCCTGCGGGAACTGGAAGTCCTTGAGCTCTTCGGGCGTCCAGGCGTAGAGGTTGCCCGCTTCGGCGAAGCCCGCCGAGTCGACGGCGATCATGACGTCCGGGAACTGGCCGGACTGCAAGAGCTGCTTCGCGTACGACGTCCGCCCGTCGGCGGTCGGCGCGACGAGCTTCTTGACCTTGATCCCCGGGTTCTTGTCGGTGACGCGCTTGATGGCGGCGTCCCAGTAGGCCGGGGTCAGGTTCGGGGTTTCGAAGGTCAGGAAGGTGATCTCGTCACCGCCGTTGCCGCCGCCGGTGTTCGAGCCGACCGAGCACGCGCTCATCGCCAGGAGCGCCGCTGCTCCCAGCGCCAGGGACCTTCTCATGACTGCCGCCTCCAGTTACCCCACCATATGTGATGTATGACGCATTCGATCGGACGTTTTCGGGGGTGTCAAGCGTCGAATGCCGTCGAAATCCGCCCGAAGAGGCCGATAGATCAGATCTTTGCCGCGTTGAGCCGGACGACTTTGCTGGCGAAATCGCCGGTCGGGAGGCCGAGCGGCAGGCCGTGGGCGAGGAGCACGGCCCCGCTGTGCGTGGTGCCGGACTCCGGATCGAGGTACCGCTGAGCGGGAACGAGGCCGTCGAGCCGCAGCGGCCGCTCGGGTGCGTTGAAGTGCGCGGCCTGGCGGTAGGCGAAGACGACCGTCCGGTCGCCGAGGACGTACTGGAGCGCGACGACGCCGTCGTCGACCGGCGGCCGGAGCCGGTACAGCGCGCCGTGCTGCACCACGGGCCGGATGTCCCGGTACAGCGCGAGCATCTCCCTGGCGAGCGCGAGGTCGTCGGCCGGCCAGTGCACGATGTCGCCGCCGAGCCCGAGCACCCCGGCCATGGCGACGTGGAAGCGGAACCGCAATGGCACCGAGCGGGCCGTGACGAAGTTGGGGTTGTCGGTCACCCAGGCCGACATCGCGCGGGCCGGGTAGAGCTGGCCGTAGCCGTGCTGGATCCGCAGCCGGTCGAGGGCGTCGGTGTTGTCCGAGGTCCAGACCTGGTCGGTGCGGGCGAGCACGCCGAGGTCGATCCGCCCGCCGCCGCCGGCGCACGACTCGATCCGCAGGCCGGGGTGATCCGCCCGCAACCGGTCCAGCAGCGCGTAGACCGCCCGGGTGTGCTCCACCCACAGCCGGTCCTGGTCCGCTTCGCCCGGCCAGCCCGCTTCGCTGAACGGGCGGTTCATGTCCCACTTGAGGAAGTCGACGCCGTGGTCGCCGACGAGCCGGTCGAGCCAGTCGTGCGCCCACGCGGCGACGTCCGGGCGCGCGAAGTTGAGCACGAGCTGGCGCCGGAGTTCCGACCGCCGCCGGTGCGGGTGGTGCAGCACCCAGTCCGGGTGGGCGCGGTAGAGGTCGCTGTCCGGGTTGACCATCTCGGGCTCGACCCAGATCCCGAACCGCATGCCGAGCCCGTGCACGGCGTCGGCCAGCGGCTTCAGCCCGTCCGGGAAGCGCTCGCGGTTGACGTGCCAGTCGCCGAGCCCGGCGTGGTCGCCGGTGCGGGCGCCGAACCAGCCGTCGTCCAGCACGAACAGCTCGGCCCCGAGCGACGCGGCGCGCTCGGCGAGCGCGCGCTGCCCGGCCTCGGTGACGTCGAATCCCGTGGCCTCCCACGAGTTGTAGAGCACCGGGCGCAGCTCTTCGGGGTGCGGCAGGACGTGTCCGAGGACGTACGCGTGCCAGGCGCGGCTCGCCGCCCCGAAGCCGCCGCGGGTGTAGAGCCCGGCGGAAACCGGCGTGATCAGCGGACGTCCGGGGCCGACGCGGTGGACGACGCCGTCCTGGCCGAAGCCGCCGCTCACCGTCAGCCTGCCGGTCGAGGCGCGGGTGGTGGTCAGGCGCCACGATCCGCTCCACGCCAGCGCGACGCCGTAGACCTCGCCGTGACGCTCGGTCGCCGTGCCGTCGTCGACCATCACCCACGGATTGGCGTGGTGGCCGGTGATCCCGCGCCGGGAGGCGAAGACGGTTTCGCCGTGCGGCGCGGATTCCCGGCGCAGCTGGGTTTCCGCGGCCCAGCGGCCGGTGACGTGGCTGAGCCGGTAGTCCTCGGAGACCGGCAGCGCCCAGGTCGCCGAGTCGGCGCGGACGACCTCGACGTCGGTGTCCGCGGTCAGCTCGGTCCAGCGTTCGAGGACGTCGCCGCGCAGCCGGTAGTGCAGGGTGATCCGCAGTGGGTAGTGCCGGTCCGCGAAGCGGATACGCAGGTGCCCGGCGGTGATTTCGTGGTCGTCGTACCGCCATTCGAGGGCCCGCGTCCCGTCGGCGAAGCGGACCTGCAGAGCGGGCGTCCAGTACCGGGTGCCACCGTCGGCGGCGAGTTCGCCGAGCCCTTCGTTCGGGTCGTTGAAGCCGTCCCACCAGGGAAGCGTTTTCCCGGTCAGCTCGACGACTTCGGCCGCGGACAGCGCCGGTCCCCAGTGGACGTGGGTCGGGACGTCGTCTTCGTCGAGCCGCAGCGCGTACGTGCTCGACTCCCCGGTGAGCACCCAGGTGCGGTGCTCGGCGAGGAAGCTGATCCGGGCCATGCGGGACATCCTGCTCACCGGCGCGGCCGCCGCCAAGGGATGTCCCGCTGACCGGTCAGGGGCGGTCGGTGAGGTAGCCGCCCATCGTCTTGAAGTACTCCTGGGCGGCCAGTTCGGTGCCGTCCGCGGTGCGGACCCGCTCGACCAGCAGCCCCGGCGACCGGCCGCGGCGGGCATCCGGCCCGGCCACGATCACGACGCCGTCGCCCTCCTTGATGAAGATCCGGCCCGGCGTGCCGCCGTAGTGGCCCTTCGACACCGACGCCTTCGTGATCCGCAGCTCCTGGCCGCGGTGGTGGGTGAACGCGTTCGGGTACGGGTCGGACTGGGCGCGCACCAGGCGTTCGATGTCCTCGACCGGCCAGGTCCAGTCGATCAGGCTGTCGCGCGCGGCGCGCTTGTGGAAGAAGCTGGCCTTCGACCGGTCCTGCGGCACGGGCGTGTAGCCGTTCTCGATCAGGGAGATGGCCTCGGCGGTGATCGGCGCGATCAGGTCCACGGTGCGGTGGAACAGGTCCGTGGTGGTGTCGGCGGGCCCGACCGGAATGGCGCGCTGCAGGACGATGTCGCCCGCGTCGAGCTCGCCGTCCATCATGTGGGCGGTGACGCCGACCTCGGGCTCGCCGTTGATCAGCGCCCAGATGAGCGGGGAGAAGCCCGCGTACGCCGGCAGCAGCGAGTCGTGGATGTTCAGGGTGCCGTGCCGCGGCAGCGCGAAGATCTCCGGCGGCAGCCAGGTGCGCCAGTTGTTCGCCACGATCAGGTCGAGGCCGGCCGCCTCGAGCTCGGCCAGCAGTTCGGCGTCGTCCGGGCGGGTGCGCAGCAGGACGCGGATGCCGTTCGCCTCGGCGAGGTCCGCGACCGAGTCGGCCCAGATCCGCTCGTAGGCGTGGTCGCTCTTGGGGTGCGTGACCACGAGGGCGACCTCGTGGCCGGCGTCGATGAGCGCCTGGAGGGTCCGGTGCCCCCAGGTCTGGTAGCCGAACATCGCCACGCGCATTCGAGAGTGCCCTTTCTGGTCGGGGGACGAACATCACCACGAACTTACTAGGTGAGGCTCTCCTAAGTTAGGCTAGGGTTCCCTGAACGGTACCGGAGCGCGTTAGGGAGCGACATGACTGCAGAGGCCGGCGAACAGGTCCCGATCTACGACGTCGTCGGGGTGGGATTCGGCCCGTCGAACCTGGCGCTCGCCATTGCCCTCGCCGAGCACAACGCCGGCAACGCCGCTCCGGGAAAGCCGGTGACCGCGCACTTCCTCGAGCGGCAGCCGCGGTTCGGGTGGCACCGCGGGATGCTCATCGACACCGCGACCATGCAGGTGTCGTTCCTGAAGGACCTGGTCACCATGCGCAACCCGACCAGCGAGTTCAGCTTCCTCAACTACCTGCACGCGGCGGGCAGGCTGGTCGACTTCATCAACCACAAGAACCTGTTCCCGCTGCGGGTCGAGTTCCACGACTACTTCGAGTGGGCGGCCGCGAAGGTCGACGACGTCGTCTCGTACGGCACCGAAGTCGTGTCGGTGAAGCCGGTGTACGACGGCGACGAGGTCGCCTACTTCGACGTCGAGGTCTCGGACGGTTCCGCGTTGCGCGCCCGGAACCTCGTGATGGGCACCGGCCTGCGGCCGCAGCTGCCCGACGGCATCACCGCCGGCGCCCGGATCTGGCACAACAGCGAGCTGCTGTTCCGCGTGGACGCCCTGCGCGGCACCGATCCCCGCCGGTTCGTCGTGGTCGGCGCCGGGCAGAGCGCGGCGGAGGTCGCGGCGTTGCTGCACGAGGAGTTCCCGCGCGCCGAGGTGTGCGCGGTGTTCGCGCGCTACGGCTACAGCCCGGCGGACGACAGCGCGTTCGCGAACCGGATCTTCGACCCCGAGGCCGTCGACCAGTTCTACCGCGCGGGCGAGCCGGTGAAGGACCGCCTGATGCGCTACCACGGCGCGACGAACTACTCGGCCGTCGACATCGACCTGATCGACGAGCTGTACCGCCGGATGTACCGCGAGAAGGTCCTCGGCACGGAGCGGCTGCGGTTGTTCAACGTCTCGCGCCCGGTCGAGGTGACCGACACGGGGACGGCGGTGTCGGCGACGGTCGAGTCACTGACGACGGGCGAGCGCACGGTGCTGGAGGCCGACGCGGTCGTGTACGCCACCGGCTACCGCCCGGCCGACCCGACGTCGCTGCTGGGCGAGCTGGGCCCGCGCTGTGCCCGGGACGACGAGGGCAGGCTGCGGGTGGAGCGCGACTACCGCATCACGACGGAACCTGCCCTGCGCGGCGGTATCTACCTGCAGGGCGGCACCGAGCACACGCACGGGATCACGTCGTCGCTGCTGTCGAACACCGCGGTGCGGGTGGGCGAGATCCTGCGGTCCATTGTGGACCGCAGGGTCGTCCCGGCGCCGGCGGGGGAGTACGCCGTCAGCGCCCGGTGAGCTGCTCCCGGAGGATGTCGCCGTGGCCGGCGTGGCGGGCGAAGTCCTCGATCAGGAGCAGGTAGACGAACCGGAGGTTGACCTCGCCGAGGACGTCGTGCGTCCAGGTGTCGTCGAGTTCGAAGCGGGCGGCGATCTCGCGTGAGCGCGCGCCGGCCCGCTCGAACTCGGCGATCACGTCGTCGAGGGTTTCGCTTTCGGCGACGACGAAGCTGGCGTCGCCCGGGGTCGTGGGCCCGTCGCACTCGGACTCGTCGAGGCCGAGCAGGAGGAGCTGGAACCAGCGGCGTTCGGCCATCGCGGCGTGCTTGACGAGGCCGATCGGCGTGGTCAGGGACGCGACCAGGCGCCGCCGGACGTCGGTCTCGGACAGGCCGCGCGCGGTGTCGGCGACCGCGCGGCGTTGGCGGTCCATCGTCGCCTCCAGCAGGAGACGCTCGGATCCGGTGGTGATTTCGGGCAGCACGAACATGGGTCTGCTTCCTGGAGGGGGAGTGGCCGGACGGTCCTCGGGGACGTGACGTCCGGAGCCGAGGCGGGCCGAGCCCCAGGATAGCGCCGGTGTCGCGGGTGGCAAGGGGGTTTGACGTTCGCCACCCGCGACCAGCGGGACTACCGGGTGCCGACGCGCTGGGCCAGTGCCTCGTTCATGGCGCGGAACTGGGGCAGTGTGTTGTCCTGCAACTGTCCCCGGAAGAAGGGCACCAGGACACCCGAGAAGCGTTCGGTCTGGACGAGTCTGACGCGGCCGGGCCGCACGGGTTCGATCAGGAAGGAGTGCTCGCCGTCGAACACGGCGCCCGGACCGACCTTGCCCAGCCAGCGCAGCTCACGGCCGGGCGTCACGGTCAGCACGGTGGGGGTGAACGTGGTTTCCCCGGTGGCGTCGCGCAGGGTGTTGGTCAGGGTGGCGCCGACCTCGACGGTGCCGCTGGAGGAGACGATGAAGGGGTTCCATTCGTCGTACGCGTCCAGGTTGCTCAGCACCGACCACACCTCGTCCGGCGTGGCGTCGACCTCGATCGAGGCGCTGAGGGTGTACGGAACGGCGTTGCTCCAGACGGCGTACCCGGCGAGGACGGCCAGCACCAGGGTCACCGCCATGAGCAGGCGCTTCCGCCGGGGCTTCTTTTCGCGTCCCTGCGGTCGGGCCGGGTGCTCGGTGAGGGTCATCGTTGCTCCTTTGTGGACATGGCGCCGTCGAGGGCGGCACCGACGAGACGTTCGAGGTAGCTGTCGTCGACCGGCGTGCCGGTGATGAGCACGCGGTAGTAGAGGGCGCCGGCCAGTTGGTCGAGCAGCAGCACCGGGTCGGTGCCGGTCCGCAGTTCGCCGCGCTGGGTGGCGCGTTCGACGAGCTCGATGGCGAGCCTGATCCGACGCGCGTACAGGCCGCGCATGGCCTGTCCGACGTCGGCGTGCCGGGCCGCGGCCGCCACGAGTTCCGCGACGATGCCGGCGGACGGGTCGGTGTCGTGCGCCGGGCGCCCGGCCCGGCGCACGGTGTGCAGTGCGCCGGCGATCTGCTTGAGGTAGGCGCTCAGGTCGGCGCGCACGTCACCGGTGTCGGTGACCGGCACGTCGTGGTCGAGCATGTCGGCGTACACGGCGATGGCGAGGTGGTCCTTGGTCGGCCAGCGCCGGTAGAGCGTGGTCTTGGCCACCCCGGCGCGCTGGGCCACCTCGTCGATGGCCAGTCCGGCGTAGCCGGCGGTGAACAGTGCGTGCCGGGCGGCTTGGAGGATGCGTCGGTCTGCGTCGCTGTCGCGAGGCCGGCCGCGGGAGGTGTCCATCGGGTCCCCTAATTACGATACCAACGTTTCGTAAGTACCGTAGCCGGGTGTCGCGCATTTACGCAACCCGAGTTTCGAAAGTCCTGCCCGGCTCGACCCTCGTGCCGGTTCGGGTCTAGTTGACCGGTGCCGGGTGGTGGCGGCTGATCGGGATGACCATCGGGGTCCCGCTGACCGGGTCCGGGGTCACCTGGCAGCGGACGTCGAAGACCTCGTCCACCAGCGACTCGGTGATCACTTCGGCGGGGGAACCCGACGCGACGATCCGGCCCGCCTTCATGGCGATCACGTGGTCGGCGTAGCGGCAGGCCTGCGGGAGGTCGTGCAGCACCATCACCACCGTCCGGCCCTCGGCGCGGTTGAGGTCGACGACCAGGTCGAGCACGTCGATCTGGTGTGCCAGGTCGAGGTAGGTCGTCGGCTCGTCCAGCAGCAGCACCGGCGTGCCCTGGGCGACCGCCATCGCGATCCACGCGCGCTGGCGCTGGCCGCCGGACAGCTCGTCCACCGGGCGGTCGGCCAGGTCGGTCAGCTCCGTGGCTTCGAGGGCCGCGCGCACCGCGCCTTCGTCCGATGTGGACCATTGCCGCCACCAGCTCTGGTGCGGGGCGCGGCCGCGGCCGACGAGGTCCGCCACCGTCATGCCCTCGGGGGCCACCGGCGACTGCGGCAGGATGCCGAGCCGCTGGGCGACCTGGCGGGTCGGCAGGTCGTGGATCGAGCGGCCGTCCAGGTACACCCCGCCCGACTCCGGCGTGAGCAGCCGGGCCAGCGTGCGCAGCAGCGTCGACTTCCCGCACGCGTTGGGGCCGACGATCGCGGTGATCCGCCCCGGCGGGATGTCGAGGTTCAGGCCGTCGATGACGACCCGGTCGTCGTAGGCGACGCGGAGGTCCTGCACCCGCAAGGACGGTGTCATCTTCTCAGCCTCCGGAGCCGGATCGGTTGGCCCTGGCCAGCAGCCAGAGCAGGAGCGGGGCGCCGAGCGCGCCGGTCACCACGCCGACGGGCAGCGGTGACGCGGTCAGCGTGCGCGCGATGATGTCGCTGCCCAGCACCACGACCGCGCCGGTGAGCGCGGACGCGGTGATCGGCGGCGACGACAGCCGCGCGAGCCGTTGCGCGATCTGCGGCGCGGTCAGCGCCACGAACGAGATCGGGCCCGCCGACGCGGTCGCGAACGCGACCAGGCCGGCGCCGGCCAGCAGCAGGCCCAAGCGCACCGGCTGCACCGGCGTGCCGAGCCCCGCGGCCACGTCGTCGCCGAGCAGCAGCGTGCTCATCCACCGGGACAGCGCCAGCACCAGCGGGAACAGCACGACCAGCGCGGCGAGCAGCGGCACGACGTGCTCCCAGCCGCGGTTGGCGAGGTTGCCGACCAGCCAGCCGATCGACGCCTGCGCCTCGGTGATCTGCGCCTTGCTGAGCAGGTAGTCGGTGAGGCTGGTGCACATCGCGAAGATCCCGATGCCCACCAGCAGGATCCGGTACCCGGTGGTGCCGCGCCGCCACGCCAGCGCGTACACCAGCAGCGCGGTGAGCAACCCGCCGAGCAGGCCGAGCGTGGTGGTGCCGAGGCCGCCGCCGAACCCGAACGCGATCCCGGCGACCACGGCGGTCGCCGCGCCCGCGTTGATCCCGATCATGTCCGGGCTCGCGAGGGGGTTGCGGGTGATGGTCTGGAACACCGCGCCGGACGCGCCGAACGCGAGCCCGGCCAGCAGCCCGGTGAGCGCCCGGGGCAGGCGCAGTTCCTGGACGATGTAGCCGTTCCCGCTGTCGCTGCCGCCGAACAGGCCCGACAGCACGTCGGACACGCTCATCGGGACGTCGCCGATCGTCATGCCCACGCAGAAGAGCACGAGCGCGACCACCGCGAGCACGACGGAGACGAGGACCAGCCGGGGCCGGAAGCGGCCGGAAACCGGGGGCTTCCCGAGGCGGAAGGTGACGCGGTCGCGCCGCACCTGCAACAGGCTCATGTCAGGTCTCCACGAGCTTGCGGCGGCGGACCAGGTAGATGAAGAACGGCGCCCCGACGAACGCGACGATCACGCCGGCGCGGATCTCGCCCGGCCGCGCCATGATCCGGCCGAGGATGTCCGCGGCCAGCAGCAGGCACGGCGCGAGCACCGCGGTGTAGGGCAGCAGCCAGCGGTGGTCGGGGCCGATGACGAACCGCACGGCGTGCGGGACGATCAGGCCGAGGAACACGATCGGCCCGGCCACCGCGACCGAAGCGCCGGTCAGGAGCGTGATGGCCAGCGCGCCGCGCAGCCGCAGCGGGCCGAGTTTCCGGCCGAGCGCGACGGCGACGTCGTCGCCGAGCGCGAGGCTGTTCAATGCGGGACCGCTCGCGAGCGCCAGCACCACGCCGACGACGAGGAACGGCAGGATCCGCAGCAGCGAACCGCTGTCGACGCCGGCGAGTGAGCCGGCCGACCAGAACCGGTAGCGGTTGAGCGCCACCGGGTCCGACAGGACCATGGCGCTGGTGAACGACCCGAGCAGCGCCGTGACGGCGGCCCCCGCGAGGGCGAGCTTGACCGGGCTCGAGCCACTGCGCCCGCGGGTGCCGAGGAAGTAGACGACCGCGGTCGCGGCGAGCGCGCCGGCGAAGGCGAACCAGATGTAGCCGTAGAGCGAACCGACGCCCAGCACGGTGATCGAGAACACGATGGCGAACGCGGCCCCGGCGCTGACGCCGAGCAGGCCCGGGTCGGCGAGCGGGTTGCGGGTCAGCGCCTGCATGAGCGTGCCGGCCAGCCCGAGCGCGGCCCCCACCAGGACCGCCAGCAACGTCCGCGGCATCCGGACACTGTGGATGATCACGGCGTCGGCCGAGCCGTCGTCGTGCCACAGCACCTGCCAGACGGCGCCGAACGAGATCTCCTTCGACCCCAGCCAGACGCTCAGCAGGCACAGGAAGACCAGAACGCCGAGGGCGGCCAGCAGACCGAGGGCGCGGCCCGTGTGTGGCGGGCGTCGCGTGAGAGCGATCCCTCCGGGGTCTGTTCGCACCGCACCTCCGACTGGTACTCATTTAGGTAAGGCTAACCGATGGTACAGGAGTGCATCCTCACCATCTGTTTGTTAGGGTCACCTAAGTTTGCCCGCCGATCGGGGGGCTTTGAGCAGCGGGAGGCTGGTCTACCGGTGAGCAACGGTGACGCTGTGCAGCAGGCGGCGGAGATCGACTTCTGGCGTGACCGCCTCGCCTCGGCGCCGAAGGAGCTCCCGCTTCCGGTCGACCGGCCCTACTCCGCGGAGCCCGTCGCGGCCCGGCTGGCCCGGCCGTTGCCCGCGGTCGACGAGCTGACGCTGCTGGCGGCGTTCACGGTGCTGCTGTCCCGGTACGCGGGGACCGTGGACGTC
>Ga0070668_100001845_pt1 | contig 15440 bp, 9 predicted proteins | sample KBSS43metaG_FD_64661 | JGI IMG/M metagenome (GOLD analysis project Ga0070668, IMG submission 64661) | Switchgrass rhizosphere microbial communities from Kellogg Biological Station, Michigan, USA - KBS S4-3 metaG | ecosystem: Host-associated > Plants > Roots > Rhizosphere > Soil ... | reverse complement strand
GGCCGGGCTGGCCGCGGTCGCGATCCTGGTGCTGTGGCTGGGTTCCGCGTTGAGCGGGTGGGCACTGCTGGCGCCCGTGATCGCCGTCGGGCTCGGCATGGGCGCGGTGCTGAACGCGTTGTTTTCCGCGGCGATGTCGACGATCCGGCCAGAGCAGGCCGGCGCCGCGTCCGGCATCGTGAACACCACCGTCCAGCTCGGCACGGCGACCGGGATCGCGGTGTCCGGCACGGTGTTCTTCACCCGCCTGGACGGCGGGTACGAGTCCGCGACGGCGGGCGCGCTCGCGGTCAGCGCCGGGGTGCTGGTACTGGCTCTCGCACTGACGCTCTGTCAACCTTCTGTACGGCAGAGTCAAGCGGTTGGTTGACGTATAGTCGCGGCGTGACCGCGTCGAAGCCCCGTCGTTCGCCGAAGCCGCAGGAGCGGCAACGGGATCCGGAACGCACCCGCCGGCTGATCCTGGAGGCGGCGGGTGCGGAGTTCGCGGCGAAGGGGTACGCGGGCGCGCGGATCGCGGCGATCGCGGCGCGGGCCGGCGTGAACCAGCAGCTGATCTCGTACTACTTCGACGGCAAGGAAGGCCTGTACCGGGCGATGTCGGAGGAGTGGGGGCAACGGCAGGCCGAGCTGGCGCCCCCGGACCTGCCGCTGTCGGAGCAGGTGCGGCGGTTCGCGCTGGAGGGGCTGACCGGCCGCGACGGGATGCGGCTGGTGGCTTGGTCGGGGCTCGAGTACGAGGGCCCGGACACCGATCCCGACCACGAGCCGCGGACCCGGCGGCTGGCCGGGACGGTCGCCCACATCGAGTCCCTCAAGGCCGAAGGCCGGCTGCCCGAGTGGGTCGACCCGGCCTGCTTCACGGTGCTGCTGATGGCCGCCGCGATGGCGCCGGTGACCCTGCCGCACGTCATCGAGGGACTGACCCGGACCGGTCCGGACGCACCCGAGTTCGTGCGGCAGTACGCCGACCAGCTCGCCAAGCTGGTCGAGCACCTCGGACGCCTTTAGTCCTTTGCAGATCAGTCCTTTGTGGACGGCTCGAGGACCTCGCGCAGCTTCTTGGCGAAGGCCTCCGGCTGGCCGGCGTAGCCGAACTCGCCGCCGAGGAAGCCGCCGTGGTGGCTGGGGAACACCGTCGCCTCCTGGCCGAGCAACTCCGCGGTCACGAGCGCCGCGCGCCCCGTGATGACGTCGATGGACTCCTCGCCGACGGCGATCACGATGCGCGTCGCCGCCGCGACCAGTGCGTCGACGTCGAGCTGGTAGTCGGAGACCGCCAGGGACCGGTCGGTCATCAGCGGGTCGTCGCGGCGGCCGTCGTCCTCGGCCGGCATGCCGAACTGCGCCGGATCCGCCGGTGGCAGGGCGAAGTAGTCGTCGGTGAACTCGCCCTTCCACGACGTCATCGCGATGAAGGCCGCCATGCCGGCGCCGAAGCCCCCGGCCTGGTAGGCGTCCCGGAAGGCCTGGCCGGCCCGCCCGGCCGCGGCGGCGTCGGGGAGCACGCGGGTCAAGGGTGGTTCGTGGGCGACCAGGGTGCTCACGTCACCGGGGTGGGCGGTGACCAGCGCGAGCCCGGCGACGGCGCCCCCGCTGCTCCCGAACACCTCGACCGGGCCGGCGCCGAGCGCCTCGATGACGGCGTGGAGGTCACCCGCCTGGACGGCGGGCACGTGGTCTTCCCGCCCGTCCTTCCGGACGCTGCGCCCGAGGCCACGTGGGTCGTACGTGACCACGGTCCGGTCCGGGAAGTACGACGCCAGGGTGCTGAAACCACTGGCTTCCATGGGCTGCCCGATCATGAGCAGCGGCGGCCGCGGGCTGTCGGCGGGTGCCGGCCCGTGGACGTCGTAGACGATGTCGGCTTCGGGCGTTTCCAGCGTGTGCGTCGTGGTCATGGCCGGGAGAGTAGCCCCGGGCACCGACAATTCTCACGACGTCACTCCGTAGCAGGCGGCGATCGCGGCGGCCCGGTCGCGCAGGACGGTGCGCAACCACGGCGGGGCCAGCGCTTCCGCGTTCGTGGCGAGCTGCCACAACGCCCATTCGGCGTGCCTCGGATCTTGGAAGGTGACCTCCAGCCGCAGCCAGCCGTCCGCGTCGGTTTCTTCCGTGAGGACGGCCAAGGCGGTGCCCACCAGGTCCTCGCGCCGCGCCGGGTGCACCCGGACCAGCACGGTGACCTGGTCGCCGCCGGTCCGGAACCGCGTGCTGCGTTCCTGCCAGGCCCGGTCCAGGTCGACCCGGTCCGGGCGCTGCGCGGGTTCGGCGAGTTCCTCGGCGGCCAGGACCCGGGACAGCCGGTAGGTGCGGTCCTCGCCGGACCTCTTGGCCAGCAGGTAACCCTGGTCGCGCACGGTGACCAGGCCGATCGGGTCGACGGTGCGCCACTGCGACCTCCGATCCGCGGCCGCGTAGTGGATGCGCAGCTTGTGTCCCGCGAACACCGCCCGCCGGATCTCGGCGACGACGGCGTCGGGCACCTCCTCGGCGGACAGCCGGCGCGACAGAAGGTCGGTCTCCGGGTCGATGAGCAGTCGCCGGGCCGCGCCGGCCGCGGTGGCCCGGTAGCTCTCGGGGAGCGCGTCGACCACCTTGCGCATGGCCGAAGCGAGCGCCGAGCCGAGGCCGAACGCCTGCGCGCCGCGCCGCGATCCGGCGACCAGCAGGGCGAGTGCTTCGTCGTGGTTCAGTCCGGTGAGCTCGGTATGGAAACCGGGCAGCAAGGCGAAACCACCGTTGCGGCCGCGTTCGGCGTAGACCGGGACGCCGGCCGCGGACAGCGCCTCGATGTCGCGCAACACGGTGCGGGTGGAGACCTCGAGTTCGCGGGCCAGCGCGGCCGCCGACAGCCGACCGTGCCGGCGCAGCAGCAGCACCAGCGAGACCAACCGGTCGGCGCGCACGCGGAAACTTTACCGGAATACACGACACAGGATGTCGTGTATTCGTTGGGAGGCTGACCGGCATGACAAGCAGGAGAGTGGCCACCGAGCCGAACGACCTGGGCAGGTACTTCATCGAACGCGCCAACGCGGGCGACGTCGACGGACTGGTGGCGTTGTACGAGCCGGACGCCGTGCTGGCGTTCCCGCCGGGCAACCTCGCGACCGGGCACGCGGAGATCCGCAAGGTGTTCGAGGAGTTCGTCGCGGCCGCACCGGTGCTCACGCCGGGCAGGCAGCACCCGGCACTGGTGAGCGACGACCTCGCGCTCACGGTGTCCACGCTGACGACCGGTGAGCTGACCGTCGAGATCGCTCGTCGCCGGCCGGACGGGTCGTGGCTGTGGGCCGTGGACCAGCCGGTGCTCGTGCCGTAGTGGGCCGGGGCGCCCCGTGCCCCGGCTCATGCGCCCCAATGTGGCGTTGGTTGCGTCCAGCGCACCCAATGTGGCGTTCGGTGCGTCCAACGCACCCAATGTGGCGTTCGGTGCGTCCAACGCACCCAACGCCACATTGGGGCGTTTGGGGCCGGGGTCAGACGTCCTCGCGCACCAGCCGTTGGGCCGCCCGCCCGATGGCCGTCTCGACCGCGCCCACCCGGTCCGCCAGCAGGCCCACCGCGCCGACCGCGCGGCTCATCGGGTCTTCGTCGTCCCCGCCCAGTGCCTGCGCGCGCAGGTACGCGGCCTTGACGTCGGCCCACCGCCGGGCTTTCTCCTCCGGCAACCGGCCGCGCAGCTCGGCCAGCTTGAGCAGGTTCGCCTCCGCGCCCGAGGTCAGCGTCTGCGCTTCGCCCGCGTAGTGGTCGTCGATCAGCGCCTCGAGTTCCGCGTCGTTCATCGCGGGCACGATCCGCTCGGCGAGCTTGTTCATGTTCCGGTACGAACCCTGCAGCTGGAACGGCGGTTCGGTGCGGGACGCGTCCGCCTGCGCCGCCGAGGCGATGTAGGCCTGGTTGTTCGCCAGCACCGTCCGCTGCACCCGCAGGAGCTTCCGGAGCACCGCGAGGATCTGGTCCAGTTCCACAGAAGAATACGCGGAAGAAAGCTGGTCGGCGCGCACGGAACCGTCGCCGCGGGCCATCCGGACCAGAACGTCCACATCGGACCGTTCGCGCGAAACCAACGGCGCCAGGACGGGGTTCGACGTGAGCGCGTTCTCGACGTAGCTCAGCGCGAAGAGCTCTTCCTTGCCGGACAGCACGTCGCCGAGGTTCCAGACGTCCGCGCGGTTGGCGAGCATGTCCGGGATGCGGAACCGCTTGCCCTGCTCGGTGTACGGGTTCCCGGCCATGCACACCGCGAACCGCTTGCCGCGCAGGTCGTAGGTCCGCGTGCGCCCCTCCCACACGCCTTCCATCCGCCGCTGGGCGTCGCAGAGCGAGATGAACTTCTGCAACAGCTCGGGCGACGTGTGCTGGATGTCGTCGAGGTACAGCAGCACGTTGTTGCCCTGCTCCAGCGCGAACGAGATCTTCTCGACCTCCTGGCGCGCGGTCGCGTTGGGCGCGTCGGCCGGGTCGACCGAGGTGACGTCGTGGCCGAGCGCCGGCCCGTTGACCTTCACGAAGACCAGCCCGAGCCGGCTGGCGACGTACTCCATGAGCGTCGTTTTGCCGTACCCCGGCGGCGAGATGAGCAGGAGCAGGCCGGACTGGTCGGTGCGCCTGGCGTCCCCGGTCGCGCCGAGCTGCTTGGCCAGGTTGTCGCCGATCAGCGGCAGGTAGACCTCGTCCAGCAGCCGGTTCCGCACGAACGCGCTCATCACCTTGGGCTTGTACTCCGCCAGCCGGAGCCGGTCGCGTTCGGCCGCCACCAGCTCGTTGCGCAGACGCTGGTACGCGCGGAAACCCGGCACGCGCTCCCGCCGGAAGCGGTGCGTCCTGGTGAGCGTCTCGTCGAGCCGCAGCGTCACCGACCGCCCGGCGATCCGCGGGTGCGACCCGAGCAGACCGTCCACAGTGGCCGACAGCGTCGCCGACGATTCGTACCGCGGGAGATCGCACAGCTCGATCGCGACGGCTTCCGGAACCTCGTCGGCCGTCAATCCCACAGCGTCCACAAAGGATCGCAGCCAGGCGTCGGCGAGCTGGTGCCGGTCCGCCAGGTCGTCGAGGGAACGCAGGTCTTCGGCGAAGCTCCGCCGGTCGAGCCGGAACTTGTCCAGGACCGTCCGCGCACCACCACTGGTGACGAACCCGGACGGCGCGACGGCGAGTTCTTCGACCAGGTACTCCCCGGCGAACTCGGCTTCGAGCACCAGGCCCGCGCCGTCGAGGAACGCCGTCATCGCGTCCGAGAGTTCCCTTGCCAGCGCGTCGATCGCCGTGGTGTGGCCGAACGCCTCCCGCACCCGCGCGAGGGACGCGGCTCGCGTCGTCCACGCGGCCTTGGCCCGCTCGTCGGCGCCGAACGCCCAGAACAGCTGCGCCGCCGCCCGCGCCGCGGGCGGGTAGCGCAGCAGGCCGGCAGCCGACCGCAGGCGCAGCAGAGCCGCCAGGATCGCGGCCGCGTCGTGGTCGTGCACCCCGCGCGCGTAACCCTCGTCGTAGCGCTCCCCGGCCACGCTGCGCACGACGTCGAGCAGATCGACGTCGCGTAAGTCCGGCCGTTCGGCGAGGATCGACGTCGCGAGGTACTCGGCCCGGTACACCTCCGGCGACTCCGAAACCAGCAGCTGGTCCCAGTACGGGCGCGTCGCCTCGAACGACTCGTCGCGGACCGGCGCCCGGTAGTCGGTGCCGGTGATCGCGAACTTCATCGAGCCGTCGTGCGGCACCAGGGTCAGGTCGACGTCCTGCGTGTTGACCGCGAAGGTGTGGCGGCCGAGCCGGATCGTCTCGCCGCCCTCGCCGTAGAGGTCCAGCCGGTCGCGCAGGGCCCGGCCGGCCTCCTGGCGAGCGGCCTTCACCCGGCCTTCGAGTTCCTCGGCGCGGACCTGGTCGCCGAGCGCACGCAGGTCCTCGACGACGCTGCGCAGCTTCGAGACCATCGGATCGGCCGCGAAGTAGGTGTTGATCTCGTCGACGGAGCCGAGCGAACCGACCCGGCGGGTCACGCTGCCGAGGATCCGCTCCGCCGAGTCGACCAGCCGGTCCGCGCGCCGCGCCCGCTCGTCGAGCAGCGCCTGTTTGCGCGAGGAGAACGCCTCGTAGACGTCGGTGCGCTTCTCCCCGAGCGAGGTCAGGAAGTCGTCGAACTCCCCGAACCGCGATTCGAGGTTTTCCAGCTGCAGCAACAGCCTGCCCAGCTGCTCGTCGCAGCGCTCCGGGGTGTCCGCGACCGCGAGCCCGCCCGTGATGGCCTGCGCGAGCAGCGCGAACTCGGCGGCGAACTCCGCCCGGCCCTCGGTCTCCAGGAGTTCCTTACGGCGCGCGTCAAGGGTCGCCCTGGCGCGGTTGACGGCGCCGATCACCTCGCCGACGCGCTCCAGGATCTTCGTGCGCACGACGGCGTCGGCGATGTCGAGCCCGCCCACGACGTCGGTGAGCACCTCCAGGCCGGCGGACTGCTCGTCGAGGCGCTCGGTGACCGGGGTGGCCTCGGCGACCGTCGCGATCGCGCCCGCCGCGGCGATCAACCCGTCCACTTCGGCGTGGTAGCCGGTGAACGCGTCCTCGCCCTGCAGGAACCGCACGGCCCGTTGCGCGGCCTCGGAAAACTCCGTGTCCAGGTCGGCGATCAGCGTGTCCACGCGAGTGGTGTCGGCGTAGCGAAGCTCCCGCACGGTGACCAGGCGCCCGCGGGCGCGGTGCAGTTCGGCGAGGCGGCGCACCCACGCGTCCGCCGTGTTCAGCGCCTCGCCCCGCACCCGCCGGACGAGGGACGCGGTGTCGGCCGCCGCCGTGTCCACGGCCTCAGTGGCTTGGGCGGTGAGCGACGTGACCGTCTCGAACTCGTCGAGCACCTGCTCGGCGGTGACCCGGACGTCGGACAGCGGCGAGCGCAGGTCACCCAGCTCGGTCTCGCCGAGCCAGTGGTAGTGGTCGAAGACCCGCGCACAGGCGGCGATCAGCGCCTCGAACACCGCCGCCGACGGCGCCATGTCCTCGATCATCCTGGCGACCGAGAGGCAGTCCGAGATCCCCCGGACGAGATCGGCGTTCCCGACCCGCTCCAGCGGCCCGGTGCCGGCCGGCTGCGACGCGGCGTAGGTGTCCGACTGGAACGGCGTGCGCCAGACCTGCATCGGGTGGACGCGGCTCGGTTCGTCGGACAGCGCGCGGAACAGGATCATCGTGCCGTCGTCGAACAGCGAGTACCCGTGGCACGGGATCGGGTTGGCGACCTCTTTCCGGATCACGTTGTAGGGCAGGAGAAGCGAGCGGCCCTCGGCTCGCGCGTGGAAGACGTACAGCACGTCCTCGCCGTTGGGCGAGCGGATCACGCGCTCGAACTCGAGACCGTCCACTGTGGTGTCGAAGGTCTTGCTGACGCCGGTGTCGAGGTAGTAGCCGCCGGGGAAGATGATGCCGTGGTCCTCGGGAAGCCGCTGGCACGCCTGCCCGATGCCGTCGAGCCGGGCGACGTCCTGGGTGCGGGTGTTGAACACCAGGTAGCGGTACTCGGTCTCCTTGTACGGCAGCATGCGCAGCAGGATCAGCGGACCGATCCTGGCGTACGACACCTCGGCGTCGGCGAGGCTCTGCAACGGCTCGTCGACCGGCTCGCCGTAGACCCCGGCGCCGGTCTCGGTGTTGTTCTCGACCTTGATCGTCAGGTTGCCGCCGACGGTCTCGACGAACACCTCGTTCTCGATCGAGATGTGCGGGTGCCGGCCGAGGACGTGGTCCTCGCGCGTCGTCTCGATCCACTCGAAGTCGTGCGACGGCGGGAAAACGTGATCGCGCTCGCCGCGGTTGTCCAAATAGGACACGGAGCCGTCGGCCGCGATGCCCCACCGCAGCACCCGGATGTCCTCGGTGCGCGGGCCGATCCGGAACACCGCGAGCAGCTTCCCGTCCAGCCGGCGCAACTGCAGCAGCCGCGCCTGGCGGTAGTACCGGTACAGCTCGCCGAAGTCCCGCCCGAACTGCTCGTCACGCAGCAGCTCGGGCAGGTCCTCCGCGCTCACGTCGTCGAACCGGAACGCGTCTTCGTCATGGCTGAAGCGCTGCAGCGAGAAGACGTCATCGATCGTCGTTTCGGGCTTGAGCCCGATGAAGACGTTGTAGCCGAACAACATCCGCCCGCCGACGGCGACGATGTCCCGCGGCACGCAGTTGTTCGCGGTGCGGATGCGTTCGGTGCCGATCAGCGCGAGCTGCGCGCTGCCGAAGACCGCCAGCCGTCGCGCGTTGAGCTCGTCCGCGCGTTTCGCCAGCTCGGCCGCCTGTGCGGCCAGCCGGACGCGGAGCACGTCATAGGTACCCGCGTCCAGCTGCGTCTCGGCCGCCGTCACTGCTTCGCGGCGACGACGGTGGCGACCGACGTCTCGGCGAGGCCGAGCCGCTGTGCCGTGGTCATCAGCTCACGCAGCTTGTCGCTGTCCGGGCCGCCCGCCTTCAGCTGCTGCGCCAGGAAGGCCGACAGCGTCAGGTTCTTCACGTCCTCGGTGCTGACCGCGCCGAGCAGCTTGGCGAGGTCGTCGGTGAAGCTGCCGGATCCGTCGAGCCACGGCCGCGCGAGCGACTGGACGACGTCGGAGTTCTGCACGAAGCCGTCCACGCTCTTGCCGAGGCCGATCGAGCCGACGATCCGGTCGAAGAACATGGTCTCCCCGCCGACGATGTCGATGTCGGCCTTCTCCAGGCCGACGCTGAGCACCGTCGCCTGCGCCTCGGCGACGTCGCGCTGCACGTCGAGCGCGGCCAGCCGGATCTCCTTCTCCGCGTCCAGCCGCAGCCGGTACTCCTCGTGCTCCCGGCTCGCGCTGTCGAGCGCGGCCATCGCGGCGGCCTTCTCGGTAAGGCCTTCGGCCTCGCCCTTGAGCTTGTCGCGCAGCGCGTCGGCGAGGACGATCGCCTTCTCGCGTTCGACGATCGCCTCGGCGCGGCCGACCTTCTCCAGCGCGTCGGCGTCGCGCTCCCGCACCTGGGCGGCGGCCAGGCCCGCGGCGGCCGCCTCGGCCTGGGTCCCTTCCGCCAGCCGGATCATGGCCCGTGTCTCCAGCTCGGCGGCCTGCTGACGCGCCTCGGCGAGGGTCAGCTCCTCGCGTGCCTTGTGCTTGGCCGCCTGTTCCGCGGCCTCGGCGGCCTTGATGCCCTTGACCAGGTTTTCCTGGGCTTCGGCTTCGGCGCGGATGACGATGGCCTCGCGCGAGCGCTGGGCCTCCTCGACCACGCGCAGCTTCTTGATGTTCTCTTCCTGCTCGGCCACGGTCTTCTCGACCGCGATCCGCTCGCGGATCACCTCGGCGATCGACCGCTTCTCGGTTTCGAGTTCCTTGTCCTTCGCGATCCGGGAAAGCTCGGTCTCGCGCTCGCGGCCGATCACTTCGAGCAGGCGGTCCTTTTCGATCCGCTCGGACTCGATGGCGATGACGCGTTCGCGGTTCTTGCCGGCGACCTCGATCTCGCGCTGCTGGTTCTGCTGCTGGATGCCGAGCTGCTCGTCCGTGCGCAGCTGCGCGGCCTGCGACTTGAGCCGTTCCTCCGCCTGGACCTTGGCGATCTCCGCCTCTTCGCGGGCCCGCATCGTCTCGATCTCCCGGCGTTGCTTGATCTCCGCGTCGACCTGGCGCCGCTCCAGTTCGAGGATCGCCTCGCGGGCGTCCACGTTCTGGCGCGTGATCTCCTTCTCTTCGTGGCGGCGGAACTCGTTGGTGCGCACGTGTTCGATCGCGGTCAGCTCGGTGATCTTGCGAATGCCCTGCGCGTCCAGGATGTTCGCCGCGTCGAGCGAGGCCATCGGCGTCTGCTCGAGGTAGTCGATCGCCGCGTCTTCGAGGCTGTAGCCGTTCAGGTCGGTGCCGATGACGCGGATGATCTGGTCGCGGAACTCGTTGCGCTGGGTGTAGAGATCGACGAAGTCGAGCTGCTTCCCGACGGTTTTCAACGCCTCGGAGAACTTCGCGTTGAACAGTTCCTGCAGGGTCGTCTCGTCGCTCGCGCGTTCGGTGCCGATCGCCTGCGCGACCTTCACGACGTCTTCGGCCGTCTTGTTGACCCGCACGAAGAACGAGATCCGGATGTCGGCGCGGATGTTGTCCCGGCAGATCAGGCCTTCCTGGCCGGTGCGCTCGATGTCGATCGTCTTCACCGAGATGTCCATGACCTCGGACTTGTGCAGCACGGGCAGCACGACCGCGCCGGTGAAGGTGACGTCGACCCTGCGAACCTTGGAAATGATCAGCGCCTTGCCCTGCGGCACCTTGCGGAACAGCCGGCTCACGACGAACAACAGCACCAGGACGATCAGGACCACGACGGCGATCAACACGCCGGCCCCCAGGCCGATGGCATCCATGCTCAGTCCTTTTCTGCTTCGAGTTCCAGCGGGCTGACCCAGAAGAACTCACCTGCGGAGTCGTAGTCGTAGATGACAACGCGGCTGCCCAGGCCGAGGTTGCCTTCGCCGGCCAGTCGAATTTGGACGATCGCCGACGAGCCGTCGGCGGCGGTGACCTCGGCCTGCCCGAAGTCCTCCGTCACGGTCGACGTGCGGACGACGCAGGCCCGGCCGACGAAGTCCTTCCGCGTCGGCTCGGCCGCGCCCGCGAAGACACGGCGCAACGGCACCACGACCAGCCGGGTGGCGAGCGCACCGAGCACGAGGGCGGCCAGGAGCACGCCGGCTCCGAGGCCGATCCGCAACGGCGTGTCCACGGAGGCGATGAGGACCGTCCCGACGAGGCTGAGGAACCAGGTGAACGCGACGAGCAACGACAGGGAAATGGACAGCGGGACACCGCCGAAGAACCCCCAGCCGTCGAAGCCGTCGCCGTCCTCGATGTCGAGGACACCGAGCAGGGCCAGCACCCAATAGCCGATCACGACGACCAGCAGAAAGCTGAACAGCACGGCGGGAAAAGCCAATGCCGCGGCGACGAACCCGCTCATCCGACGTCGTTTCCTTCCCCCACGGAAGGGCCCGGCACCCCAAGGCCCTGACCAGCGACTATAACCGGCGCACGAGAGCACGGACGTACGTTTCGGACACGAACCGGTCACGCCGCAGGTTCGGCCAGGGGTTACGAACTGCTCCGGACGGACAGCGATACCGGCAAGCGGACGCGCCCCTCGTGACCCGGGCCGGCGCCGAGCAGGGCGCGGGTCGCCGCGGCGGCGATCGCTTCCACCGGACTGGCCACCGACGTCAGCGGCACGCTGGCGGACGCGGCCAGGACGCTGTCGTCGAACCCGACCACCGCGACGTCGTCGGGAACCCGGCGGCCGGACTCGGCCAAGGCCTGCAGCACGCCCGCCGCGGTCAGGTCGCAGGCCGCCACCACCGCGTCGATGTCCGGGTCGGCCCGCAGCAGTTCCCGGGTCCGGCGCAGCGCGGTGGCCCGGGTGAAGTCACCGGGTCCGGAAATCGGCTCCAGCCCGAGCTCCCGCACAGCGTCGAGGTAGGCGGTTCGCCGGTCGACCGCGCAGGGGTTGTGCGGCGGGCCGTCGATCGCCGCGATCCGCCGCCGGCCGCCGCGGTACAGGTGGTGCACGGCCGCGCGGATCCCACCGGTGTTGTCGGGTTCGAAGTAGGGCACCCCCGGCGCGGACCGGCCGGCGGACACCACCCGGCCGTACACGGCGCGCAGCTGCCGGGCCAGTTCCGGCGAAACGTTGACCAGCAACGCGCCGAGGGACCGGTCCGGCCCCGGTCCGGTCAGCAGGACGTCCGTGCCCCGCCGGCTCACCCGGCGGACGCGCAGGCGGGCGCCGGTGTCACCCAGTGCGCCGCTGACACCGGCGACCACGCGCGCGTAGTGGGGATTCGCGCTCATCGCGAAGTCGTCGTCGTCGACGATGACAATGTCAATCACGTCGATCACGTCGATCACGTCGGCCTGCCCGGACGCCAGCGCCCTGGCGACCGGATCCGGCCGGTAGCCGAGCTCCCGGACGACCCGCCACACCCGCTGTCGCACCGGAGACGTGACTCCGGGCTGGTCATTGACGACGCGGGACACCGCGGACCGCGAAACCCCGGCGGCCCGGGCGACATCCTCCAACGTGGGCCGAGGTGACATCCGGGCAACTCCTCGTTGTCTGGAAACAATGCCTGGAAACAATGTGTGGAAACGACGATGGCCTGCCGGAGCGAGCCGGCAGGCCATCGTCATGGTCGGCGCGAGGAGAGAGAGGGCACTAGGACCGTTACAGGGAGTAGAAGGAAGTCCCCTCATTGCCTCGCATGCTCAGGTTACCGGCCTGGTCAGGCCGGGATCAACTGGTTTAGCCGGTCCAGCGTGATCACCTCGGACCCCGCCGCCAGGTCCTCGGGCGCGTGCACGCCGAGGTAGGTCACCGGGCCGGCCGGCTCGGTGCCCGGCTCCCAGAGCGTGACCTCGGTCCCCGCGGCACGCATCAGCTCGACCAGGTGGCCGACGGTGAGGTAGTCGCGCTGCAGCAGCCCCCGCGCGAGCACGGCAGTGCTGGCCCGGTTGCTTTCGACCTGGTTGAAGTTCAGCCTCCCGGACAGGTAGAGGTGCAGCCACGTCGCCGTCCACGTCCCGTCGTCGCCACGGGCGAACACGGCAGGCAGCGCGACGCGTCCGGTTCCGCGCATGTCCGAACGGGTCCCCACGGTGCGGGCCTCGAACGGTGCCCCGGCCCGGCCGTGGTCGCGGGTCATCCACCCGAACATCGACTCGGCGACCTCGTCGAAGCCCTCGCCGTCGTAGACGTTGACCTGCGGCACGACGTAGGCGGCGTCGACCGAAGCCAGTGGAAGGTCGATGAACTCGGTCGCGCCCTTCGGCGCCGGTGCCTCGGTCAGGTCGCCCGAGTACACCGCGCCGCCCTCGCGGTAGTTCGTCCACGACACGTGCCCGGCGTAGCGGAACTCGCTGTCCAGCAGCAACGCGGACAGGTCGAAGTCGGTGCGCTTGCGGGTCTGGCACCAGAAGGTGAAGAACCGCAACACCTCTCCCTCGACCCGGCTGCGCGAGCCGCGGGGCAGCACGGCGAATCCGTCCTCACTCGCCTTCCCCGACAGCGGCAGCGCCACCGGCAGCACGGCCGGATCGACCACCAGTCGTTCACGCCGGGGCAGCCGGGCGGTCAGCTCGGCGTCGATCAGCGCGCAGGCCCGCGTGATGACCTCGCCCGGCAGCGGCGGCCGGGTGTCGGCGGTCACCCACGCCCGGCGGGAGCGGGTGGTGAACACGCGCGCGGCGTCCGGCTCGCCCCGGTTGGCCAGGTGCTCGCGCACCGAGCACAGCACCCGTCCGGACACCGCACCGAGAACCCGCGCCATCGCGTCGAGCACCGCCGCGGGCTGGTCGGCCTGCCGCAGCAGCCGGTCCAGCGACCGCATCAGCATGCCCGGCGCGTCGGTGAGGACATCGGCCGCGCCGGCGATGTCGCCACGCGCGAACGCCAGCTCCGCCCGCCCGGCCAGCGACACGACCGGTCGATCGCCGCGGGCGACGTCGAACACCTCGGCCGCGTGCGGGAACCGGCCGAACTCGTGCGGGTGCAGCCCCTCGCCGAGGCGCTTGAACCGGTTCGCGAAGCGAGCGACGTCGCCGAGCTTGCCCTCGCCACCGGCGACGACCCGGTCGAGCTCGGCCATCAGCGCGCGACGCTCACGGCGGGCGAAGCTGCGGAACCGGGTCGGCTCGGCCAGCGTGACGTCGCCACCGCTGGCCTGGCACGCGGCGCGCAGGACGTCGAGCACGGTGTCCACCGCCAGCAGCGGGCGGCCCGCGGCCAGGCGCGCGGCGTTGAGCACGGCGCGGTTCTCCCGCACCGGCACCGCGGCCACCTCGACCTCGCCGCAGTCCCGGGCGAGTTCGGCCAGCAGCTGCAGCTCGGCCTCGCCCGGCGGCACGGTCGACTCGGCCAGCTGCCGGTACAGCGCGACGGTCTCCTCCTCGAGGGTGCCGCCCAGCCGCACGAGCGTGACGCGGTCCTTGACCGAGGGGATCAGCTCGTCGTGCGCGGCCAGCAGCTCGGCGTAGGTGTGCCGGTAGCGGCCGTAGCGGGGCAGGTGGAGCAGCCCGACCAGCCCTTGGTCGAGGAGGGCGAGCAGCTCGGCGTCGGCCACCTTGCGGCGGGCGTGCGGCGAGACGAGGGCCTCGCGCAGGCAGTGCACCCAGAACTCGACGGTGTCCGGCACCCCGCGCGGGAAGTCGATGAAGTAGGCGTTGTGCGCGACGTGGTCGCCGACCAGCGCGCGGACGGCACCCACGACGTCGGCGGCCAGGTCCGTCGCCCCGCCCGGCGCCAGCCCGGACACGTGCTCCAGCAGGTCACGGGTGGCCTTGAACCCGGCACCGGCCAGCACGGCGTCCATCTGCCGTGCCACGGCGGCGCCGTCGCCGGCGGGCGCGGTGCTGCGCGGCACACGCAGCGTTCTCTTGATGATCGTCGTCGCGAGCATCGACAGGTCCTTCGGTCGTCGAGGTCTTGAGTGCGGGGCTGCACAGCGGAGCGGACATCGCACCGAGACCCACCCGGGAGTCGAACCCGGTGATCACCGTCAGCTTTGCAGGCCGCGTCACGACCGTCGTGAAGTGGGCCGAAGCCGGCTCTCGCCGGCCCGGAGTCGCGCGCCGTGGTGCCGACCCACGTCGACCCGGTTCATGAGACCAGGCTGGTTGCCGAACCGCGCGCGGCCGCCGCGAGAAGCCCCGCGGCGGAAATTTGGGGTGACCGACCGGACTCGCACCGGCTTCGCCCGGGGTCACAGCCCGGGGCCTCGTCTCCTTCGGCGTCAGCCACCGTCGTCCCACCAGGAGTCGAACCTGGGACCGTCCCGATGTGAACGGGATGCTCTTCCGCTGAGCTACGGGACGTCGCCGCCCCGAGCCGGGGTGGCGGGATGGTGGCGGAGGAAGTCGAACCCCTGTGCCACCAGAACCCGGGGCCGGCCGACGCCCCTTCGCGGGACGCGGCCGGACCCGGTTCCACTCGCGTCGGCCGCACTGGTTGCGACCGAGACGAGCGGGGAGGGAAATGTCTGCTCCACTGTGTAGATGTCAAATAGCCATTTCAAAGGAAAGGTCGAGCACCGACGGAAGGAATCGACGCACGCCGATAAACATCTTCCGGGCACACGAAAAGAGAAAGCCGCCCGGATCGGTTTCCCGATGGGCGGCTCCCGTGACCACGACGGTCCGACGTCATGGTGGGGAGCCCGCACCGCCCGGAAGTCCTTGCCGCGAGGCGAAGTGGTGCTGCCGATAGCCGATCGGCGAGCACGCGACATCCAGGCAGGAGACAGCGCAGTGCTGCACCTGCCAGATCCGCATGTTCGTCATGATGACTCCTCGGTTCGCTTGTGTGGAAGTATCCTCCACCCAAGCCCGCGGATGAGTCAATGCATTTATCAGTGAATGGTCAAGCTGCCGCTGACGTAGCGGATGTCGCCCATGCGCAGGCTGTCG
>Ga0070668_100001841_pt1 | contig 15443 bp, 12 predicted proteins | sample KBSS43metaG_FD_64661 | JGI IMG/M metagenome (GOLD analysis project Ga0070668, IMG submission 64661) | Switchgrass rhizosphere microbial communities from Kellogg Biological Station, Michigan, USA - KBS S4-3 metaG | ecosystem: Host-associated > Plants > Roots > Rhizosphere > Soil ... | reverse complement strand
GCCAACACCCGGTCGATCTCCTTCATCTGTCCGGGCGACAGTTCCTCCGTCGGGTCCAGGCACCACCGTCCCCGCAGCAATCCCTGTCGCCGAAGTATTTCGTGAATGCCCGGGATGCATCCCCGGAATCCATGGGCCGCATCGAAGATCGCGCCGTTCGCATCGGTCGTGGCAGCGCCCAGGCTCAGGAGCCCGGCGGGCACCGTGCGTCCCCGCACCCGCGCCACGCGGTCGACCATGCGCACCGCAGCCCTGGTCCAGTACGCCCAGTGACCCAGCAGTCCGCCGGCCATCCGCAGGGACACCACCTCGCGTCCCCTCGGAAAACGCCAGGTCGTCAGCAGGTCCGCCACGATGTTGTCGTCATTGCCCGTGAGCAGCGCGATCTCGCGCTCCCGCCCCGCATCGGCGACCGCGCGCACCACGTCCAGCGTCGCGTACCGGTTGAACGGCGCGATCTTGATCGCCACCACGTCATCGATCTCGACGAACTGGCGCCAGAACCGGTACGACAGTGCCCGGCCGCCCACTGATGGCTGGAGGTAGAACCCCATCAGCGGAATCGTCCCTGCGACCGCGCGGCAGTGCGCCACCAGTTCTGCGTCCTTCGCGCGCGACAGCGCGCCGAGACTGAGCAGCCCCACGTCGTAGCCCAGGTCCCGGGCCGTACGGGCTTCACGCACCGCCTGCCTGGTGCTGCCCACTACCCCGGCTACGCGGAGTACGGCGCCTCGCCCGCGGCGCTCCCACTCCGCAACCGCCTCTGCCGCAAGGGCTAGCACCGGCCGATAGAGTCCCACCTTCGGGTCGCGGATCGCGAACTGCGTCGTGTGTACCCCGACGGCGATGCCCGCCGCGCCGGCATCGAGGTAGTAGCGCGTCAGCGCACGCTGCCGCCGCTCGTCGAGTTTCCGCGCCGCAGTGAGCGCGAGCGGATGTGCCGGGATTACCATGCCGCGCCGAATCAGAACCTTCCCTCCCGCGACGTGAACTGCGTCGGCTTGTTGAGTGACCGGCCGCCACCCTCGACCCATTCGGCGACCAGCGTGAGCATCGCGGCCAGGGCCACGTCGGGCTTCCCGAACATCGCCTCCATTCGCGACGCATCACTCAGGAGCGCCGTTGCCGCTTCCGTTCCCTCGAATCGCGGCTCAATGCCCCAGCGCTGCCCGAACTGTTCCGCCAGCCAGCGCACCGACACCGCCGGCCGGCCGGTCACGTTGAGCACCAGCGGCGGCGAGCTGCAGGCGCCGAGCGCCCGGAGCGCGATCGCGTTCGCGTCCCGCTGCCAGATCACGTTGACCATCCCCATGCCGATGTCGATCGGTTCTCCAGCGCGCACCCGGTCCGCAATGTCACGCAGCACGCCATACCTTGGCTCGATGGCATAGTTGAGCCGCAGGATCGCCATCGGGGTGCCGTTCCTACGGGAGAAGAACTCGAGCACGCGCTCCCGTGCGAGTGTGGACTGCGCGTACTCGCCCACCGGGCCGGTAGCGTCCGATTCCGAGGGCCCCGCCGAATCCGTGGACGTGAGTGGGTAGACGTTGCCGGTGGAGAAGGCCACGATGTTCGACTGCGCATATCGCGCCGCCACCGCCCCCGGCACCCACGCGTTCAGTCCCCAGGTGCGCGCTTCGTCGCCCGAGGTCCCGAACTTCTGACCCACCATGTAGATGACGTTCGGCGCATCCGGGAGCGCGGCCAGCTGCGCGCCATCCACCAGGTCGCACTGGATTGTCCTGACCCCGTCCGCCTCCAGCCCGGCTCGAAGCTCGCCGTTGGAGAACCGCGCCACGGCAACGACCTGATTGCGCCTTCCGGCATCACGCAGGCTGCGCACCGCGAGCCGGGCAAGGCTCGGCCCCATCTTGCCTCCGGCGCCGAGGAGCACGATATCTCCCTCGTCCGCCGCGAGGGCATCGACCACCGCGGGCACCGGCTCCGAGAGCAGGCGTTCGAGTTCAGCTTCGTCTGGCATTGGCCGTTAGCGTACCCCCGAGAGGGCGACGATGACAAGCGCCATCGATACTGACGTGCTCATTGTGGGCGCCGGCCCCACCGGCCTCATGCTCGCCAACCAGCTCGCCCGTCGCGGCATTCGCAGCATGATCATCGACCGCCATCCCGGACCTGCCCGTGAAACCCGGGCCCTCGGCGTGCAGGCCCGCACCATGGAGATCTACGCCCACCTCGGCATCATCGACGCGGCGCTCAGCCTCGGCCGGAAGGCGCTTGCTGCCAACTTCTGGGCCCAGGGAAAGCACGCCGCCCGGATCCCCCTCGGCGATATCGGGCGCGAGGAAAGTCCCTATCCCTTCCTGCTCATCCTGGGTCAGGATGACAATGAACGCCTGCTTGGGGACAACCTCCGTATGCTGGGCAGGGACGTCGAGTGGAGCACCGAGCTCATCGGCCTGGCGCAGGATGGAGATGGTGCCACCGCGACCCTCAGGCGGCCCGATGGAACGGTTCGCGTGGTGAGGGCCTCATGGATCGGTGGGTGCGACGGTTCGCGGAGCGCCGTGCGTGAGTTGACCGGAATCGGCTTCGAGGGAGCGCCCTACGAGCACGTGTTCTTCGTCGCCGACGTCGAGATGACCGGCGCCATGACGCCCGACGAGCTCGCCGTCTACCTCTGGAAGGAGGGATTCCACCTCCTCTTTCCCATGCGCGGCGTTGATCACTGGCGGATCGTCGGCATCGTGCCCGCCGCATTGCGAGGCCGCGATGACCTCGCCTTCGATGACGTTTTTCCCGCGGTGCGCCAGGAGCTGGGTGCGGACCTCGTGCTCAGGACCTGCAGCTGGTTCTCTACCTACCGCATTCATCACCGTCGCGCCACGCGCTTTCGCGATGGCCGCTGTTTCCTCATGGGCGACGCCGCGCACATCCACAGCCCCGTGGGCGCCCAGGGCATGAACACGGGACTGCAGGACGCCTATAACCTGGCCTGGAAGCTCGCGCTCGTGATCTCGGGTCGCGCCTCCTCGGCACTGCTCGATTCTTACGAAGCCGAGCGCATTCCCGTCGCCGAACGGCTGCTGAGCACCACCGATCGCGGCTTCTCGCTCATCGTGTCGGACACGTTCGTGTCGGGCCTGCTGCGGACCCAGGTGCTGCCGAAGATCGCCGCGGCCGCCATGCACTTCGAGCAGGTTCAGCGATTCGCCTTCATGACCATTTCGCAGACCGGCATCGAGTACCGCCACGGCCCGCTTTCGCGCACGCTGGAGGGCATGCCCGATGCGGCTCCGCGCGCGGGCGATCGTTTCCCCTGGATGCGGCTCCGGCTCGGCAACGGCGATGATGCGGGCGACCTCTTCGCCGCCATCGATGACACCCGGTTCACCCTGCTCCTCTTCGGCCAGGATGTGCCGGCGAGTCCGCTGCCCGGACTCGGCGACCTGCTGCGCGTCATCAGGGTGCCTGCCGATTCCGCCAACGATCGGGAGGCCGAGCGCCTGCACATCCCGCGGCTATCCTACTATCTGCTCCGCCCTGACGGCCACATCGCGGTCGCCGGCGCCGGGGTCGCTCCGTCCCCCTCTGTCATCCTGGGCGCAGCGAAGGACCTGCTCCACCTCCGCACCTAGATCAGCACGAAAACCCCGGTGCCCACCAGCGCCAGCGCCCAGATGAAGTCCACGTTGAGCCACAGGCTCGTGAGGCGCCGAAGCCCGAGCTTCTCGTAGACCACCCACGCCACCAGTCCCGTCATCAGCAGGTAGCCCGCCGTGTGCAGCCCGGCGGCCAGCCAGGCGATGGCCTGTCCCGGCAGCAGGGCTGCATGCTGCACCGCGTGACCGGCATGCGCCGACTGCATCGCGCCTGCCATGAGTGGAAGCACCATCAGGCCCGCGCCGTGAGCTGACGCCATCACGAAGGACCACGCGGTGAGCTGGCGCGCGTTGGCGCGCATCCCAGCCGTGCGTGGATGCCGGTGCCAGCGGAGCCGGTATGCGCCGAGGCCGATCAGGAGCACGCCGAGCACGACCCGCACGGTGGCGGCGGGATACACTGCCCCGATCACCGCCAGCGGTACCAACGCTGCGACTACCGCCAGTGCATGCCCTGCGGCCAATGGTGGCAGCGCGCGCCACACCGCGCGTCCCTCCCGCTCCTGGAACCCGAGTGCCACAGCGAAGAGCCAGCCCATCCCCGGGTTGAGCCCGTGCAGGGCGCCAAGCAACAGCAGCGTCAGCCAGGGAAGGCCCTGGTGCCACCCCGCGTCGCTCACGAATAGCAGAACGAGTCGGAGGATGCGTCGCCGCCCTGCAGTCGCACCTGGTGCGGGCGCATTCCCTTGTCGAACTCCACCAGGAATCCGGGGTCGAGCGCGATTCCCCCGTCCGGAGTGAGATCCGCCTTCACCATCCAGCCGTTGATGCCCTCGGGGTAGAACTGCGCGTCCCAGGGTGAATACAGTGAGTTGGTGAAGTACACCCGCCGTCCGTCGCGGCTCAATTCCACCATCTGCGGCCCGCCGTTGCGCGGCTTCTCCGGCGATCCGGGATGGGCGGCGTGGGCCACCATGCCACCGATCGAGACCTTACCCTTGAATACCGGCGCGAACGGATCGCTCACGTCGTACTGCAGCAGGTCACCTGTGCCCCAGCACGACACATAGAGATAGCGGTCGTCCAGGCTCAGGTTGAGGTCGCTCACCAGCGGCGGCACCGCCCCGAATCCCTTGAGCAGCGGCGGCAGCAGCGCCGGGTCGGCCGGCACCGCGGGGATGTCGATGATCTTCTTCGCCTTCCATTCCCCGCCCTTCTTTCCGTTGCCGCCCTCGAGATACCAGGTCCAGATCGATGCCGAGAGGTCTTCCAGCGAGATCACGACGCCGGCAAACCCGTACGCCTTGCGCGGGTCGTGCGCCGGCCGGAGTTCGAGCACCATCTGGTACTGCTTGCCCAGGTCGATGGTCTGCCGGTGCTTGCGGGTGTTCAGGTCGAACACGTGCAGCTGGTGACCGTACTTGCCCGCGAGCAGCAATTCCGGGTTGAGTCCCTCCTTCACCATGTTCGGTGTGCCCCATTCGCTGGTGATCACGGTGTCGTGCCCCAGGTGCCACCAGAAGTCGTACGCCAGCTGCTGTTGCCCCCGGTCGGCTTCCCATGGACCCAGCACCTCGAAGGTGTCGTGATCGAGCCGGAAGATGCCGCCGGGCCCGCCACCATCGGGGGCGCCGAGCGCATTCATGTAGATGGCGTCGGTGCCACAGTGCACTGTGTGCGGCCCGGCGTAGCCGGTCTTCTCTGCCAGCGTGCTGCCCTCGATCACCTTGACGACCTTCGGGTGTGCCGGGTCAGGCTTGGTATCGACGATGTGGATGCGAGACGAATGAATGCCGGGGACCACGAGGTAGCGGCGTTCCACGTGGGCATTCGGCTGGTGGCCGCAGAGATGGGCACTGCACGCGTTCCAGCCGAAGTGGTGCAACTCGTCGCCGGGGTGCGGCATGTCCACCTGGCCGATCAGGCGGCCGAAGGTGGGAGAACCGCGCTTCAGGTCCACCACACCCAACGCATCCGGCCGGGTATGGGCGGGGTCGATGATCGCCACGTACGCGAGCTCTTCAGGCGGCGCCTCCATCGCCAGGGTTGGTGACGGATAGAACGTGGGATCGGGCTTGAGTGCGGGCATAAGGCCCCTCCGGCTCAGTTGGTCATGGACTCCCTGTCTCTGGTATGCGAACAATCGGTGAAGTCACCGACATGAGGTTCTAACGCGCCAACCTGCCCACGGCTAGTTCACCGTGAAAAACTGTGACATGCCCCGCGCCGCATGGTTCTCCTTGTCGCCCTTCGACTGGAAGAAGCAGAACATCCGGTAGGTACCCGGCGTGAACGTCCCCGTCATGACCGTCGTGTCGCCCGGTGCCAGGTCGGCCACGCCACCGTAGTTCTCCCACGGCGACGGCCCCTTCGGTTCGGCACTGTCGGCCCGCGCCTTCGCCTGCTCCAGCGTGTAGCCGTCCTTGAGCCTGGCGATGATCATCTCGTGCGGCTGGTCGCTCGGGTTGGTGGCACGGATGACGTGCGCACCCGCGGTGATGGGTGATGAAACCGTGAACCCGAAGCTGACCAGTTGCACATCTATGTCTGGTTGGTGTGGGGTGGGTGTTGGAGCTTGCCCCTGCACCACCAGCTCCTTGATCATTCCCTTGGCGAAGTGCGGCGCATGATCGGGCGCGCTGAAGTAGCAGAGAATGACGTACAATCCCGGCTCGAGGGTGAGGGTGTAGGTCGGGTCGGTCCCCGCCTTCGACGTGACGCCGCCACCCACCGACTTCACCCACGACGAGTCGTACGCACCCTCCCCTGCCGCCATGAGGTCGCCGATGCGCTTGCCCTGCTCCAGCCGTATCAGGTCGAGCACGTGCGGCGCCTCGCTCGCGAGCTTGAGCCGGAACGTGACTTTGCCGGCGGGCACCGTGTCGGGACCCTGGAAGAAGTAGTCGCCCAGCGTGTACTCGATTGCCGGGGTCCGGGCCGCCGCCGGCTCACCCTTGCACGCCAGGACACTTCCGAGCAGCACCATACAGGCAAGCACTCGCATGAACCCTCGTGATGTTGTGGTGGAGCCTAATTCTAGTGACCTCCCCGCCTCACCCGCCCTACCCGCCTACCCGCCGTATCTTCCTGCATGCCAAGCCGCCTCAGGCCCGTCTTCACCGACATCCAGTTCTGGGTCCCCGTTGCCGTCCTGCTGGTCGGCGCGCTCATCCTGTTCTGGGTGAGCCGGTGAGTCCCTTTTCTCCAGACCTCGCCTCGCGCCGCAGGGCACTGCGCACCGTTGGCCTCCTGAGTGGCATCGCCGCCGGCGCCTGGCTCGGCGCCGCCGAGGCTCCCGCGAAACTGGTTTCCACCGGCCTGAGCCCCGTTACGGTCTCGCTCGTGATGGTGTGGGGCGTCTTCCTGGCGCGGTGGAGTGTACCCGCCCTCTTGCAGGGCACTTCGGCGGTCGGTGCCGACGTGCGCCATGCACCGCATCTCGTCGTCTGGGCCATTCTCGCGGGCAGCCTCTGGTCGATCGCGAATACCCTCACGGTGCACGCCATCCGCGACGTCGGCCTGAGCATCGCCTTTCCACTCTGGAACTCGAACAGCCTCCTCGGCATCCTGTGGGGCGCGCTCTTCTTCGGTGAATTGCGCGGGGCCACCGGCGGCCAGCGGACCCGCGTCATCGGTGGCACTATCGCCATGTGCATCGGGGCCACGCTCCTGGCACTCGCATCGACGCACGAGGCGGTACACGGCTCCGCCGCCGCGCGCGGGGTCATTGCCGCCCTCGGTGCCGGCGCGCTCTGGGGGACGATGTACATCCCCTATCGCAAGGCGTACCTCACCGGCATGTCGCCGCTCGCCTTCGTCACCTTCTTCACCGTGGGTGAGCTCCTGTGCATGGGCATCATCGCGCTGGCCATCAACGGTGCCACGGCGACCGCGAACGAGCTCGCCGCCGCCCGCGGCATCATCTTCTGGCTCATGCTCGGCGGCTTCATCTGGGTCATCGGCGATCTCTTCCAGCAGTACGCCGCGAAGTACGTCGGCATCAGCCGCGGCATCCCGCTCTCGAACACCAACCAGCTCTGGGGACTGCTCTGGGGGACGCTGGTCTTCGGGGAACTCCGGCGGAGTGATGTCTCACTGACCCTGGTCGTCGTTGGCTCCGTCATCATGGCGATCGGTGCTGCCGCCGTCGCCCTCGCCACCACGGGAGACACGGAGCACGACCGCTGGCGCGATGCCGCCGAGCACGAGGCAAGACGCTATGGTGTCGACCTCGACTGGGTTCGCGCTCGCCTGGTGGGGACCGCCCCCTCGCCGCCGCGGCGCAACTGGATCGACTGGACGCTGGTGGCAATTTCTACGGCAGTGTTCGTTTTCGTGGCAGGTATCGCGGAGGCGCCGGCACTGGCCATGGACCTGCGCTGGGTGGTACTCCTGTGTATCGTGACGGTCGCGCTGCTGCTGGCGGCCGGCACGGTGCTGTGGAGGACGACGCGATTTAATTGACACGGCAGGAGGGATGGGGCGCCGCGCGAAGGGGATCGTGGAACGCACCGGTGCATGCGATCGACGGGGAACTCCTGCGTGCGTTCCCCTTTCCCCGAGAGCGGCGCCCCGCCCGACTGCCCTGAACACCTTGCGCGAGGCCCCATGATCGAGATCGCCCAGTTCCATCCCCAGCTCGTCCACTTCGTCGTCGCACTCGGCGTCGCCGGCGTCATCCTTCGCCTCGTCTCCCTCACCGGCAAGTTCACTTGGACCAACCCGGCCGCCACCACGCTGCTGCTCGTGGCCGCCGCGGCCAGCATCCTGGCGGTGAAGTCGGGCGCCGAGGCGCACGGCCCCGCCGAGCGCGTACCCGGTGCACGCGAGACCGTAGAGGAGCATGAGGAACTCGGCGAGCGCACCCGGAACTTGTTCCTGCTCGTCGCCGCCCTCGAGCTCGCCGCCATCGCCTTCAAGCAGCGGCCGAACTGGCAGCGCGGCTTCCGGGTCGCGTCGGGCATCGGCGGTATCGCGGCGGCCGTCGTCCTGTACCAGGCAGGCGAGGCGGGTGGCAAGCTCGTCTATTCCTATGCCGGCGGCGTCGGCCTCCGGAGCGGCGATCCTGCCGATGTGCAGCGTCTCCTCGTCGCCGGCCTGTATCACCAGGCCCGGGCCGCCCGTGCCGCGGGCAATCACGCCGAGGCTGCACGGCTCGTCGATGAGCTCGCGCTGCAGCGTCCCGGCGATCCCTCCATTCCGTTCCTCCAGGCCGAGGCGATGATCCGCGACCGGCAGGACTTCAGCGGTGCGCTGGTCCTGCTGGCGGCCCAGGCTCCCGATTCCGCCAACAATCGGCTCAACATCCAGAAGGGACTGCTCGCCAGCGAGGCCTATGACTCCCTGGGACAGCCCGACTCCGCCCGCGTCACGCTCGAGGCCCTGGCCGAGAAGTTCCCCAAGAACCGCTTCATCGCGGAGGCCGTGGCGAAGCATCAGTAGTTGCGCAGCAGGGTGGCGCGCGAAGGAGCCGCGCCACCCGCCCTACCCGCCTTACCCGCCCTGCCCGCCTTACCCGCCTTACCCGCCCTCCCTACATTTCGCCGGACCTTCAAGCTCGGCTCCCGCAAATAGATTGAGTCCATGACCGCACCAAGCTCGAGCTGGCGCGACAACATCCGGGCCGACCTGCCCGCCTCCCTCGTCGTCTTCCTGGTGGCGCTCCCCCTCTGCCTCGGCGTCGCCCTGGCGAGCGGGGCACCCCTCGTGGCCGGACTCATCGCCGGCATCATCGGCGGCCTCGTCGTCGCACCGCTCAGCGGGTCGAACCTCATGGTCAGCGGTCCCGCCGCCGGCCTCACCGCGGTCGTGCTCAGTGCCATCGGCAAGCTCGGCGGCTTCGATGTCTTCCTCACCGCGGTCGTGATCGCCGGCGCCATGCAGTTTGGCTTCGGTCTAGCACGCGCGGGATTCATCGCCAAGTACTTCCCCTCGTCCGTCATCAAGGGAATGCTCGCCGCCATCGGCATCACCCTCGTCCTGAAGCAGGTCCCGCACGCCATGGGATACGACGCCGAGGCGATGGGCCTGGAGCAGTTCCAGGCGGTAGGCAACGAGAACACGTTCACGACCATCCTCAACCTTGCCGGACGCATCAATCACACCGCGGTGGCGCTCTCGGTCGTTTCGCTGCTCCTGCTGTACCTGTGGGACCATCCGCGCTTCGCGGCACTGAAGCGCGTGCCTGGCGCGCTGGTCGTCGTGGTCCTCGGCACCGTCGCCAACGAGATCATCGTCCGTTTCTGGCCGGCCCGGCAGCTGGCCGGCGACGAGCTGGTGCGGGTCCCTGTGGGTGGCGTGGCCGGCTTCCTCGCCGAGGTCACGCTGCCCCGGTGGGATGTCCTGCTCCAGCCGCAGGTCTGGGTCGTGGCCGCCACCATCGCCCTGGTCGCCAGCCTCGAGACCCTCCTGTCGCTCGAGGCCACCGACAAGCTCGATCCGCTCAAGCGGCACTCGTCAGCCGACCGTGAGCTCCGCGCACAGGGTATCGGCAATCTTGTCGCCGGAATGGTTGGGGGCCTTCCCCTCACCGGCGTCATCGTACGGAGCGCGGCCAACATCGAGGCGGGAGGCCGTACCCGCACCAGCGCGTTCCTCCATTCGGTGTGGCTGCTGCTGGCCCTCTTGCTCATGCCTGGTGTGCTCAACCGCGTGCCCCTCGCGGCCCTCGCCTCGATCCTCATCTACGTCGGCTGGAAGCTGGCCCACCCGATTCACCTGCTGCAGGCATGGCGCATCGGCCGGGACCAGTTCATCCCCTTCACGGTGACCATCGTGGCCATCCTGTTCACCGACCTGCTCGTCGGTGTCATCATCGGGCTGCTGGTGGGAGCCTTCTTCATCCTGAGGGAGCAGGCCGATGCCCCGGGGCTCACGATCCTGAGCCCGCCCGGTGCCGTCCTCACGCGTTATGCGCTCGGCCAGCAGGCCACCTTTCTCACGAAGGTGCGCATCGAAAAGACCCTGAACGAGCTCCCGTCCGGGTGCCGTGTGGAGATCGACGCGCGCGACTGCCGCCGTATCGACCCCGACGTGCTGCAGCTGCTGCATGATTTCCGTGATACCGCGAACGAGCGGGGCATCGACTATAGGCTCGTGGCCGTGCCCGACCTCGCCGTTGCCGGCGCCACCTCCCACTGATCGGATACGACCATGGGTGACGATCTCCACCGCCTCCTTGACAACAACCGCCAGTGGGTCAAGGCGCGCCTCGACGCCGACGCAGAGTACTTCACGCGCAACGCCAAGTCACAGACGCCCGAGTTCCTGTTCATCGGGTGCTCCGACAGCCGCGTCCCTGCGAACGAGATCACTGGCACCGAACCCGGCGAGATGTTCGTGCATCGGAATATTGCCAACCAGGTCTGGCCCAACGACCTCAACGTCCTCTCGGTGCTGCAGTACGCCGTCGAAGTCCTCGACGTAAGGCATGTCATTGTCTGCGGTCACTACGAATGCGGTGGCGTGAAGGCGGCCGCCCAGAGTGAGACCCACTTCGGCCTGGTCGACAACTGGCTTGGCGAGATCCGCACCACCGAGCGCATGCACCGCCAGGAACTCGGTGCCCTCCCCACCGCCGACGCGCGCCTCAACCGCCTCGGCGAGCTCAACGTCATCTACCAGGTGCACAACCTCACGCTGACGCCCGTGATCCGGCAGGCCTGGGAACGGGGGCGCCGCCCCGCCCTGCACGGCCTCATCTACTCGCTCCAGAATGGCCTGCTCAAGGAACTGGTGCACAGTATCGACTCGTCGGAGGAGGCCGACGCGCTGCAGCGAACGCTGTACGGGCCTGAGGGCTGAGGGGCCCGGGGTGAGGCCCCCCCGGAGCTGGCGGCCTGCGGGCTACGAAAAACGCCGGGGCGCCCCTATTTTAGATGCTTATTCACCAGCACCGAGGACCCGAATGAGCCCGGAAGTCGCCGAGCAGGAAACCACCGCGAACCAGACCACCGACTGGAACGCCATGCTCGCACCCTACCGCCGCCCCGTCATGTGGAAGAGCCTGTTCCAGCTCATCACTACAGCGGTTCTGCTCGCCGGCTTCTGGTTCGCCATGCTCTGGAGCCTCGACGTCGGGTACTGGCTCACGCTCCTGCTGGCGGTCCCGGCGGCCTTCATGGTGGTCCGGCTCTTCATGCTCCAGCACGACTGCGGGCACGGGTCGTTCTTCCGGTCCCAGAAGCTCAACAACATCGTCGGCACCGTGCTCGGCGTCTTTACGCTGGTTCCGTATGACTACTGGCGGAAGACCCACGCCATCCACCACGCCACCTCCGGCAACCTCGACCTCCGGAGCCTGGGCGACATCGATACCCTCACGGTCAAGGAGTACCTGAGCCGCTCGAAGCTGAAGCGGATCCTGTACCGCGCCTATCGCCACCCGATGGTCATGCTGGTCATCGGCCCCACCTGGCAGTTTGTCCTGAAGCACCGCCTGCCGCTCGACATCCCGCGCAACTGGAAGCGGGAGGCGATCAGCGTGCAGGTCACCAATATCCTGCTCGCGGCGCTCCTGGTGGCCATGTGCATGGTGGTGGGCGTGAAGGAGTTCTTCCTGCTGCAGCTGCCGATCACCCTCATTGCGGGATCGATCGGCGTCTACCTCTTCTATGTGCAGCACCAGTACGAGGACACCTACTGGCGCTACCGCGAGAGCTGGAACTACTTCCACGCCGGACTCGAGGGTGCGTCGCACCTGGTCATGCCGAAGCCGCTCCAGTGGCTCACCGCCAACATCGGCCTGCACCACATTCACCATGTGTCGAGCCGCATCCCCAACTACAACCTCCAGCGCTGCTACGATAATCACCCGGAGCTGCGCGACGTCACGCGGCTCACGTTGTGGCAGAGCGTCAAGACCCTGCGCCTCACCCTCTGGGACGAGGACGACCGCAAGCTGGTCGGCTTCCGCGAGCTCCGCGAAATTCGCCAGCGGCTCAGTTCGCCGGTCGAGGCCACCAAGCCCGAGGCGGTGCCCTCCGTCTGGCGCTGAAGCATTCCTGAAGCACCGAGGCCCCGGCAAGTTCGCCGGGGCCTTTCTCTTCCCTCTTCCCTCTTCCCTCTTCCCTCTTCCCTCTTCCCTCTTCCCTCTTCCCTCTTACCGCTTACCGCTCACGCTGTTCAAGAAGACCGCCCCGCCCCCCGTATTCCCCACCACCATCTCCATCACGCCATCCCCGTCCACGTCCCCGAACGCCGGTGACGCCAGCGGTGGCACGTCCACCCGGAACGACACGTCCTCGACGAACCTCGCTTCCGTCTTCGTGCCCTCGTTCCGGAACAGCACCACGCCGCGGTCATCCGATCCCACCAGCAGGTCCAGGTCCCCGTCCCTGTCGAGGTCCACCAGCGTCGGTGCACTGCGCCGGCCGACGTCGATCGAGTCGAATACGTCGCTCACCAGGGTGAACAGCGGGCGGCCTGGTCCCCCCTCGTTGCGGTAGAAGTTGAGCGTCCCCGACGCTTCCCCCACGAACAGGTCCAGGTCCCCGTCCCCGTCCACGTCACCCAGTGCCGGCGTCGTGTTGCTGCCGCGCGTGATTTCCACCAGGACCGAGTCCACGACCGTGAAGTGCGGCACCGCGGTAGTTCCGTCGCTCCGGTACCACGCCATCTTCGCGCTGAACGACCCCATCACGATGTCGAGCCGGCCGTCGCCGTCGAGGTCGCCGAATGCCGGGGCGTAGTGATAGAGCCCGCGGAAGTCCATCGCACCCGTGAGCCGGAATGAGGGATGCCTCTCATCCCCGGTGTTCTCGAACCGGTAGACGCGTGAGGTCTTGCGGTCGGCCGGGTCGATCTTGTTCGCCAGCACCAGGTCGAGGTCGCCGTCGCCGTCGAGGTCCACCAGCACCGGCATGCTCTCGCTGCCCACGTCGATCATCGGCAGCAGCTGGCGTGTCCGCTCGCGGTACTGGCCCGCTCCGTCACGGGTCAGGTACAGGAGGTTCGCGATCGTGGTGCGATTGGGATCGTAGGCCCCGCCGATCACCCCGACGAGCAGGTCGCTCCGGCCGTCGTCGTTCAGGTCGCCGAAGGCCGGGGCGTTGTAGCCGCTGGTGACCACCGGGTTCTGCGGGGGAAACCGCACGCCGTGCTGGGGCATCTTCGGCTCGGCGCAGCTGCCGGTGTTCTCGAACAGCAGCAGTCCCGCCTCGAAGAAGTCGCCCCAGAACAGGTCGAGGTCGCCGTCACCGTCGTAGTCGTAGAGCGCCATCGTGTTGGCGCCGTGCCGGCTGCCCTGGCCGGTGATGATCTCGAGGTCCTGGAACCGGTCGGTGATCAGCTTGAACCGCGGCGCCGGGATGGCCGGCTTCTGCGAGATGTACTCGAGGATGATGCCGGTGATCCGCCCCACGAGGAGGTCGGGGATGCTGTCGCAGTCGATGTCGCCCACCTGCGGGATGTTCTGCCGGTCGGCGAACAGTGCCTTGCCCTCCGCGTCGCGCACCGTGTCGGGAGCGGCCTCGTATCGTGGCGACGCCGGGCTTCCGGTGTTCCGGAAGTACCGGATGTAGCTCGAGGGCCATTCCGCCAGCACGTCCACCTTGCCATCGCCGTCCATGTCGGCGAAGCGCGACCACTCGCCGACGTTGAGGCCGGCGTAGTGCGTGCTGCGCACCTGGAAGCGTGGCAGGCTGTCGGCGGTGGTGCCCTCGCGCTCGAGGTAGATGAGCCGGCTGGTGTACTCCTGCAGCATCAGGTCGAGCTTCCCGTCTCCGTTCACGTCGAGCAGCTGCGGCCTCGGCTGGTTGAACCCGCCGAGGAAGGCGAGCTCGAGCACGCGACCGCTGGAGTCGATGACGGGGAACGGATCGATGACCGGAGAGTACGTGACCGCGGTTGCGGCCGGCGCGGGCGCGCCCGGCGTGGGCGCGCTGCTGCATGCGCCCAGGGTGAGGATGAAGAGGGCGGCGGCCGGCCGCCCTACTTGCACGGCTTGGGGGCCGGGGGGGCCGATGCGGGATGCGCCACGCTCATGCCCGCGGCGTAGTGTCCCACCGGCACCTCGCCATCCACCATGCGGGTCGCGATGCAGATAGACACCGCGGTGCCGCTGCCGGTGGGATGATGCCCTTCATGATCGTGCATGCCGCCGCCCTGGTACCGGTTGCTCACCCAGAAGTCCTGCCCGTCCGGACTCAGGACGATACCATGGGGCTGTTGGAACTGCGGACCCCGTATGACCGCGGTGCCGCTCCACGTCGCGACGTCCACCACGGCCACGGCGTTCGAGTCCAGGTTGGTCACGAAGACCTGCCGTCCGTCGCCCGTGAACGCCGACTCGAACGGGCCGCCCACCTGGGCCACCGAACGGCTGTACTTCGGGTTGCCCTCGTCGGCAATGTCGAACACCAGCAGCTGGTTGCTGGTCGATCCCGTCGCAAGCAGCCACCGGCCATCGGGTGATACGGCAAACTGGGTCAGCGTGTGATAGGGACCGTCCACGTCCACCAGCTTTACCTCGCTATCGGCCAGTCGCACCGAGGCGATCTGGTTCACGCCCAGGCTGCCCACGTAGGCATAGTGCCCCCGCGGGTCGATCGCGATCGCATGCGGCCGCGGAAAGAAGACATCCACCTCGTCCAGCAGCTTCATGTCCGACCGCCGGATGATCGCCATGCGCTTGGGCGGGTTCACCGCACTCATCGACCGCGCCACGATCAGCAGGTCGGCGTGCGGGTCGAGCGCCATCAGGCCCGGCACTTCCATGTCCACCGAGCCCACGATCCTGTTCGAGCGGTCGAGCTTGAGCACCTTCCCCGCCCCGATCAGCGTGACGTACCAGTACGACCCGTCCGCCTCCTCCTGCGTGTGATGCGGCTTCGCCTGGGGCCCGAAGCCCATCTTCTGCAGGTCTACCGTCTCGATCAGCGTCCG
>Ga0070668_100001836_pt1 | contig 15463 bp, 18 predicted proteins | sample KBSS43metaG_FD_64661 | JGI IMG/M metagenome (GOLD analysis project Ga0070668, IMG submission 64661) | Switchgrass rhizosphere microbial communities from Kellogg Biological Station, Michigan, USA - KBS S4-3 metaG | ecosystem: Host-associated > Plants > Roots > Rhizosphere > Soil ... | reverse complement strand
GCGCGCTGGAGATCGCGCTTGCGCTGGCGACCGGGCCGCGGATCCTGTTCCTCGACGAGCCGACGTCGGGGCTCGGCGCCGACGGCACCGCGCGGCTCGCCGAACTCGTCGCCGACCTGAAACGGACGCTGACGCTGGTGGTCATCGAGCACGACATGCGGTTCCTGTTTGCATTGGCCGACGCGCTGCACGTCATCCATTGGGGCCAGGTGATTGCCTCGGGGACGCCGGCCGAGCTCCGCGGCAACCCGTGGGTGCAGCGCTCTGCGCTGGGGGCGGCGTGATGCTGAGCCTCGCGGGCGTCGACACGTATTACGGCGAGACGCAGGTGCTGTTCGACATCTCGCTCGATGTCGGCGACGGCGAGGTCGTCGCGCTGCTCGGGCCCAACGGCGCCGGCAAGACGACGACGCTGCGCTCGATCCTCGGCCTCACGCCGGCGCGCCGCGGGTCGATCCGATTTGCGGGGACCGACATCACGCATCGACCCACGCACACGATCGCCCGGATGGGCATCGGCTGGGTTCCCGACGATCGCCGCGTCGTTCCGTCGCTGACCGCGGCGCGCAACCTGTCGATCGCGCGCAAGCGAACGCCCTATCGCAGCTTCACCGTCGAGCAATGCGCCGACATCTTCAGCGCGCTGCCGCACCTGCTGCCGCGCGAATGCGAGAACCTCTCCGGCGGCGAGCTGCAGATGGTGTCGATCTCGCGCGCGCTGGTCGGCGGTCCGGGGCTGGTGCTGCTCGACGAGCCGACGCAGGGCCTGGCGCCGAAGGTCGTGCAGGACGTGATGCGCACGATCGGCGCGCTGAAAAAGGACGGGATCGCCGCGCTGGTCGTCGACCAGAACGTGCGGACGGTGCTCGACATCGCCGACCGCGTGTTCGTCATGCATCTGGGCCGGATCGTCCACGCCGGGCCGGCGGCGGCGCTGCGCGACGACGCGGCCGCGCGCCGCACGCTGCTGGGCAGCGACTGATGGCCGCGCCGCTGCTGCGCGTCGACTCGCTGGTGAAGCGCTACCACGCGCCGGGATGGCCGCGGCGCGAGACGTTCCGGCTCGACGCCGATTTCACCGTCGACGCGCCGTCCACGATCGGCCTGCTCGGCCCGAACGGATCGGGCAAGACGACGCTGTTCGAGCTCGTCACCGGCAGCAATGTCCCGTCGGCGGGCCGCGTGCTGGTCGAAGGCCGCGACATCCACCGGATCCGCTATCGCGAGCGCGACCGGCTCGCGATCCACTACCACCAGTCGTACCAGGTCCGCGCGTTCCGCAAGACGGTGCCGTCGTTCCTGCTCGAGCGCGCCGGGCGCGACCGGCCGCGCGTGCACCTCTTCGACGAGCCGCAGTTCGCGATCCAGGACGGTTACATCGGTTTCATGCTGGCGTTCTTTGCCCGGCTGCGACGCGAAGGCAACGTCGTCTTCCTCTGCGTGCATCCGAACGAGCCGTTCCACCTCGAGATCCTGCGCGAGGCCTGCGAGCGGTTCATCTTCGTGCAGAAGGGCCGGCTGACGGAGTTCGGCAATTTCGACGCGCTCGCGGCCGACCCTGCGGTACGCGCGTATCTCGGTCGTCTCGCTCCGGATTTGCCGGGGGCCGCGGGAATCGAGTAGATTCGGGCGGCAGGCGCGCTGGATCGCAACGGGCGGCGCGGCGCCGCCTGTCACAATCGCGACCCGCGTGCGCTACGGCCCGGAAATCCTTCGTCAGTCCGACCTCCTCGGCGCGATCAGCCAGGACGAAGGACGGCTTACGCGCACGTACCTGACGCCCGAGCATCGACGCGCGGGCGAACACATCCGCGCCTGGATGCGCGACGCCGGAATGGAAGCCGACTTCGACGCGCTCGGCAACGTCGTTGGCCGCTATCGGGCAGCCGATCCGGGCGCGCCGATCGTCATTACCGGCTCGCACATGGACAGCGTCGTCGATGCCGGCAAGTACGACGGCGTGTTCGGAATTCTGACCGCGATCGCGGCGGTGAAGGACCTGAATGCGCGCGGCACGCGGCTGCCGTACACGTTCGAGGTCGTCGCGTTCGGCGACGAAGAGGGCGTGCGCTTCGGTTTCTCGATGATCGGAAGCAAGGCGCTCGCCGGCACGTTCGATCCGGCGCTGCTCGACCGCAAGGATGCCCAGGGTGTCACGTTGCGCGATGCGCTGGTCGCGTTCGGCGGCGATCCTTCGGCGATCGCGTCGCTGAAACGCGATCCGCGCCGCGTCGCCGCGTTCATCGAATCGCACATCGAGCAGGGACCGGTGCTGCTCGACGCCGGCCTCGCGGTCGGCGTGGTGACGTCGATCGCCGGATCGACCCGCGTGCGGGTGAATGTCAAAGGGCTGGCCGGCCACGCCGGCACCGTGCCGATGCCAGGGCGCCGCGACGCGCTGACCGCGGCGGCGGAGATGGCGCTCGCCGTCGAGCGCTACTGCGCCGAGCGTGCATCGACGCTGGTCGGCACCGTCGGCAAGTTTGCCGTTGCCGGCGGCGGCGCGATCAACGTCATCCCCGGCGCGGTCGAGTTCACGATCGACCTCCGGTCCGGTGACGACGTGCGACGGCTCGCCGCGCTTCCCGAGGTGGAACGCGAATTCCGGGCGATCGCCGCGCGCCGCCGTGTCGCCATCGAGTGGTCGCCGTTCTTCGAATTGAACGCGGCGCCGTGCGACGCCGGACTGCAGGCGCGGTGGGCGCAGAGCATTGCCGCGCAGGGCATCGCGCCGCGGCACCTGCCGAGCGGCGCCGGGCACGACGCGATGGAGATGGCGGCCGTCGCGCCGATCGCGATGCTGTTCGTCCGGTGCGGCAACGGCGGCATCAGCCACAACCCGCTGGAAACGATGACGGCCGAAGACGCCGACATCGCCACGCGCGTGCTCGTCCATTTCCTCGAGCATTTCGACGTGTCGCCTGCCGCCGCAACACAGCGATGAGGACGGTCACCTCGTACGACCGGTTGTCGGACTGGGTCGACAACCATCTCGACGAGTCGATCGCGTTCCTGCGCGAGATGGTGCGCATCCCTACGGACACGCCACCGGGCGACAATGCGCGCCACGCCGAGCACGCGGCGACGCTGCTGGGCCACATGGGCTTCACGGTCGAACGGCACCCGGTGCCCATCGCCGACGTCAAGGCGCGCGGCCTGACGTCGCTCACCAACCTGATCGTGCGCCAGCGCTTCGGTGACGGGCCGGTGATCGCGCTCAACGTGCACGGCGACGTCGTTCCGCCCGGCGCCGGCTGGACCAAGCCGCCCTACGGGGGCGTCATCGTCGACGGGCGCATGTATGGCCGCGGGGTCGCCGTTTCGAAATCGGATTTCGCGACCTACGCCTATGCGATGCGCGCCGTGGCTTCACTGGCGTCACAGTTCGGCGAGCGGCTGCACGGAACCGTCGAACTGCACATTACGTACGACGAGGAATTCGGAGGCCTGCTCGGGCCGGCGTGGATTCTCGCGCGCGGCTTGTCCAAGCCCGACTTGGCACTCGGTGCCGGCTTCAGCTACGCGGTGACGACAGCGCACAACGGCTCGCTGCAACTGGCGGTTACCGTCCGCGGCCGTGCGGCACACGCGGCGATGCCGGAAACGGGCGTCGATGCGCTGCAAGCAGCGGTGCGAATCCTGGCGGCGATCTATGCGCAGAGCGCGGAGTACGCGAAGATCCGGTCGAACGTACGCGGGATCGGCTCGCCGACGGTAAGCGTCGGACGGATCGAAGGCGGGATCAACACCAATGTCGTTCCCGACGAAGTAGTGCTGAAGCTCGATCGCCGGATGATTCCCGAAGAAGACCCGACGGTTGCCGAATACGCGCTGCGCGGCGTCATCGAGGCGGCGGCGGTGGATTCACCGGGTGTCGTCGTCGAGATCCGGCGTTTGTTGCTGGCGCGCGCATTGAAGCCGCTGCCGGGCCACGAAGTGCTGGTGGCGCTGCTGCAGGAACACGCGCGCACCTATATCGGCGAGGACATCCCCGCGACCGGAACACCGCTGTACACCGACGCCCGCCTTTACTGCGAGTCCGGTGTGCCGACGGTGCTGTATGGCGCGGGACCGCGCACGATCCTCGAGGCGAATGCCAAGCGCGCCGACGAGAATCTCGAGCTTGCGGACCTGCGGCGCGCGACCAAGGTGGTCGCGTGCACGCTGTACGACCTGCTGAAGCGGGCTGCTGCGAACTGACCCGCGAGCTTACGCGCCGTCGAACACCAGCTGCCGCGAGACATCGCGCCACAACTCCGCCGCGGGCTCCTGCACACGCGGCGTTTCCGGCGGCCAGTGGCGCGCTTCATAGTCCTCGATCAGCGCGACCAGCTCGTCGAAGCGCCGGCCCGCCGGCGTGTCTGGATCGGCGAGCATCAGGTCTTCGAGTTCGTCGAGCGCCGCTGCGTAATCGGAGTCGTTGGCAATGCGGTTCGGGTCGAGCAGATGGCTCATTGGTTCCTCCGGAGGTGACAGGACCGCGCCGCGGCCGCCGGCCGCCCAGGGAGGAGCGGGGAGAAGCAGGCGGCAGCCGGGCGCGGATCGGTGTCGATCATCGTGGTCATTCGTCGGTGTGGCCATGCGACCTTTGGATGAGGAGCACCATACGGAGGCACTCGCGGCCGCGCAGTCGGACGGCCGCCGAAACGACCGTCGGCCCAACCCCGACAGCGATGCACTGCTTGCATCGGCGGCCGGCATTTGCTGCGTGCGACTCGTCACCGGGCACCGCCGAAATCCTTTGCCGCCGGGGGGTTGCGCGCGCGTCCCCGCAGGCATATACGATGCATGCATCAACACATCCCGGGTCCCCGGAGAAACCGCACGAAAGGAGTTCCTCATGCCGCAAACCCCGAACGTCACCCAAGCGGTGACTGATACCTTCGACGCGATGTCCGCCAACGGCGGCCGGCCCGATCTCGCCGCGGAAGCGCTCGCGCTGATCAGCGAAGCCGAAGCGCTGCTGCGACGCGCCGGCGGGCTGACCAGCGAAGCGTTCGGTGTGGCCCGCGAAGACCTGGTTGCGCGAATGGGCGTGCTGCGCACGAAGGTCGACGCGCTGGCTGCCGATGCGCTGCGCCGCGGTCGGATCGCGCGCGATTCGGCGGATCGCTACGTCCACGACAACCCGTGGCAGGCGATCGCCATCGCGGGTGGTGTCGGCGTACTGGTCGGCGCGCTCGTCTGCCGCCGCTAGCGGCTACACACTGCGAATGACGGAGTCGCGGCGCCTTGGACAAAGGTGCTGTGATTCCGGCGGCCGCGTCAGCGCGGCCAATGCAATCGCTCGCTCGCAGTGAGCGTGTCCGCCGTTACGCCGCGGCAGAGTGCGGCATCCGATCGCTTGATCCGCTTGTGGGCGGTCGCGCCGCTGGCAACGGCGCCCCGTTCTCGGATGCTCGCGCCGGCTAAGTCCTCTCGTGCCGGTTAGTCTTCATCCTTCCACTCGCGCCACTTCGTGCTCTTGCCGTCGGCGCGGCGCCGGGCGATGAAGGACAGCCATCCCGGCGGTGTTTCCGACGACAACGCCGCGCGGATGATGAGGCCGATCACGAACAGCGCAATGCCGCCGATGATCGCCACCGTCAGCCAAACGTGATTTTCCATCGTCGTCTCCTCGATCGCTCCGCTACCGGTTGATCTGCCGAATCGCGGAATTCACCAATCGCCGGCATCTTCGCATGGCGAGCAAAAAAAACGGGCGGACTCGCGTCCGCCCGCTGAATGGCCCGGGGAGGGTGGGCCAGGGAGAGGCTTGAGTTCAGGGGCTTACGCTCGCGGTCCGCAAACACGGTGCGCGCGAGTCGCCGGTATCGGGAACACATGCGGGGGCGGCAACATTGACGACCACCCCCGCATCGGGGATCTGACGATCGAAATGAGGCGCCATGGCGGCGATGCCGACAATCGCCACCACCAGCGCCACGACAAAGGTGTCGAGCCACTGATCGATATTGCCGTGTGTGCGCATGGCAACCTGCGTTGGCATCTTCAGTCGTCGGTCCGCGGCTGCGACCCGCGCGACGCGAACGGCTGGGTGAGGATCGGCGTTTCGGGCAACGTGTCGTCACGCTCCTCGAACTGCCGCACCTGACGCTCGGCTTCGTCCTTGCCGATGCCGTACGCTTCCTGGATCTTGCCGAGCAGCTGGTCGCGCTTCCCGGCGATCACGTCGAGCTGGTCGTCGGTCAGCTTGCCCCATTGTTCCTTGGCGCGCCCCTTGACCTGCTTCCAGTTGCCTTCGATGCGGTCCCAGTTCATCGCTTGTCCTCGTCGCCCATGCGAAACCCGATCAGCTCACGCGCGTCGCGGGACCGTCGGACTCCGCCGACGGGAAGAATTGAGGTCCGAAGTAACGCGAGCCCGTATACGGGCGCACCGGCTCGGTCGCTCGACGAGTGCGCATGAAGAGTTTCAATCCGATGCCGATCGCCAGCAGCGCCAGGGATCCGGTAAGCAGCAATTCCCAAACGTCCTGGCCGACCAACAGCTCCTGCGGATCCCACGCGGCCAGCGCGGCCGGGACAAGCGCCCCATTCAGCCAGATCGCAGCGCCCAAAGTTTGCAATGCCGATAGTCGGTTGCGCACGATTAACTCCTTGGATTGCGTTTCTGATGGGGCAACTCTAGGGTTCGCCCCTCGTGCCGGGCATAGGCAGGACCACGATTGGCGTGTCGGTGCTGTCCGACACTGGGCGATGACTCGCAAAATCACCGGCTTGCGCCGGCGAAACGGACTTCAATACCCGGAATGCGGGTCCGGCAGGCACCGGACCGTCGCCCTGTACGACGGTCGCTACGCGGCTCGCGCGCGTGAATTCTCCGCCGGCCAGAACGCATACGCGTCCATCGCCAGCGCGCCGCCCTCGATCGCACGATGAAAGCGCTCGGAGCGCGCGTCCTGTCCGGCCGCGCCCCACGCGACGAGCAGCGGCACGTAATGCTCTTCGCTCGGATGCGCGCGCGCCCCGCCGGGCTCACGCTCGCGGTACTCGATGACCGCGTCGCGATCGTGCTCGGCGAGCCGCGCCGCGAGCCATTCGGCGAATTGGCTCGCATAGGGCATCGCGCTGGCCGCGGAATCGCTGCGGTCCGGCCGCCTGGGATCCTTCGAGCGGTAGTGGGTCTGCGCCCATTGCATCCAGTCGCGCAGGTTGTGCGTGGCATGCCCGGAGCCGACGATCAGAACGCCCTCGTCGGCGAGCGGCGCCAGTGCCGCGCCGAGATGCCAGTGGTGCGCGACGCCGCGCTGCGTTTGCACCGAAACCTGCACGACGGGCACGTCGGCGTCCGGATACATCGCAAGCAGCGGAACCCACGCGCCGTGGTCGAGGCCGCGCGTACCGTCGATGCCGGCCGTGAACCCGGCCTGCTTCAGCAGCGTCGCCGCGCGCTGCGCGATTTCGGGCGCGCCCGGCGCCGGATACTGGATTCGATACAGCTCGTCGGGAAAGCCGCCGAAATCGTGGATCGTTTCCGGGTGCGCGCTGCCGGTAACCATCGGCAGCGCCGTGTCCCAGTGCGCGGAGGCCATCAATATGGCGCGCGGTCGCGGCAACGAACGGCCGAACTGCGCCCAGGCGGCGCCCGCCGCACCCGCGTCGAGTGCGTGCATCGGCGAGCCGTGCGACAGGAACAGCGTCGGCAATGGTTGCGTCATCGTCGTCACTTTACTTGACCAGGCCTTCGGCCTTCAGCGCCGCCTGCACGTTCGGTCGCGCCGCCACGCGCGCATGGTAGGCGACCAGCACCGGCCACTTGGTGAGGTCGATCTTCAGCCAGTCCTTCCAGTTGAGCAACGTGAAAAGATAAGCGTCGGCGACGCTGAACGTGTTCCCGGTCAGGTACTGCTTGCCCTCGAGCCGTTTCGCCAGCCAGTCGAATCGCTTGCCGATCCTGGCGACGACGGCGGCGCGGGCGTCCTCGGACAGCGTGCGGTCGAACAGCGCACCCAACGTCTTGTGGATCTCCGCCGAAATGAAATTCAGCCATTCCTGCAGCTGGTAGCGCGCGAGCGTCCCGTTCGCCGGTGCGAGGCCCGAGGCCGGCGCCTGGTCGGCGAGGTATTGGACGATCGCCGGACCCTCGGTCAGCAGCGTGCCGTCGTCGAGCTGCAGCGTCGGCACGTACCCCTTGCCGTTGACGGTGTAGTAGTCGGCGCCGTCGGCGGTCTTGTGGGAGGCCAGGTCGACCTTGACGTGGTCGGCGGCAAGGCCGGCTTCCAGCAGGACGATATGCGGAGACAGCGAGCAGGCACCGGGCGAGTAATAGAGTTTCATGGTTTTTCCTGATACGTGGATTGACGGAACGACGCGCCCCGTGCGCAGATGGAGGCCGCACGCGGGCGCGCAAGGAAACGAAAAGTTACGCGGGGCGCAGCGCCGGGCGCGAGGACAAAGGCTTCAGCGCGTACAAGCCGTCGCCGAGCAGGCTCAGCACGATCGAGGCGATCGCGAGGAACGCCGGATACTCCCAGCCGCCGTTGGGTGCGTTGAACACCCATCCGTTGCCGGCATGCACCCACAGCGCGCCCAGCAGGATCGGCACCAGTGCGAGCGCGACCACGCGGGTATAAACGCCGGCGATCAGCAACGCGCCGCCGGCCAGTTCCGCGGCCACGGTGATGTACGCGAGTTCACCTGGCAAGCCTACCGACTGGAAGAACTTGACGGTCCCCGGCATCGTGAACACGACGACCTTGAGAAGTGCATGGGCGATGAACATCGTCCCCAGCGCGAGGCGCAGCACGAAGGCGGCGACCGATTGACGTACGTCTTGCATGATTGCTCTCCTGGATTGGCGCGATGGCGCGTCGGAACTGATAGTGCTACTTGACAGGAAAGGGATAAAGACGATATCAAGCGATATATTGTTGCGTAAAACGGGATAATTGGTTGGACCGGTTCCAGGCACTGACGGTGTTCGCGAGGGTGGTCGAGCTCGGCAGCTTCGCGCGGGCCGCCGAGCGTCTTGACCTGTCGACGTCGGCGGTCTCGCGACACGTCGCCGAGCTGGAGGCCCACCTTGCCGTGCGCCTCTTGAACCGCACCACACGCCGGTTATCGCTCACCGAAAGCGGGCGGGCGTTCTTCGAACGCTGCGTGCAGCTGCTGGCCGATCTCGACGAAGCGGAACAGGCGGTGAGCGCGGCCGCGGTCGTGCCGCGCGGGACGCTGAAGCTCACCTGCTCGATCACGTTCGGCATCCGTCACATCGCGGCGGCGATTGCCGCGTTCGCGCAGCGCTATCCGGACGTTCGTTTCGAAATCGAGCTTTCGGACCGTGCCGTCGACATCGTCGAAGAAGGGCTCGACCTGGCGATCCGCATCGGCGCGATCGGAAGCCAGGCGCTGATCGCGCGACGGATTGGCACCACGCAGATGGTCTGCTATGCGGCGCCCTCGTATCTGTCCGCGCACGAAACGCCGGCCACGCCCGACGACCTCACACGGCACGCCTGCCTCACGTACGCCTATTCGGCCGCCGGCAATGTCTGGTCATTCCGCGAGCCGAACGGCCGCGAGCACACGGTGCGCGTCGGTGGCATCGCGCACGCCAACAACGGCCAGATGCTGGCGGCGCTGGCCACCGCCGGCATGGGGATCGCCTACGAACCCGACTTCATCATCGCGCCCGAACTGCGCGCGGGGCTGGTGGTGCCGCTGCTTGCCGGCTATACGCCGCAGTCGAGCGGTATCTTCGCCGTGTATCCGAGCCGCCGGCATCTGTCGGCGAAGGTGCGCGCGTTCGTCGATTTCCTCGTCGAGCGCTTCGCGGCGAAGCAGGAGTGGGCGTTGTAGCGACGGCGGCGGCCGGAGCGCGTCAACACGCCTTGAGCGCCTGGCGATCGATCTTGCCGGTACCGGTCTTCGGCAACGACGCCACGTAGGTCACTCGGCGCGGATACTTGTACGGCAGCAGCCGCGCCTTGACGAATGCCTGCAACTCGGCGGTCGTCGCATCGCCGGCCCGCGCGGCATCGTGCAGCGCGACGAACGCGGCCAGCGTCTTCAGCTGGTTTGCGTCGTCGACGGCCATCACCGCGCACTCGCGCACCAGCGGGCTTTCGGCGAGGCAGCGCTCCACCTCCAGCGGCAGCACCCACTGGCCGCTGACTTTCACCAGATCGTCGGCGCGGCCTTCGAAGAAATGAAAGCCGTCGGCGTCGCAGCGGAAGCGGTCACCGGTATAGATCCAGCCGTCGCGCATCGTGTCTGCCGTCTTGTCCGGCCGGTTCCAGTAGCGCGGCGCCTGCGAGTGCCCGCGCACCCACAGGATGCCGGACTCGCCCGGTGCGACGTCGCGGCCCTCGGGGTCGGTGAGCCGCAATTCGTAACCCGGCACGCGTTTGCCGCTCGCGCCCGGCTTTTGTACCTGCGGCGTGTTCGACAGGTAGATGTGCAGCACCTCGGTCGAACCCAGCCCCTCGACGATCGAGAGTCCGTAGTTGCGGCGCCACTGCTCGAACAGTTCGCGCGACAGCGTCTCCGCCGCCGAGACGCAGAGGCGGAGGCTCGAAAGATTGCGCTGCGCGGCACCCGGATGCGCGGCCAGCGCGACGTAGAGCGTCGGCAGCGCGAACAGCACGGTTGGTCGCGCCTGCTCGATCGTCGCGAATACCGCCTCGGGGTCGGGACGGCCCGGCAGGAGCACCGTCGTCGCGCCGGCGGCGAAGGCAAACGTCAGCGAGTTGCCGAAGCCGTAGGCGAAGAAGATCTTCGGCGGCGAGAACACGATGTCGTCCGCGCGCAGGCCCAGAACGCCACGGCCGTAGGCAAGCCACGTGTACAGCGCGTCGTGCTGCAGATGGACGACGCCCTTCGGCCGGCCCGTGGAGCCCGTGCTGTACATCCAGAACGCCATGTCGTCGCGGTGCGTGTCGACGGGGACGAGTGTCTCCGGTTGCGCGGCGATCCACTCGTCCCAGCGATGAATGATGGCGAGCGCAGCCTTCGGCGCGTTCGAAAGACTTCCGACCACCACGACCTGCCGCAGGCGGCTCGCGGCGACGTCATCGTGGGCGAGCAGCGTTGCGAAGCGCGCGTCGACGAACGCGACCTCGGCGCCGCTGTCCTGCAGGAAATACGCGACCAGGTCCGGCGGCGACAGCGTGTTCACGAGCACGGGCACGAAGCCGGCCCGGATCGCGCCGAAGATCGCCGCAACGTATTCGGGCGTGTCGTCGAGCAGCATCAGCACCCGGCCGCCGCGCGCCAGCCCCATCCTGGCAAGACCCGCGCCGGCGCGGTCCGCGAGCGCGCACAACTCGCCGTAGGTCACGCGCCGTTCGCCGCAGATCAGTGCAACCTTGCCGGCGTGCTGCGGCAGGTTGTCGTAGAGCAGCGCCGATGCGTTGTAGCGGTCGGGCACCGCAAAGCCGATCTCCTGCGCGCAGTGCAGGTCGTCCGGTACGGGATCGACGATGCGCGCATCGTCGCGCGCGCCGAACGCGCCATCTGCGCGGCCGGCGGTCACGTGCGACATGAACCGCGGCGCCATGTCGGCGAGGCGCACGTCGTCGACGCGCCCGCTGCGCGTCATGTAGTCGTAGGCCAGCGCGACCGGCGACAGCGCCATCTTGTCGGCCATCCGCTCGTACCAGTACGAACTGGAATTGGCCGCGGCGACCAGCTTGTCGACCACCGGCCGCCGCTCGCGCTCGAACGCGGCAATGAGACGCGGCACGTCGTCGCCGGCTTCGGCCAGCGCCCGGTCGAGCGCGATCGCGTCGTCGAATGCGAGCCTCGTACCCGATCCGATGGAGAAATGCCCGGTGCGCAGCGCGTCGCCGATCAGCACGACGTTGCCGGCGCTCCAGCGCGCGTTCGACAGCAACGGGAAGTTGCGCCACGTCGAGCGGTTGGCGATCAGCGGGTGACCGTCGAGGTCGGGCGCGAACAACCGCTCGCAGTAGGCGCGCGACGCGGCGTCGTCCATCGTCGCGAAACCGGCACGGCGCCAGGTCGCGGCATCGCATTCGACGATGAACGTGCTGCGCTCCGGCGCGTACCGGTAGTGATGGGCGACAAAGACGCCGTCGCCGTTTTCGCGGAACGTCAGCGTCAGGCAATCGAAGCGCCGCGTCGTGCCGTACCAGACGAATTTGTTCGTCAGCCACTCGATCGCCGGCATGAACGCCGCGGCGAACGCCTGCCGCACGACCGAATGAACACCGTCGGCGCCGACGACGAGGTCGCAGTCGCCGAACGCGGCCGGCGATTGCAGCGCCGTCCCGTAGCTGATCACCACGCCGGCGCGTGCGCACTCCGACTGCAGCAGCTGCAGGAGCTCGAGGCGGCCGATCGCGCAAAAGCCGTTGCCGTCGATGTCGACGGCGACGTCGCGGTGCACGATCCGCTGGATCGGCCAGGTTTCGGTGACGCGCGCCAGCGTAGCGTGCATCGCCGGCGCATCGCGCGCCAGGAATTCGAGCGCACCGTGCGAGAACACGACGCCGAAGCCGAACGTTGCGCCGGCTTCGTTCTGCTCGACCACGCGCACGTCGAGGTCGGGGCGCCGGCGCTTGGCCAGCAGCGCGAACAGCAGGCCCGCGGGTCCGGCGCCGGCGATACCGATGCGCATGGGACCGAGCGGCGTCCGCGAACGGTGCTAGCGCAGGTGGATCTTGCCGCCGCCAGTCACCGGCGGAATGGCGCCCGTTTCGGGAATGACGATCGACGACTGCGACTGGCGACGCATTTCCTGCAACTCGCGCATCGCGCGCTCGACGCCGACTTTCGCGGCCTCGCCGTACTTGTCGACGGCCTCGGCGAGCGTGCTCGCCTCGATCTCGAAGCTGATCGGCAGCGGGCCCATCGACGTCATCAACTGCGCTTCCCCCTGGTAGATCGTCGGACGCGCGATGTTCGGCTGGCCGTCGTCGGAGATGGGCACGAGAATGCGCAGCGTGCCGACCTTGCGGTCGGTGACGATTTCCTCGCGGTACAGCGACGAGGCATCCATCCGGGCTTCGGCAAGGCGGGAGGGGTCGGTGGCCATGGCAGATCCTTCGCGGGCGTTGATTTCGCGTTATTCTAATTGGAGTCGGTTCCCCGCTGCCGCAACCCCCCAATTCCGTGCTCTCCGGCGTCTTTCCCATCCTCGCCACGCCGTTCGCGGCCGACGGTGCGCCCGACGTCGCCGACCTCCGCCGGCTGATCGACTTCATCGTCGCGGCGAAGCCCGACGGGCTGGTGTTCCCGGGCGTGGCCAGCGAATTCGAGACCCTGGGTGCGGACGAGCGCCGCTGGCTCGTCGACGAGGTCGACCGGGCACTCAGCAAACGCGTGCCGCTGGTGGTCGGCGTGTCTTCGGCGAGCGCCGCCGAGTCGGCCGACCTGGCCGCGCAGGCGCGTTCGCTCGGCGCCGCGGCGGTGATGGCGATGGCGCCCGGCGCGCTGAAGGACGACGAAACCGGGTTACGCGACTACTACCGCGACGTTGCCGCCGCGGGCGTGTCGGTGATCCTGCAGAACGCGCCGCCGCCGATCGGCTGCGGATTGTCGCCGCAGCGGGTCGTCGATGTCGTCAAGGCAGTCCCGGGCGTCGAGTATGTGAAAGAGGAAACGATGCCGTGCGGGCAGCGGATTTCGCAACTGCTGGCGGCCGCGCCGGTGAACCTTCGCGGCGTGTTCGGCGGCGCCGGCGGCCGCTATATCACCGACGAGCTGGCGCGCGGCGCGTGCGGTACGATGCCCGCGTGCGAGCTGATCGACCTGCACGTGCGGCAGTTCGCGCTGCATCGCGCCGGCGATCCTCGCGGTGTCCGCGTTCTGTTTGACCGAATGCTGCCGCTGCTCAATTTCCAGGCCGTGTTCCGGATGGCGATGACGAAGGAGGTGCTTCGCCGGCGCGGCGTGATCGAGGCCACGCACGTGCGCGCCGCCGGTCCAAAACTCGACGCCGGCGACATGCGCGAACTGACTGCGATGCTCGACGACATTTCCGACCTGATGCCGATGCCCACGAAGGCGGCGGCGCACCCTGTCACCTGAAGGAGGAATTACCGATGTTCCGTACCGCCCGCAACCTGACGCTTGCATTCGGCCTCGCCGCCGCAGGCGCGCTGTCCCCCGCCGCATCCGCGCAAACCGTGCTCGACTTTCCGACGTGGCAGGCCGAGGAGCCTGGCGTGTCGCAATGGTGGAAGGACCTGATCGCCGCGTACGAAAAGAAATATCCGGACACCAAGGTCAACATCCAGCAGGTGCCGTTTGCGCAATTCGTCAAGCAGATGACGGTGCGCTTCGCCGCAGGAACGCCGCCGGACATCGTGCACCTGCCGTCGCGCGACTTCGCGAGCTTCGCCGACCAGGGCTGGCTCGAGCCGCTCGACGATCGCCTCAAGACCACCGACATCCTGCGGACGTGGACGCCGCTCGAGAGCGAGATGAGCTGGGGCGGCAAGACGCAGGGCGTGCTGCTGATGGGCTATGGCGGCATGCTGTTCTACAACGAGCAGAAGCTGAAGGACGCGAAGCTCGACGTACCGAAGACGCCGGACCAATGGTTGTCGGCGATGAAGGCGACCACCGACGCCAGCAAGGGCAACTTCGGCCTCGCGACGATCACGGCCGAACATCCGAACATGGTCGTCGAGATGGCGAGCTGGGTCATCGGTTCCGGCGCGGACTGGCTGAAGGGCGGCAAGTACAACTTCACCGATCCCGCCGTCGTGAAGGCAGTCGACGGCTGGCGGCAATCGGTGACCTATGCGCCGAAGGGCACGAACTCCGCGCAGGCACGGCAGCTGTTCATCGACGGCAAGGTGACGTTCCTGCGCGACGGCCCGTGGGTATGGGGCGCGGTCGCCAAGGCGCCGGCGGACGTCAAGCCCGCGCTGAAGATCGGCGCGCTGCCGTTCGCGGTGACGCCGGGCGGCGCCAGCAACAGCCTCCATCTGGCGGCGAAGACCGATGCGAAGAAGAAGGACGCCGCGTGGAAGTTCATCGAGCTGGCCGCGAGTCCCGAGTGGCAGAACCGCTACGCGTTGACCGGCTCACCGGCGCCGCGCAAGGGCGTGCTGACCGCGGCGGACCTGCAGAAGGAACCGCAGCTCAAGGTGATCAACGACGAGGCAGCAAAAGCGCAGAACCTGTTCCCGGCCGTGCAGGCGGTGCGCGCGAACTACAACGACTTCGCCACCGCCGTCACCAAGTCGGCGATGAAGATGATCTCGACGCAGGAGCCGACGGACAAGGTGCTGGCGGAATTGCAGAAGGAGTTGGAGAAGACGGTGCCGCTCAAGTGACCGAGGGCAAGAGGCCAGGGACAAGGGCTTAGAGACCGGCGCTGCGGCATCGCGGCATCGGTTTCACGAACCCGCGGTGGAGCACGGCGTTCCGCGGCGTACGTGAGCTCCTTCCAAGGTCTTACGGCGGAGCGGAGCCATACATGATGCTGTCGCGCGGCTTCGGCTTCGGCACCGGCCCCATGTTCCATCGCTCCGGCGCGAGTGCCCTCG
>Ga0070668_100001835_pt1 | contig 15466 bp, 9 predicted proteins | sample KBSS43metaG_FD_64661 | JGI IMG/M metagenome (GOLD analysis project Ga0070668, IMG submission 64661) | Switchgrass rhizosphere microbial communities from Kellogg Biological Station, Michigan, USA - KBS S4-3 metaG | ecosystem: Host-associated > Plants > Roots > Rhizosphere > Soil ... | reverse complement strand
CCACGGCGACGCCCCGCCGGACATCCGCGTTCGTGCGCGACAGTCGGTCGATCCACGCGCGAGCATCGGTGCCGAGCGTGCCAACCGAGCGGTGCCGCCAGATCTGGCCGCCAACGTTAGGCGCCTCATCGAGCACGACGACGCGACGATTCGCCTCCGTGGCTCGCACGGCGGCCGCGATACCGGCTGGCCCGGCGCCGATCACCACGATGTCTGCCCGTGTTTCGGCACTCATGGCTGCCGCTCCTCCCCACCGGCCGCCGTCGCGACGTGCATTCCGTCTGCCACGGTCACCAGGCAGGCGCGCCGGTGCGCTGCACCGTCGATCGTCACGCGGCACTCGTAGCAGGTGCCCATGCCGCACAGCGGTGCGCGCGGTTCGCCGCTCACGGACCGGCGAAAGGCGGCGACACCGAGTTCCAGGAGCGCTGCCGCGACGGTCACGCCGGACGGGACACGAACCGAACGGCCGTCGGCCGAGATCGTCACCAAACCGGCGGGACCCGGCGGGCGAGGAGGCATCAATGCACCCCCGCCGCCACGCCGCGGTCGGGTGCGTAGGGCGCGGCATCGATCGCCGGTTCTCGGCCCGCCACGAGGTCGGCGAGCAGGGCGGCCGTGCCTAACGCCATGGTGATGCCCAGCCCTTCGTGACCGGCCGCGATCCAGAGTCCGGGAACCTCCGGCCAGCGCCCGATGAGCGGCAGCTTGTCCGGCGTCGCGGGACGAAAGCCCGTCCACGTACGCACGGTCGTGAGGTCGGCCAACCCGGGCATGAAGGCACACGCGCGTGCGATCATTTTGCCCAACACGCGACGATTCACGCTGGCGTCCCACCCAACGAGCTCGCGAGACGATCCGACGATCACCTGCCCCGTGCTTCTGGGCTGCACATTGCACGCGACCGACTCGCTGGTCATGACGTGCGCGCTCGCGAGGTAGCCGAGCTCCGCGACCTGATGCCGGCAGAACCCCGGATATCGCTCGGTGATCACCAGGTGACCTTTTCGCGGGATGACCGGCAGCTGCGGCGTCAGCGACGCGGCGGCCGCGCCGGCGGCGTTCACAATGACGTCGGCGCGAAGAGTATCGGCGCCGCAGCGCACGCCGCACGGGACGATCTCCTCGACCGGCATTCGCTCGAGCACCTCGGCCCCCATCGTTCGCGCGAGCGCGAGCAGCGCGATGGTCGCGGCCGGCTGATAGATCACCCCGTCCGACGGCACGAGCAGACCACCCGCGAGGCCGGGGCGCAGCTGGGGCTCTGCCTCGATGAGCGATGCCTCGTCGAGCACTTCAGTGTCGATGCCGTGCTCCCGATACAGTTGCTGTTTCGCTGGCAGGGTATCGAGCTGCGTCTCATCCTCCGCGACCCAGACGGTCCCGCACCAGTCGAGCTCCGACGCGACGCGAACCGCGTCGTTCTGGGCGCGCCAGAGCGATCTCGAGTACCGTGTGAGCGCGAGCTGCTCGGGAGAATCGTCCATGACGACCACATGCCCCATGCCGGCCGCCGTCGTGCCTAACGCCGCACCGCCGGCGTCGATGACGAGGACACGCAGGCCGTCGCGGGCGAGCGCGGCCGCGCACGCGGCGCCGACGATACCGGCGCCGACGACGATCGCGTCGGCTTTCCGAGCGGTCACGGAGGCCCCAACCCGCCGCGGAAGGGATCCCGCGGGTCGAAGCGGAGCGTCGCTTCGCCCGTCACGAACGCGGTGCCGCGTACGTGCGGAATGAGCGTGCCGTTCGGGCCGGCGGTGAGCCAGCCGGTGAACAGGCTTCCCGCCACGCTCTCCTGGCGCCACGGCGCGCCTAACGCCAGCTGGCCGCGCCGATGCCGCGTCGCCATGATGGCCGATGTGCCAGTGCCGCACGGGGATCGATCGTACTCACCGCCGCTGCACAGCACGAAGTTCCTGGAGTCCGCGTCGCTACGTGTGGGAGCGGCGGCCAGCTCGATGTGGTCGAGGTCGGCCCCGTTCGCGCCCGTGATTCCCGCCGCCCGCAGCGCGTCCTGAATCGATTGCGTGAGTCGCGTGAGGTCTCGCGCCCGGTCGAGCCCAATGCTCACGTCCGGAAGGTGCGTCAGAAAGAACCAGTTGCCGCCGTACGCGATGTCGCCGACGACGCGACCAACGCCGGGCACGTCCACCGCGACGTCCATCGCATGGCAATGCGCCGCCACATTCTCGATCGTGACGGATCCGTCGCCCGAGAGCTCGGCGCTCACGGTGCCCACGGGCGTGTTGTAGCGTGATACGCCCGGCCTAACGCGTCCCAGGTACTCGAGCGTTCGGACGACCCCAATGAGCCCGTGGCCGCACATGCCGAGGTACGTGCCGTTGTTGAAGAAGATGATGCCAGCGGTCGCATCGCTCGTGACGGGCGGCGTGAGCAGAGCGCCGACGATCGCGTCATGCCCGCGTGGCTCACACACCACCGCGCGGCGCAGATGATCGTAACGCGCTCGGAGATCGTCGCGGCGCTCGGCCATCGTGGACCCAACAGGCTGCGGCCAGCCGTCGATGACGACGCGCGTGGGCTCTCCCTCGGTGTGCGAGTCGATGACGCGGATGGTCACCGGAAAGGTGGGCGTGTCCGCGGCGTGGTCGGTCGATGTCAGCGAGGCCGTCACGGGTTGATCTGCACGGTCTTGATCTCGGTGTAGAACTCGCGGGCCGCCGGGCCTTGCTCGCGGCTCCCGGAGCTCGAGCCTTTCATTCCGCCGAACGGCGCGTGCGGATCCACGCCGGTGGTGTCTCCATTGACTCGCACGAGCCCCGCCTTGATCCGTTTCACGTAATGCAGCGCGCTGCGAATGTCGCGCGTGAAGAGCGACGCACTCAGCCCATACGCCGTGTCGTTCGCGAGCGCGATCGCATGATCGAGATCGTCCGCGGGAAACATCGCGAGCACGGGGCCGAACAGCTCCCGCTGTGCCAGCTCGGAGTCGGTCGCGGCGCCGCGAAGGACGGTCGGCGGAAGGAACCATCCATTCGCGAAGTCCGCCGAATCGGGGATGATGCCCTCGTACACACGTTCCGCATTGGTTGCGCCGAGCGTTCGGCGAATGGAATCGCGCGCGTGCTCGCTGATCACCGGGCCCACGGCTGCATTCGGTGCCGTCACGGGCCCCAGGACCAGGGCGTCGATCTGGCGGCGCAGCTCGGCGAGGAACGGGCCCTCGATGTCGTGTGCCACGACGACCCGGCTCGTAGCGGTGCACTTCTGCCCTGCATAACGCATCGCGCCGGCCGCCGTGAGCGATGCCGCCTGGGCGAGATCGGCATCCGGCAGCACGATCGCCACGTTCTTTCCGCCCATCTCGGTCTGGTAGCGGATGTTTCGCTCGGCCGCGATGGCCGCGACTCGAGCTCCAACACGTCCGGACCCGGTGAAGCTGATCGCCGATACCTCGGGGGCGCGCAGCAGCGCTTCACCCACGGCGGGACCGGATCCGGGCACGAGGTTGAACACACCCGCGGGGAGCGACACCGACGCCGTCTCCGCGAGCAGCGACGCGACGTGCGACGACATCTCCGCCGGCTTGAGCACGACAGTGTTTCCGAACGCGAGCGCCGGCGCCGTCTTCCACAGGGGAATCGCAACCGGGAAGTTCCACGGCGTGATCAACGCGACGACGCCTAACGGTTCGCGGAGCGTGAACTGCAGCGCGCCGGCCGCCTGCGCGGGTATCACTTCGCCAACCTGGCGCACCGCCTCGCCGGCATAGTACCGGAGGATCGCGACGCAACGCGCCACCTCGCCGCGCGCTTCGCCGATGGGCTTCCCGACCTCGCGCGCGACGGCCTGCGCGAGCTCCTCCTGTCGGTCGGCGATGGCGGTGCTCCAGCGATAGAGGTGGTCCGCGCGGGCAACGCCCGTGATGGTCGACCATCGTTCGAAGGCCGCGGCCGCGGCCGTGGCGGCGCGCCGTGCGTCCTCCGGCGATCCTTCGGGCACGTAGGCAACGAGGTCGGTCGCGTCCGATGGATTGCGGTCGTCGAGCCATCCGTCACCGGTGCTCGCGACCCACGCGCCTCCGACGAACTGTTGCAGCCGTGGTGGCTCGGTCGCGACGCGCGACATGGGTGTGGTGTGCGTTGTCATTCTTCACCTCGGGTCGCGCGCGCTCGCGTGGACGCACGCCCATTCGTGTCTGGCTCGCGGCGCTCGCGAAGAAAGGCGAGCAGCGAGCGCCCTGCGCCGGCAATGTGATCGCGGACGAGCTGACATGCCCGCTTCGTGTCGTGCGCGCGCGCCGCGGCCGCGATCGCGCGGTGCTCTTCGTTCGCCCGCGTCTCACCATGCGTGAGCGCGAGCTGCATGCGGAGGTAGCGATCGGACTGCTGGTGGAGGCGTTGGACGATGTTCATCGTGACCGGTCGCGCGGCCGGCGCATACAGGCTCGCGTGGAACTGCCAGTTGAGCACACCCCATTTCGCGACCTCGCCCGTGCGCAGCGCGACGGCATAGCGCTCGAGGACGTCGTCGGCCTGGTCGAGCTGGTGCGTAGTCAGGTGCGGTATGGCGCGGCGCAGCAGGTCGGACTCTATGCTGGCGCGCAGGTCGAAGACCTCCTCGATCTCCTCGAGCGAGAGAGTCGACACGATGGCGCCGCGGTGCGGGTTGAAGGTGACGAGACCTTCGGTCTCGAGCTGCCGAAGCGCTTCGCGGATGGGGATGCGGCTCACGCCCAGCTCGTCGGCCAGGGCGTCTTGCCGCAGCGGTTCTCCCTCGGCGTAGTGGCCGTGGAGGATGCCGTCGCGAATCGCGTCGAGCGTCATGCTGGCGACGGTCTGGCGCTGGAGCCGCACGAGCCCGATGTTGGAGGCTTCGGGCCCTGTCGTTGGTCGCGCGCCGCCGCGCCTGCTCTGGGGAGTGGCGGCGGGCAATGTGCGAGGCTGGTCGGATCGCGGCATCGGCCGGAAATTTCGGTTGCGAGGGGTGAGCTTCGGATACAATATCCACGGCAATCCCCACGCACAATCCCGTCATGTTTCGTCCTGTGGAGTCCCGATGAGTTCTGCCTGGCTGGTCGATCCACGCGACGCCCTCCTCGTCGTTCTCGCGCTCGTCGCCCTCTCGTACATCGTGCTGGTCGCCCGCGCCACCTCGCGAGGCCGACGCGAAGGCGACGCCGCGACACCAGACGCGTTGCGCGTTGGCACAGGCTTCATAACGAACTTCTTCGACACGCTCGGGATCGGGTCGTTCGCCACGACCACCGCGCTCTTTCGGAAGTTCTCGCTCGTGCGCGACGAGAAGATTCCCGGAACGCTCAACGTCGGCCACACCCTGCCAACGATCGTTCAGGCGTTCATTTACACGAAGCTCGTCGAAGTCGATCCGAAGACACTCATTTTGTTGATTGTCGCGTCCGTCCTCGGCGCGTGGATTGGTGCGGGCGTCGTGGCAAACTGGTCACGAAAGCGGATTCAGTTCGGGATGGCTATCGCCTTGTTCGTCGCGTCGATCCTGCTGCTGTTCACGCTGTTGCGGCCGGCGCCCGAGGGCGGCGCTCTGCTCGGCCTCACCGGAACACGCCTCGTGCTCGGCTTCCTCGGCAATTTCATGCTCGGCGCACTCATGACGCTCGGGATCGGCCTCTATGCGCCGTGCATGATCATGATCGCGCTGCTTGGTATGAACGTGAAGACAGCGTTCCCCATCATGATGGGCTCGTGCGCCTTCCTCATGCCGGTAGCAAGTGCCCGCTTCATTCGCGAGCGCGGTTTCGATCTGAAGGCGTCCATTGGCTTGCTCATCGGCGGGATACCTGCCGTGCTGATCGCCGCTTTCATCGTCAAGTCGATGAACCTCACGGTCATGCGGTGGCTCGTACTCGTGATCGTGCTCTACACCGCCACGGGGTTGTTCCGCGCGTCTCGACGGCAGGAGGATGACGCGACCGCTCCCGCTCCGTCGGGTGTTTCGGCTGGCGCCGCCGTGCCCTGACGGACGCCGAGACGTCCCGCGGAAGGACGCTGGTTCGTTAGGCATCAACAATTAGCGAGCGCGAGGCCATGCACAGGCCTCGCGCTCGTGGTCGTTATCCCAACCAGCGGCCTGATCAAGCGTTTTGCCCGCGTGGCGCGTATAGCAACGGGGCTTTCCGCCCACTGGTGCCGGGCATTCCGGCGCCCCTTTTTGAGGAACCCACAAGAGGCGTGATGTCACGACATCCACTTCTTCGCACGTTTTCGATGCTCCTGCTCCTCGCGCTGCTCACCGCCTGCGGCGGCGACGCACGGGGGGAGGCGGGCGGTTCTCGCACCGGGAATGCTGGTGGGCCCGGCGGGGGCGGACCGGGCGGCGGTGGCCCAAACCGGGCAAACAACCGGCCCTCGCCCGTCGAGGTCGCGACCGTCAGCCGCGGCACGCTCGCCCGCACTTCCACGGTCTCGGGAATCCTCGAGCCGCTCCGCACCGTCGGCGTCAACGCCCTCATGTCCGGCGCCTTGCTCAGCGTCAACGTCGAGGAGGGCAACCGCGTCCGCGAGGGACAGACGCTCGCGCAGATCGACGCGCGTGAGCTCGAGGCACAGGTCAAAAGCGCAACCGCGGCGCTCGAGCTCGCGGAGTCCACCGCGAAGCGGTCCGATGAGCTCTGGCGCCAACGGATCGTCACGGCCCTCGAATACGAGCGAGATCGAGCCGCCCTCGCCAGCGCGCAGGCAACGCTCGAGCAGCTCAAGACCCGGCTCGGCTACGCGACGATTCGTTCACCCATAAACGGTGTCGTGACGGAGCGGCGACTCCAGACAGGGGACATCGTGTCGCCGCAGACACGCCTCTTCACGGTAGCCGACAACTCGACGCTCGTATCGCGCGTCATGGTCTCCGAGCTCGAAGTGCCCCTGCTCCGCCAGGGCGCGATCGTCGACGTCACCGTCGACGCGCTCGGCGGCGCACGTGTTCAGGGCCGCATTCGTCGGGTCTTCCCCGCCGCTGATTCGCTCACGCGGCTCGTGCCGGTCGAAGTTGCGCTCACCGGAAGCGCGCTCGATCAACTGCGTCCTGGATACACCGTCCGCTCCATGTTCAAGCTCGGCTCGCGCAACGACGTGCTGCTCATCCCGACACGCGCGGTCATCGGCCCAGCCGGCGCACGGACGGTCGTCATCGTCCGCCAGGGAAAGAGCGAGCGGCGAATCGTTCGCGTAGGCCCGGACATCGACGGCACGACCGAAGTGCTCGAAGGGCTCGCGGTCGGCGACACCGTCATCGTCGCCGGCCAGGCACTGCTTCGGGACGGTTCGCCGGTTCGCATCGTGCCGCCCCTCGCGCCTGATGGCCGGCAGTCAGTGCCGACGGTCGATACGCCCGCTGCCGCGGCGATGCCCGTCGCTCGCACGGGGAGCTCCGAATGAAATCGCGCGGCCGTCGCGGCGGACTCTCGAGCTGGGCAATCAACCGTCCCATCGGCACGGTGATGCTCACCTCGACGCTGCTCGTGCTCGGGGCGGTGTACGTCGGTCGCATTCCCGTCGACATGTTGCCGCGCATCGTCTATCCCAACGTCAGCGTGCGCGTGAGCAACCCCGGCGTCGAGCCGGCGGTGCTCGAGGAGACGATCGCGAAGCCGCTCGAGTCCGCGCTCGCGAGCACGGAGAATCTCGAGAAGATCTCGAGCGACATCTTCGAGGGGTTCGTCCAGGTCAGGCTCGAGTTCAAGTACGGCACGAACGTCGACTTCGCCGTGCAGGACGCGGCCAAGAACGTCGAGCGGGTGCGCGCGCGCCTCCCCGAGGAAGCCGATCCACCGGTCACCACGAAGGACGACCCCACGCAGCAGCCGATCTTCTCGGTTGCGTTCTCGTCCGAAGCGCGCGATCAGATCGCGCTCCGCGAGTGGGTGGATCAACGGCTGCGGCCGCAGCTGCTGTCGGTCCCGGGCGTCGCGGCCCTCGACCTGAACGGCGGACTCGTTAGGGAGATCCAGGTCGAGCTCGAGCCGACGCGGCTCCGCGGCTACGGCCTGTCGGTCAACCAGATCATCAACGCGCTCTACAACGAGAACCAGGACGTCGCTGCGGGCCGCGTCACCGCGACCGATCGCGAGATGATCGGAAAGACGGCGGGCAAGTTCCACAGTCTGGATGACATCCGCGGGATTCTGCTCACGACGCCGACCGGCGCACGGGTGCCCATGTCGGAGGTCGCGGTCGTGCGCGATACGAGCCAGCAGCAGCGCAGTTGGGGACGACTCGACGGCATTCCCGCGGTTCGCATCCAGATCAGAAAGCAGCCGGAGGCCAACACCGTCGAAGTGGCCGACGGCGTTCGCGCGCGCCTGGCACAGCTCCAGACCAGCTCGTTCGTCCCCAAGGACATCAAATACGTCGTCACGTACGACCAGTCCGGGTTCATTCGCGATTCGATCAACTCGGTGAAGGAGGCCGCGCTCATCGGCGCCTTCCTCGCGTCACTCGTCGTGCTGCTGTTCCTCCGATCGCTGCGCAAGACGGTGATCGTCGGGCTGTCGATCCCGCTCGCCGTCATGGCCACGTTCATCGCCATGGGCATCGGCGGTCTGACGTTGAACGTCATGTCACTCGGCGGCATTGCGTTAGGCATGGGCGTGTTGCTCGACAACGCGATCGTGATGCTCGAGAACATCTATCGCCGGCGCGCGAAGGACGGGCTCGACGCCGAAGAGGGCGCGCACGTCGGCGCGGCCGAGGTGACGAGCCCGATCGTGGCCGCGACGGTCACGAGTCTCGCGTCGGTCGTCCCGTTCCTGCTTATCACGGGGCTCTCGGCGCTCGTATTCCGCGAGCTCATTCTCACCGTTTCGATCTCGCACCTCGCGTCCCTGCCCGTCGCGCTGACGCTCGTGCCAATGCTCGCGGCGCAGCTCGGGAAGATCCGGTTCACCAGCCGTCTCGAGCACTTCAAGCCACTCCTCGCGTTCGATCGCGGCTTCAACGCCATGGTCGGCCGCTACCGCAAAATCGCGAGCGGAGCCGTCAAGCATCCCTACCTCGTGCTTGGCACAGCCGTGGCGCTTTGCGTTGGTGCGGGCTTTGTCGCGCGAACGTTCGACTCGCAGTTCCTGCCGATGGTGGACGATGGCATCGTCTCGGCGAACCTGCGCCTGCCGCCAGGCACGCCGCCTAACGTCAGCAACCAGGTGACGCTCGCCGTCGAGCAGGTGACGAAGGAGATGCCGGGCGTCCTGCACGTCTACGCCAACGCGGGCTTCGGGCGTGGCGGCAACCTCGACATCCTGCTCAAGCCGGTCCGCGAGCGCGGCATGAGCGCCGAGCGGTGGGTGCAGGAGCTGCAGCGCCGCGTCGACGACCGGGGCTTTGCGTCGGCGCGCGTCTTCGTCAGGCCGCCGCGCATTCGCGGGCTTCGCACGTCGAGCTCCGGCGACGCAATCACGCTCAACATTCTCGGCGACGACCTCGGTCAACTCGAGCAGCTCGGCCGCGAGCTCTCGCAGCGGCTGCGCGGCATCCCCGGGCTGGCCAACTTCGACGTCCAGACCGACGAAGGAAGCCCGCAGCTGGCGATCGTGCTCGATCGCGAACGCGCGCGGGCGCTGAACCTCGACGTGGCCACGGTGGGCACCACGGTGCGCACTGCGCTCGACGGCACCATCGCGACCAAGTATACGCAGGGCAACTTCGAGTACGACGTCCGCGTGCTCTTCCCGCGCAACAAGTTCACGAGCGCGTCGGAGCTCGGCGAGGTGATGCTGTTCCCGGGCGGGCGAGGCACCGCACCGGTCTTCCTGCGCGATGTCGCCGATGTGCGGCCGGCAATCGGCCCGTCGAACATCAGCCGCGAGAACCAGAACCGCGTGCTACGTCTCTCAGGTGACGTGCTGTCCGAGGTCGCGCCGGTTGGCGAGGTCGTGGACTCGGTCCGCGCGCGACTGGCGTCGTTTCAGATGCCGGACGGGTATGGCGTCGTCATTGGCGGCGACTTCGAGGCCGTGCAGCAGAGCAACTCGCAGATGATGCTCGTGGTCGGGCTCGCGATTTTCCTTGTGTTCGTCGTGCTCGCGGTGCAGTACGAGAGCGTCATCGACCCGCTCGTCATCCTGCTGGCCATTCCGCTCGCGATGGTCGGCGTCATCGGAATCCTGTGGATCACGCACACGCCGTTCAGCGCGCCCGTGTTGTTAGGCATGATCCTGTTGGCCGGCATCGTGGTGAATAACTCCATCCTCCTGGTGGAGTTCGTGGAGCACTACCGGCGCGAGTCCGGCGTGCCGGCCGTGGCGGCTGTGGTGGAAGCAGGCGCGGTCCGCATGCGCCCGATCGTCATGACGACGGTCTGCTCGCTCGTGGCGATGATCCCGATCGCGTTGGGGATCGGCGCGGGCTCGGAGCTCATGCAGCCGCTCGCGATCGCGACCGTCGGTGGCCTGACGCTGTCGTCGATCCTGACGCTGGTGGTGGTGCCGTGCGGGTATCTGGTGCTGCACGGCATCGCGGATCGCGTGAAAGTTTTCCTTCTGGGCGACAAGCCGTCGGCCAACACGGCGGAGGAAGCCGAAGCTACTGCGGGAGACTAATAGTGGCGCGCGTCCGTGTTTCTGGTCGCACGGCAAACCACGAACGCTGAGCACGCGGGCGGCGCGACGCGCCGGCGCTGGGTACGCTGAACGACTCGCGAAGCCTGGCGCGCGCGCAGGCCGCAGAGAACGAAGTAGTCCTCTTCGGCCTCTGCGGTTCAATTGCTTTCGAGTGGCGACCGGATCTCCGACTACTGGTTGCCTGACGTCGCCGGCTGCTGACGCGGCGCCTCGGCCTTCCCCGCATCGAGGTCATTCCAGTTCAGGATCGTATTGAAGCCGAGGAAAAACGTCCCCTGCGTCTGCCAGCGCCAGAATGGTCGGATGGCGAACATCACCACGTGGCCGTTGCCCAACTTCGTGTCCACGATCTGCGCACGACCTGAGAGAGCCTGACCCCCGGCGAGCGTCCCCGAGAGCAGCATGTCATTAGGGCTCTGCGGGAACGTCATGATCACGCGCGGACGCGCCGCCGGGTCGGTATTGCCACTACCTGCTCCGCCACGATTGCCAGCAAGGTTCTGGAATCGCGCCGAGTCGCCACTCGCGCCCGCGCGAGCACCGCCGGTTGTCGCCGACGAATCCAGCTCGTAGGGCGACAGCTTGAGCGGCGTGGCCATCGGAGTCGTGTTCTGACCGAGCCCGCCGTTGATGCCGCCTTCCCCGCCGCCACCACCGAATCCACCGAAGCCGCCACCACCACCAGTGCTCACTGCCAACACCGGCGCCTGGCTGAAGTAGACCGGCAGCTGCGTGCCGTCGAACCCGTAGGCGATCGGGCTCTTCGCATCGCTGATGATGCCGCGGAGGATCGACCCGCGAACGAACAGCGCGCGCGGCTCCTCGACCGTCACACCCGCGGTGATCCCGTACTCCGGGAAGATCGTGGACGTCCCTCCCTCGGTTATAAGCGTGCCACCTGTTTGCACGAACTTCGCGAGCTCGACGAGCCCATCCATCCCCATCCCGCCGCGGATGTCATCCGACTGATCGAGTGCGCCAAGGTTCGGCGTCGCCGCGGTCTTCTTGTACGGGAGCGGCGTGGTCCCATTCTTCGCGATACCGTTCACCTGCGACGTCGCGCTGCCGCCGACGTGCGGATAGATGATCACGTCGTACTTCGCGCGCAGGTTGCCCTCACGAAGCTTCTGATCGGAGAAGTAGGTGTAGGGGACGCCATAGGTATCGAGCGCCGCGCGCACCCACCCCTCGTCCTGCGTGCGCTGCCACGCGTGCACGTAACCGATGCGAGGAATGTCCAGGTCGTGCGTCTTGACACTCGGTGCGGCCGCGACCGCCCAACCCGAGAGACCGAGCGCCTTGAGCTGCGGCTCGATCTTCGCACGATCCGCGTTAGGTATGATGAACGCGCCCGCCCGGAACCTGTGGCCGCCAAGATCGAAGTCCTCCTCGGCCGCCTGCATCTTCACCGCGGCGTTCGCGAAGCGGAACTTCATCAGGTTGTTGTCGGTCGTGTGATCGACGACGATGACACTCCCGCTGCCGTCGACCCCGCCCGCCGCCTTTGCTTCGCTCGTGAGCATCGTCATGGGCTGCGTCTGGATGCTCTTGTCGCTGACGGCGATCACGCGGACGTTGCGCATGAGCTGGAACGTCCAGCCCGTGTCGTCGTACGGCGCCGGGTTCTGCGGCGAATAGTTCTGCAGCGAGAAGTACATGTCGGCGAGCGTGCGGAACGGCTGATCGGCGCGGACGATGTAGTCGCCCGCCTTGACCTCGAGATTCCCGACCTTGAACGGCGCGTTCGCCGTCTGGATCTCGAGCCCCTGGCGACGCAGCTCGTTCACCGCGTCAGCCGCATCGGCCTTGCGACGCTGTCCGGCAGGGATGACCCACCCGTATGTCGGGCCGTTCTTTCCCTTCTCGACCGATCGCTTGTTCTTGAGCCAGTAGTTCTCCAGATACAGCTCTCGATCCTTCGCCACGCGGTTGAGCGCGAAGAGGGCGGCGGATTCCTGGATGTTGGTGTTGTTGCGCGGGCCCCACTTGATGTACGGCAGCGGCGGGTTCGGCCTGAACCACTCTCGGCTCGTGGTTGTCGCGCCGGGCCGCACCTCGTAGTTGTCCGGCCCGTAGCTCTGCACCTCGTAGAACCGACCCACCGCGTTATGCGAGTGGGCGATGAAGAACATGTAGTTAGGCACCCACCCGTCGTAGAAGCCGTACGTCCACACGCCCGGCACGCCGCGCTTCGTCATCTCCATGACGTCGTTGTTGGCGAGGTTCCACCACTCGTCGACGGTGATGGGGTCGAGCGCCTCGTTGTACGGGCCCGTGCCGGTCGACGCGTAGAGATACGTCTGCGCCTCGTGGAGGTCGTGCATGATCGTGGGCGTCCACTCGTTCTGCATGCGCGTCACGGTGCGCGTGAGCGCGAGGAACTGACCCATCCCGTCGCGGTTGTTGTCGTGCGCGACGTACTTGCCCCAGTACATGAGCGGCAGCTTCGTCGCGCCCTGCGGCAGCTTCTTGTTGAAGTAGTACGTGTCGACCTGCTTCTCGCGCCCATCCACTTCGATCACCGGCGTGATGAACGTGATCACGTTCTTCCGGATGTTCTGAATGAGCGGAGTCTCCTCGACGATGAGGCGATACGCCATCTCCATCAGCATCTCCGGCCCGCCGTTCTCCGGCGAGTGCATGCCGCTCAAGAACCAGTAGATCGGTTTCGCGGTGCCAATGATCTCCCGCGCCTGGTCCTCGGTGGTCTTCCGCGGATCCGTCAGCGCGTTCAGGTAGCCCTTGTACTTGTCGAGGTCGCGGATCGTCGCTTCGTCACCGATCGCGGCGACGATGATGTCGCGGCCCTCTTCGGTCTTTCCGATGCGCCAAACTTTTATCCTGTCTGATGCCGCATCGAGGGCATCAAAGTAGCGGTACATGTCCTTCGCGTACGTCAGCTCACCGGGCGTGCCCACGATGCGACCAAGGAACTTGAGCGGCGTCGGGACGGTGCTGGACGCCGGCAGATGGTCGACGAGCTCCGTCGTGATGCGCGGGTCCTGGAGATATTCCTTGATCTTCTTGGTATACTCCTCGTCGTTCGGCTGCGACGCGGGTTTCGCTGCACCGGTGGCGTTCTGTGCACGAATTGGGGATTGCGGGGCGAGCGCCCAGAGCGCCGCGACCGCTAACGGCCACGCGAACCGTCGCACGGGTCGCATCCGAAGCGACATTTCCTTCCTCCTGAGAATGGTCTAACGGCCGGAACACCGGGCCGGGGAAACTCATTCTCATACGCACGACAGCCCAAAGACGCTAGCACGGATCAACGGCGCTATTGGTCACTGCCAAGTCCTCACGGGGCCGTTCTAGAGCGGCTTCTGCGTCACGACCACGCCGGGGTTGGGATTCGCAGTGGCGGCCGCGGTCGTCGACCCATTTCCGAGCTGTCCGGTGTCGTTGCGTCCCCAGCACCACACCGTGAGACGGTTCGCGCTGATCGCGCAGCTGTGCGCGCCGCTCCCCGTGCCGATCCCGCTCGCGGCAACCTCGATCGCCTCGATGCTGCCGGACCGCACGGGCGTCGATCCATTCGCGACGACGGAGCCGAGCTGGCCCGACCCATTGAGTCCCCAGCAGTACACCTGCTGCGACGTCGTCACGCCGCACGAGTGACCGTACCCCGACGAGATCGACTGGAACAGTAGCCCACCCGCTACCTGCACAGGCGACGACGAGTCCGTTCCGGTCGGCCCGTTCCCGAGCTTCGAGTTGTTACTGCCCCAGCAGTACCCCTCGCCGGTCGTCGTAACCGCGCAGGCGAACTGGTTGCCGAGCGTGACGCTCTGGAACGCCTTGCCGCCGACAACTTGCTGCGGGGCCGCGACGAAAGCGTTCCCGTACGAGATCTTCCCGCCGTCTCCGATCTGACCGATGCTGTTCGCTCCCCAGCAGTACGTCGCACCGCCGGTGCTTACACCGCACGTGAAGCCCGATCCAGCCGTGATCTTCGCGAAGGCGAGTCCGCCCGAAACGAGGGAGGGCGTTCCGCTGAATGCTGACCCGCCATTCCCAAGCTGACGCCAGGCGTTGTTGCCCCAGCAGTACGCCTGGTTGGTGGTGGTCACCCCGCACGTGTGGTCGGATCCGGCGCTGATCGAACGGAACGCGATGTTACCGGCAACCGCCATCGGTGTCGCGCTCTCGGTAGCGTTCGATCCGCTGCCCAGCGCGCCCCACCCATTGTAGCCCCAGCAGTACGCCTTGCCGTCGAGCGTGATGCCGCACGTGTGCCGACCGTACGTCGAGAGCTGTGCGAAGCGCAGGTTGCCAGGGAGCTTCGTCGGAACGGTGCTCATGGATGTCTCACCTAGCTGCGGGCTGCCGAGGCGACCTTCGGCTCCATTCAGTCCCCAGCACCAGACAATGCCTCCGCTCGCGATGTCGCACGCGTGCATGGTTCCGGCGGAGATCGAGCGATACTTGATGACTACCACGCGCGTCACCGTCGCGCTTTTGCCTTCGCTCGCCGCGGTGACGGTGACCGTGCCGCGATCGACCCCGGTGAGCATGCCGGTGATCGGGTCGATCGCGGCGACGGCTGGATTTGATGAAGTCCAGCGAATCTCGCGATTGCCTAACACATTGCCGTTCGCGTCCTTGAGGATGCGGCCGATCATCTCCGAGCTGAACGCCTCGATCGTGTCGAGGACGGGCGCGAGCAGGATCTGATCGACCGGGTTCAACGCGGCCGACACGGTGGCCGTCGTGGAGCCAGCCTTCCCTTCGCTCGTCGCGGTGATCGTGGCCGTACCGGAGGCGACGCCCGTGACGACACCCGACGCGGCGTCGATGGTGGCGATCGCTGGCGCACTCGAGCTCCAGGCAACCGCGCGGCCCGTCAGCACGTTCCCCTGCTCGTCCTTGACCGTCGCAACGAGCGCCGCGGTCGCGCCGACCTTCACTGCT
>Ga0070668_100001834_pt1 | contig 15467 bp, 15 predicted proteins | sample KBSS43metaG_FD_64661 | JGI IMG/M metagenome (GOLD analysis project Ga0070668, IMG submission 64661) | Switchgrass rhizosphere microbial communities from Kellogg Biological Station, Michigan, USA - KBS S4-3 metaG | ecosystem: Host-associated > Plants > Roots > Rhizosphere > Soil ... | reverse complement strand
CGGCCCTCGATCCCCTCGGGCACGAGCTTCTTCGGTGAGAGCTCTCCCTCCTGGAAGTAGCGGTCTGCGCTGCCGTCCTGCATGGCCGACAGCGATCCCATCCCGCGCACCATCTTGAAGCGCCGCCCCTCGAGGAGGAACGCTTCGCCCGGGCTCTCCTCGGTACCGGCCAGCATCGAGCCCATCATCACGCTCGACGCGCCAGCGGCGAGCGCCTTCACGGCGTCGCCCGAGTACTTGATGCCGCCGTCGGCGATCACGGGGACGTCGCCCGCGCCTTCAAGGGCGTCGAACACTGCGGTGAGCTGCGGCACGCCGACGCCGGTGACGACGCGCGTCGTGCAGATCGAACCCGGGCCGACACCGACCTTCACCGCGTCCACGCCGCGCTCGACGAGCGCACGCGCGCCCTCCCGAGTTGCTACGTTCCCCGCGACGAGCTGGATCTCCGGGAACGCTTCGCGAACCCGCGCCGTCGCCTCGAGCACGGCGTCGGCATGTCCATGCGCCGTGTCCACGACGAGCGCATCCACGCCCGCGTCGATCAGCGCCTTGGCGCGCGTGAGAAAGTCGCCACCCGCTCCGATCGCGGCCGCGACGCGCAGACGCCCGATCTCATCCTTGTTCGCCCCGGGGAACTGCCGGCGCTTGTGGATGTCCTTCACGGTGATGAGTCCCTTCAGCCGTCCGTCGGCGTCGACGACGGGCAGCTTCTCGATCCGATGCTTGCCGAGGATCTTCTCCGCTTCGTCGAGCGTCGTCCCCTGCGGCGCGGTGATCAGGTTGCGGGTCATCGCGTCGGCGACCGGGCGGTCGAGGCTGCGCTCGAACTGCAGATCGCGGTTCGTGAGGATCCCGACGAGGCGGCCGTCGGCATCCACGATCGGTACGCCGGAGACGCGGAACCGGTTCATCAGGTTCGTCGCTTCGCGCAGCGTGGCCGTCTCGGGGAGCGTGTAGGGGTTGCTGATCACGCCGCTCTCGCTGCGCTTCACGATGTCGACCTGCATCGCCTGCCGGTCGATCGACATGTTCTTGTGCAGCACACCGATGCCGCCCTGGCGTGCCATCGCCACCGCCATCTCCGACTCGGTGACGGTGTCCATCGCCGCCGAAACGAGCGGGATGTTCAGCTCGATCCGACGCGTGAACCAGGACTTCGTGGAGACGTCCTTCGGGTGCGTCAGCGAGTGACGCGGGGACAGCAGAACGTCATCGAAGGTCAGCGCGACGTCGGCTCGGACGCGCGACGCGCCGTTCACTGCCTCGGAACGCGAAGGCCCGCGCTCAGCCTGAGGCTGTGCAGCGGGCCGCGAATTGGAACGGATTGAGGTCGCCATGGCGAAACGTAGGCGCCGAGACGGGCGAAGTCCAGTGCGGGGAAGCGGTTAGCCCCGGCCGATCATCTTGAGCTTCCGACGGATGCCACGCGGCAGGAAGAACGCGGCCGCGGCCAGCGCCTCCTTGAGATTCAGGTCGGCCAGATCCTCCATCGTCCCCGACCAGTGGGCTTGGAGAACGGGCCGTCCCGCGTTGGCGACGAGCCGCTGCAGCGCGAGGATGAGCAGGAAGACGTCGTCGACCTCGCCGAGGAACGGGATGAAATCCGGGATGAGATCGAGCGGCATCGCGATGTACGCGATCGCGCCCGCCACCAGCAGCTTGTCCATCACCGCGACGCGCCGATCGCCCAGCAGCCCGCCGAGCAGTCGGAGGTAGTTCGGCAGCTGCTTGATGTAGTACATCACTGTGCGCTTGGCGCCGGTACGCGGCGAGGCAGCACCTCCCGCACGGCTACGCGCTGCGGTCGCGCTCGCGCCGCGGCGACTCCGCCGAACCTCCCCTTCGGTTCTCTCGCTCACGTGTTGCTCCCTACCTCGGGGTGGACGGGTCGGCACTCGACCCGCTGTTCGGCGGTGTCCCGCCGGCCGGTGGCGGCGCTCCGCCGCTCGGCGAAGCTCCACCAGTCGCAGCAGTCGTGCCGCCGGTCGAGCCCGGGGCGGCAGGCGCCGCAGCCGCGGCCGTCGCGGCGTCGACCACGCGCGACGTCGCGCTCATCAGATCGGAAGCCACCGACTTGCCCGCTGCCGCCGCGCCGTTGAGGACGCCCACGGCCTTGTTCATCAGGTTCATCGTCTCGGCGATCGTCGTCGCGCTCACACGGCCCGCGCGCAGCTTCTCCTCCACCGCGTCGGCGAATCGGGTGAGCGGATTCGCCGCCGCGGCGCCAGCTGGCTGACGCTCGGCGTACTTCGATTCGAGGAACTCCGCGTAGTCGAGAAGTTGATAGCCGCGTTCGTCAGCCATCGTCTCGAGCTTCTGGAGCAGCTTGTCGCGCAGATAGGGATTCATCGTGACACTCCGTCAGCGAGCCGTACCCGGAAAACACGTCGGGCGCACATACGTGAGTATGTGCGCCCGGGTTCCTGCTCGGTAGCCCGCGAAGCGCTCAGCCCTGCCAGCGGGTGCGCTTGCCGCGCGCGTCGATGTGCACGTACGGTGTCCGGTAGCGACGGCTCGTGTACAGCCCGAGCCCACCGACGAGATCGGGGTGCGCCGACTCGACCCGCTCCACAGCGAGCATGACGAGCAGCTCGTCGGTCATCGTGATGCGGCCATCGCCGTCCGCGTCCACGGCGAGATCCGCCGCGTCGCCATACTGGTGACGGCTGTCCCGCGCCGCGCGCTCGACGCTCGAGTTGTGCGACGGCGAGCGGAAGCCGGAGTGCATATCCACCGCCAGGCCAGGACGCAGCCGGCTTCCCAGATCGGCGAAGATCAGCTCGAGCTTGTCCAGCAAGCGTGGATTGAGCGCGACGTACTTCGGCCATACGTCGCCCTGATCATCGTGCGTCACGAAGTCGGCCAGCTTGAGGTGCTTCGTGATCGCGAGGTCGAGCATCTGCGGCGTCACCTCGACGAAGCCCACCGGCCGATCGTAGCCGCCGCCGAACCGCTCGGAGAGATACGTCCCGATGCGGTAGCCATTGACCCAGTCGCCGAGCTTCCGGTCGAAGGGCACCATCACGACGAGCGTCGGCTCGGACAGGATCTCGCGCGTCTCGCCGCGAATGACGGCGAGGTGGTAGAACCCCGCCCTGTGCGGCGCGATGGTCGGTGCCGCGGTGAGCGGCCGCGCCGGCCCAGGCGTGGTCAGGTCGACGGCGTTCACCCATTGATAGGCGAGCGAGTCGCCACTGCCGGCGATGGCGATCGGGAACTCGACGTGCTCGCCCGGCAGGGCGAGTCGCACCTTCACCTCGCCGCTCTCGCCGAACGCATCTCTCGCGGGCGACGCCGTGGGCGGCAGGGGGACCGGCGCCGGCGCCGACATCGCGTGCGCGAGGTTGCTGAGCGGGGTGGTCGCTCCATCCGGACGCATGAACTGCACGGCGCCGAGCGTCGCCAGCCCGAAGAACAGGGCAGCGCCGACCCCGCCGAGGCGGTTTCCGGAGGAAACGCGACCGCTCACCGCCGTCCCCACCGCGCGCGATTGCCCCGGACGTCGACGTGCGCGAACGGCCCGTGCGCGCGCGTGGCGCGATACACGCCAACGCCGCCCACCAGATCTTCGTGCTGCCGCTCCACCTGCTCCACCGCGTCCAGAATCACCCGCGCGTCCCGAGAATCGATGCGTCCATCGTGGTTCAGATCATCCATGCGGCCGTCGCCGTCATTGTCGACGAAGACATCAGCCGCGTCGCCGTACATGTGGCGACTGATCTTCGAGCGTCCCCCTCGCTCGCCGGCGCGCGCGTTGTACAGCGGCGTGCGGAATCCACTCATGACCTGCATGTGCGTCACGTGGATGCCGCGCGACTCCAGCTGCGCGATGACGAGCTCCAACTTATCCACTAAAGCCGACCGCAGCACCAGGTACTTCGGCCAGACGGCCTCCTGGTCGTGCGTCAGGAAGTCACTCAGGCGGAAGTGCTCGGAGATCCGGGTATCGGCATTCTCCGGGGTGACCTCGATGAACCCCTCGGGATTGGCGTAGGCCGCGTTGGGGGTGCGCCGTCCCCGCTCCGCCGGCCAGAACCCGATGCGGTAGTCCCCGATGCGCCCGCCAAGCTTCTCGCCGAAGTCGCGCATCGTGATCAGGGCGACGCTCATCGCGCCGGCGCTATCCGCAACGGGGTGGACGCCCGGGGTCCGGAGCGCCGAGTCCCCGAACAGGCGCTCGAGGATTCCCACGTGCCGGCTCGACCGGGGCACGAGGACGGCCCGCAGCTTTCCGCTGCGCCCCTTGAGGGTGTCGTCGTCGGTGCGGGCGACCGGCGTCAGGGTGTCATGGCCGGCACGGACGGCGGGCGCCAGTGCGGCATGCGCGACGGCGGACGGCCGCAGCGCAGCAGCGGCGCCGGCAACCGACACGCACAGGATCAGTACGCGACCGAACCGGCGGTCGCGACGTCGACGCGAATCCTTCACCTCGTCCCCCTTCTGCTCGGAGAGCTTTCCCGGACGGCACGGGCTGGACGCTGCGACCTACGATGGCCACCAGCCGTGCAATCCGTAATGACCTATAAGCCCTACGAGCGGAACCCAGCTTCGGCAACCGGTCAATCTGCCCTGACTGACCGCGCGATCAGTGCGCCCTGAACACCTAGTAGATGAAGACGGGCGTCCCGACCGAGACCATCTGGTACAGCGTCTCTATGTCCTCGTTCCGCAGCCTCACGCAGCCATGGCTGACCGAATGGCCAATACTCTCCGGCTGATCGGTCCCGTGCAACGCGTACCCGTCGCCCATGTTGAGCCGATGCGTGCCAAGGACCCCGCGATACTTGCGCTGGTTAGTGCCGTACGGCGGGATCACGATATTACCACCCGCGACGACCTCGCGACCCTCTACGCCAGGCTCGATCGGCACCACTCGGCCGTCCTTGTACTTCCGGACCATGTCGGCCCCTTCGACGGTGATCGTCGAGCCGTCGCCCGCCGCGATCCCCTGCCCGCGGTTCAGCCGAACGATCCCCAGCCCGCGCTTGCGGGCCATCTCCACGAAGTGCCAGTCGGGTGGAATCCAGGATGGGTCCTCTTCCTTCGATTCGATCACCAGACGGCCGCGCGGCGTCTCGAACTTCCACCGCGCGTCCCCGCCCGCCCCTTCCAGCACCTTTCCGCTCCCCGTCGCCACCTGCGTCGTGAACAGCACCGAGTCCCCCTGCTTGTACCACAGGCGGTGGTCCTCGATGCTCACGACGATGTAGGGATGGTTCGTCGGGATCGCGTCGCTCGCCGAAGTCGAGACGCTGGCGAGGCTGTCGTCGAGCGCACCGGTGCTCTTCCGGACGTCGTCCAGCAGCTGGAGGTTGTCGTTGAACACCATCCGGCTCACGTCCCGCTCGTGGCGGACCAGGGCGGTCCGCGCGAAGAGCGCGGTGCTCGCCACCATGAGCAGCAGTACGGCGCCGATCAGCCCCCAGGCGAGCGTTCCACCGGTTCGAAAAAAGTTGCGCAGTCCCACGTGCAGCTCCGAGTCGGTGGTCAGTAAAAGTATACCGCGACGCCGGGACGAAGGTTCGGCACGATCGCCCTCAGATCGCTCGCTCGAACACGGATCGCCCCTGGCAGCACGTACGACGAATCATTGAGCGGACCGACGCTCGGCATCGAGTAGATCACCGTTCCGCCATCGAGTCTGACGGCGACCGGTCCGAGCGCGCCCTTCAATCGCGGCTCGCCGGGCGGCAACCCACGATCGGTGTAGACCCACGCGGGCACCTGCCACTCGCTGGTCTCGTCGAGCACCTGCTCCACCGTGCGCTTGCCGCGCGGCGCCGCGATGTGCACGGTGTCGGGGGGCGTGCCCACACGCCGCTCCGGCCCCACCGTGATCGGCATCTCGCGCAGCAGCGCCCCCTCGCGCTGGAGGTACATCACGCCGCTGTCGAGGGAGACGCTGAGGTGCAGCGTGGGATCGACCTTCGCCTGTCGCTTGAACAGCTCCACCATGACCTTCAGGCGGTTCTCGTTCTGCGCCAGGATCTCGTCGGTGCGCTTGCGCTCCACGTCGCTCATGGAAGCGCGCAGATCCCGCGTCTCGCGCTGATAGCGCCGATACCGCGAGATCAGCAGCCCGTCGATGGCGAGAAAGACGATGACGGCGATCGCCATCGTCGTGATCAGTCCCGGATAGCTGCGTCGGAACTCCCGCCAGCCAACGCGTCGACGGTCGGTGCGGGGACGAGCGGGATCCTGGCGTCTGCCTGGATCCCAATCTTGCCGTGTAGGGACGTCGGTCTCGGTCATCGAGGATCAGCGAAGGGACGGGGCGAGGCGCGCACGTCGCATGAGCAAGGTAGGTGCCGAGCACGACCTTCCCGTGGTCGTGTTGCCGACACGCGGGTAGATTTCGCGGGCTGGACGAAGCTCGTGCCGGCCTCGCCCCTCGGCAAGCACCTACTACACCTCTACACGCATCGATGGCCACCACGTCACGTCCGGCCCCCGTCGTCCTGCTCGTTCTCGATGGCTGGGGCTATCGCCCGCAGCGCGAAGGCAACGCCATCGCGATGGCGACCGTTCCGACCTGGGACAGGCTCTGGGCGCGCGCACCACGCACGCTGCTCGCGGCGTCGGAGGAAGCGGTCGGTCTACCGTGCGGCCAGATGGGAAACAGCGAGGTCGGGCATCTCAATCTCGGCGCGGGACGCGTCGTGAAGCAGGATCTCGTCCGGATCAACGACGCGATCAAGGACGGCAGCTTCTTCGCGAATCCCGTCTTCGTCGACGCGTGCCGGCGCGTGAAAGCGAATGGGGGCACGCTGCACCTCGTCGGTCTGATCGGCGCCGGCGGCGTGCACGCGATCGACACGCACCTGCTCGCGCTGCTCGATCTCGCCGAGCGTGAGGAAGTACCGCGTGTCGCCATTCAGGTGATGCTCGACGGCCGCGATACGATGCCGCGCTCCGGGCTCGGATACCTGGAGGAGCTGATCTCCAAGGCGCGTGGGCGCGCCGTGATTGGAAGCGTCGGTGGCCGCTACTTCGGCATGGACCGCGATCATCGGTGGGACCGCACGGAGAAGTGGTACAACAGCGCCGTGCGTGGCACCGGCCCGAGCGCCACGGATCCGCTCCAGGTCGTGCGCGACGCGTACGGCCGCGACGTGACCGACGAATTCGTCGTCCCCACGGCCATTGTCGATGCGGCAGGCGCGCCAGTTGCGCCGATGCGCGACGGCGACGCCGTGATCTGCTTCAACTATCGGTCGGACCGGATGCGGCAGATCGTTCGCTCGCTCACCGTGAAGGGCTTCGACGGCTTCGACGTGCGTGATCGGCCAGACGTGACCGTTTCGACGATGACGGTGTACGACCAGACCTTCGAGGTCCCGGTCGCCTTTCCGCCGCAGTCGATGGCGCGGATCGTCGGCGAGGTCGTGTCGGGAGCGGGCCTCACCATGCTCCGCACGGCGGAAACCGAGAAGTACGCTCACGTGACTTACTTCTTCAACGGCGGACTCGAGACCCCATTCAAGGGCGAGGATCGACGACTCGTGCCGAGTCAGAAGGTGGCGACGTACGATCTGGCTCCCGAGATGAGCGCGCCCGGCATCACCGACGTGCTCTGCTCGGCCATCACCGCGAAGGAGCACGACTTCATTCTCTGCAACTACGCGAACGCGGACATGGTCGGCCACACGGGTAACGTGCCGGCTGTGATCAAGGCCGTGGAGACGGTGGACCAGTGCCTGGCTCGCGTGCTCGCCGCGGCCGACGAGGCGGGAGCCAGACTTCTCATCACGGCGGATCACGGCAACTGCGAGATGATGATCGACCCGGCGACCGGTGGTCCGCACACGGCGCATACCACGAGTCCCGTCCCTTTCCTCGTCGTCGGCAGCGACGAGGACCACACCCTGCGGGAAGGCGGCGCACTGCGCGACGTCGGTCCCACCATCCTCCGCATGCTCGGTCTCGAGCGCCCGGCGGAGATGGATGGTCGCGACCTGCGACTCTCCTGATGCAACCCACATCCCTCGATCGTTCCGGAGCGAACGCGTGAAGGCACCTCTCTTCGGCTTGCTGGCCCTGCTCGTCGCACTCCCGCTTTCGGCTCAGCAGCAGGTCGGCCACACGCCGGCGACGAGTCCGTATCAGGATCTCGAGTTCAAGCAGGAGATCTCGCCGTACGGCGGCTGGGCGAGCGCGAGCACTGATAAAGCGAACGTCCTGCCGCAGAGCGCGGCGATCGCCGGGGTCCGGTATCAGATTCTGCTCGGCGGGCCTGTGGCGTTCGACGCCGACATCTCACGCATGGGCTCTGACCGCAGGGTCATCGACCCCAAGCAGATCGCGAGCAAGCGCTTTCTCGGCACGACGGCTGCTGCGGTGTACGGCGTGAACGTAGGCGCAGCAATCAGGCTCACGGGAAAGAAGAGCTGGCACCACATCGTCCCTGAAGTGCGCGGCGGTGGCGGCGTCGTCTCGAGTGAGGCGAAGGACGACGCGTCCGGCTTCTCATTCGGCACCCCGTTTGCATTCACCGCGGGCGGCGGACTGAAGTTCGTGTCCAGCGGTCGGTTGCAAATACGCGCCGATGCGACGTCGCGGTGGTACAAGGCGAAATACCCGGACTCGTTCTTTCAGGCTTCCAGCGACGGTACGTCCGTGCTCACGAACCAGGCACGGTCGTTCTGGGCAAGACAGACGCTGTTGACGGTGGGTGCATCGCTGCTCTTCGATCGCTGAGCCGCCCCCGCCGGAGACCCTTAGCCCGGCGGTACAGATGGCGCGCGACTTCGAAGACCTCAACAACATCGAACACCTGGACGATCGCGAGCTGCGGGGCATGATCCGCGAGCATCTCGCGGCGCACAACGGGCTCGACATCGACGACATCACCGTCGAGGTCAACAACGGGGTAGTCGCCCTGTCGGGCCGCGTGGGCACCGAAGGCGAGCGTCGGATCGCCGATCACATCCTCACCGACGTCCTCGGCATCACGGACTTCAGGAACGACCTGGTGATCGATCCGATCCGTCGCGCCGAGAGCCCCGTCGACATCGACGAGCATCTCGCGGAGGAAGATCGCGAGGAGGGACTGCTCCTCGGTGACCGAGCGGTTCCGCTCACCGCCGAATCCGAGCATCTGGCCGACCTGCCCGGCCCCGACCTCGGTGGCACCACCGACGTGTCCGAGTCCATCGAGCGCGCCGCCGGCTGGAATCCGCCGGAAGGACCGACACCAGAGGGACTCTCGGGGACCGACGCGGCGCCGGAGGATTACGGGGAGCAGCACTAGGGGCGGCGACGCCGCCCCTCCGGTATCTTCCCCGCAATGCCATCCTACCTCACCCGCCGCGTCTCCTTCGCGGCGGCGCACCGCTATCGCATCGCGGACTGGAGCGAGGAGCGCAACGCGGCCGTGTTCGGCGCGTGCGCGCGTCCGAACTATCACGGCCACAGTTACGTCTGCGACGTGACCGTCACCGGCGAGATCGATCCCGTCACGGGATTCATCGTCGATCTCGGTCTGCTCGACGAAGTGCTCGAGCGCGAGGTGAGGACGCGGTTCGACCACGCGAACATCAATCTCGACGTACCGGAGTTCGCCGACGGCGGGCTCATGCCGACGGGAGAGGAGCTCGCCCGATTCATCTGCCAGCGCGTGCAGACGGCACTCGGCGCGCGCACGCGCGTGACGCGTGTTTCGGTGGCCGAAGATTCGACGCTTTCTGCCGCGTACGAGCCAGACTGATCCAAGTGACGTTCGCGGCGCTGGGTCGTGCTTACGACAACACGCCGAGTCGGGCACTCGAGCCCTAGACCGGCGCCGCCGTCCCTACGCGCCGTGCCCACACTCGATTCGCCCCGTCCTACGACAGTCCGCAGCACGCTCGCCGAGCAGTATGCGCCCGTGCTCCGCGCACACGCCGAGATTCGCGACGAAAGCCAGCCGCTCGTGGACGTCGAGCACGCGAAGTCCCGCGTTCGCAGCGGGCAGGTCGGCTACGATGCGCTTCGGGTGCTCCGTTCGTGCGGCGATCCGATGCCGTACTTCACGCGCGTGCTCGACGCCTTCGAGGTCGCCGGTTTCCTGTCGAACGACGACCGGCGATCCCTGCTCGACAGTGAGCTCGACGTCGACGATCTCGTGAGCGGCTGGTTCACGGGCGATCGCACGCCGCGTGATCCCTCGCGACGCATCGCACGCCAGGCGGCGATCGTCGTCGGCAACGCGCTGCTCCGTTCGGCGAGCGCGATGGTCGAACCGGCATCAATCTGGCGTGACTGGACACGCATCGTGTGTCCCTGCTGCGGCGGATACCCCGACATCGCACTCCGGGAGCGCGGTGCGCAGCGCACGCTCGTGTGTGCGCGGTGCGACGCGCAGTGGCGCACGCAGCACCAGGGCTGCCTGAGCTGCCGGACGGTGGACGAGCCGACGATCGCGCGCATCACGAACTCCGAGCTGGGCTACGACCTCGTCATGTGCAACGGGTGCGGACGCTTTCTCAAGGAGCGACCGCGCCGTGGTATCGAGAGCCTGATCGTGGAGCGGGCGCTGACGACGGAGCTCGACCTCGCCGCCGAGCATCGCGGCCTTCGGATCTGAGCGACAGATGACGAAACAGCGGTGCGTCGGCGTGTTGTTGGCCGGCGGCGCCGCACGCCGATTCAGCGGGATGCCGAAGGGGCTCGCGCTGGTGGACGGCGTGCGCATCGCCGATCGCGCGCTCGCCGCGCTCCGCGGTGCGACGGACCGGCAGGTCGTCGTGGCCAACGACGCGCGCGCGCCGTTCTGGTTTCCCGGCATGACCATCACGCGCGACAGCGAGGAAGGACTCGGGCCATTGCACGGGCTCCGGACGGCACTGGTCGCGGCGAAAGGCGATCCGCTCCTCGTCGTTGCCTGGGACATGCCCTTTGTGACCACCGCGCTGCTTCAGCACCTGCGCGCACTCGGCGAGACGGGGATGAGCGCCGTCATCCCGACGGCAGGCGTTCCGTCCAGCGCGCAACCGCTGTGCGCGTACTATGCGCCCGAAGCGCTCGCCGTCTGCGAGCGGCTGCTCGCCGCGGGCGAGCGGCGTGCCGGCGCCCTCCACGACACGCTCCCCCGCGTTCGCCGGCTCGGCGCGTCAGAGCTGCTCGCGTTCGGTGACCCGTCGCGGCTGCTCTTCAGCGTGGATACGTTGTCCGATCTCGCCGCGCTCGGTGGACGCCTTCCCGACGGCGAGGATATCGCTCGACGCTGACGGCGGGCTGGCAGCAAGCATTCCTGCCGGGACCACTCTCTAGCATCTTTCGCCTGTCGCCTCGCGCGCGTCCGCCGCGAGCCAGCGCCCCACGCTTCCCGTCCAGATGCGCGCCCTTCGATCGTCGGTCGTCCTCCTCCTCGCCGGCTGCGCCGGCGCGCATGCCGTTCCATCGGCGGCTCCGACACGGCCGGCACCCACGGTCGCCGCCGCGCCCCCGGACAGCCGCGCGGCGCTCGCCTCGTTCATCGACTCGATGGCGAACGCGCCCGATTTCCGCAGCGGGTACTGGGGCATCCTCGTCGTCGATCCCGTCCGCAGCGACACGCTCTACTCCAGGAACGCCGACAAACTCTTCATGCCGGCGTCGAACATGAAGATCGTCACGGGCGCCGTCGCACTGGCGCAGCTGGGGCCCGATTTCACCTGGTCCACCTCGCTGTTCGCGCGCGGGCCGATCCGGCGCGGCGTGCTCGAAGGCGATCTCGTCGTGCGCGGCGACGGCGATCCGTCGATCAGCTCGCATATGCGGGGCGACGCGATGATCCCGCTGCGCGATCTCGCCGACTCGCTGCGCGCGCACGGTGTCACGCGCATCCGAGGACGCGTCGTCGCCGCTCCTTCGCCCTTCACCGACTCGCCGCTCGGTTACGGGTGGGATTGGGATGATCTCGACGAGCCGTACGGAGCAGGCGTCGATGCGCTGTACTTCAACGAGGGGTTCGCCGAGGTGCTCGTGCGCGCCGGTGCGCGCGCGGGAGATCCGGTGCGCGCCACGCCGCGTCCCGCAGCGACGTATCCCCCGCTCATCGTCCAGGCGACGACCGTCGCGCGACCGACGTCGGCGAGCGATTCCGCGTCGCATCGCACACAGCTGACCATCGGCTACGACTCGTCGCACGCGGGCGTCGGCGTGCGCGGCACCATCGTCGCCGGTGACACCGCCGTCCTGCAGATCGCGTTTCGCGACCATCCCGCAGCGTTCGTCGCCGCACTGCGCGAAGCGCTCGGCAACCGCGGCATCACGGTGGACGGGCGCGCGACCGACACCACGGCGCGTGCGGACTCGGTCGTCTCCCTGCGCTCGCCGACGTTGCGCGAAGTCTTCCCCTTCTTCGAGAAGCCGTCGCAGAACCAGATCGGCGAGCTGCTGTTCAAGTCGATCGCGCGGAAGGCGACCGGCATCGGACGCGCCGATTCGGCACAGCAGGTCATCAGCCGACAGCTGCTCGCGTGGGGCGCGGCGAGCGATGGCTACGCCGTACGCGACGGCAGCGGCCTGTCGCGGCACGACTACGTCTCGCCGCGCACGCTGGTGAAGGTGCTCGACGCCGCGCGTCGCCACCCGGACTTCCATGTCTTCTTCGACGCCCTTCCCGTCGCGGGCGTGGACGGCACGCTGGAGAACCGGATGCGCGGGACGCCGGCGCAGGGGAACGTGCACGCCAAGACCGGCTACATCGACAAGGCGCGCTCGCTCTCCGGCTTCGTCACCACGGCCGACGGACGTCTCCTCATCTTCAGCGCGCTGTGCAATAACTACAGCGTGCCCACCAAGGCCGTCGAGCGCGTGCAGGATGCGCTCGCCGTGCGCCTGGCGTCGCTCCGCCTGCCGGCACCGTGAGCGTCACCCGCCTGACCGCGGCGGAGGCCAGTGCGCACGTGCTGGCCGATCTCGCTCCACTCGGCGACGAGCGGGTGGAGCTTCGAGAGGCGCTCGGTCGGGTGCTCGCGCGCGACGTGGAGTCGCCGGTGTCGCTGCCACCGTGGGACAACGCGAGCATGGACGGCTTCGCGGTCCTGGCGAGCGACGTACGCGGCGCGTCGGAGTCGCATCCCGTGCGACTCCGTGTGATCGATACGATCGCCGCGGGCGCCGCCGCGACTCGCGCCCTCGAGCCGGGCACGGCGATGCGCATCATGACGGGCGCGCCTGTTCCGCAGGGTGCCGACACCGTGATCCGCGTCGAGGACACGTCGACGACGGGAGATCTCGTCGAGATTCGCGATGATCGCGATGCGACCTCGAACGTGCGCGTCGCCGGCGAGGACGTGCGTGCCGGCGTCGTCGTGATGCGCGCGGGCACGACGCTCGGCGCTCCTCACATCGGCGTCCTCTCGTCCGTCGGTTGCGCGCGACCGCACGTGTATCGTCGCCCGCGCGTCGCCATTCTCGCTACCGGCGACGAGCTCGTTCCGATCGAGGGTTTCGAGGACGTCATCGCGGGCCGGCGCATCGTCTCGTCGAACAGCTATTCCCTCGAGGCGGCAGTGCGCGCCGCCGGCGGTGAGCCCGTCGCGATCTGGATCGGAGCCGACGATCCCGACGCGCTCACGCAGCTGCTCCGCGGCGCCGAAGGGTGCGACGTCATCATCACGTCGGGTGGAGTATCCGTCGGCGACTTCGACTTCACGCGAGATGTCGTCGGTAGACTTGGCGGGACTCTGTCGCTCTGGCGCGTGCGCATGCGACCGGGCGCACCACTCGCTTTCGGCCGGCTGTTCGGCGTGCCCTGGCTCGGACTTCCAGGTAATCCCGTCTCGGCGCTCGTGACCTTCGAGCTGTTCGGGCGGCCGCTGATCCGGACGCTGCTCGGGTCGAGCAGGCCGCACCGGCGTACCGTGCCCGTCGTGCTGGACGAGGAAGTCGTGCTGCGCGCTCCACTCACTCACTATCTGCGCTGCGTCCTCGCGGACGACGCCGACGAGCAGCTTCACGCGCGGCTCACGGGATCGCAGAGCTCCGGGATGCTCACGTCGATGTCGGCGGCGGAGGCCCTCCTGGTCGTCCCCCCCGATCCGCTCCTGTACGGGGCCGGCTCACGGTTGCGTGCGCTACCGCTCGACGGAGAGCTTGGAGGAAGCACTAGCTTCCCCGGATGACTACACAGGAGTCCCGAGCGGCGGTGCGCGACGATCTGTCACGCCGCTTCCGCACGGTGACGCGCGAGACCGAAGTCGGCGGGCGACGCGTCGAGCTCTTCATGCCCGCCAACGCGGATGATCTCATACGAGAGGATGACTTCGTCCGCGACGAGCGGCTCCCCTACTGGGCCGACCTCTGGCCCTCGGCGCGCATCCTCGCCGACGAGCTCACGGTCATGCGCCTCGCCGGCCAGCGGGTCCTCGAGCTCGGGTGCGGGCTCGGTCTCGTCGCGATCGGCGCCACGCTCGCCGGCGCCGAGGTGACGGCGACGGACTACTACGACGACGCGCTGGAGTTCGCCGCGCTCAACGTCGAGGAAGCGACGGGCCGCTCGATCGCCACGCGCATGGTCAACTGGGTCGAGATGCCGCGCGACCTCGGCAAGTTCGACGTCGTGCTCGCGTCGGACGTGCTGTACGAGCACCGATACGCCCCGCTCGTCGCGAACGCCATCGCCACGACATTGGTCCGCGGGGGAGAAGCCATCGTCGCCGATCCCGGCCGCATCGCGCTCGGCGAGTTCCTCGACGAGTGCGCGGCACTCGGTCTGGCACACGAGAGCGATCCCAGGCCGTTCGTCGACGGCCAGATCCGTCAGACGATCACGCTCTGGAAGCTGAGGTGGAAGACGGACTGAGTGCGTTCGCCACCACCTCCGACACGTCCAGCACCGGCACTTCGCTGCCGCTCGCCTTCACACCGTCGGAGATCATCGTCATGCAGAACGGGCAGGCCACGGCGATCGTATTCGCGCCCGTCGCGAGCAGCTCTTCCGTGCGTTCTGCGTTGATGCGCTTGCCCGTGCGCTCCTCCATCCACATGCGACCGCCCCCCGCGCCGCAGCACAGCCCACGGTCGCGCGTGCGCGTCGGTTCCACCAGCGTGACGACCGGGAGCGCGCGCTTCAGCGTCTCGCGAGGCGCGTCGTAGACGTCGTTGTATCGCCCGAGATAGCACGAATCGTGGTACGCCACCGTGAGCCGCTGCCCCTCCGCGGTGTGCAGCGGGATACGCTCATCCTGCAGGAGCCGCTCGATGTACGTCGAGTGGTGGATGACCTCGTAGTTGCCGCCGAACTGCGGGAACTCGTTGCCGAGCTGGTGGAAGCAGTGCGGGCAGTGCGTGACGATCGTCGTCACCTCGTAGCGATCGAGCGTCTCGATCGTGTCCTTCGCCAGGATCTGATAGAGGTACTCGTTCCCCATGCGGCGCGCCGGATCGCCGTGGCAGTGCTCCTCCTGGCCGAGGATGGCGAACTTGATGCCGCACGCCTGCATGATGCGCGCGAAGGCGACGGTGATCTTCTTCGCGCGGTCGTCGAACGATCCCAT
>Ga0070668_100001831_pt1 | contig 15473 bp, 17 predicted proteins | sample KBSS43metaG_FD_64661 | JGI IMG/M metagenome (GOLD analysis project Ga0070668, IMG submission 64661) | Switchgrass rhizosphere microbial communities from Kellogg Biological Station, Michigan, USA - KBS S4-3 metaG | ecosystem: Host-associated > Plants > Roots > Rhizosphere > Soil ... | reverse complement strand
CCTCGCGCTGGAGGCAGCAGCGGCAGGTTCGGCGATCGACAAGAGCGCGGTGTGGGATGTGCCGTACGTGATCGGGGACGACCTGTGGCCGAGGTTCAACCAGTACCTCGCGGACACCCACGAGGCATACAAAGCCGGCCGGGACGAGGAGCTCCTGGAACTGTTCATGAGGCTTACCGGCGGATCCGACGCGGACATCGCGGCTGGCAAACAGCACCCGATGTGGGCCTCGTCCGTCGCGCTCGCCCACACGCTCGTCAAAGACGCCGTGATCCTCAATGACTACAAGATCCCCACGAACCGACTTGCCCGCATCACTCAGTCGGTCCTGGTGACCACCGAGGGTCCGACCACCGAGCCCCAGTTCGCAGGCCTCCCGACCGACTTCTTCGACCGCGCCGCGAAAGCGATAACCGCTGCCATCCCCCAGACCGAACGACACACGCTCGACGGGCAGGGACACGTCGTCGCCCCCGAACTCATGGCCCGTGTACTGAAGACGTTCTTCAACCAGTAACCCGTCGACTGATCAGGTCGCGACCGTGGGTCGCTTCGGAACGCAGGCCCATCGGCCACGTCAGCATCGGTCGGTGAGCGGCGACTCCTGAGTTCCGGAGTCTCGCCGCGTGTTGGCGCGAACGCGATCTGCAAGCCTGCGATCCCTTCCCCATGACGGGTGCGCCGATGACGCGGACCTTGCCGCGAGCTCGTCAACTGGGCAGCCAGCGCACGGACTCACCCCGGGAAGTCGTCAACGACGCCAGCAGCATGCGGGACAAGATGGGGACACGACAAGGAGAGACGATGAGCGAGCTGACCACCAAGCAGCCGGCTGCACACCGACCTGGATCGACCTGGGCATCCCGGATCTCGACCGCGCGATGACCTTCTACGGCGCGTTGTTCGGTTGGGAGTTCGATGTGGGACCGGCGGAGTTCGGCCACTACACCCAGTGCTTGCTACAGGGCAGCCAGCACCTGCACGTCACCGCGGACGCATTTCTCGTCGACCGCTTCTACGTCGCCCTCTCGGACGGCGCCCCGCGGTCGTCGCCACGCTCACCGAGCAAGAACAGGAGTGCTTCCCGCCGAAGTGGCGGGAGATCCGGCACCATCTGGGACTCATCCACGGCACGATCAGCTACCTGGTGATCCGTAGCCAGTTTCTCGGTGGCCTTCCCGACACAGGAGGGCCTCGCCGAGATCGGGTTCGCAACTACTCACCCCACCTACCAGGGACGCGGAGTGGCGACGGCTCTCATGCAGCACCTGCTGGCTCTGCCCGGCTACGAGGAGTACGTACTACGGGACATCAAGGACACAAACACGCCTGCCCTCAAGCTGTACGCCAAGCTCGGATTCATAGAGTACGAGCGTCGATCCGTCCGCTTCGCACGCCGCGCAGGCTTCTCGACCTACGTCTCACTGAGACTCATGCAGACCACCTGACCGAGACATCCGGCTGCCAGCGAGGTTCGGAGAACGATACTGGTAGCAGCAACATGAACTGCGTCCGCTGAGGAACCCCAATCGGACAGAAGCTGAGTCCGGGCGGCAACCCCGTTGAGCTGTACGCCAGGCTGACCTGCGTCGTCTCGGATACCTGGTACGCATTGATTCTCAGTGACCGGGGCTAACCGTGTCGCCGTTGCTCATGCGGCTGGGGTGACGGACGATGAGGATTCGGTTTGCAGCAGGCGCCGGAGGTTGATGATCGAGGCGGCGAGAGTCAGCAGCGGGCGTAGGGTGGCCTCGGTACGGTCGTAGCGCAGCCCGAGGCGTTTGAACCGCAACAGCCATGAGACCGTGCGCTCGACTACCCAGCGCACCCGGCCGAGCCGGGCGGGGTCTTCCACGCCGCGTCGGGCGATGCGGACACCGATTCCGCGGCGGTGCAGGTAGCTGCGGCAGCGGCGGTAGTCGTACCCCTTGTCGGCATGCAGCTTGTCCGGGCGCCGGCGCGGTCGGCCACGACCATGGGGAACGCCCGGGTGGTCTCCAACAGCGGGACGAACAGTTGGATGTCGTGGGTATTGGCCGCCGAGGCAAGTACGTGCAGGGGAAGTCCGTTGCGGTCGCACAAGATGTGGTACTTCGAACCGGATTTGCCTCTATCGATAGGGCTCGGACCGGTAAGCTCGCCCCCTTTTCGCCCGGACGGCGACCGCGTCGACGCAACAGCGGGTCCAATCCAGCACCTCAGCCTCGCGGAGCTCGATCAAGATGACCTGGTGCAGCCGATCCCAAACCCCGGCATCCTGCCACTCCCGCAATCGTCGCCACGCGGTGTGTCCGGACCGCAGCCCAACTTCTGAGGCAGGTCGCGCCAACGGCAACCGGTGCTGAGCACGAACACGATCCCTTCCAGCGCGGCACGATCATCGATCCGTGGCCTCCCCCTGGACCCTTCGGTGGCGGCCGTTCCGGGATCAGTGGCTCTACCAGTTCCCAGAGCCGATCATCGATCAGGCTTTCCTGCCGTCTCGTCACCACTACCCGACGATCCCCGCTCAGAGCCGATCCGTCCGGGATCGACACATCATCAGTGCTGAGACCATGTCTTAGGCTGACACCGCCCGGCGGCCCGGGGCATCTTCCGGAACGGGCGCGATATGTGGCAGATTGATGCCGCGCGATCGGCGGTCATCGGGGGAGGATCGGTACACGTGGCAGGAGATCAGGCGAGCACGGTGCGTCGACGCTGGCGGGCGGTGGTCGCGGCCACGCTCTCGGCCGGCTCGCTGGGCCTGCCGGCCCCCGTGGACGCCGCCGGGCCGGTGCCGGCGGTGCTTGCCGCGGCGATCCCGTCCGCTCCCTGCCAGCGTGGCGGCGTCACGGCGGTCGACAACGTGATCGCGAGCGGCCTGCGGTCGTCGATGACCGGCAAGCGTCTCGGCCGGTCGGTGTCCGGGCAGAGCATCTCCTGCGCGCGGGCGATCGTCAGCAACGTACGGGCCCGCGGGCTCGGCGGCCGGGCCGCGGTGATCGCCGTGACCACCGCGATCGCCGAGAGCACCCTGCACAACTACACGGTCGCGGTCGACCACGACAGCCTCGGGCTGTTCCAGCAGCGCCCGTCGATGCGCTGGGGGCGGCCGGACCAGCTGGTCGACCCCGGCTACGCCACCCAGGCGTTCCTCACCGCGATGATCCGCAAATACCCCGACAACGGCTGGCTGGCCGGCGACATCGGGCAGATCTGCCAGCGCGTGCAGAATTCGGCCTTTCCGGGGGCGTACGCGCCGGAGGCACAAGACGCGCAGCTCATCGTGGCGGCGGTGTGGCCGCACACCGGCACCCGCGACGGCGCCCCGGCAGCCCCGGCGCCCAAGAAGCCGAGCGGCCCCTTCCAGCAGGTGCTGAGCGCGGACGGCACCGGGCTGGTCACCACCGACGAGCGGTTCGACGTGTCGACCGCCGACTGGAACGGCGACCGCCGCCCCGACCTGGTGGTGGTGCAGCGCTCCGGCGCCGCCAGCGGCAAGACCGAGCTGCGCATCATGGACGGCGCGTCCAAGTTCCAGCCGTTGCTCCTGCACACCGGCACCGTGCTCGACCCGACCGACGACCGGCACGCGTTCGCGATGACCGACTGGAACGGCGACGCCAAGCTCGACCTGGTGGTGGTGCAGCGGTCGGGCACGGCCAGCGGCCGTACGGAGTTGCGGATCCTCGACGGCGCTTCCAGCTTCCAACGCTTCCTGCTGGAGACGCCCACCGTGCTCGGCCCCACGGACGACCGGCACGAGTTCTCGATGGCCGACTGGAACGGCGACGCCCGGCCGGACCTGGTGGTGGTGCAGAAATCGGGCACCGCGAGCGGCCAGACCGAGGTGCAGGTCATCGACGGCGCCGCCAACTTCCAGCGGCAGCTCGCACAGAACGCCACCGCGCAGGGCCCCACCGACGAACGCCACCAGGTCGCCCTGGCCGACTGGAACCGCGACCGGCGCCTCGATCTCGTGGTGGTGCAGGCGCCGGGGACGGTTCGGATCTTCGACGGTGCGTCCGGCTTCCGGCGTACCCTGCTGAAGGCCGGCTTCCCGCAGGGCCCGACGGACAACCACCACGACGTGTCGGTCACCGACTGGAATGCCGACGGCAAGCTCGACCTGGTCGTGGTGCAGAAAGCCGGCACGGCCAGCGGCCGCATGGAGGCCCGCGTCCTCGGCGGCTAGCCATGCGGTTGCGCGTCTGAGGCGGCGGGCGCACGGTGGACCCATGGCCCCGCGCAACCCGTTCGCCCTCCCGTCGGGGGTGCTGGGGCGGCTGGCCGGGTGGGTGATGGGCCGCGACGACGCCCCGCATCGGGAGGTCGCCGCGCTGTTGGCACCGACCCCAGGCGCGACGGTGTGCGAGGTGGGTTGCGGGCCGGGGCAGCTGCTCGTGCTGCTGGCCGCGGCCGATCCGGCGCTGCGGGTGTGCGGGGTGGATCCGTCGCCGGTCATGCTGCGTCAGGCCCGGATCCGGGCGGACCGTGCCGGGGTGGCGAAACGGGTCGACCTGCTGCCGGGGACGGCGGACGCGCTGCCGCTGCCCGACGGGGCAGTGGATTACGTCGTCGCGGTCAACTCGGCGGCGATCTGGCCCGACCTGACCGCCGGTGTGCGCGAGGCGGCCAGGGTGCTGTGCCCGGGCGGCACCGCGGTGATCGCCTGGCACGCCGCCGGCTCGCCCAACCCGGTCCAGCGCCGACTGGCCCGGCCCGACGCCTGGTGGGACCGGACGCTGGACGTCATGCGATCGTTTTTCGCCGAGGTGTCCCGCCAGGACCTGCCCAGGCTCACCACCGCGGTGGGCGTGAAACCGGCGGGCACCGGGCCGGTCACGACTTGACGAGCCGGGCGATCGCCGCGGTCGCCTCCTTGACCTTCGCCTCCGCGTCGCCCGCGGCCGCCGCCTGCACCACGCAGTGCCGCAGGTGATCCTCGAGCAGGCCGACCGCGACCGCCTGCAACGCCTTGTTGGCGGCGGAGATCTGGGTCAGGACGTCGATGCAGTACGTGTCCTCGTCCACCATCCGCTGCAGGCCACGGATCTGCCCCTCGATCCGCCGCAGCCGGGCCAGCAGCGCCTTCTTCTCGGCGGAATACCCGTGCGGCCCGGCCGGCGTCGTCTCATCCATGCCGGCAACGTACCCCATACCGGTACCCGCCAGCATCGGGCTGACATCCGCGGCCGGCGCGACGCTCAACTCAGCGCGATCGTGATCCCCGCGGAGGTCGGCGACTCGCGCAGCACGACCGACGTGATCGTCGTGTCCGCCGGGACGTCGTAGATCATTCCAGTGGTGATCCGGGCGCCCGGAGCGAGGTCGTCGAGCAGTGACGACCCGATCCGCTCGGCCCGGATCTGCGCGACGGCGTCGGCGAGATGGCCGGTGCCCCGCGCGTCGTACGCCTTGGCGAACGCGATGCCGGGCTTGCGTGCCACGTTGCCCAGGTTTCGCACGGTGAGCCCCACGCGGCAGTACTGACCCTTCGGGGCGGCGCCGCCGACGCCGGTGCCGCCGCATTCGAGCGAGTTCACCGTGTACTCGAAGATGCCGTCCTGGGTCACCGGCGTACCCATCGTCCCGGTCCGGGCGGCCGGGGTGACCGGTGCCGGCGTTGCCCGGCTCGCGCCGATGCCGTACGCCAGGACCGAGCCTGCCAGCACCGCCGCAGCGGCGATCCAGGGCCAACGCTTCCGCATGCCGCACTACTTCGGCAGCCGCCGGCCGCCGCACAAAGGTTTCCGCCCGGCTGGACCGAGCTTCGCGGCGGGGTGTGATCCACGAGATACTTGCACCGTCAAGCACTTCGTCATAGCGTGGAGGTCATTGAAAGTTCAAATGTGTCGGAGGGGCAGGGCATGAAGATCGCGATCTACGGAGCGACGGGCATGATCGGGAGCCGGGTGGCGGCCGAGGCGGTGGCCCGCGGCCACGAGGTCACCGGCATCACCCGCTCGGGCGGCGACCTGCCGGCCGGGGTCCGCGCCGTCACCGGGTCCGCGGGCGACCCTGGCCTGGCCAAGAGCATCGCCGCCGACGCGGACGTGATCGTCTCGGCCATCGGTCCGAGCCGCACCGGCGGCGACCGGCGCGAGTTCCTGGCCCACCTGCGGAATCTGGTCGAGACGTCGGGCGGCGCCCGGATCGTGGCCGTCGGCGGCGCCGGGTCGCTGGTGGTGGACGGCGTACGGCTGGTCGACCAGGACGGCTTCCCCGACTTCATCAAGCCCGAGGCCCTCATCGGCGCCGAGGCCCTGGACTACTTCCGCGCCGTGGGCGACAGCGCCGACTGGACGTTCTTCTCGCCCGCCCCGATGATCCAGCCGGGCGAGCGCACCGGCTCGTACCGGGTCGGCGCCGACTCCCCGGCGGGCGAGGCGATCTCCGCGGAGGACTACGCGGTCGCCCTGCTGGACGAGATCGAGAAGCCCGCGCACCGAGGCCGCCGCTTCACCGCCGCGAACTGATCCGACGGCGCCGCCCCGGAATGCCGGATCCGCGCGGGCTCCGCGGGTCAGCAGGTGCGCGAGGCGGCGTCGGGTGCGGTGACGTCGAGGATCCGCGCGGCGATGTCCTTGAGGCCGGCGAGCTGCGCCGGGGTGAGGACGTCGAACACCAGGCGCCGGATCTCGCGTACGTGACCCGGCGTGGCCTCGGCCAGCTTCGCGGCCCCCGCTTCGGTGAGCACCGCCTCGACGGAGTGCATGCCCCGGCCGGCGCTGCGCCGCTCGACCCAGCCCTGCTTTTCGAGCCGCGAGATGGCGTGCGAGAGCCGGGACGGCGAGCCGAAGGCGACCTGGGCGAGCCCGCAGAGCTGCATGGCGCGGCCGGCCTCCCGGGACAGCCGCATCATGATCATGTACTCGAAGAAGTTGACACCCGAACCCCGCTTGAGCTGCGCGTCGACGGCCGCCGGCAGCGTCATGACGACCCCGGTGAGATGGATCCAGATGGCCAGTTCGTCCGGCGACAGCTCCTCGGTGTCCTCGCTCACGCCGTAAGTCTAGGTGTTGAATGTTCAATCCATGCGTGGCAGTGTCAGCAATTGAACATTCAATCGCGGCCTCCGGATCGGCGGCCGCGCATCGAGGGGATTCCCATGACCTTGTTGCGGATCGACGCCAGCATCCAGGGCGGACGCTCGGCGAGCAGCGAACTGGCCGACGTGGTGCTGGCCGAGTGGAGCGCCGAACGGCCCGACGAGCCGGTGGTACGCCGTCATCTCGGCGCCGACCCGCTGCCCGCCGACGCCTGGGCGAACGCGGTGAGCGCCGCCTACCTCCCGGCCGAGCAGCGCACCGAGGCGCAGGTGGCCGCGCTGGCGCTGGCCGCTGAGCTGGCCGCGGAACTGCGCGCCGCCGACGCTGTCGTGCTCGCCCTGCCGCTCTACAACTTCGGCGTCTCGCAGCAGGCCAAGATCTGGATCGACCTGGCCGTCGCGGGCGGCAACCGGGGGGAGAAGCTGCTCGACGGCACCCCGACCGTGCTGCTCACCACCCGCGGCGGGGCCTACGGCGCCGGCACGCCGCGCGAGGGCTGGGACCACAGCACCGCGTACCTGCGCCGCATCGTCGCCGACGTGTGGGGCGCCGATCTCACCCTGGTCGAACGCGAGTTCACGCTGGTCGGCGTCAACCCGGCGCTGGACCAGTTCGCCGACGTCGCCGCCACGATGAGGCAGGCCGCCCACGAGCACTCCGCCCGCGCCGGCAAGGCCCTCGCGGCCCGCTAGGCGTCAGTTTCCCGGCCTGGCTTCCCGTCGCACGCGACCGGGAAGCCGGGCCGATGCCTATGGCCGGAGCAGGTGGGCGTTGATCTCCCGGACCCGATGGCCCAGGTCGGGCATCTCGATCACCTCGACGCCGTTGCGCCGCAGCGTCTCCACGCCGTCGCAGTCGGCGAACAGCAGCGGTTCGCGCAGCGCCAGCACCACCCGGCCGATGCCGGCGGCGAGAATCAGGCCGGTGCAGGGCGTCGGCCGCGACCGGCGGGCGGTGCACGGCTCGAGCGAGGTGTAGAGGGTGGCCGGCCGGTCGGTCCCGGCGAGCTTGGCCAGGGCGGCCTCCTCGGCGTGCGCGGCCGGGTCGGTCTCGCCGGTGTATCCGGTGGCCAGCACCGCCCCGCCGGCGTCGGTGAGGACCGCGCCGACGGCGTAGTGGGTCGGGTCGGGCGGCGACAGCCGGGACAGGTCGATCGCGGTGCCGAGCAGGCGGCGGTCGACGCCGCAGCGGGCCGGCCGCAGGGCGGTGGGAAGGCTCATCCGGGCTCCAGGTGTGCGCGGCCGGCCGGGTGTGTCCAACGAATGAAGTAAACCAGAAAGATAACTAGCGAGATACTAGCTAGTGGTGTTCTTCACGCGGCCGCGGACCTCGCCGAAGCCGATGCGCTGGTGATCCGGTCCGGGCGCGGTGGCGGTGATGACCACCTCGTCGCCGTCCGCCAGGAAGGTGCGGGTGCTGCCGTCGGGCAGGGTGAGCGGGTCGCGCCCGTTCCAGCTCAGTTCGAGCAGGGAGCCGCGCTGGTCGGGGCGCGGGCCGCTGACCGTGCCGGAGGCGAAGAGATCTCCGGTACGCAGGGCGGCGCCGTTCGCGGTGAGGTGGGCCAGTTGCTGGGCGGCCGTCCAGTACATCCCGGCGAAGGGTGGCCGGGCGATGAGGTGGCCGTTGAGGCGTACCTCCAGGTCGATGTCGAGCGCCCAGGGCGCGGCCTCGTCGCGCAGGTAGGGCAGCGGTACCGGGTCGCGCGGCGGCGGGGCCACCCGGGCCGCCTCCAGGGCGGCCAGGGGCACGATCCACGGCGACACCGACGTGGCGAACGACTTGCCGAGGAACGGGCCGAGCGGAACGTACTCCCAGGCCTGGATGTCGCGGGCGGACCAGTCGTTGACCAGGCACACGCCGAAGACGTGGTCGGCGAGCGCGGTCACCGGGACGGACCGGCCGAGCGTCGACGGCACCCCCACGACGAAGCCGACCTCGGCCTCGATGTCCAGCCGCCGGGTGCGGCCGAACTCCGGTGCCGGCTCGTCCGGTGCCTTGCGCTGGCCGAACGGCCGGACGATGTCGGTGCCCGAGACGACCACGGTGCCGGCCCGGCCGTGGTAACCGATCGGCAGGTGCTTCCAGTTGGGCGTGAGCGGCTCGGAATCCGGGCGGAACATCCGGCCGACGTTCTCCGCGTGGTGCCGGGAGGAGTAGAAGTCGACGTAGTCGGCCACCTCGAACGGCAGGTGCAGGGGCAGCCCGGCGGCGGGCACGAGGTGCGGCCGGACGGCCTCGGCATGCGCCCGTTCGGTCAGCCAGTCGGTGATCCGCCGGCGCATCTCGCGCCACACGGCCGGCCCGGCGGCGAGAAACGGGTTGAGCGTCGGACCGGTGAACAGCCCGGCGTGCTCGGTGTCGAGACGCTCGGACACGGCGGACAGATCGAGCACCTGGTCGCCGATCGCCACGCCGGCGCGCCGGCCGCCGCCCGGGTGGCCGAAGACGCCGTACGGCAGATTGGCCAGGCCGAACGCCGTGTCCGCCGGCAGGTCGAGCCAGCTCATGCGGTCTCCCTCGGGTCGAGCGGGTCGAGCGGCCGCGGGTCGGCGATGCTACCGGCGCCGGACGACCGGAAACGAGCGTACCGATCCGGATCACGCCTTCAGCGGGATGCGCGCTCCGATGCCCGGATAGTCGGCCACCAGGCCGTCCGCGCCGAACTGGAGGGTCTCGCGGTAGTCGAAGCGCGGCGACGCGTAGTCGAACACCAGCGTGCCGGCCCGGTCGGGCAGCCGGCGGTAGGTCTGGTCGAGGCGTTCCAGCCGCAGCCCGTCGGTGCGCAGATAGGCGGCCAGGCTTTCCCCGGACCGGCCCACGGGCAGGCCGAGCCGGTGGACGGGCAGCGTGTTGGTGACGACCGACGCCTCCAGGTCCAGGTCGAGACACCCGTCCAGGTCCGCGCGACGCTGCCCGTCGACGATCCACCTGCCGGGCCCCTCGGTCCGGATGTCGAGCCGGGTGCCGGCGTGGTCGGTGCAGGTGGCCCGGCGGACCTGCCAGCTGCCGGCGGTCACCTCGATGAGATAGCGGAGGTGCCAGGGCACCCCGTCCTCCACCCCGATGGTGGCGCCCGCCAGCACGATGCCGTCGCCGTCGGTGGAGAACCGGACCAGCTCGTGCCCCTCGTGGGCGCCGAGCAGCCGCCAGGCACCCATCGCCGGAAGGTCCGCGAACGAATTCTCCATAGGACGGACGGTACGCGGTGACCCGTCGCCGCGCCGATCAGCCGGCCAGGGCCATGGTGTGGTGGGTGTGCTCGACCTTGGCATGCAGGTAACGCAGGTTGCTCTCGGTGGTGTGTACGCCGGTGGGCACGGCCTCGGCGACGGTGACGCCCAGGTCGCGCAGCTGGCGTACCTTGTCGGGGTTGTTGGTCAGCAGGTTGAGCTCGCCGATGCCCAGGGCGGCCAGCATCTGCGCGGCGGCCGTGTAGTCCCGGGCGTCCTCGGGGAAGCCGAGGGCGACATTCGCCTGGTAGGTGTCGAAGCCGGCGTCCTGCAGGGCGTACGCGTCGAGCTTGGCGTAGAGGCCGATGCCGCGGCCTTCCTGGCGCAGGTAGAGCAGCACCCCGCCGGTCGCGTCGATGCGTTGCACCGCCTCGCGCAGCTGCGGGCCGCAGTCGCAGCGGGCCGAACCGAAGACATCCCCGGTGAGGCACTCGGAGTGCAGGCGCACCAGCGGCGTACCGGCGGTGGGGTCGCCGAGGACCAGCGCGAGGTGCTCGGCGCCGTCGGCCAGGCCGTCGAAGGTGACCACGTCGGCCGTGACCGAGTACCCGTCGGCGAATCGCAGCGGGACGCGGACCTTGGTACGCACGGTGGCGGTGGACATGGAAGCTCCTCGCGATCGGTGTCTCGCTAGAGAGTAGTGCACCAGAAAGCTAACTAGTGAGATAGTAGCCGGTGGTATAGTTCACTCATGGATTCGACCGAGACCGCAGGTCTTCTCCAGCAGTGGACGGCCGCCCAGACCGGGTTCCACCGGCTCACCGTCCGGCTGGCCGAGGAGGTCACCCGGCGCACCGGCCTGCCCGCGTCGTCGGTCCAGGTCCTGCTGCTCCTGCTGCAGAGCCCGCCCTGGCACTCGGAACCGATGACGCTGCTCGCCCGCCACCTCGAGTTCTCCACCGCGGGCATCACCAAGGTCACCGACCGGCTCGCGCACGCCGGGCTCATCGAGCGCAGCCCCTGCCAGAACGACCGCCGGGTGGTGCGCGCCACCCTCACCCCGGCCGGTCTCGAGGCCGCCCGCCAGGCCGCCGGCATCCTGGTCGAGGCAGTGCGGCGGGAGGTCGTCGGCAAGCTCGGCGAGGACGACTTCGGCCGGCTCGCCGCCCTCGCCGCGGCCGTCGACCCCGGCCGCTGACCGTCGCATCCCAAAGCCGACCGCCGGGTCCCAAAGCTGACCGCCGCGTCCCCAACGGGCCGGCCGCGGGCGAAATCAGTTGTTCGGCCGCCCGGGTGTGCCGATCATGATCCGATGAGTTTCCCGGTCACCCCTCGCCGCGCCGGTCCCGACGATGCCCAGGCGGTCGCGGAGGTGCTCATCCGCTCCCGCCGAGCCGCCGTCGGCGCGATTCCCCCGTCGGTCCACTCGGACGACGAGGTACGGGAGTGGATCAGCGCCGTCGTGATCCCCCAGCACGAGGTGTGGCTCGCGGAGGACGACGACGGCCGGCCGCTGGCGGTGCTCGTCCTGGACGGTGACTGGATCGACCAGCTCTACGTCGCGCCCGGGCGCACCGGCGGGGGAGTCGGTTCGCAGCTGGTCGATCTGGCCAAGGCTCGCCGGCCGGAGGGGCTGCAGCTCTGGACGTTCGCGGCGAACACCGGTGCGCAAAGGTTCTATCTCCGGCACGGCTTCGTCGCGGCCGAGGCGACCGACGGGTCCGGCAACGAGGAGAAGGCACCGGACATCCGCTTCGTCTGGACGCCCTAGGTCTCACCGGTCCCAAAACGAAAGGCAGGGAGATGTACTCCCTGCCACTCTTACCGTATAGCAGGTTGGGGGACTTGCCGCAAGACCCGGGTCCCGTTGCAGAATCGTCGGCCGGACCAAAAACGGACGAGGACGCGGGGGTACGACGTGTACGGCGCAGGTGCCGCAAGCGAGCAGTACGTGGTGGGTCTGCACGAGGTCGACGAGACACAGGTCGCGATCGTCGGCGGCAAGGGCGCGCACCTCGGGACGCTGACCCGGATCGACGGCATCCGGGTGCCGGCCGGCTTCTGCGTGACGACGGACGCCTTCCGGCGGATCATGGCGGACGTGCCCGCGATCGACGAGCGGCTCGATCGGCTGTCGCGGCTGGACCCGGACGACCGGGCGGCGATCCGCACGCTCAGCGCGGAGATCCGCGAGACCGTCGAAGGGATCGCCGTCCCGGACGATCTGGCGGGGGCGATCGACCGCGCTCTCGCCCGGATCGGCGAGCAGGCCGCGTACGCCGTCCGGTCCAGCGCCACGGCCGAGGACCTGCCGACGGCCTCCTTCGCCGGCCAGCAGGACACCTATCTGAACGTGGTGGGGCCCGCGGCGATCCGCCGGCACGTCAGCCGGTGCTGGGCCTCGCTGTTCACCGAGCGCGCCGTGACCTACCGCCAGCGCAACGGCATCGGCCACCGTACGGTCCAGATGGCCGTGGTCGTGCAGCGGATGGTCGTCCCGGACGCGGCCGGCATCCTGTTCACCGCCGACCCCGTCACCGGCAACCGGAAGGTCGCCTCGGTGGAGGCCGGCTTCGGCCTCGGCGAGGCGCTGGTCTCCGGCCTGGTGAGCCCGGACGTCTTCAAGGTGCGCGACGGCGCGGTCGTCGCCCGGACGATCGGCGCCAAGCAGCTTGCGGTGTACGCGTCGCCGGCGGGCGGCGGGACGCGGGAGGAGGCGATCGACCCGGAACGGCGGGGGCAGCCGGCGCTGACGGACGCGCAGGCCGTACGCCTCGTGCAGCTCGGCCGGCGGATCGAGGCGCACTTCGGCAGGCCGCAGGACATCGAATGGTGCCTGGCCGGCGACGCCTTCCAAATTGTCCAGAGCCGGCCGATCACCACGCTGTTCCCGATCCCGGAGTCCGGCGACGGGGAGAACCACGTCTACCTCTCCGTCGGCCATCAGCAGATGATGACCGACGCCATGAAGCCCCTCGGGCTCTCCTTCTGGCAGATGACGACGCCCGCGCCGATGGCCGTGGCCGGCAGCCGCCTGTTCGTCGACGTCACCCAGCGGCTGGCCGCGCCGGCGAGCCGCGCCGCCCTCCTGGAGCTGGCGGGCAGATCCGACCCGCTGATCGGGGACGCGCTGCGGACCGTCACCGAACGCGACGGCTTCATCCGGCCGATCCCCGGCGAGAGCCCGCCCGGGCCGCTGCCTGGCGGCGGCGCGCCGGACCCGATCGAGCCGGACCCGGCCGTCGTCACCGAGCTGATCGCGCGCAGCGAGGAATCCGTCGCCGCCGCGGAACGCGACATCCGGACGAGGTCGGGGGCGGCGCTGCTCGATTTCATCCTGGCGGACCTGCAGGAACTGCGGCGGATCCTGTTCGACCGGCAGAGCCATCGGGTGTTCATGTCCGCGATGGACGCGACCTGGTGGCTCAACGAGCGGCTGGCGGAGTGGCTGGGCGAGAAGAACGCGGCGGACACGCTCACGAAGTCCGTGCCGCACAACGTCACGTCGGAGATGGGGCTGGCGTTGCTCGACGTCGCCGACCTGATCCGCCCGCATCCCGAGGTGGTGGCGTTCCTGCAGCAGGTCGACGACGACGGTTTCCTGGACGAGCTGCCCCGGCTCGCGGGCGGGCGGGAGGCGCGCGACGCCATCGAGGCCTGGCTCGACCGGTACGGCATGCGCTGCGTCGGCGAGATCGACATCACCCGGCCGCGCTGGCGCGAACGCCCCGCCACGCTCGTGCCGTTGATCCTCGGCAACGTCCGTAGCTTCGGCCCGGGCGAGAGCCGGCGACGCTTCGAGCAGGGCCGGCAGGAGGCCGCGGCCAAGGAGCGGGAGTTGCTGGAGCGCCTGCGGGCCCGGCCGGACGGCGAGCGCGAGGCCGCCGAGACGAAGCGGATGATCGACCTGGTGCGGACCTTCATCGGCTATCGGGAGTATCCGAAGTACGGCATGGTCAGCCGCTACTTCGTCTACAAGCGGGCCCTGATGGCGGAGGCCGGGCGTCTGGTACGGGCCGGCGTGCTGCGCGCGCCCGAGGACATCTTCTATCTCACGTTCGCCGAGCTGCACGACGTCGTACGCACGGGCCGGGCGGACGATCAGCTGATCGGCCGGCGCCGGGAGGAGTTCCGGTCGGATCAGGCGCTCACGCCGCCGCGGGTGCTCACGTCCGACGGCGAGGGCGTCACCGGGGCGTACCGGCGCGACGACCTGCCGGCCGGCGCACTGGTCGGCCTGCCGGTCTCGGCCGGGACGGTCGAAGGACGGGCCCGCGTCATCCTGGACATGGCACAGGCCGACCTGGAACCCGGCGACATCCTCGTCACGGCACACACCGACCCGAGCTGGACGCCCCTCTTCGTCACAGTAGCGGGCCTGGTGACGGAGGTCGGCGGGTTGATGACGCACGGCGCGGTGATCGCCCGGGAGTACGGGTTGCCGGCCGTCGTCGGGGTGCTGGACGCCACCCGGCTGATCACCGACGGGCAGCGGATCCGCGTGCACGGCACGGACGGGTACGTCGAGATTCTGCCCTGACCGGGGCTACGCCGGCCCCGGCGGGACGGTCGGCGGCCACGCGCCGCCGGCCAGGATCTCGGCCTCGCCGCTGCCCGGCCACGGCGGCATGGTCACCCCGACCGCGACGAGCGGGTCGTCCGACGTGGACCGGAACTGGAACGCCGTGCCGACCGGGATGGTGATGGACGTGCCCGCCCGCACGTCCACGATCTCGGTGCGACCCTCCTGGCTGCGCCACATGCTGCCCGCGCCCGAGATGAAATACCAGATCTCGGACACGGTCCGGTGGCGGACCGGGACCGACACGGCCCCCGGCGGCAACGCGAAATGCGCGAGGCCGCCGCCCGGGAGGCCTAGCAGGATCCGGACCTCCGACCCGTCCGGAGCGACCGCGTCGACCGTGGCCGGAAGCTGTTTCGTCTCGAACGCTGGCGACACCCGACCTCCTCGTGACCGGCCAGCCGGATCCTACCCACTCACCGGCGACCGGCAGAGCGGCGGCGGACCAGGGCCCGCCGGGGTCAACGCAGCCAGAAGTCGTCCGGCAAGGCTTCGACGTGGGACGCGGATTGATCGATGTAGCCCGCGACCGGCAGCAGGGCGATCGCGGCCCGGTCGCCCGCGTCGGCCATCTCGCGCATGACCTTGGCCTGCCGGCGGGCGCGCCGCACGATCGTGGCGCCGAAGGCGGGCCGGTCGCCGTCGTAGCCGTAGGCGTCGAGCAGCAGGTGCAGGCGGCGGGAGCGG
>Ga0070668_100001828_pt1 | contig 15488 bp, 14 predicted proteins | sample KBSS43metaG_FD_64661 | JGI IMG/M metagenome (GOLD analysis project Ga0070668, IMG submission 64661) | Switchgrass rhizosphere microbial communities from Kellogg Biological Station, Michigan, USA - KBS S4-3 metaG | ecosystem: Host-associated > Plants > Roots > Rhizosphere > Soil ... | reverse complement strand
GGCTACCTGATCATCGACCAGACCGAGGCGCTGACGACGGTCGACGTCAACACCGGCGGCTTCGTCGGCGCACGCAACTTCGACGACACGATCTTCAAGACCAACCTCGAGGCCGGCCAGGCGATCGCGCGCCAGCTGCGCCTGCGCAACCTCGGCGGCATCATCATCATCGACTTCATCGACATGGCGCGCGAGGAGCACCAGGCGGCGGTGCTCGCCGAGCTGAAGAAGCAGCTGGCGCGCGACCGCACCCGCATCACGGTGAGCGGCTTCACCCAGCTCGGCCTGGTCGAGATGACGAGGAAACGCACGCGCGAGTCGCTCGCCCACCTGCTGTGCGAGCCGTGCCCGACGTGCCAGGGCCGCGGCGAGGTGAAGACGGCGCGGAGCGTCTGCCACGACATCCTGCGCGAGATCCTGCGCGAGGCACGCCAGTTCAACCCGAAGGAGTTCCGCGTCCTCGCCTCGGCGGCGGTCGTCGAGATGCTGCTCGACGAGGAGAGCCAGCACCTGGCCGGCCTGTCGGACTTCATCGGCAAGCCGATCTCGCTCCGCGCCGAGCCGTTCCCCTCGCCCGAGCAGTACGACATCGTCCTGCTGTGAGCGGCGCGTCGAGCCCGGCCGTGCGGGGCGACCGCTTCGACCGGATCATCGTCATCTGCACGCGCCAGCTCGGCGACGTGCTGCTGACGACGCCGCTGATCCATGCCGCCCGCGAGCGCTGGCCCGAGGCGACGATCGACGTCCTCGGCTTCGGCGGGACGCTCGGCATGCTGCGCGGCAATCCCGACATCAACGCGCTGATCGAAGTGCCGGCGGGCAGCGGCTGGTGGGCGTCGCGGCGACTGATCGCGCGCTTGTGGCGCCGCTACGACCTCGCCCTGATCGCGCAGTACTCCGACCGCGCCCACCTCTACGGCTTCGCCGCGGCGCGGCGTCGCGCCGGCCAGGTGACCGACGACGCGCAAGCCGGCTGGAAGCGGGCGCTGCTCGAGCATCGGGTGCGGATGAACAACGACCAGTCGCACTCGGTGATCCAGAAGTTGCGCCTCCTGGCGCCGTGGGTCGAGGCGCGCGGCGCCCGCCTGGTCGCGCCGGCCGCGACGCCGCTGCCGCCGGAGATCGCCTCGACGCTGGAGCCACCGTATGCCGTGCTGCAGGCGCCCGCAGCGGTCGCCTACAAGCTGTGGCCGCTTCCCCACTGGCGCGCGCTCGTCGCCGCGCTGCTCGAGCGCGGCCTGCAGGTCGTCCTCACCGGCGCGCCGTCGGCGGGCGACCAGGCGCTGGTCGAAGCGGTGCGCAGCGGCTTCGATGCGCGTCGCGTCGTCGACGCCGCCGGCCGGCTCGACCTCAACCAAGTCGCGACGCTGCTGCGCGGCGCCGCGCTCTACGTCGGCGGCGACACCTCGATCACGCACCTGGCGGCGGCGTGCGAGATCCCGGTCGTCGCGTTGTACGGCCCGATCAACCCGCGCTACTTCGGCCCATGGCCGCCGAGCCCGACGCTCGAGGTTCCCTACGTCGCCCACGCCCTCGTCCAGCGCGCCGGCAGCGTCAGCGTGCTGCAGGGAACGCCGGCGTGCGTGCCGTGCGACCGCGCCGGCTGCGAGGACCGCAACGACAGCGCGAGCGTCTGCCTGCAGACGATGGCGCCGGCGCGCGTCGTCGCCGAGGTCGACCGCATCCTGGATGGGGGTCGCGCCGCCTGAAGGACAATGACGCGAATGACTGAAGAAGAACCCATCGCGAGCGGCTCGATGAGGGTCGGCGCGCCGACGCCGCCGTCGCGAGGAGATCGATGACCGGCATGCCGTCCGACCGCTCGTTCTGGCGCGGCAAGCGCGTCGTCCTCACCGGCCACACCGGCTTCAAGGGCGCGTGGCTCGCGCTCTGGCTGCGCCGCCTCGGCGCCGAGGTCACCGGGATCGCGCTGGCGGCCGAGCAGCCGTCGCTGTACCGGCTGGTCGACCTCGAGACGACCATCGCGAGCAGGACGATCGACCTGCGCGACGCCGCGGCGATCGCCACCGCCGTGCGCGCGGCGCGTCCCGAGATCGTCTTCCACCTCGCCGCGCAGGCGCTGGTGCGCGCCAGCTATCGCGAGCCGCTCGCGACCTTCGCGACCAACACGATGGGCACCGCGCACCTGCTCGACGCGCTGCGCGATGCGCCCGACGTCCGCGTCGCCGTGATCGTCACCACCGACAAGGTCTACCTCAACCGCGAGTGGGCGTATCCGTACCGCGAGGGCGACGCCCTCGGCGGGCACGATCCGTACAGCGCGAGCAAGGCCGCCGCCGAGCTGGTCGCCGCGAGCTACCGGAGCGCGTTCCTGCAGGCCCAGGGCGTCGCCGTGGCGACGGCACGCGCCGGCAACGTCATCGGTGGCGGCGACTGGTGCGAGGATCGCCTGATCCCGGACGCGGTTCGCGCCTGGTCGACGGGCGCGGTCCTGCGGGTGCGGCGGCCGGGCGCGATCCGGCCCTGGCAGCACGTCCTCGATCCGCTGGCCGGCTATCTGCGCCTGGCCGAGACGCTGTGGCAATCGCCCACGCTCGCGAACGCCTACAACTTCGGTCCGCGCACCGACGAGGCGGCGAGCGTCGGTGCCGTGATCGCGCTCGCGCGCGATGCCTATGGCGTCGGCGACTGGACGGCCGATGCCGAGGAGGGCGGGCCGCACGAAGCCGGCCGGCTCGCGCTCGAAGTGGCGCGCGCGCGCGCCGAGCTCGGTGTGGCTGCGCGCTGGAGCCTGGGCGAGGCGATCGAGCGCACGATGCGCTGGTATCGCAACCAGCGCGACGGCGCGTCGGCGCTCGCGCTCTGCGAGGCCGACATCGCCGACCACGAGGCGACGCCGGACCCGGCCGCCGTTCTCGCGACGTCGCCCGGCTCGGGACGAAGCGAATGAGGCGGCTCGTCGTCGAGGACACGCCGCTCGCCGGCCTGAAGCGCGTGCGCCGCAGCCGGCTCGGCGATTCGCGCGGCTTCCTGGCGCGGCTCTTTTGTGCCGATGAGCTCGCCGAGGCCGGCTGGACCGGGCCGATCGCCCAGGTCAACCACACGCGAACGCGCGCGCGCGGCAGCGTTCGCGGCCTGCACTTCCAGAGCCCGCCGCACGCCGAGAAAAAGCTCGTCCACTGCCTGCGCGGCGAGGTGTGGGACGTCGCGGTCGACCTGCGCCGCGGCTCGCCGACCTTCCTGCGCTGGCACGCCGAGCCGCTGAGCGACGAGAACGGCGTCGCGCTCCTCATCCCCGAAGGATTCGCGCACGGCTTGCAGACGCTCGCCGACGACGTCGACATGCTCTACTGCCACTCGGTAGCATACGCGTCGAGCGCCGAGGGCGGCCTGCATCCGCGCGATCCGCGCCTGGCGATCGACTGGCCGCTGCCGATCGCCGCGCTCTCGCCTCGCGACGAGGCACACGCCTTCGTCGGCGCCGACTTTGCCGGGCTCGCGCCATGAAGTGCCGCCACTGCGCCGCCGACCTCGACCGCGTCTGCCTCGATCTCGGCAGCGCGCCGCCCTCGAACGCCTACCTGAGCGAGGCGGCGCTGCGCGCCCCCGAGGTCTGGTATCCGCTGCGCCTGCTCGTCTGCGAGCGCTGCTGGCTCGTCCAGACCGAGGACCACGCCGGCCGCGAGGCCCTGTTCAGCGCCGACTACGCCTACTTCAGCTCGTTCTCGTCGTCGTGGCTCGCCCATGCGCGCGCCTACGTCGAGGCGATGCGGTCGCGCTTCGCGCTCACGCCGGCGAGCCTCGTCAGCGAGGTCGCCGCCAACGACGGCTACCTGCTGCGCTACGTTCGCGACGCCGGCATCCCGTGCTTCGGCGTCGAACCCACGGCGAGCACCGCAGCGGCAGCGCGCGCGCTCGGCCTCGACATCGTCGAGCGCTTCTTCGGCGTCGCGCTCGGGCAAGAGCTCGCGGCGGCGGGGCGGGCGGTCGACCTCGTCGCGGCCAACAACGTGCTCGCCCACGTTCCCGACATCAACGATTTCGTCGGTGGCTTCACGGCGCTGCTCAAGCCAGACGGCGTCGCGACCTTCGAGTTTCCGCACCTGCTCAGGCTGCTCGAGGAGAACCAGTTCGACACCGTCTACCACGAGCACTACTCGTACCTCTCGCTGACCGCGGTCGCGCGGGTGTTCGAGAAGAACGGGCTGTCGGTCTTCGACGTCGAGGCGCTGACGACGCACGGCGGCAGCCTGCGCGTGTTCGCGCAGCGGCTCGACACCGGTCGCCGCCCGACGAGCGCCTCCGTCGGGCGCGTTCTCGACGACGAAGTCGCCGCCGGGCTGACGAGCGCCGCCGGCTACGAAGGCTTCCAGGCGCGGATCGACAAGGTCAAGGACGACTTCGTGGCGTTCCTGATCGAGGCGCGCCGTGCCGGCCGCCGCGTCGCCGCCTACGGTGCCGCGGCCAAGGGCAACACGTTGATGAACTACGCCGGCGTCCGGCCCGACCTGATCGGCTACGTCGTCGATCGCAACCCGGCCAAGCAGGGCCGCTTCATGCCGGGCAGCCGGATCCCGATCGTCGACGAGGAGCACCTGCGCGCCGATCGGCCCGACGACGTCGTGCTGCTGCCGTGGAACCTGCGCGACGAGCTGATGGCGCAGCTCGACTACGTGCGCGGCTGGGGCGGTCGCTTCGTCACCGCGGTCCCCGAGCTGAGGTGCGTGCCGTGAAGGTGGCGGTGAGCGGCGCGACCGGCTTCATCGGTCGGCACGTGGTCGCCGCGCTCGAGCGTGCCGGCATCGAGGCGACGCTCTGGGTTCGGCCGTCGTCGCCGCCGTCGACGTCGCGCCATCGCGTCGCCCGGATCGACGTCGCCGACCCGCCGGCGCAGCCCTTCGAGATGCTCGGCCGGCCCGACGTGCTGATCCACCTCGCCTGGGGCGGGTTGCCCAACTATCCGTCGCTGCATCATTTCGAGCGCGAGCTGCCGGCGCACTACGCGCTCCTCAAGCGCCTCGTCGAGCAGGGCCTCTCGACGCTCGTCGTCGCCGGCACCTGCTTCGAGTACGGCATGCAGTCCGGTCCGCTCGTCGAGACGCTCGCCGCCGCGCCCGCGAACCCGTACGCGCTCGCCAAGGACATGCTCAGGCGTCAGCTGCAGGAATTGCAGCGCGAGCGGCCGTTCGCGCTGACGTGGGCACGCCTGTTCTATCTCTACGGCGAAGGCCAGGCGGATACCGCGCTGTGGTCGCAGCTGCGCCGCGCGGTCGAGTCGGGCGCGGCGACGTTTGCGATGTCGGGCGGCGAGCAGCTGCGCGACTACCTTCCGGTCGAGCTCGCCGCGGATCATCTCGTCGCGCTGGCGCTGCGACGTCGCGAGCACGGCGTCGTCAACGTCTGCTCGGGGCAGCCGGTATCGGTTCGATCGCTGGTCGAGGGCTGGCTGGCGGCGAACGCCTGGACCATCGGCCTCGACCTCGGCCGCTATCCGTATCCTGCCCACGAGCCGATGGCCTTCTGGGGCGACGCCGCCAAGCTCAAGCGATGCCTGCAAGCCGAATGAACGCGAGCGACGACGCCTTGCGCGAGGTCTACCGCGCCGAGCAGTTGCCGGTGCTGCAGAACCGCATGTTCGCGAGCGCGGAGGCGGCGCGCGCGTGTGCTCGCGGCGATGTCGTTCTGGTCCAGTCGGACGAGAGCGGGCTGATCTTCAACCGCGCGTTCCGTCCCGAGCTGGTCGACTACGACGCCGACTACCAGAACGAGCAGGGTCTGAGCGGCGCGTTCGCGCGCCATCTCGACGCCGTCCTCGACGTGATGCGGCGCCACTTCGCCGGCATAAGCCTGCTCGAGGTCGGCTGCGGCAAGGGCCTCTTCCTCGAGCGGCTGCTCGGCGCCGGCTTCGACGTCACGGGGCTCGACCCGACCTACGAGGGATCGAACCCGCGCGTCATCCGCGAGTTCTTCACGCCCGCGGTCGGCATCCGCGCCGACGGGATCGTGCTGCGCCACGTCCTCGAGCACGTCCAGGATCCGGTGGCGTTCCTCGCCGGCCTGCGCGAGGCCAACGGCGGCCGCGGCACCATCTACATCGAGGTGCCGTGCCTCGACTGGATCGCATCGCACCACGCCTGGTTCGACATCTTCTACGAGCACGTCAACTACTTTCGCCGCGTCGACTTCGAGCGCATGTTCGGCACCGTCCACGAGGCCGGCCGCTCGTTCGCCGGCCAGTACCTCTACGTCGTCGCCGACCTGGCGACGCTGCGGGCGCCGCGCCGGCCGCGCGACGACGTCTTCCGCCTGCCGCCGACGTTCATGTCGGCGATCGACGAGAGCCGCGAGCGCCTGCGCCGCAGCAGCGGCAGCGCTCGCGCGATCTGGGGCGGCGCGTCGAAGGGCGTCATCTTCGCCCTCCTGATGGAGCGCGCCGGCGTCCGCATCGACACCGTCATCGACATCAACCCGGCCAAGCAGGGCCGCTACCTGGCGGCGACCGGCCTGCGCGTGCAGTCGCCCGACGAGGCGATGGCGCACCTGCCGGCCGGCGCCGACGTCTTCGTGATGAACAGCAACTACCGCAGCGAGATCGAGGCGCTGACGGCGCATCGGTACCACTGCGTGACGATAGAACGAGGGAACCCACCATGACTGATTTCGAACGCGAGGTCGCCGACCGCATCGCCGCCAATGGCACCGACCAGCCTCTGCAGGCGGCGGCGCACGGCTTCATGGCGGCGTCGATCGCGGCCAAGTACTCGTACAACTTCTCCTGGCTCGGCCGGCCGATCATCCAGTACCCGCAGGACATCGTCGCGATGCAGGAGCTGATCTGGTCGCTCCAGCCCGACCTGATCGTCGAGACCGGAATCGCGCACGGCGGCTCGCTGATCTTCTCGGCGTCGATGCTCGAGCTGAACGCGGCCTGCGGCGGGCCGAAGGACGCTCGCGTCGTCGGCGTCGACATCGACATCCGCGCCCACAACCGCGCCGCGATCGAGGCACATCCGATGATGAGGCGCATCACGATGATCGAAGGGTCGAGCATCGCCCCCGAGATCGTCGCCGCGATCCGCGCCCACACCGTCGGCAAGAAGAGCGTCCTCGTCTGCCTCGACAGCAACCACACGCACGACCACGTCCTCGCCGAGCTCGAGGCGTATGCGCCGATGGCGACCGTCGGCAGCTACTGCGTCGTCTTCGACACCATCGTCGAGGACCTGCCGCAGGCGCTGAGCGGGGATCGACCGTGGGGCCCGGGCGACAACCCGAAGACGGCGGTGCACAAGTACCTCGCGACGCACCCCGAGTTCGAGATCGACCGCCGCATCGACCGCCAGCTGCTGATCGGCGTCGCGCCCGAGGGCTACCTCAGGCGAGTTCGCTGAGGTGGATCGGCCCGGCGACGACGGGCTCGTCTATGCCTGCCTGACGCACGTCCCGCTGACGCTCTCGTTCCCTTCCTGGGTCGCGCCGATCTATCTCGGCCCCGCCCAACACGACGGCGCGCTCAACCTGCGCGACCTCGCGCCCGAGTGGGAACCTCATCACCCCGTGCTGGGCTCCACCGCCGGCGCTTTCGCGGTGAAGAACTACCTGAGGTCCGAGTTCCCGGAGGCGACGCGGGTCGGCATCTGCCAGTACCGCAAGTTCGTCTCGCGAGACCGCATCACCTCGGTCCGCGATCCCAAGTACCGGGTGATGGATGTCGTCCCGAAGTCGATGCTCGACAAGGGACGCTTTGCCGAGTGGCTCGCGCCCGGCGACGCTCCGTTTCTGGTCAGCTCACCGCTCAAATTCACCCGGGTGCCGTGGCACCGGCGCGGCTACCTCAAGGAATATGCGCGCGACCACCATGTCCAGGATCTGCTTCGATTCGCCGCCGAAGCCGTGGAGCAAGGTGTTCTCGGCGACCGGGAACTGCTCGCCTTCTTCCATGAAGACGTGCTGGTTCCCGGCGGTCTCGAATTCGGCGTCTATCCGGCACCGTTCTGGCTGGCGGGCATCGAGGCGATCGAGAAGGTGGTGCGTGCTTGCATCGCCAAGCATCCGGAGGTCAGGGAGGGCTACCAGAAACGAAACTGGTCGTTCTGTGCCGAGCGGCTGGGCAGCTATCTGCTGCTCAGGCGGTTGCGCGCGAAGGGGAGCAGCGGCGGCGCGCCAGGTCCGGCCGTCGAGTGGTGGAGTCGGCGTCGTTGGTCGCGGCGCTATGCGGGCCAGATGAACCTCATCGTCGAGGGCGACGATCACGCAGGTTACCGGGGCGGCGCTTGACTTAGACTTCCCGCAACGGGTTCGGCGTCGGCACCGAATCGTCATTCATTCATCCAAGATTCGAGAGGCAGATCGATGGTGGCAATCATCCTGAACAGTCGTTCCAGCGACCGGGAACGGCGCAACGCCTTGTTCGCGGGGCAGTATCTGCTGAACTCGGCGAGTCCGGCGACCCTCGCCCTGGTCGCCCACGCGGAGGCGATGATCGGCGCGGCACTCGGGCCGCACGATCCGCAAACGGCGCAGGATGACCTCGATGTCGCCACCTTCATCGCTCGCGTCGGTCCGCTGAAGAGCGCGTTCACCAATCACCTTCGAACCAAGGAGCTGGTGCGCGACATCCTGCTCGAATACGGAGCGGACTTGCGTCGCACGTATTTCGACGTTCCGCGCCTGCGCGTCGCGCCGCACGGCGGCTACTTGTCCGCGGGCGTGAGCTACGCCTACGCGGCGCATCGGGACACCTGGTACTCGAGCCCGCATTCGCAGGTCAATTACTGGATGCCGGTCTTTCAGGTGACGCCGGATCGGGCGATGTCGATGTTTCCGGAGTACTGGGAGCGGCCCGTTCCCAACAGTTCGGGGGACTTCGACTACGACGAATGGTGCCGGGTCGGCCGGCAGCAGGCGGCGAGCCAGACCAAGGTCGACACGCGAAAGCATCCGCTTCCCCTGGCGCCGATCGATACCCGCAGCGACACCCGCATCTGCGGAATGCCCGGCGACGTCCTCATGTTCTCGTCCGCGCACCTGCATTCGACCGCGCCCAACACCTCGGGCAAGACGCGTTTCAGCATCGACTTTAGGACCCTGCATCTCGACGACATCGCCGAGGGGCGCGGCGCGCCCAACATAGACACGCGCGCGCGGGGAACGACGCTCGGCGACTTTCTTCGCGCCGACGACTTCGCGAAGATCGCGTCGGAGATCGTCGAGCAGGAGGGCGCCGCGCATGCCCACTAGGCCGAAGCGGGCGCGCGCGACGTTCGAGGCCGAAACAGCGCCGACCGTCCCCCATGCGCACGGCGAGACCTCGCCGACGATGCACGACCCCAAGACGCAGGCGAAATTCGACCTCGACGCGCGGTCGGCGCTCGAGGCCTACTTCAACGACTCCCCAGGGTCGGCAACCGAGAAGATCGAGAACTTCGCCAAGTACGTTCCGCGCCAGAACCTGGCCCGATTTCTCGCCCGCTACGAGCTGTTCCGACGCGTTCTCGACGTGCAGGGGTCGATCGTCGAATGCGGCGTGCTGTTCGGGGGCGGCCTGCTCAGCTTCGCCAAGCTCAGCACGATCCTCGAGCCCTACAATTTCCAGCGGCGCGTGATCGGCTTCGACACGTTCGCAGGTTTTCCAAGCATCGACGCGGCCGACCGCGCCGGCAAGGCGGAACGCAAGTCGGCGCACCTGACGAAGGCCGGGTTTGCCGCGACAGGCGCCTACGACGACATCCTGAAAGCCGTCGAGATCTACGACCTCAGCCGCTTCCTGAATCACTTTCCGAAGGTCGAGGTGGTCAAGGGCGACTTCGAGGTCACCGCCAAGCAATACTTGAAGGACCACCCGCATCTCGTCGTGAGCCTGCTCTACCTGGATTTCGACATCTATCGCCCGACCAAGCTGGCGCTCGAACTGTTTCTTCCGCGAGTCCCGAAGGGCGGTGTGGTCGTCTTCGACGAGCTCAACGAAGAGGCCTTCCCCGGCGAGACGATCGCGGTGCTCGAGGCCATGAAGCTGAACACGCTTCGAGTCCGCCGCTTCGAATTCGAGCCGCGAATGTCGTACGCGGTGATCGGCGACTAGCGCGGAAATTGCCGCTCGGCGTCAGAGATAGTGCGCATCGCGCCAGCTGCCCTTCTCGCGCAGCATGTGCATCGCGTATCCGTGCCCGCCGCGCTCGCCCGCGACCCAGCGCCGCGCCGAGCGCAGCCGCTCGGCCTTGAAGCGCTTCCTCGCCCACCAGCCCATGCCGAGCTTGGCGTAGAAGTAGTCGCGGTCGCCGAGGTCCTTCTGGCCGGTCTCGAGCTTGATCGCCTTCTGCGTGATCGAGCCGAAGTGATGCAGCAGCGCGTCGCCGACCGTGCCGACCGGGACGCCGTTGCGCTGGCAACGGACCAGGTACTCGACGTCCTCGCGGCCGCCGAGACGGCGATCGGTGTCGAGAAAGCCGATCGACTGGAACACCTTCCTGCGCACCGCGAAGCAGACGCCGTGGAACCAGTCGCGCCGAAGCGTCCCGGTCATCGTCTTGACGAAGGCGGCGGCGTGCGCCTCGAAGTCGTAGTCGAGCTCGCCTTCGGCGAGCGACGGGCTGACGACGTCGAGGCCGTGCTTGTCGGCGGCGTCGAGCATGGCGTCCATCGCGCGCTCGCTGACCAGGACGTCGTTGTTGAGCAGGACGACCCAGTCCGCGTCGGCGAGCAGCGCGCCTTGCGTCCAGGCACCGCCGCAGCCGAGGTTGACGGCGTTGCGCACCGAGCGGATCTCGGGGTGCGCCGCGAGCCAAGCCGGGGTGCCGTCGCTGCTGCCGTTGTCGATGACCAGGATCGCGTCGGCCGGCGTGCCGTGCGCGAGCAGGCTCTCGATGCACTGCGCCGTGTAGCGCAGCTCGTTGAGGACGGGGATGACGACGACGTAGCGCATCGGGCGCGGCAGCCTCAGGTTTTGGCGCGCGGCACGCGACCCATCAGGTAGAACTCGTCGTTGGGCCGCATCGAGCTGACGTTGGCGATCCGGTTCGAGAGCCCGAACAGGGCGGCGATGCCGGCGATGTCCCAGGCGTCGTCGTCGGAGAAGCCGTGCTCGCGCAGCGCCGCGAAGTCGGCGTCGCCGACGAGGTGCGACTCGCTCGTCACCTTGACCGCGAAGTCGAGCATGGCGCGCTGGCGCGGCGTGATGTCGGCCTTGCGATGGTTGACCGCGACCTGGTCGGCGACCAGCGGGTTCTTCTCGTAGATGCGCAGCAGCGCGCCGTGCGCGACGACGCAGTAGAGGCAGCGGTTGATGCCGCTGGTCGCGACGATGATCATTTCCTTGTCGCCCTTGCTGAGCCCCGACTCGCGCAGCAGCAGCGCGTCGTGGTAGGCGAAGAAGGCGCGGAACTCGGCCGGCCGGTGCGCGAAGGCGAGAAAGACGTTGGGGACGAAGCCGGCCTTCTCCTGCACCTCGAGAATCCTGGCGCGCACATCGTCGGGCAGGCCTTCGAGGGCAGGAACGGGAAAGCGGCTGATCGGTCGCGCCGCGCCGGCGGCCTTGGATGAGGCGGGTTCGGCCATGGTCAGCTCCTGAATTGCAGGCCGTGAAGTCGCGCGTAGAGGCCGCCGGCGGCGAGCAGCTCGCCGTGGCTGCCCATTTCGACGACACGGCCGGCGTCGATGACGACGATGCGGTCGGCGCGCTCGATCGTCGAGAGGCGGTGGGCGATGACGAGGCTGGTGCGCCCCTTCATCAGCCGGTCGAGCGCCTGCTGGACCAGGCGCTCGGACTCGGAGTCGAGCGCCGACGTCGCCTCGTCGAGGATCAGGATCGGCGCGTTCTTGTAGATCGCCCGGGCGATCGCCAGGCGCTGGCGCTGGCCGCCCGAGAACTCGCTGGCGTTGTGGCCGACGACGGTGTCGAGCCCGTTCGGCAGCGACTCGGCGAACTCGAGCAGGTTCGCGCTCGCCAGCGCGTTGCGGATTCGTTCGCGATCGTCCTCGCCGGCGCCGCCGCTGCCAAGCGAGACGTTCGCGGCGACCGTGTCGTTGAACAGGACCACATCCTGGCTGACGAGCGCGAACTGGCGCCGCAGCGCGGCGACATTCCAGTCGGCGAGGGCGTGACCGTCCAGGACGATCGTTCCCGACGTCGGCTCGAGAAAGCGCGGCAGCAGGTTGACGAGCGTTGTCTTGCCGGCGCCCGACGGTCCGACGAGCGCGACCGTCTCGCCCGCGCGCAGGTCGAGGTCGATGCGATCGAGCGCGGGCGCCTGCGCGGCTCGGTAGCGCAGGGTCACGCCGCGCAGCTCGATGCGGCCCGCGCTCTTCCCCGGATCGAAGCTGCCGCCGCGCTCCGGCCGGCTGCCGTCGATCAGGCCGACGCCCTTGTCGACGGCGGCCAGGCCGCGCGTGATCGGCCCGGCGAGCTCGGACAGGTGCTTCATCGGCGGGATCAGCTGCAGCATGGCGACGATGAAGGCGACGAAGCCGCCCGCGGTGCTGGCGCCGTGCGAGCTCTGCCAGAGCGCCGCGACGATCACCGCGGCGAGCGCGCACGAGGCGAGCACCTGCGTGATCGGCGTCAGCGTCGCCGCCGCGACCGCAGACTTCATCGACAGCCGGCGCAGCTTGTCGCTGACGTTCTCGAAGCGCGTTGCCTGCGACGCCTCGGCCGCGTGCAGGCGCACGCTGCGCCAGGCGAGAACGTTCTCCTCGACGACGTACGCGAGCGCGTCGACCGAGTTCTGGCCTTCGACCGTCAGTCGGTGCAGCCGGCGGCTGAACCTGCGGGTGACGTAGGCGACCACGGGCAGCACGATCGCGACGAAGACGGTCAGCTGCCAGTTGAGCCAGACCAGGTAGCCGAGCAGAGCAAGGAAGCGGAGCGAGTCGCCGACCAGGCTCTGGACCGAGTAGACGAGCTGCGTGGCGCCGGCCTGGACCTCGAAGGTGAGGGTGTTGACGAGGTTGCTCGCCGTGTTGCGAGTGAAAAGCAGCGGCTCGGCGTCGAGGACGCGCTGGAACATCGCCCGTCGCATCGCCTGGGTGGCGCGGCTCGCCGCCCAGGTGAGGCCGTACTGCGAGATGAAGCCAGCGAGACCGCGAATCACCGTCAGGCCGATGATCGCGATCGGCACCAGCCAGAGCGGGAAGCCGTTCTGCTTCATGCCGTCGTCGAGGATCACCTTGAGAAGCGCGGGAATCGCCGGCTCGGTCGCCGCGGCGACGACCGCGCCGACGAATGCGAGGACGAAGCCGCGCCGGGTCCCGGCGAAGAAGGGAGCGATCCGGCGCAGCCGCTCGCCGAGCCGGCGCCGGGCGATCTCGCTGGCCAGGCTGGCCGGTTCCTCGCTCGCGACTTCCGGCGACGGGGGATCCGTCTCGGGCATGGGCGTTGCCACAGGAGCGGAATCGGTCGTCGCCCCGGCCCGGTCGACCGCGGCCGGCGTATCGACGCTTGCCGGCGCCGTCATGCAGGGAACTCCGGATGCTGCGGCGGAGTCTGCATGAACATCAGCTTCACATATTTGTAATAGGCATACTCCGCGTTGTAGATCGCCAGCATCAATCCGTGCCGACCATCGAGGAACCCGAGCTTCAGCAGATACGTGCGCACGAACGCGAACAGTCCGTGCGCGATCGCCTTCGCCAGGCTCGCGGTCCGGCCGCGCGAATGCATGTCGCGCGCGCTGCCGCTCGAGTAGCGGTCGAGCTTCTCGAGGACGTCGTGCACATCGGGGTAGCTGTGGTGGATCAGGCTCTCGGCGAGGTCGCCGACCGGGCCGTCGACCGTCATGTGGGCATGCAGGAAATCATGAGTGAAACCGGATTTGGCGCGCCGGCCGAGTCGCAACGTGCGGTCTGGGCGCCAGCCGCCGTGGTGCATCACCTTGCCGCAGAACTCCGACCAGCGCGGGATGCGGTAGCCGTCGTTCGCACCGGCCCGGATCGCCGTCCTGATCTCGGCCTGCAGCTTGGCCGGGATGCGCTCGTCGGCGTCGAGCGAGAGCACCCAGTCGCTCGTGGCGAGCGAAAAGCCGCGCGCCACCTGCGGGCCGTAGCCGGGCCAGTCGGTGACGACGACGCGCGCGCCCGCTGCCCGCGCGATCGCCGCGGTCTGGTCAGTGCTGCCCGAGTCGAGCACCAGCACCTCGTCGGCGAAAGCGGCGCTGGCGATGCAATCGCCGATTCGCGCGGCCTCGTTCTTGGCGACGATGACCACCGCCAGCGAGTCGTTCGGGAGCATGTCGTGGGCGGTCGTGGGCGAGGGTCGGCGGTCTTGGCGGCGGCGTGACGCGAATGGCGCTCTTGTCCTCGTCATTGTCCCAGATTCGTTTTTCGCGGCGCAGTGCTTGCGCGGCGTTGCTCGCGCTCGCCGCGCTGCCCGCGACGGCCCAGTTCCGGGTCGAGATCTCCGGCGTCGGCGCGACCCAGCTGCCGATCGCGGTGGTCCGCTTTCGCGACGAAGACAAGATCACGCAGTCGATCTCGACGATCATTCGCGCCGACCTCGAGCGCAGCGGCGCCTTCCGCATCGTCGACACGCAGGCGACCAGCTTCGACGAGACCGCCCGCCCGGAGATGGCGCAGTGGCGCTCGCGCGCGGCCGACGCGCTCGTCGGCGGCTCGGTGACGCGCCTCGCCGACGGTCGCTACGACGTCCGCTTCAAGCTCTGGGATGTCGTCAAGGGCAGCGAGCTCGGCGGCCAGAGCAGCGCCGTCGAGGCCGGCGACCTGCGCCTGGCGGCGCACCGCATCGCCGATTTCATCTACGAGAAGCTGACCGGCGAGAAGGGCGTCTTCTCGACGCGCATCGCCTACGTGACGCGCTCGGGCTCGCGCCACACGCTGCGCGTCGCCGACGCCGACGGCGAGAACGGCCAGGTCGCGCTCAACAGCGGCCAGCCGATCATCTCGCCGGCGTGGTCGCCGAACGGCAAGGAGCTCGCGTACGTGTCCTTCGAGCGCCAGAAGGCGGTCGTCTTCGTCCACAACGTCGCCACCGGCGAGCGCCGGCCGATCGCCGACTTCCGCGGCTCGAACAGCGCGCCGGCGTGGACGCCCGACGGCGAGCGGCTGGCCGTGACGCTGTCGCGCGAAGGCGGTTCGCAGCTGTACGCGATCGGCAAGAACGGCGGCGAGCCGCGTCGGCTCGCGTCGAGCCCGGCGATCGACACCGAGGCCGAGTACAGCGCCGACGGCCGCTGGCTCTACTTCACCAGCGACCGCGGCGGCGCGCCGCAGATCTACCGGATGGCGGCCGCGGGCGGCGCCGCCGAGCGCGTCACCTTCAGCGGCAGCTACAACATCAGCCCCACGGTGAGCCCCGACGGGCGAACGCTCGCCTACGTCACGCGCGCGGGCAACGCCTTTCGCCTCGCCATCCTCGACCTGTCGACGCCGGGCGCCCAGCCGCAGCTCATCACCGACACGAGCGACGACGAGCATCCCAGCTTCGCGCCGAACGGGCGCTTGCTCATCTACGCGACTCGCGCCCAAGGCCGCACCGTGTTGATGACCACCACGCTCGATGGCAAGATCAAGGCTCGCCT
>Ga0070668_100001825_pt1 | contig 15500 bp, 18 predicted proteins | sample KBSS43metaG_FD_64661 | JGI IMG/M metagenome (GOLD analysis project Ga0070668, IMG submission 64661) | Switchgrass rhizosphere microbial communities from Kellogg Biological Station, Michigan, USA - KBS S4-3 metaG | ecosystem: Host-associated > Plants > Roots > Rhizosphere > Soil ... | reverse complement strand
GATGCTCTACCTCGACGCCACCTGCCCCCTGGTCTCCAAGGTGCATGTGGAGGCCCAGCGCCACCATGAGGCCGGCCGCGAGGTCGTGCTGATCGGCCACGCCGGCCACCCGGAGGTGGTGGGCACCATGGGCCAGCTCGCCGAGGGGGCGGTGCACCTGATCGAGACCGTCGAGGACGCGGCCGCCTACGCCCCGCGCGACCCCGCCAACATCGCCTTCGTCACCCAGACCACGCTCTCGGTGGACGACACCGCCGCCATCGTCGAGGAGTTGCGCCGCCGCTTCCCGGAGATCGCCGCGCCGCACAAGGAAGACATCTGCTACGCGACCACCAACCGCCAGGAGTCGGTCAAGGGCGTCGCCGCCGGGGCCGACGTGCTGCTGGTGCTGGGCTCGGCCAATTCCTCCAACTCCGTGCGCCTGGTGGAGGTGGGCCGCCGGGCGGGGGCCGCCGCCGCCTATCTGATCGAGGACGCCGCGGCCCTCAACCTCGCCTGGCTGGACGGGGCGAAGATCGTGGCGATCACCGCCGGGGCCTCGGCGCCCGAGGTGCTGGTCCGCGGCGTGATCGACCGCCTGGCCGAGGTGTTCGACATCGAGGTGACGGAGGGTGACGCCGCGCGCGAGACGGTGAGCTTCAAGCTGCCGCGGGCGCTGGCCGGATAGAGGGCGGCGTGCGCGCCCGGCGCCGCCATTTTGGGCGAACCCGTCAACATCCCGTCCATGGACCCGAAGGCGCCTCGCGGCGGCCAGGAGACGCTTTCAACTGGGCGCCATCTCCTGCCATCGACCCCCGAGGCCCCATGAACCGCGCTCAGCTCACCGAGAAGATCCTCGACATCAAGCGGGAGAGGGACTGGAGCTGGAAGCATGTGGTCGAGGCGATCGGCGGAATGTCCCCGGTGCTCGTGGTCGGCGCCCTGCTGGGGCAGATGAAGCTGACCCGGCCGCAGTGCGAGCGGGCCGCCGCGCTGTTCGGCCTGAGCGACGTCGAGAAACGGCTGCTCAACGAAGTGCCGATGCGCGGCATGCCGATGCCGCCGACCGATCCGCTGATCTATCGCCTCTACGAGCTGGTGATGATCAACGGTCCGGCCTGGAAGGCGCTGATCGAGGAGGAGTTCGGCGACGGCATCATGTCGGCCATCGACTTCGAGATGGAGATGGAGCGGCTGCCCGACCCGAAGGGCGACCGGGTCAAGATCACCATGTCCGGCAAGTTCCTTCCCTACCGCTACTACGGCGCGACCGGGAACGAGCAGGCGCTGGGGTACAAGGAGGAAGCGTAAGGGCCGGCCGCCTCAGGCTGCGGCTGGCTTGCCCCCAAGCCGCGCGTCCAGGCGGGCGCGCCAGTCCTGCAGCGAGCCCACATGTGCGAACTCGCCGATCAGCCGCTCCACCACCTCGGCCGCCGGCGGCACGTCGGTGATCAGCCCGACGCTGTGCCCGCCGCTCCAGATGTCGCGCCAGGGCCGCACGCCCTCAGGCATCTGCGCCCCCCGCAACGGCGCGCGCTTGGGCGGCATGGCGGCCGGGTCGAGGCCGACGCTCTCCACGGACTGCCGGATCCAGTGCGCCGGGACGCCGTTCATGGCGTCGGAGACGAAGATGTCCTCCATCGCCACCTCGGTGATCATCTGTTTGTGGGCGTCGACGGCGCCCGATTCCTGGGTGGCGATGAAGCGGGTGCCCATGCAGGCGAGGTCCGCGCCCAGGGCGAGCGCGCCAGCGATCCCCGCCCCGTTGGCGATCCCGCCGCCGGCTACGATCAGGCCGTCGAACATCGCCCGCACCTTGGGAATGAAGGCGAACGGCGTCAGGAAGCCGGTGTGCCCGCCCGCGCCCGCGCAGGTCAGCATCAGCCCGTCGACGCCCGAGGCGATCGCCTTCTCGGCATGTCGCACATTGATGGCGTCGTGGATCACCATGCCGCCCCAGCCGTGGGCGCGCCGCACGATCTCGCTGGGATCGCCCACGCTGGAGAAGATGATCGGGACCCGCGCCGTCTCGCACAGCGCCAGCTTCTGGGCGCCCAGCTCCGCGTCCTTGACGATGGCGGCGGGAAAGTTGATCGCGTGGGGCCCGAACGGCCGGCCCTCGCCCTGCGCCCTCCGCCTGGCCTCGTCCAGGCTGACGAGGTAGGCCTCGAACTCCTCGATCGTGCGCACATTGCCGCCCTGCCAGCCGCCGACGATGCCGGCGCCGCAGCAGGCGAGCGTCAGCGGCAGGCTGGAGGCGAACGACATCGGCGCGCACAGCAGCGGCAGGCGCAGATCGCGGAACATGCGCTGTAGGCTCTCGGACATGAAGGCTCCTCGTGGTCAGCCCTCGTTCTTCACGAAGCGCCCGCGGCGATCAAGGCCCGGCCGCCGTCGGAGGGATCAACCCACCGGCCGCCCGATCGCCTGGGCGTAGGCCTTGATCAGCCCTTCATAGGCGGCCATGGCCGGAAGCGCCTCGAAGCTGTGGACCGCCGGCGTCGTCGCCCAGGGCAGCTTCTCGCGCGCATAGGTCTCGACGAACGGCGTAAACCAGCTCGGGTCGTCCAGCATCGTCGGGCGCAGGTTGACGAACCAGTCCATGCCCTCGGGCCGGGTGAACATCCAGCTCATGCAGTGGGGGCAATGGTAGTGGCGCGCTGGGCCGTGCAGTCCGCCGATCGCCGGCTCGCCCGCCGTCACCGCGAACCCCTCGCTCGGAATCGCGGCGCTCAGCGAAAACGCGCTGGCGCTCATCCGCTGGCAGCCGGTGCAGTGGCAGGCCATGGTCAACAGCGGCGGCGCGCTGATCTTCAGCCGCACCTGTCCGCAGCGGCATCCGCCTTCCGACGGCAAACTGGGGTCGCGCATGATCGATCCGCCTTCCATCAACGTCGCTGTGAAAGCGCCCGAAACCGCGCGAGGCTCCGCCGGCTGAGGGCGAACGCCGCAGGGCGACGGCTTGACTTCGCATACAAGTTAACTTCTATGCGAAGTGACAACGCAGACGCCGTCTTGGGAGCTCGTCCATGGACATTTCGAAGATCGACGCCGAGGCCCTGAGGGCGCGGTACAAGGCCGAGCGGGACAAGCGGCTGCGCCCGGACGGGGCCGCCCAGTACGTCACGCCCACGGGCCGCTTCGCCCATTACCTGGAAGACCCCTATGTGGATCCGGAGCCGCCGCGGGCGCCGGTCGCCGAGGATGTGGAAGTGCTGCTGGTGGGGGCGGGCTTCGGCGGCATGCAGACCGCCGTCCATCTGCTGAAGCAGGGGATCGGGGATTTCCGGATCATCGACCGCGCCGGGGACTTCGGCGGCGTCTGGTACTGGAACCGCTATCCGGGCGTGGCCTGCGACACCGAATCCTACATCTACATGCCGATGCTGGAGGAGATGGGCTACATGCCCACCGAGAAGTACGCCAAGGGTCCGGAGATCTTCCGCTACGCCCGCGACTTCGCGAAACACTTCGATCTCTATCGCCGGGCCCTGCTGCGCACCGAGGTCGCCGAGCTGCGCTGGGACGAGGACGCCCTCCGCTGGATCGTCAGCACCCGGCAAGGCGACGTGATCCGGGCGCGCTTCGTGAACCTTGCCACCGGTCCCCTGCAGCGGCCCAAGCTGCCCGGCATTCCAGGCATCGAGGATTTCAAGGGTCACAGCTTCCACACCAGTCGTTGGGATTACGGCTACACCGGAGGCGATTCCTCCGGCGGCCTGACGGGGCTGCAGGACAAGCGGGTCGGCATCATCGGCACCGGGCCGACGACAGTGCAGGCGGTCCCGCACCTCGGCCGCTGGGCGAAGCATCTCTACGTGTTCCAGCGCACCCCCGCCCCGGTGCCGGTGCGCAACAACAAGCCCACCGACCCCGAATGGGCGAAGACCTTGCAGCCCGGCTGGCAGCAGCGGCGGCTGGAAAACTTCAACATCCTGGTCAGTGGCGGCAAACAGGACGAAGACCTGGTCCAGGACGGCTGGACAGACATCAAGGTCGGCGTCGGGATCGATCTCGACGGCCTCGACGCCGCGGCCGCGGAACAGCGGCAGATGGCCGACTTCCTGATGATGGAGGGCCTGCGCGCCCGAATCGACGCCATTATCGAGGACAAGGCCACGGCCGAGGCGCTGAAGCCCTGGTACAATATCGGCTGCAAGCGGCCGTGCTTCCATGACGAATATCTGCCGACGTTCAACCGGCCGAACGTGACTCTGGTGGACACCCAGGGCCGGGGCGTCGAGCGGATCACCGAGCATGGCGTCGTGGTGGATGGGCGTGAATACGAGATCGACTGCCTGATCTACGCGACGGGGTTCGATTTCAACGCGGTGAACATGGCCGGTCGCAACGGCTTCGAGATCTATGGCCGCGGCGGAGTCAGCCTGACCGACAAGTGGAAGGACGGGATCGCCACCTTGCACGGGTTCACCACCCGAGGGTTCCCGAACCTGGTCCTGCAGGCCGGGCCGCAGGGGGCGGTCACCTCCAACCTCACCCACAGCCTGGGCGAAGGCGCTCGGCATTTCGCCTTCCTGGTCCGCCACAGCCGCGAGCGTCGGGCGCGCGCGTTCGAGCCTTCGCCGGAGGCCGAGGGCGCGTGGGTGGAGCGTGTGCATTCCCGCGCCTATCGGACCAAGCACGACCTGGAGTGCACGCCCGGCTACTTCAACAATGACGGCATGCCGATGGAGGGTACGGGCGTCAACGCCTTCTACCCCGGCGCCTCGTACCGGTTCTTTGCGATGATGCAGCGCTGGCGCGAGGAGGGCCTGCCCGGGATGGACGTCACGCAGGGCTGAGCGCGTCAGCAGCCGGCGCCCGCGCCGGAGAGCCGCACGCCGGTTACCTGCTCGCCGCCGCTCGCGAACATGACGTGCTCGATCACGCCCACCAGCTCTCCGTCCGGCCGATAGGCGGGCGCGCCGATGAGCAGCATGGCCGAGGCCTCCAGCCGGCCGGCGTCGAGATCATAGGGGCTCGCCATGGCGCGTCCGCGCGGCTGCGCCTCGTCGCCCCAGCGCCGACGGCGCGCCGGCATGTCGGGCGGCGGGAGCGGCCGGTCCTCGCCGTCGACCACGGCCTGGATCTTGGCGAGCAGCGCGTCGGCGCCGGCCTCCAGGTCCTCCAGCCGTCGCTGCAACTCGGGATCGGCGACCAGCACCCGCGCGGCGACCCGCGTGGCGCTGACGGCGTCCATTCGTCCGCCCAGCGCCGCCGCCCGGTCCGCCCAGTCGCGGGCGTGCGCGGCCAGCGTCTCGAGCAGGGCCGTGGCGGACGGCGACTCGGGCGGGATGCCCGCTTCCTGCAGGACCCGGTTCGCCTGATGGATGAATTCAGCCATGCCTCCCTCCCCAATCACTGGTTCGCTGTGGAGGTCAGGCCTCAGGTCGGCGATGACGCGTAAAGATGGGGCGCGAGCCTCCACGGACTTCAACGCCGGCCAGCGCCGAGCGCTCCCGTCCGCGCCGCGATTTCGTCGGGCGTGGCCCGCCTCGAAGGCGCAGGCCGGCCGCGGGTCAGGACGCGGTCATCTGGAAGGTGACCTGCAGCCCGGCCCGGCTGGGCTGCAGGCGGATATGCACCGGCTCCTCCAGCGTCGGCGAGATGGTGTCGAGGCGCACCGGCCGCATCGTGCGAAGCGCCTCCAGGTGCGCCGCGAAAGTCTCGCTGTCGGTGGCCAGCGGGAACACGTCCAGGACGTGCCGGCCGATCACCTGCTCCGCGGACAGCCCCCAGGTGTCCAGCGCGACTGGGCTCGCCGCCACGAACTCGAGCTTGCGGTTGAGGAAGTAGAACCGGCCCGGCCCGTCGTCGGTCAGCCGCAGGACGTCGCCATAGAGCTCACGCTCGCGCGCCGCCCAGGCGGGATTGGCCTCGTAGAGCCCGGCCAGCTCCTCCGGCGTGAAATGGAAGTCCACGGCGCGGATGTAGTTCAGCCGCGTGCCATTGATCACTCGCCGCAGCTTGCGCACCGCCCCCCGCGTCACGTGCCAGCCGAGGATGTCGCCGAACTGGCGCTCGAAGTCCTCGGCCAGGTGCTCCATGCGGATCCACCGCTCCACCTCGGCCTCGCCGTAATGCAGCGCATAGTCGTCGGCCTTCCCCACCTGGCCGTTCTGATGCAGGAACTCCCCGCGGCGCAACATGGCGCGTGTGACGCTGTGATACGGCGGCCGCGAGGCCTCGTAGTGCACCCGGCTCAGCATCCAGTACGGCAGCCGGCGAAAGCCGCAGATCACCGGTCGGTCGGAGACCTGAAGCTGCGGTTCGCGCTCTTTTCGCTCGCGCACGGTGTCGTGCCAGCCGACCCGATCGGGCGCGTCAAACGCGACCTCACGTTGTCCGCGAAAGGCGAAACGGAGCGCCTGCTCCACCGCGTGGCCGGCGCACTTTGGGAAGTGCAGCCAGATAAATCGCTTTCCGACAATCATCTACGCCCATGCAACTGGAATGAAAAAGCCCGGGCGGTTTCCCACCTTTCGTGGCGCCCATGACGATCGTACACGCCTAGATTTCGGGTCGATTTCAGATCGAGGGCGACTAATTTCCGTCAGGTAACCTTCGATACGCGGGACCATGAGGAGATATCCGGCCGCCCCAATTCGGCGGCGTCTCACCGATGAAATGGGCCGCGCGGCCTGACAGAGGCCGCGATGGCTCGGTATTCAAGCGTGCGCGCAGGCGGCGATGAGGAGTCCCAGATGGCTGCAGACCCCGCAAATCCTTCGGTGCGCGTCTCGGGGATCGTCAAGGCTTCGCCCGAGGCGGTCTGGCAGGCCTTCATGGACCCGGCCGCCCTGGTCGAGTGGCTTCCGCCGGCGCAGATGACCGGGGTGATCCACAGGTTCGACGCCCGCGTCGGGGGCGGCTTCGAGATGTCGCTGTTCTACCCGCCCGACGAACGCAATTTCGTCGGCAAGACCGCCGACAGGGAGGACCGGGTCGCCGTCCGGTTCGTCGAGCTGGAGCCGCCGCGCCGGATCGTCCAGGCCGCTGCGTTCCAGACCCCCGACCCGGCGCTGTTCGGCGAGATGCGGATCGTGATCACGCTCGAGGCGGTCGCCGGCGGGACGGCGGTCGCCATGACCCACACCAACCTGCCGCCGGGTTTGCGCCCGGAGGATGACGAGGCCGGATCGCGCCTGTCGCTGCAGCAGCTCATCCGCCACTTCGAATGAGGCGCCTGACAAAACCGTAAGGCGGAATCCGCCGTCGCGAGGGGTATGAGGCGCACGGGGGCGAACGAGAGGCCCGACAATGAGACCGCCCAGCGCCCTGGTCGCCTGCGCATGCGCAGCCCTCCTCGCGACGTCCTCCGGCGCCCACGCCGCGCCGCCGTCCCGCCTGGCGCAACTGCCGCTGGTGGAGGTGGCCGCGGGCGGCGCGGGCGACACTCTTGTCGTGCTCTATTCCGGCGACGGGGGCTGGGCGGGGATCGACGCCGGCCTGGCCAAGGGGTTCGCCAAGGCGGGCGTTCCGGTGGTCGGCTACAACTCGCTGCGCTACTTCTGGACGGGGCGGACGCCGGCCGAGGCCGCCGCCGACCTGACCGCCGTCCTCGACCACTACATGACCGCCTGGCGCAAGCCCAAGGTCATCCTCGCCGGCTATTCGTTCGGCGCCGACGCGCTGCCGGCGATCGTCGCCCAGCTGTCGCCGCAGGTGCGGTCCCACGTGCGCCTGCTGGCGCTGGTGGGCGTCGGCCGCACCGGCGAGCTCAAGTTCCAGCCCGGCTCCTGGCTGAACGTGGCTTCGTCCGCCGGCTATCCGATCGCGCCAGTCCTCGGCGGCCTGGGCGCCCTGCCCCGGGTCTGCGTGTTCGGCGACCGCGACCCGCACGACGCCTGCCATACCTTCGCCCGCGACCAGATCCAGCCGATCAAGCTCACCGGAAGCCATCACTTCGACGGCGACTATGCGCCGGTGAGCGCGGCCATCCTCAGGTCCGCGGGCCTCTAGGGACCCCTCAGCGCCCCCGGGGAAGCTCCAGCGCTTCCAGCCGGTCGCGCTCGTCGCGCGACGGGCGCGGCGGGACGAAGGCGGCGGCGTCCTGCTGCACAGTCGGCGAGGAGGCGTTCGGCCGAGGCAGGCTGAAGATGGCGCGGTCGACTGGCGTGAAGGCCAGGCTCTCCACCTGTCGGGCCCTGGCGCTTCCGGATCCGCCGTCCTCGACGGCGTGGCGGAAGGCGACCAGCACCGGCCCCACGCGGCGATAGTCGGAGAGCTCCACCGTCACCGGCCGCGGCCCCGTGCGGTCGACGATGCGGCTGAGGAGATGCGTGCGGCGGTCGAACCAGAGCTCGCGCGGGCTGCCGCCCCAGGGCTGAATGTTGACCACCTCGAAGGCGCGCTCGCCGATCTGCCGGACGCCCACATAGGCGCCGCGCGCGTCGTACCGCCCGGGATAGAAAAAGAAGTTCCCGCCGAAGAAGGCGGCGGTGCGGACCTGGGCGAGGGTGGCCGGGTCGGCCGCGCCGGTAGCCCAGCCCGAGGGCAGGATCCGCCATTCGCCGGCGCCGTTGAACCCCTGGATGCGGCGGCCGGCGGGATCGTGCGTCTCCACCCGCAGGCCGTAGCGGACCGGATCGAGCCAGGTCTCGTAGCGGACGCCGCCCTGGCTGCCGGTCTCATGCCAGCCGCGCAGCATGTTCCAGCCGGCCCCGCCGGTGGCCGCCCGCGCCTGGTTCAGCACCCGCCGGGCCGCCGCCGAATAGCCCTGCGCCTCAGCCATGCCCGAGGCGCAGGCCAGGGCCAGGCCAAGCGCCAGGGCGAGCGCGCGCAGGAGCGGAATCATCAGTCGGACCCAGCCCCGCAAGGTTGTCCAGATTGCGGCGCATGGGCCTGGAGACTGGCCGAAAGCCGGCGGCTCTAGGCGGCCTCGGGCGTCCGGGAGGTGAAGGTCGCCCGGGTTATCGAAACGTTCAAACCGGTCGCCGCGCTGACGACGTCCATGCGGGCGTCAAGCTGCTTGACCAGCGCAGTGACGATCACCGTTCCCAGACCGCCTTCCGGGCCGGGGGCGCTGAGGGCGTCTTTCCCGACACCGTTGTCAGAGACGACAAGCTTCCAGTCGGCGCGGTCGCTTTCGTAGGTGACGAGCACGACCGCCCCGGTCCTATCCGTGGGGAAGGCGTATTTGAGCGCATTGATCACCAGCTCGGTGACGATGAGGCCGATGCTCACGACCTGAGCTGAGCCGAGCTTTCCGTTGTCGGCGAGCACATTCAGCGCGATGGGGTGATCTTCGCCGATCATCGAGGACGCCAGGCCGCCGCACAGTTTCGACAAGTAGCCGCCCACCTCGATCTGATCGATGCCGTCCGACGCATGAAGGTGCGATTGCACGGCGGCGACCGACATCACCCGCTGGTGGGCGTCGCGCAGGTGGCGGCGGGTCTCGTCCGAGCTCACGCCCCTGGCCTTCAGCAACAGGATGCTGGCGATGATCTGCAGGCTGTTGGCGACGCGGTGCTCCATTTCCTGGAGCAGAACCTGTTTCTGACGAAGCAGGTCCTCGGTCCTTTCGAGGAGGTCCTCCTTCTCCCGCTCGATCGCGCGCCGCTCGGTGACATCGGTGAAAGCCAGCAGGATCGTGCTGACCTGGCTGGTCTCGTAGATGACCTTTCGGGCGTTCAGCAGCATGATCCGGCGGCCCAGGCCCGGAAAATCATGATCGACCTCGAAGGCGTCCATCGCCGTGCGCTCGGGGATGATCGTCTCCAGGAGGACCCGCAGGGCCGGGATGTCCCACTGGCCGTCGCCCAAGGCGTAGAGCATGCAGCCCTGCGTCTGTTCGGGGTCCACCTTGAATGTCTCGTAGAACGAACGGCTCGCGGCCAGCACCCGCAACCGTGCGTCCAGCACCAGGAACGGCTCGTGGATGGTGTCCACGATCGCCTGCGCCAGCGTCTGCGCGTCTTCGATGTCCTTGAGCGGGTTGATCATGGGCTGGAAAAACGCGATCCGATCCTGAACGCAACGAAACCTGCGTCCGGCAAGACCAGCGCCGTCATCAACCTAGGCCGATCGGCGGGGAATGTCCTCATCCGTCCGCCAAACTCAGGTCGAAGCTCGGCCCATCGAGGCGTGGGCGTCCTGCCACGCCGCCTGATCGGCGACAAAGCGCCAGCATCTGGCCATGTAGAGGAAATCGGCGCTCTGCCGAGGTGATTTACATCCACTGGCGCACACTTCCATCTCCGCGGCCTTGGCGAGGCACTCGAGCTCCGTCCGCATATCCGGGATGGCGTTCATTGAGGTCGCACAACCTCTCAACCCCTCCTGGTCACAATGGTGGTGGGGCGTTCTTGTTAGCACGGTTCCATCAACCGCATCAGGTCGCAGCTCTTGATCGCCGCACGCCCCTTCGCCCAACAAACCATGCCGGACCTGCAGGCGGCCATGCGATAGTGAATATGCGCCGCACGACACGCGGCGATCCGCTCCCCGTCATTCGGTCCCGTGTCGCGCCGAGAGCCCGCAAGATTGCATCATGGCCAAGCCCGAAGTGACCCCACCCCCGAAACCTGAAGACAAGCCGAAATCGGTCCAGTTCGGGCCGACGCCCAGCGTCCCCGGCTCGCGCCTGAAGAAAAGCCGCTAGTCCCACAGGGGATCGTCCGCCGCGCGGCGGCTCTGCGGTCAGGATGAAGGACGCTCAGAATGCGTAGGAGGCGGACCAACCGGCGCTCCATCTACGAAGTCGCCCTGCCACAGGTTCACGGAATCGGCCTGCACGGATTGGCCGAGCTGCCGCATCGCCACCGTTCAGGGGCTTCGCGCTGGTGGCGCAGCCAATCCAGCGTAGTCAAGCTGGCGTACGGGCTGCTGATCGTGGCGGCAGGCCTCGGCATGGTCGCCACGGCCGTAATGATCGTGGGCTCGGCGTTGATCCACTAACCTCGCCGGCTCGCCGCGAGAGCGGGGCCGTGCCGTACGCCTGCGCCTTGGCCATGCCGGCGGCCGGTCCTATGTGGCCGTTGCGCCTCGCAAACCCAGGAGCCTGCCCATGCCTCTCTCCCTCTACGACGCCGCGATCCCCGTCTACCTGCGGATGCTGCGCAACCTTTCGGCGATGCTCGACAAGGCCGAGGCCCACGCGACGGCGACCGGCGCCGATCTTGCGACCTACGCCCAGGCGCGGCTCGCGCCCGACATGGCGCCCTTCAACCGTCAGATCCACATGGCCAGCGACGCGGCCAAGGGCGGCGCGGCGCGGCTGGCGGGGATCGACGCGCCTAGCTTTCCCGACGTAGAGGAGACCTTCCCCGACCTGAAGGCCCGCATCGCCAAGACCATCGCTTTCGTGGAGGGCGTAAAGCGCGAACAGGTGGAGGGCGACGAGATGCGCACCGTCGAGCTCAAGCTGCCCGACCGCACCATCGCCTTCACCGCGCGCGACTTCGTCTTCAACTTTTCCCTGCCCAACTTCCTGTTCCACGTGGTCACCGCCTACGGCCTGCTGCGGGCCCAGGGCGTGCCGCTGGGCAAGATCGACTATCTGATGGGCGCGGTGTGACGGCGCCGCAGGGTCGTCATCGCCCGCTTGACGCCGCCGCCGGGCTCCCCCATCCCAGCCGCGCATGGCCGTTTACACCGACATCTCCGACCAGGAGCTCGCCGAGCTCCTCGCCGACTACGAGCTCGGCGAGGCGGTCTCGTTCAAGGGGGTGGCCGAGGGCGTGGAGAACTCCAACTTCCTGCTGGAGACCGATACGGGCCGCTATTTCCTGACCGTCTACGAGCGGCGGGTGCGCGAGGAGGACCTGCCGTTCTTCCTGGGGTTGATGCGCTGGCTGGCCGAGCACGGCTATCCTTGCGCCCGCCCCATCGCCGCCCGCGACGGCCATGAGCTGACCCGGGTGCGCGGCAAGCCCTGCGCCATCGTCGAGTTCCTGCCCGGCCTGTCCGTACGCCGCCCCGGCGTCGCCCATTGCCGCCAGGCCGGCGGGGGCCTGGCGCGGCTGCACCTGGCCGCCGAGGGCTTCCCGGGCCTGCGCGCCAACGACCTGGGGGCGGCCGCCTGGGCGCCCCTGTTCGCGCGCCTGCACGGGGCGGCGGAAGACCTCAAGCCCGGCCTGGCCGCGGTGATCGCCGCCGACCTGGCCGAGCTGGCCGCCCGCTGGCCCCGGGACTTGCCGGCCGGGGTGATCCACGCCGACTACTTCCCCGACAACGTCTTCTTCCATGGCCCGGAGTTCGCCGGCGCCATCGACTTCTACTTCGCCTGCAACGACGCCCTCGCCTACGACGTGGCCATCGCCCTCAACGCCTGGTGCTTCGAGCCGGACGGCAGCTTCAACATCACCTCGGCCCGCGCCCTGGTGGCGGGCTACGAAGCCGTCCGGCCGCTGAGCTCCGCCGAGCGCCGCGCCCTGCCGGTGCTGGCCCACGGGGCGGCCATGCGCTTCTTCCTGACCCGGCTCGCCGACTGGGGGGCGACGCCGGCCGGCGCCCTGGTGCGGCCGAAGGACCCGCTGGAGTACGAGCGCAAGCTCGCCGTGCATCGCTCAGCTCCCGACCTGGTGCTGTTCGGGGACCAGGCGTGACGCCGGGCGTGACGATCTACACCGACGGCGCCTGCAGCGGGAACCCGGGCCCGGGCGGCTGGGGGGCGATCCTGATCTTCGGCGAGCGCCAGAAGGAGCTCTGCGGCGGCGAACCGGCCACCACCAACAACCGCATGGAGCTGATGGCCGCCATCCAGGCGCTGGAGGCGCTGACCAAGCCCTGCAAGGTCCAGCTGTTCACCGACAGCCGCTACGTCATGGACGGCATCTGCGAATGGATCGCCGGCTGGAAGGCGCGCGGCTGGAAGACCGCCGCCAAGCAGCCGGTGAAGAACGAGGACCTCTGGCGCCGGCTCGACACGGCCCGCCTGCGGCACGACGTCGACTGGCGCTGGGTGAAGGGGCACAACGGCCACGAGCTGAACGAGCGCGCGGACGCCCTGGCTCGTAAGGGATTGAACGAATCCCGCCGCGCCAAAGCTTGACCGTCCGAGGCTGAACCCTTAGAATCCTTCACTATCGAAGGATAGGCCCGTCGCATGCCCCCCGCGCCCCAGGAACGGCCAGACCTCCAGGTGTTCAGCACGATCACCGCCATCGATCACCTGATGCGGCTGTCGATCAGCCGCCGCCTGCCGCCCGGAATGCCCTACGCCCACTTCGAACTGCTGCGCCTGTTCGCCCGCGACGGCGACGGCCAGACGCCGGCGGAACTGGCCCGGGCGGTGATGATGACCAAGGGCGCCATCACCAGCATCCTCCAAAAGATGGAGGCCGAGGGACATATCACCGTGCTGGCGGATGCTTCCGACCGCCGCAAGAAGCGGGTGCGGATGACCCGCCACGGGCGAGACGGGTTCAACCGCATCAACACGGCGCTGCGGGCGAACACCCAGCTGCTGCGCAGCGCCTTCACCGAGGCGGAGTTCCGCGAGGCGATGCCGTTCCTCACCGCCCTGCGCGTCTTCCTCGAGGACATCACCTCGCCGGACGCACCGTCAGTCGAGCCTCGCTGACGGCGGTGACCTCCACCGCGTCGCCGGCTCCCAGCGCCGCATCCTGCTCCAGCTCGGCGGGCCATTCCTTGCCGTCCACGAACACCCGACCCTCGCCGCCGTCGAAGGCGCCGACCGCCCTGCCGTGATGGCCGATCAGCCGGCCCACCGGATCGTTGATGTCGCGGCTCTCGGGCAGGGTGCGCTGGGCGATCAGCCGCCGGCTAACCAGGGTGGCCGCGATGGTGACGACCGCGAACGTCAGGATCGCCACCGGCGCCGGCAGGTCGACGAACAGGGTCAGCACGCCCACCGCCCCGGCCGACGCCGACGGCCAGAGCATCCAGCCCGATCCCGTGGCCACCTCGGCCGCCAGCAGCGCCGCGGCCACCCCCGCCCAGATCCAGAATCCGTGGGTCCCGTAGAGGTCGACCAGGGCCTGCATGACCTCAGCCTCCCGCAGGCACGATCGGCGGACGTGGCGGCCGCGGCGGTTGCGGCGGCCGCGCCCCGCCGTCCTGGGCGCCGCGCACCAGTTCGCCGATCCCGGCGATGGAGCCGACCAGGGAAGCCATGTCGGCCGGCACGATCACCGTCCGCTGCTGCGGGCTGTCGGCCAGCTTGCCGAACGCCTCGACATACTTCTGGGCCACGAAGTAGTTGATGGCGTTGACGTCGCCCTTGGAGATGGCGTCGGAGACCAGACGCGTGGCCTCCGCCTCGGCGGCGGCCGCGCGCTCGCGGGCCTCGGCGTCGCGGAAGGCGGCCTCGCGGCGGCCCTCGGCCTGCAGGATCGCCGACTGCTTCTGGCCCTCGGCGACGGTGATGGCGGCCTGTTTCTCGCCGTCGGCCTCGGTGATCACCGCCCGGCGCTCGCGCTCGGCCTTCATCTGCCGGGCCATGGCGTTGGTGATGTCGGGCGGGGGCTGCAGGTCCTTGATCTCGATGCGCGCCACCTTGACGCCCCAGGGGCTGGTGGCCTGGTCGATGACGTCCAGCAGCCGGGTGTTGATCTGGTCGCGCTGGCTCAGCACCTCGTCCAGCTCCATGTTGCCGACCACGGTGCGCAGGTTGGTCATGGTCAGCTGGGTGATCGCGAAGTCCAGGTTGGTGACGCGGTAGGCCGCCGCCGAGGCGTCCATCACCTGGATGAAGACGATGGCGTCCACCTGGACGCTGACGTTGTCCTTGGTGATCACGTCCTGGCGCGGCACGTCCAGCACCTGCTCCATCATGTTGATGCGCCGGCCGACGCCCTCGACGAAGGGGGTCAGGAAGCTGATCCCGGGCTTCAGCGTGCGGGTGTAGCGGCCGAACCGCTCCACCGTGTACTCGCGCCCCTGCGGCACGATCTTGATGGCGCCCAGGACGATCACCGCCATGAGCACCAGGAAGACGATCGAAATCACCAGGCCCATCACCACCCCTCCGTGCGTTTGCGGCGAAGCTTAGCGCGCGCGGGCGTCCTCCGCCATGGCGTCGGAGTCCGCGCCGGGCGCGGGCCCCGCGGCGGCGCGCGGCGCGCGGCGCAGGCGCCCGGCCAGGACCCTCCCCCGGGCGGCGGCGGCGGCCTCGGCCTGCCGCGTCCGGGGCGTGCAGGCCGCGAACGCCGCCTGGCGCTCGGCGTAGCCGGCGTTGAAGGCGTCCTTCAGCGCGCGCTCCAGGTCCGGCCCCGGCGCCTCCACCGCCAGCAGGCGCAGCATCCGCTGGCGCCAGAACTGGTCCTCCGGCCCCGCGCAGGCCTGGCGCAGGGCGTGGCTCTCCCCCAGCACCCGGGCCAGGTCGGCCAGGGTCTCGCGAGAGTCGCCCGGCCCTTGCGCGGCGGCGGGGCCGGCCGCCAGGGCGACGAGCAGCAGGATCGGGAGCAGCACGGGGATCAGCGGACGCATGGCGCCTTATCGCCATGCCGGCGGGACCTGTCACCCATCGCCCGCCGCGCCTCGCTTCCGCGCGGCGGCTCTGTTAGCTGAGGACCCATGCGTTTCGCCGCCCCCGCCCTGCTGGCCCTGGCCCT
>Ga0070668_100001822_pt1 | contig 15506 bp, 14 predicted proteins | sample KBSS43metaG_FD_64661 | JGI IMG/M metagenome (GOLD analysis project Ga0070668, IMG submission 64661) | Switchgrass rhizosphere microbial communities from Kellogg Biological Station, Michigan, USA - KBS S4-3 metaG | ecosystem: Host-associated > Plants > Roots > Rhizosphere > Soil ... | reverse complement strand
ATATATTTCCCATATATTTACCTGATTCAAATTCATATATGATTTCTTGCATATATTTATCTAATTCAAATTTATATATCCTGTATGTATCTGTCTAATACGCAGAAGAAAAATAAATGAAAAATCATTAATAATGGATATACCTATGAAACACTCGCATGGAAACTAATAAGAAAGAAAAGGGAAACAAAAAGAAGGTGATGACTGTATATAGAAGGTCGGTAATTAAGAAAGAGAAAGCTGATGATTTGTATGAGTTTTTGGAGAGTAATGTTCAATGGGAAGAAGGAATCAAATCAAGTAAAAGCGGAAAGGAAACTAGGAAGGCTTATTCTGTTAGTATGAAACCAAATGATAAAATGGTAGATGATGTTATTAAACAGATTATTTTCGATTCTCTTAATCAGGATTATTTAATTCTTGGCGTTTATGTTAATTATTACAGAGATGGAAATGATTGGGCTCCTACACATTCACATCCTGGTACAATTCAATCAGTAATTTCTTTGGGAGCAACTAGAACTTTAAAGATAGGGAAAAAGGACCATGTTTTGAATTCTGGAGATGTTATAACTTTTGGAGCAAGTTCCCATTCTTTATTACAGGAACCATCAGTTAAAGAGGGAAGGATTTCTATAGCTACTTTCATGATTCTTCCTGATTAATCCCATATATTTTCCTCATTCAGAAATATAACTATTATATTTTGTTAATTTCTATGTTATTTCCTGATTAATCCCATATATTTTCCTCATTCAGAAATATAACTATTATATTTTGTTAATTTCTATGTTATTTCTCTATATTGTCACATCATTTTCTTCATGTTGTAAGGGAAATAGGAAAGAAATAGATAGAAATATAGATGCTTATGTCCTGTCGTTTCTTTCGTTCCTTGTTTTCCTTGTTGTCTTCTTCTTCTTTGTCCTCCTGCTTCTTTGTTTTGGTTCGCTTCCCTGGGGCTCTTTTTAGGCCTTTTTGGGAGCTTATTTCTTCCTTATTTATTTGGGAACTCGTAATAAGGAAATAGACCTGATTCAAGTGCCTTTTATTTTTTCCCTGGTTTCCTTACTTTCCTTCGTTTCCCTCGTTTCCCTGAAATCTCCAAAAATCAGTCTGTATGATAATTCAGGAACAGTTATTTTCATTCCTATTTAGATGTAAGGGGAAGAAGAAAACACAATGAAGAAAGAAGGCTAACAGAAGTAATTTCATATATTTTGGAGATTTATTTTTTTGTTTCCCAGAATTTCCTGATTTCCTTACTTCCCTAAATATCCCCGAAAATTGGTCTGTATGATAAGTCAGGGAAGCATATTATCGTTTCATTCAAGCACAGTGGAAAGAAGCAAATCAATATGGAAAAAGAGATGGAAAGGGAAGATTCTATGTATATTTTGGGGATTTATTTTTTGTTTCCCAGACTTTCCCTCTTTCCTTTATTTCCCTGTCTGTTTTCCTTGATTCCTTAACTCCTAAAAATATCCCAAAATCCCCCAAAATCAATCTGTATAATAATTCGGAAACGATTATTTTTCTTCCTATTTATATGTGGGTGAAAGGGCAAATCAATATGGAAAAAGAGATGGAAAGGGAAGATTTTACATATATTTGACAAATTTTTATTTTCCCAAAGGTTCCGAAATATAAATCCAAATAAACATTCCGGGCTAATATTATCAGATAAACAGACAAAAAGAGGAAACAGGGAGGTAGGTAATTCTTTCGTTAGGTTATGTATTTGATTGGCTAAATACATACAAAAAGGTAACTAACATTTCCTAATATTTCCTTACTATTTAAATTTCATATGTTCGAATGGTAAGAAAATATTCATCTATCTTCCATTCCCCTTCTTTCTTTCCTTATGTTACTTCTTCTGCCCTTCCTTTCCTTCTCGGGTCCTTCTTTGTTTCGTTCGTGACTCTCGGGGTCCTTTTTAGGGCTTATTTTCCTTTATTTTTTCCTTATTCATTTGGGGTCTCATATATGGGAAAATAGGGCTTTCAAAGTGCCTTTTTGTTTCCCAAATTTCCCGTAAATCCCCCTAAAATCTGTCTGTATGATAATTCAGGAACGTGTATTTACCTCCCTTTCTACCTATTTTTTACATGAGAAAACCAAATGAAAACAAGAGAAAGAAAGAGATAATTTTAAGGGTTTCACAGGGATTTTTTATGTTTCCCAGATATTTCCCGTTCCTGAAGTTCCCAAAAATCACCGAAAATCTGTCTGTATGATAAGTCAGGAAAGGTAAGGAATGTGTTATTTCTTGTTTGTTTTTCATATACGAATCAATAAGAAAGAAAGCAGGAAAGAGATGATTTTTATATATTTCCCCATATATTTTTCCTTTCCCGAGGGTTCCCAGAATAACATGAAGGATAAGGAAACAAGAAAGAGAAACATATGAGAAAACAGAGAAAGGAAAAGAAAGGAAATATATGAATTATATATTTTTGTAACACATCCCTTACATAACAAGAAAAGGAAAAGAAAGGAAAATATGTGAGTTATATATTTTTGTGGTGTGTCCCTTATACAATAAGAAAAGGGAAACAGAGAAAGGGAAAAGAAATAAGAGGGAATATATGTATTCTATTTCACCCACAAGATTTGTCTTATGTAATAATAACTATTCTCACGACATACTATGTGACCATGGCAATATACCTTTTCTTTGAAATTAATTAAACATCTGATCTTCCTCCTTTCCCAATTAGATGAAAGAAATCCATAATTATCTTTATTCAAGTCACTTATGGTTTGTTCTAAATGTTCCTTACAGAGCGCATAATCACACGTTTTCTTCCTGCATTCTATCTTTAACCCTTCACGAATCGTTATTTTCTTCCCACAAAATCCTGTTTCTTTTCTCTTGAGGAACTTTATTTCCCTTTTCAGTCCTTTATGTGTGGTAATAGGCAATAAATATTCCTCACATAAATCTCCAAAATAATTACGATTTGTAACAACTAAATGATCTTTCGGTGCTTTTTTCCATAAACACCCAAGGACTTTTGAGGATAACAAAGGAAGAAGTTCAGGTAGATCATCAGCATATTTATTTATCACCTCTTTGTTTTCCAAGTTAATAGCACAAATTATTTCCTGTATTTTTCCCATCTTAATTAATCCTAAGTTTCTTAATGCTGTCATCCAATTTGCTCCTCCATATGTATATTGTTTTAATAATTCAGGAGCCCTGATGTCTTCAAGAAGTATCATATTTAGGTATCTGGTGTCATCTTTTTTCACCATAACATTTATCAACGCCTCATGATTCCATACTGTGCTCCATTGTTTACAAATGAGCCTGTAAGCAAAGGTTTTAAGGTAAGCGACTATTTCTTTTACTGTATCTCTAGGGAGCATTTCTTTTCTTAGGTTATTCTGGATAAATCATTTAATTTCGGAGGTTTTTTCGGATTCCTTGTGTTTTCCTATGTTTCCTAAATTTCCTTAAATATCCGAAAATCTGTCTGTATGATAATTCAGGAACGGTTATTTTATGTTCCTTTCTATCTATTTTTGCATATGAAACATCAATGAAAATGAACAGAGGAAAGGAGCAATTTTATATATTTTCCTTGCCCATTTATATTTCCCTAAGCTTCCGAAATTTCCCTATTTTTTCGTGTTCCTATATTCCCTAAGTCTTCCCTAAATATCCCAAATGCCTGAAAATCTATCTGTATGATAATTCAGGAACAGCTAGGAAAGATGTTTTTCTTCTCTTTTTTACATAGAAACATCAATGAAAAATAACAACATACAGAGACGAATTCTATATATTTTCCTTACCTATTTTCTTTTTCCCTGAGCCTCGGAACCTTCCCAAACCTTCCCAGATTCCCAAAATCGCCGAAAATCCATCTGTATGATAATTCAGGAACAGTTAGGATAGACATTTTTTCCTCTTTTCCTGATATAGAAACATCAATGAAAAACAGTTAGATATGAAAACGAATTTCATATATTTTTCTCGGATTTTATATTTCCCATATTTCCCAAACTTCCCATGTTCTTTCTCTATGTCTTTCCTGTTCCATAACTAAAAAAGGAAATAAAAGCCAGGCAAGAGGAATAAAACAGGGAAAAGAAGAAATGGAAATAAAGCTAACAGAGGAAGAGAAAAATACGTTAAAAGATCTTATGGGACCTAATAATCCAAATGACAGACTATATGAAGCATTAGAAAAGCTAGCAAACAATAAAAAATGGTCCTTGGAAAACCTCAAAAATATTAATTGTATGGTGAATGATGGAATGGGATATATGTTAAAAACCCTTTTCACGGAAATTATTCCTAACAACGAATGGGAGAGATATTATGGAAAAAGAGTTTTTAATCCTCCTGTAGATATGAAAATATTATATCAATTAGGAGAGATGATGAGGAACGGAGAAATAACAATGAAAGAAATGGAATCTCTTGGATTTCAGAAATGTCCTTATCGCGAATTTATTGAAACTGATGATCAAAGAAAAGAAAAACAGGAAGAAGAGAAAAGAGAATTCCATCCTGTAAAGAACGTAAAGACGAAACCTATTATTTCTAAGACGAAAGGGAAGAGATAGGGATTTAAGGATTTTTCATATAATTATATGGAAACGCAAGAGAGAAACTTTCATATAATTATATGGAAACGTAAGAGAATTAATAAGGGGATTTTTCATATTATTATATGAAAAGGGGAAATATGGAGAATTAACTAATAAGGAACACTTTAATGCCTCTTTTCTCTGCTTGTTTCATCATATCCTTGGTTCCTTTTGATTCGCTAATATTTTTATGGAAAGCAATAACAATACCAGCTCCATAATCCAGCATTTGTTTATTCCTCACAGGTCCAGCTGCTTTTCCATATTTATTCCAATCAGCAGAAAATACAACACATGAAATAGATAATTCTTTGGCAATTTCTCCTGCTACTTTATCTACCCCTTTACATCCTCCATGAATTATCTCCGTTCCATTGTCTACTTTCCTTAACACGTTTCTCATTTTTGTTCTAAGTTCATCGTCATCCCAATTCCTATCACCAGAGATAATAACCTTGTTCATTTATTTCCCATATTATATCAACATATTTCAATTATTTATTTCTCTTCCGTATGTTTTTCATCATTAAATATTGTTTTTAATATTTATTCCTTATTGTATTATCCCATCATACTCTTAATTATCTATTTCCTGATTAAGAAGACATTTTTCTAATTCTTTAACTTGGGAAATAAGATTGTCTATGTTGTCTTCTTCGTTGTTTATTATGAAATCCCAATCAACATCATTATCCAAAGCCGTCTCTGAAATATCATTCAAATCTCTATTACTTCTAGCTCTCACACCCTTCGGATCTCCTACTACTTTCACCATTTTCCCTCCTAAATCCTTAATACATTTTTTCTCATTTGGAGACCTAACATCGGTAATTAATAAAGCAGTCCCAGGTGAAACATCACGAAGACAATGGTTAACCCAAACAAATTCATTAATATTCTCCCTGAACCCCTTCCCTATCGCTTGTAAAAGAATTCCTATTGTCGTTAAAACTATGCCAGAATTATTAGGGAAGGAATTTTTAACACATAGGATGATGTTCTCTATTATCTGTTTTAACACATATTTCTCCAATCCTTTAACGACATTTAATTCCAAACAAACCCTTGTAGCTTCCTCTGTATCTAATTTTATTTCCCCATTAATAGAAACTACAACCAGAGAATTTTTCCCTTCATCAGAATATTGCGTTTTAATATCAGATCTTGTTAACGCGGAATTAATTTGTTTCAAAGAATCAGCAAAAGCCCTTTCCTGGTATAAATCCCCATTCTTGAATACCTTCCTTATTTGTTTTGCTGTCTCATTTTTCCCAGATCCTATTTTCCCGTGTATTCCAATTACGAAACCTTTCCCTTTTTCTTTATCTTTATCTCCTGACCACATTCTTTTCCTCATATTCATTTGTTGTTTTATTTCATTTATTTAGCATACAAGATAAATAGAAGGGAAACAAACAGAGAAATAAATATGAGAAACGGGATAAAAAATAGATATGAGAATGTAGGATGTAAACATATTAGTATGTTTTTTTGAAGGAATGAGAGGAATGAGAAGAATAAGGAAGTCTATGAGGAATACATCATTTTTCTTACTTCTCTAGGGATTTCTTCTACAGGAATGTTTGCTATGTGATTATTATAACAAAGGACGAAATCTCTAAGGAGGTATTGATATACAGAAGTGAATCTATGAGAAGAATATTCAAAAACTAATCTAATATAAGGAACGACATCTATTTGTTTATGAAGGAACAAGAAATACCATTGACTATGACCAAAGAAAAGTTTATCACCAAATCCTCTACCACAATATTTCCTGAGTAATTCCAATTTATTATCAGTATATAAGCTAATGAAATCTTCGTTTGAGGGAACATAAAAATCGCTAAATACTTCCAAAATGATTCTATTGAAAGCTTCCCTACAAAAATAATTCCCTTCTTTGTTGTAATTGGCCAAAGAGAATAATATTACTGTTTCATCAACATTACCACGAATGAAACTTAATTTCTCTCTTAGTTGTTCTTCCTGTAAAAATGAGAATCCAACAGAAAAGAAATAAATAAGTATTTCTCCCTTCTCAATTCCTGAAAGATTAGTAAAATAATTAAAAGATTCATTGAATAACAACATACGATATTCTTTAGGAGACACAACAGAAAGTTCCGTATTTAGGTATATATTAACATAAGGACTATTGCCGACATTTTCGAAATAATCAAGAGAAATTATCTCTTTTTCGGATCGTGTAAAAGAAGATAAAGGAAAAGAAATGGGATTATTTAGAGAAGCAAGAAGGGTAAATTTTATATCAAAAATGGGAATTCTTTCTACTAAGTTAATGATAAAATAAGTTCTTAGGTTATCAGGGATTCTTATTTGCTGTATTAATTTTCTATCTAACTTATTTATAACATGTTCTCCTGGAGCAACTTCAGACCATTCCCTACAGGTAAGTCTATATGTCAAGTCAGAGAGAAAAGAAAATACTAAGATCAAACAATCGTAGTTAAGCATTATGTCACCTGCATTTAGAAGTCTCCCATAGCTTCATTTTAATCTATCTTCCCTTCTTGCTTTCCTTCTTTCACTTGACCCTTTCTAAAATTTATATATCTGATTCCCACCTATCGTTCCTTATTCTTCATTTCCTTCTTTGCTTTGCCATTTAAAACACACATACTTCTTTCGGATTATCATATTCTTTCTGCTATTATTCTTGTTTGCTTATTTATTCCCCTCTTAGTATCTCAATAATAAATTTATTATTCACTCCTTATTTTCCCTGTTCCTTATTCCTATTAAGATCCTATATAAGAAATCCTTCCTTATATGTTCCTAATTTTCCTTATTTTCCCGTTTGTATTTATTTACCCCTGATATCCCATACAGAGGAAAAGACTCGTTACATGTAGGCCATATCTCTCCTCATATTTTATTTCCATTTATTTCCCTATTTCTGTCTGTTTATTCCTAATATTCTATACAGAAAAAAGGGCTTGTTACATGTAGGCCATATCCCTCCTTTGTGTTTATTTCCACTTATTTCCCAAAAATCCGTATACGAGGGAAAATAAGTCTGATGTAAATCACATATATCTGTTCCTGTTTATCTTTCCCTTCAAAACATCTGAAACTTAATATGAAGAAAAAAGAAAATGAAGATCGTTTAAATTAAAAATAGGTAACCAGAAATGCAGAGAAGTTGTTGGGTAAATATCATACTTCATTCTAAATTAAATTTAAAGAAGGTAAGGAACATCTCTTTCACATGTAAAGGATTTTATGATATACTCTTCGATGAAAATATATGGAAACACTTATGTGAGATGGATTTCGACTACTTACCCGTTAATTATTTAGGAAATTGGAAAGAACTATATAGAATCCAATTAGAAACAACAAAGGATTTAAACAAGAGATCCAACATTTATTTTGTTTCCATTCCAACATCCCCGCTTGTTCCGGGTAATTCCTTTGAGACAGTTATTTTGCCCTTGGATAAAGAATACAAAACAACAAAAGAAGGCTTCGTTGAAGGAATTCCATTTAAAATACCACCAAAGAAGGGAGATGTGGTTATACTTGATTCTTCCATATGCAATAGATTAAGTGGTTCTTATTATATTTTTAACGGGAAAAAATATTTACTCATAGGGAGAACAAAGAATAAAGAAAAGAGAGGAGGGATTTTCTTCAATATTTGTCGTATAGTAAAAACATTAGGAAAAGGTAATTCAGGCAGAAAAGAATTTAAGTTGGTTCATAGTAAAAAATATAAACCATCAGAGTTAGAAGCCATTTTATATTTTCCAATTAATTATTGGGGGAATGTCGCCTATAAATGTTTCATATATTTCGAACCTGAAAGATTCATCTCCCAAATACTTGAAAATAGAGTTACTTTTGTGGAAAGAATGAATGTTTCTGTGAAGAACGAAGGTTCCTTATCTATAGGATATGATACAATGTTGGAAGTTTATAATCAGGAAAAACATAAGGAAATAAAATGGAGAGATGTTATAGTGGAAAGTAGATTTTTTCATAATAACTATGCTTACCTGATTAATGTTTCTTTCATAGACAATTGTGATATTTCCTTAATAGAGGATTGCAATGTTTCTGATTCTTTAGATAAATTAGACTATAAGAAGCTTTTTCTTAATGGTATTTATTATTCTAAGAACTCGGAAGGGAAAGATTCTAACAGAACTATTTATTTGGTGGAGGAGATAAGAGAGGGGGTAAAGTATTCAAATCTGTTTTAATAAGGCATGCGTTCATAGAAGGTTAAATATAAATATTTATATTTAGAAGTGAGATATATAGACGAAATGTAATTAGGAATAGAAATGAGTTAAACATTATAGTTATGTTTTTTAAGTTAAAAGCAGGAAAGATCTAATATCCGAAACGTTTCATATACTCAATAGCTTCCTTTTCTGCTTCTGATCGACAATGAACATCATAAATTTTTACACCATTCCTAATCGCTGAATCAAGTAAATCAATTGCCATAGAATGTGTAATAGGAAACATATATTCATCTACAAGGCTGTTAGGGAGTATATGAACACAAACTACCAATGGTCGCCCCCATCCTTCACTTTCGCAACACGATCTTTGTACAACGATTTGTGGTGGTCTACCTTCTGGATCTCTAGTCGTATCATAGCTCTCACATATTTCTCTAATTAAAGTAATGGGAATGAAATTCTTATCGTCTCTGGCTTCAAATCCTAATCCCCATGCATCAGGGAAAACATCATCCAGAATTCCATCTACTAGATCGTAGGATTCATAATCATTGTATGTTGCCATTTAAATATAGGGTAATACGAGGGAGAAATAATAAATAGGGTATGTTAGGAGCTACTTATTCATCCCTGTTCCTTTCATTTTATTTTGTTTCTTTTCCTCATATTATTACACAATCACCTCTCTTCCTGTAAAATAATTTCCCATATTTATATTCCCGGAATGTAACTTCGATTTTAGCTGTTTCCTATCATTAAAACAGAGAAAAATATTCTTTTCATTCCTTTTTGTTTATGTTTCCTTATGAATATAATTCTCTCATAATTGACCCATAAGGAAATATCAATCAAACATCCCCATATTAATATCTCTTCTTTTCCTGTATATGAATTGCCAATAGGAAACAAAGGAAAGGGAATTGGGAGCATATGAAACTGGAATCTAATCTATCACATTATTACAACAAAATACAAAGGAAAGGAAGATATAAGATAATATCATCAGGAATAATTTTCATATATAGGAATCATCATGAAAAGGAAATAATAAAGGAGAAAATCTATCCTTCTCTTCCCATCCTTTCCTCTTACCGTCTTTCTAACTCCGAAATAACAAGGAAAAACAAAGGAAGAAGAATCCACCTCCCTGGACGATATTCAAATTTCCTCATTCCTTATTGGTTCCGTAATAAGGAAATAACAAGAGAAAATCTATCCTTCCGTTACCATTCTTTTCCCTTAATTCCTGAATGCGAAGAGGATAAGAAAATAATAAGGGAAATGTCATTTACACTCTTTTTTCATCATTTCTTGTTTCCGTATTTACTTGTGTGAAATGTTAATTTTACTGATCTTCACATTTATTTTGTTTCACAATTCAGGTCCTCACTGAGGCTTATTCGTGAGAAATATTTAAAAAGAATAAAATCAATGAAAAGAAAGATGAACCTATCTCCGGAGCAACTCTCTGAACTGATCAATGGGTTGGTGGAAAAAGAAATACAAAAGAGAATGAAGGAAATGCCTTCCAAAGAAGAACCAAAAGGAGAGAAGAAGGAAGAGGTTTTAAACACAGAAGCAGTCAAAAAACAAGAAATTCCTCTTTCTCCCTATGAGGAAAAATTTGCTCAGATGTGGAGGAACATTAAAGGAGAAAGTAAGGAAGAAACAGAAAAACAACAGGAAAAAGCGAATATTGAAGCTATAAGGAATGTTATTTTTAAAGAACCAGAGATAAAACCTCAAGAACCTTCCGATAGTGGAAAATCCATGAAGCAAAGTGATATAATGTTGAGAGAAATATTGGGGGTTACAGGGGGAATAGGGGCTCGTCTTTATGTTAGAGTTAGTACAGACAAACAAATAGGAGACGGACATTGGAGTTTGGAAGTGCAAGAGAAACGTCTTCGTGATTATTGTAAAAATAATGGTTATGCGGTAAGAGAAGTCTATGCAGATAAAGGAATTTCTGCTAAAGAATATAGGAATAGGCCTGGATTAATCAAATTACTGAAAGATCTCCAGAAATTGGAGATAGTTGTTTCCGTTTCTCTTAATAGAATTTCTCGTGATCATATTAATTTCCTAGAAATAACGAAACAAATCGAGGGTAAAAATGCTAAACTTATTCTCTTGGATCAAAATCTTGATTCTGATACTTCTGATGGAAAATTAATGTTGACAATTATGAGCGCTATGGCACAATATGAAAGAGAGATGACAGCCGAAAGAGTGAGAGTGACAATGGAAGGTATGAGAAAGTTAGGAATTAGGAGAAGATATGGATGGAAAGTAAAGGACAAACAAATGATTGTTGTGGAGGAAGAACAGAAGATAATTTCCTTGATACGTGCTTTAAGAGATGAAAATCCTAATATACCATTATCTGAAATCGGACGTATTCTTGATAGGAATGAAATTAAAATAAGGAAGAATAAAACAGCACATCCACAAGCAATAAAGAGGATTATTGATGATAAGACGAATAATATTAAGGGAGGTTATGATTAAGTAGATAGGGGTTTTTTATTTAATGATTAAATGAAGAATGAATTTTAATATATTAAATATATTACATGTTGCTAACTATCCTACTCCATTTCTATCTCCCAATGTTCTTTTATCTTATTGAAACACTGAACTATCTTTTCTATTTCTTCTTTGTTTCCGAAGACAGAATATTGCCTACTTCCATACAAACTCTTAATAAATTCCTCATACGTACTTTCGTCGCAGATAAATTCACCAATGTCATCAATAAAACGGTCTTCCTTGTAATAGTAATACTCCAAAATATCTACTAATCCTAATTCAATGATGGCTTTAAATTCGTTTTCTGGGTTAATTAAACTCGGATAATTTCGCATAATAAAAGACGTACAAAGAAACGACATTCTGAGTAGGGAATTTCCATTGCTTTCTGTGTCTTTTTCTTGAACTGCATAATCCCTTGCTATTAATATCCTCCATATTTCCTCTCCTCTTCCAAGAAGATATTTCAAGCAATTAATCGCGTCAAATCTTATGATGAAAGAAACTAAATCCCTTTTCTCTGACATAATTAATCCAGGAATGAAATCAAGCAAATATTTATGAGCATCTGCCCGACATAATTCTGCAGACTTTATGTTAAACCTTCCCATGTGTTCTCCAGGCCTATTTAACCAAAGCAAATGAAGGGATCTATCTTTCTTCTCCATTTGAATGAATCTCCTAATAAAAAGGGTATTAGGAATTTGAAATTGGTTTGCTGTTTTCGAGGTTGTCTTTTGTAAGGAGGGGTGATCAGAGGGGAGAATTTCTGACCAACTTTTCTTGACTAATCTGTAAACAAGATCAGGCAAGTAAGAAAAGATATGTGAAAGACAATCGTAGTTATTCATGTTGTTCTACCATAATAAAATCTAAACCAATTCATTTATTTTTGTTAATTCTATGCTATGGTAAATAATCTAGAATGAAATAACGAAAATTTTCTTCCTTCTTAGTCATAGATGTTTCCTAAAATTATTACACCGCATCCATAAGAAATTTCCTAACATAAATATCTAACAATACATTCGGAATTTATTATATTATTTCCATGAATAAGAGGCCTCCTAATAATATAAATATTTATATTATCTCAGTTTTCATATCTCAACCATCATATCCCTTTGGATGAATTGGATATTATGAATTTCTCGAATGAAATCCATCACTTTGTTATGTTTTTGTTTGTCAAGATCTCTAAAAATATTATCCAATGATTTTAATTCATCAATGTAAACTATTCTGGGAATGCCTAAAAGAAATTGGATATTATATCTTGCATCAACAATACAATCATTAAGATCCGCATTCAGAATTAAATTTTCAAATTGTGGATATCTACGAAAAACATATATTAAATCAGAAAAATTTCTAATGATGAAATCTCTTGGATATTTTTCTATGTATAAATCCCTCCCGTCAACACATAAACTTCCAGGTAATTCTTCTTTCATCTTTGAAGGATAATACTTTTTATACTCACATCCATATACAATCCCACCAACAGGATATTCAAGCAACATACCTTCTGGAGCATAATCTAAAATATTCATACCATCAGGTTCATTCTGGTCATCGCCTCTTTTAGCACCGTTAATTCTCAAATTCAAGGAAATTCCTAATCTACTCTCCACTGTTCCTATTAATTCCTCTATGAATTGTTTCAAATAAATATTATCTGATGTTCTCGATGTAATAGGTCCTGCTTCCTCTTCTTCCACATCTATATTTTCGATATGATCCGTATAATAAAGTCCAGGTAGAAATAGAAGTAATGTATCAGTTACTACGAAATGGGGCTTGGATTGATTACTCTCCGTGTAATAAATATTGGAAGGATATGGAATATTAACTTTCTCTGGGAGTCTTCTTATTTGTAACAATTCCCTGAATCGAAGGGAACTTATATAAGTTCCCAAATTAAATCCCATTTGTTTACGTGCGAAATGAATAACACTCACAAATTGAGCTAGGAATTCTTTGAATTCATATTCCAAACAATTACCCATGAATTCATCGAAAGGTCTATTCTGATCAGTATTTTCTTGAAATACAATATCTTCCCCCAGAGTAGGAAAACGATGTATATGAAAAAGGTAAACAAAATTAGGAATATATCTTCTGAGAGAATTAATATCAACCCAATCACGAAAATCTCCCAATCTTCTGTATTTTTTGATTGTGAAAAAATTCTTAAATCCGAGAAAGTTGACATTTTTGGAATCAGGATGTGGAAGTGTTAAATAAAATTCGGTATCAAAATATCTAAACACCATAGACGACGGAGTTCCTTTGGTATATATTTCAAAGATGATAGCGGAAATTAACTCAAGGATATTTACATTTTCTATTATTCTGTATTGAGGATTTCCAATGAAGAGATTTTCTATTATTATTTTCTGAAATTTCTTAATATCTAGACTAGGGAGGAACAGATCACCGAATTTCTTCCCTTTTATTGCTGTTATTTTCTCCATTTACTTCTCTGTGCCTTTTATTTTCAGATGCAAATTTACATTCATTTCTTCGATCTAATCTTTTCCCTTTCCTGTTTTTCTCATATAACCAGAAAGGAAACCCAATTTATAGGAGCTAACTATTTAACATATTTATTTATGTTAAATTCAAATAGGAAAAATACATGAAAAATTAATCTCTCACACATTCATCAGCTGTGTAAGCTATAAAAACAATACGGCTATTAGAAGAATCGTTTTCTAGGTCTTGGAGGATCTTCTTGAAAACAATTATGAAAAAATAACCTTCACATTCATTTACAATCTTCTCTGATAATGACTTAGCCTCTGTGGTACTAATAGGCATTAAATTATACATTCTCATTGACCTTTTCTTATACATCTCATCCATTATTTCCATTCCTTTCTTTTCGCTAGTAAAAAACTCAATGACTTCTTGGTTGGTGAAAACAAACGTTTCCTTGAAATCATCAGCAAGGGAAGAAAATACGAAATCCTTCCGAACAGGAACACCATGCTTGATAAAGCATGTTATTATCCAAGTCAATGAATTATTATCTTGTTGTTTTATCATGTCTTTAAATAATGCTTCATTCGTATAAATATTAAACGCATAATAAACTCTTCTCACAGTATTTTTGCTATTTGTCATAATATTATGACATTTCCCTGTCCTCTTTGATTTGGATAATTTTTTCATATAGGAGTCATTAATTAGAATAAGATCATCACGATCGAAACCGATTACCCATTCTTCTTTTTCAGATGAATTCCTTTCAATCAAGAAATCCTGGAATTTTCTGCTTAAATTCTTAGCGCCTTTGAAACGTTGGCTCTCATATGGACTCAAAGGAAGTTCTTCTTTACACAGAAAAAATACTTCGTTCAATATTTTACATGTTTGACGATAACCAAAAGAACGGGAAGCATTAAGATATGTAGCAATGATTATGAGAGGGTCTTTTATTTTTGTTATTATTTCGTTGTTAGAGGTCATTCACTTTGTTATGTTTGTTATGTTTGGTCTTCTAATAAAGAAAATAAACAATTCAAAAAATTTTCCCCGTTTATTTATCCCTCTTTTCCTATGTCTAATAAGAAGAAATAAATGAGGAAAATTGATTTATATTCGGAAACATACAAGAAACAAAGAACGAGGACAGAGAAATAAAGGAAATAAAAGAAGCAAAGGAAGTAAAAGAGAGAATGGTTATATCAGAAGTCAAAGGAGATTTATTTACATCCAATGATTCTCTTGCTCATTGTGTCAGTATGGATTTTGAAATGGGAAAGGGAATAGCAAAGATTTTTAAAGATAAATTCCAGGGAGTAGATGAATTAAAGAAGCAAAACCCATCAGTAGGAGGAATTAGCTACTTAGAAAAAGAAGAAGGGAAGAGATTTATATTCTATTTGGTGACAAAAGAGAAATATTGGCAAAAACCTACTCTCTTTAGCCTGTCAAATTCTCTGCTCCAAATGAAAAAGATATGTCTGGAGAAGGGAATTAAATCTCTTTCCATGCCAAAAATAGGATGCGGATTAGATAAGCTTAATTGGGATGATGTTAAGAAAATACTTGAGTTTATTTTTAAGGGTTCAGAAATTAACATAACTATTTACTCATTTTAACTGCTATTTCCTTGATTGAAATATATGTGTATATTTCTGTGTT